>Ga0070697_100001218_pt1 | contig 19412 bp, 21 predicted proteins | sample KBSK1501metaG_FD_65475 | JGI IMG/M metagenome (GOLD analysis project Ga0070697, IMG submission 65475) | Corn, switchgrass and miscanthus rhizosphere microbial communities from Kellogg Biological Station, Michigan, USA - KBS K1-50-1 metaG | ecosystem: Host-associated > Plants > Roots >... | reverse complement strand
GCGAAAGATCCCTTTCAACATCACGAGACCGATCACGAGGATTCCGGAGGAGAGGATGACTATCGCGTAGACGCGCGCTCCAGCGGAGACGTCAGGACTGCGGACGCATAACTTGCAGCCGCAACAGCGGCCGCTCGCTGGGCGTCGTTCGCTGCGGCCGCGTAGTCACCACTGAGAACGATGAGCGACGCAAAGTTCGACCAGGTCACGGCCAGGTCCAAGACAACGAACAACCCGACGAATGCGCTCGCTACGAGCATGGCGTTCCGGTTGACGTCTTTCAACGCGAAGTACAGCGACAGCGCGACAGGTATGTAGAGCACGTCCGTCGCGACGGACAGGCCGAGGATGGCCCACCAGACGGTCGTCTTTCCAGCGAAATACACGAGCGATGTCTCGCCTCCACTCGGCGGGGAACCCACCTGCGCATACAAGCCAACGGTCGCGACGTACGCAGTACCTATGACGAGTGCTGAGATTCCGCCTAGCCGGTACAAAGCGTCACCATTTGGATTTGACATCCCGCCTGACACGCATCGCTGTCCCTTCGTTCTCTTCCGGTCGGAGGCAGGTTACGCTGGTCGAGCTACGCCGATTACCGTTGCGTTACGCAATTGTCTTGGTCTTCCTCGCCCTACCTGCAGGAGGAATCCAAATTAAGCCCGACCTGGATCAGCTCCGAGCCTTCGCCAAGCGGTACACAGCGGCGTGGTGCAGCATGGATCCGAGACGCGTGGCCGAGCACTACGCGCCCGAGGGCCGGCTCACGATCAATGACGGCACACCGTCTGTGGGCCGCGACGCCATCACCGAGACCGCCCGGAGTTTCTACGCGGCGCTACCGGACATGCAGGTGTACATGAACGACCTCGTCGTGGACGGCGACCGCATCGAGTTCCACTGGACCTTCACGGGCACCAACACCGGGCCGGGCGGCACCGGGAACGCGGTGCGGGTCACGGGCTACGAGGAGTGGACGCTGAGCGCCGAAGGGCTTATCGCTGCCTCGCAGGGTCACTACGATGCCGCCGAGTACGCCCGTCAGCTCGCGCACGGGGTGTAGCAGCCCAAGGTCGTGTCCGTTTACAGCGAGACAGGTGCGCCGCGCATTGCCGAATCATGCAGCGCTTCAAGCACCCGGGCCTGTGCGACTGCGTCGTCGCGGCCGAGGAGCAGATCGCCACCGCCACGGATCGCGTCGCTGAGGTTTTCGAGCTCGAGCCGGTAAGAGTCGACCACATCGAGTTCGATCCGCTCAACCCTTCCTTCACGGCGGAGCTCTATGCCCGGCACCTTGCAGTGCCATGGGTCATCGAGGAACAGCGAGCCCTCGCTACCGATGGCCTCCAGCTCGTCGCGCTCCGTCATCGCGGTGCCGGAGTCGAAGAGGGCCACCACGTTGCCGGGGAAACGGAGCGTGCCGGTGAACACCCAGTCGGTCCCCGACGGTCCGAACCAGGCCTCGCCGTACACCTTCTCGGGCTCGCCGCCGAAGAGGCGCGACCCGCTGACGGAGTAACAACCGATATCCATCAACGCGCCGCCATCGAGCGCCGTGCGCAGGCGGATGTTGTTCTCGTCGTAGAGGGAATAGCTGAAGGCGGAGCGGATGAGACGTAGCTCACCGATCGCCCCTTCGTCGACGAGTTGCTTGGCGCGCTTTGTCTGCGGGTTGTGGCGGTACATGAACGCCTCGCTCAGTAGCCGACCCGCCCGGTCGGAAGCGTCGAATGCGGCTTCGACCTCGCTCGGGTGGCGCGAGAGCGGCTTCTCACACAGCACGTGCTTGCCCGCTTCGAGAGCTTTGATGGCCCATTCGCAGTGCATCGAGTTCGGGAGCGAGATATAGACCGCCTCGACCTCTGGGTCCGCAAGTAGCGCCTCATAGGAGCCGTATGCGCGCCGGATCTCCCACGTCCTCGCGTATTCGTCGGCGCGCGCTTGATCGCGGCTCGCCACTGCGACAAGCTCGACCTTCGGTGACGCGTGTGCTCCCGGGATCACCTTCCGGTTGATGTTGGCGGTCGACATGATCCCCCACTTGACTGGGCGCGCCGCAGCTGCGGCACGTGACGTGCTCAACTGACGATCGCGGCCACTGCGGACGGATTGAATCCTCGGACGATCAGCCACGTCGCAAAGAACAGCTCCCACAAAATGATCGGAACGACTAGCAGTTGTCCCGGCTCGAAGCCACGTGTCGGGTCACCCAACCCTATGGCCAAACCTATCGCCAGCATCGCGAGCGCGGTGAATCCCCAGACAGAAATGAATCGCGGCACCAGCTGGGACCGATACAGCAGGAAGTTGAGGATCGGAGTGGCGACTAGATAGGCGAGCGCAGCGAGCCGAGATGCCCAGAACTGTTGGGCGAGAGTCACTTCGGCTAACGCCTGAGAGGAGGAGGCAGCAGAGGCTCCAGCCGTTATGTAGTTCTGGCTCAAAGGGATCAACGACAGCAACACCGCTGCGCTAACCACGAGCATCGTCGCTTCCACGAGCTTGAAAGCCACGTATCCAAGAGCCAAGGATTCGCTGAACCTCTTTAGGACAGGAAAGAGCACTACTGCGTAGCCGATGATCGCCGCGTCGTTGATGTGCGCGATCAGCGTCCCTACCAAGACCTGGGTCCCGTGCGGATACATGCTTGTTAGGGAGTTGGGGGGGTCCGGAATCGGTCCTGAGATCACGCTCCCGACCACTGTCGCAAGATTGCTGATCCAGAACAGCGCACCCACGATCACTGCGGTCCTTCTCATCCGAAGCTCCTTTTTGCTTGATGAACGGTCATCGACACAACCAAAGGTCGCACTCCACGCCGTTTCTCGCAGTTGAGACAAGCGCGGCGACGCACCGTATCGCCATGTTTCGCCCGAGGGGCCTGCACGGCATTGATGGATGACGAGGCTTGGGACGCCGCCGAACCACGAATTGCGCGACGAACGAAACTACCGAATGAAACGATGGCTGACATGAAACCGGTGGACGAGGGCGTCAAGGTGACTACGGGAAGACAAGGTAGCTCAGCAGCACGCCCAGGATGCCGGTTAGCGCGACCGTGCCGGTGAAGTCTGGCACTGCCCACCAAACACCACCGGGGAAGCCCAGCGCGGTCAGGAAATAGCCCGTCGTGAAAACGATTGGGACCGCGGCGGCGAAGACACGGATCGCAAGCGGTCGTTCTGCCGACGGCCTCAGCCGCGATAACAGCGCGTCGCCGACGATACCTGCGACGATGGCATAGGCCAAGAGCGGCCAAAGCGCTGGAAGATTGCCACGCATCAGGAGCATGACCAGCGCATTCAGGGCGAGCAGCAGTGTCATGTCGCCCGACCGCAGCGATCGGCGCCGCAGCGCCACGAGGGCTGGACCCATGACGAGGCCGGCTTGCAGGAGAAGACCGAAGATGCCGCGGATCTCCTGGAAAGCGATGACCCGCGACAGCAACAGTGGCGATCCATCGCGCAGCGTGCCGGTGACCTCCGTCGGCTCGGATACGGCGCTGACGGAGAGTCCCGCGAATGGATTCGCGTATTGCGTCATGAAGGTGAGGAGTGTCACCAGGCCCGCGAGCGACACGATCGTTGGCAGGTGCCGAGACCAGGATTCGTCAGCTCCGCGCAGCCATCCGGCCTGAAGCGGACCCGAGATGATGAGGCCGCCACCGATCGCGAGCCCGAGATGCGTCGGGCTGAGCAGCGTCCCGGTGTCTATTTCGATGCCGAAGACCAGGTGCCAGACCATGTCCAGCAGGCCGGCGATACCGAAGACGATCACACCGACCACCGCCGCCCCATAGCCGCGCGGTAGAGCGTAACGCCACGTGAGTCCGGCCGAGAGATTCCGTACGAGCGTCGCACCAAGCAGCGCGGAGGTGGCGAGATAACCGGAGTACAGGATCGCGTGCCATGGCGTGAAGAACGTGTCGATGAGTGGACGGATGGTGTTGTGAGCCCATCCGTCGATTGCGATGCCGGCGATGAGCCACGCCGCACCGGTCATCATCAGCCAGTCGAACCGCGCGCCGGTGGGGACGCTTGCCGTTCGCAACTGCGGTCCGACGGTCGCGCCGCTCACGTCTGGAGTCTAGGCACGGCTAACGAATCGATCGATCCGCGTCGCTAGTTTCGGCCTGCTTCGAGAAACCGCTTGATCTTCGGAATGGTGGTGTCCATCCGACGCCTAACGAAAGATCCGACGATCGGCCAGAGCAGCTTTAGCACTCCTCGCGGCTCGAATTCGCTCACTCGCACGACTTTGGTCCCATCCGCGGTCGCCTCTAAGGTCTGGCGCAGGGAACCGGACCGTATTCCCGCGCCTGTCATCGAAAATGCGAAGGTGTGAGGCGGGTCCCATTCGGTGACCGAGACACGGATGCGTGTCTCGAATCCGAGAATCGCCACTCGCATCTGACCGGTGCTGCCGAGTCCCACCGGACCGGGTGATGTCTGACGAAATCCGAGCGTCATGCTGCCGAAGCGCGGTACGTTGAAAGGGTCTGTCATGAACGCCCAGACCTCGTCGATCGGGCGATTGACCATCACGCTCGTCTCATGGCGCATCAATCGATCCGCGCCGCTAGCCGTGTCCGGCTTCGAGAAGCTGCTTCATGTTCAGATCAGCGGCGTGCTGCCGGCGCCTCACGAGAGGCGAGACGACCCACCAGAACAACTTGAAGGCCGGTCGGGGCTCGAGTTCGCTCACTCTCACGACTTTGGTCCCATCGGCGGTGGCCTCCAGGGTCCCGCGAAGGGAACCCGACCGGATTCCCGCGCCTGTCATCGAAAGCCCGGCGTTGTGGGGCGGCTCCCATTCCGCGATCGCGCCGCTGATCCGTGTCTCGAATCCGAGAATTGCCACTCGCCCCTGGTACGTGGAGCCGAGCCCCGGTGGGCCCGGCGAGGTCCAACGAGCGCCGAGCCAGCTGCCGCCGACGCGCGGCAGGTTGAAGGTTCCATCAGGAACGCCCAGACCTCTTCGATCGGGCGATTAACCACAACGGTCGTCTCAGTGCGCATCGATCCGCCGGGCCTAGCCGCCGGGCACCGGCGGCGCGCCGAGAAGCGTCGGCAGGACGTTGCCGAAGAAGTAGCCCGCGATGCCGGCGAACGCCCCGATGAGCAGGATCTCGACCCCCGACGCGACCGGGTGGCCGTGGGTCCAACGTGTCTTCACGACGCCGATAGCGAAGAGCACCACGGCCGTGGCGAGGACGGATACGTAGACCGCCAGGCCGATCGGCAGGAGGAGGTACGGCAAGATCGGCGCGAGCGCACCAAGCCCGAAGGCAACACCCATGACGGCGGCCCCTTGGACTGGGGAGCCCTGGGCCTCCTCGATGGCGATCCCGAACGCCTTCTCGACCTTCGCGTTGAGCAGCACCTCGGGATGGCGGGCCATCATTTCGGCCACGACCCCGGCCTCGGTGTTCGGGAGCCCGCCCTCCTCGAGCATGTAAGCGAGCTCGGCCTCCACCTCTGCGCGCCGCGCGACGACCTTCTCGCGCTCTTCCGCGATCTGGGCCAGGGCGATCTCGCGCTGACTCTTGCTCGACAGGTACTCGCCCGCGGCCATGCTGAAGATCCCGGCCAGCCCGGTCGCGATACCGGCGATGAGGACCGTGAAGCGATCGTCCGTCGCGCCGCTCACGGTGCTCACGACGGCGAGCGTGCTCACCAGGCCGTCCTGCGCGCCGAAGATCGCCTCCCGCACGTCGCCGAGAAGGCTCGCCCTGCGGCGCTCCTCCTCAAGCCGAACCCCGATGCCAGTTCGGTCGAACCCCGCCGCCCGCTGGTCAGCCGCCGCCGCGTCGTCGGTCATCAGGTGCTCTCCCCCGCTACGCGCGGCATGTTAGGCGCATTGGGCAAAGTCACTGCGAGATCTAGGAGAGTGAACGGAGGCCGGTAGCGTCGGCCGGGTCAGCCGGACTAGCGCTTTCCATCGGCGTCCCTCGCCCGGGAAGCAGAGCGCGGAGAGCACGTACGTCGCGGGAGATTTAGGCGGCAGTTCGTTCGGAGCCGATGCGAGGGATGGGCGGGTAACCTGGTATGGGAGGCGGGACGATCTCACGTTGGAGCTGCTCGGCACACGTTCGTGCGCCAGGCGCGGGATAGCGTTCTCGACCTGCGCAGTCGCTTCCATTCGGCTGCGAGAGTCCGACCACAATCAAGACAGCGACAAGGAATAGCAATCCTAGGAATACGAACCGCCCGCGCGCGAGCTCAATCGCGAGGGGCCGGTGCGTCGCTGCCGTGACCGACGAGAGCATGCCGCGAGTCTGCCGCCCCAAGGCTGCACGGACCGCTCAGCCGTTGACCAGTCGTGTGTAAGCCTCCTTACACCGGACTGGTCGCGAAGGCTCAGGAAACACCGTCCGCCGGTGCTCGACTCCGCGAGTGCTCTCACGCGGCATGAGGAATCGCGCGCGTGCTAACCAGATGTGGACCGCGGCACACTCCGAGTCGGCTCTGTCTAGGCTTCCTTGGTTTCCCGCGGTTTGAAGGGACAACGAACGACGCTCGGCGGCCCATTTTGTTCAGACGGAGCCGACTGCTGATCCGCTCCCAGAAGACGCGGGGCCGGCCAGCGCTAGGAATCGGGTGCTGGCGGGCTCGGCGGAACCTTCTCGTGAACGATCGCTTCGATCGTCCTCATCCGTATCGCCTCACGAGCACGAAGGTATGGCCGCTGGAGCGAATCGGCTAACCACCCTTTGAAGCCCGGGGCCTTTTCCCAGTGGAAATTCTCTTCGAGCACCACCGACCCGGCTTCGCCGTTCCGGACACGACACGTCTCCCACACCAAGGCCAGCCCAGTCCTTACGACCGTCGTCAACTGATCCGGCGGAGCGCTCGATACCACCCGAAAGACCGTGGCGCCTGATCCGTGCTCGCAGTGGTACTCGCTCCCGAGCATCGTGCCACGCGCGCCGGGCCGGTAGTCGACCCGCGCAGGCGATTGGCCGATCCACCGCTTCACTTCGTTGGGATCAGTCAACACCTGCCACAGTCGCTCGTGGGTCGTCTTGTAGGTTCGCCGCACGGTCAGCCTGGCGTTGTCCGACTCGACCAGATGGAGCTCGCTCGTGGACCGTGCCTGCGCGCGCAGCGCCGCGAGGTCCATGTACGCGCCGGCCACGTCGGCGTGGTCGTAGCCTTCCGTGTGCGGCAGAAAGCCAGTGCGGGCCGTCGCCGGCATGCGCTCGAGGAACGCCGAGGTCGCAAGGATGTATTCGTGCGACGGCACCGAATTCTTGAGCAGCCGGTGAGCAATGTTCACATCACGGCCAACGAACGTCTCGTTGCCGCCGATCCGCTGCGGCATGTATTCCCCAAAGTGCGCGACGAACTTCAGACTCAGCGACCCAACGTTGGCGCACGCACGACAGGGACACCTGGTGACCTCTTGAATGTCCCGAAGGCGACGGTGGTATTGGACAAAACACTCCTCGAGCCATTCGATCGGCCGAGGCGGCATTCGGTCGCCGACGCCGAAGATCGCGTCGCCCTCGATCTGGCCGATTCGCAGGTACCGCGCGATCGCGCGCACGAGCATCTCGAGGAGCTCGTTAAGGATCTCGCGCGAATGCTCAAGTTCCGTTTCGGCGACAAAAGCGGTGTAGCCCGAGATGTCGGCGAGAACGAGCGGGCCTTCGTTGGCCGCCACGGTCGACCATTATGCGGTTGGCGACGAGCGGCAAGGTCTAGATGTGGCTGCGCAGGGGGTACCGATCTTTTCGATCGCAACTACCGTCCTGGGGGTGGCGGCTGAATCAGGAGAAGCGAACCCGGGCTGGAGTTGAGGCCAGAGCGTCCCGCCCACCCAGGCACCGATCTGCGCGCGGGAGTGGAAGCCGAGTTTTCCGGATGTGCTCGACGTGGCCCTCGGCGGTGCGCTCCGTGATTGATTGCTTCCGCGGGACCTGATCTTGGTACGTGCGCGCCTGAGACCGCGACGCGCCTCTACCCACAGTCGCACGCACGAATGTGGTGACGGAAGCCAATTCGGTCGGCGATGGTCGCGCTGAGGATCGCGCGATGCGGGCCAAGCACGCGGAAACGCCGCGGCCGAATTTTGTGGACTCGGTGCCAGGGGGAACCGGAGACATCTGCGCCGTCGTACCTCGATGAGGCCGGATACCCGTGGGTGCTCGTGAACGTCAGCACCGTCGCGCAAGCCGATCTGGCGATCGTGGACACAGCGCTCGCTGCGCTTCGACGCCACCCGGTGCGCATCCTCGTGACGTTGGGCGCCGGCCGAGATCCCAAGGACCTGGCAGATCTTCCTCCAAACGCTCGAGTCGAGCGCTACGTCCCGCACACCTGCGTGCTACAACGCGCGTCGGTCGTCGTCAGCCGCGCGGGGTTCGGCATCTTCACGAAGGCCGTCTACAACGGAGTTCCCGATGATCCTGGTTCCTTGGGGGAGCGATCAGGCTGGTGTCGCGTTCAGAGCGTGTCGTCTTGGCGCGGCTCGAGCAGTCCCTTTCGAGAACATTGACCGCGCGACGATGGCGCGGGCCATCGACTCCGTCCTCGGTTCGGCTTCCTATGCGCCCGCCGCTCGAGAAGCCTCCGTCGTCCTCCGGGCGCGCGACGGCGTCGGGTCGGCGTCTTCGCTGATCGAGGGGCTGGTCTGATCCGGGAGCGAGGCCGCGTTGATCCGCGACGCGACCGAAACCGTCACGAGGGATCGCGGACGTCACACGTAACGGAAGCTTTGCGTCGATCGCGGGCTGAGCGAGTCGCTGTCGCTCACCGTACGTCGAGGACGAATATGGCGAGCCACTGGACGAACACGGCCATCGCCCACCCGGCGGGCGTGGCGATCCGCGTCCACTTCAGCGCGGCGGAGGGCGACCGCCTCCTCCAGGCGTACACGGCGAGCAGGACCGTGGCGGCTACGACCGCAATCTCGAGATCGCCCGGGAGTGGACCGACGCGATTCCCGCCCCAGTAGAAACGCAGGAACGTTGTGACGAAGAACATGAACGCCCCGGTAAGCCCGATGACGAGCACGATCGAGAGGGCCGTTCTCACCCTCATGTCTTTCACTTCTCGCTCATCGCTCCGGTCCTGCGCCAAACCTTAGAAGCGCCTCATCGCGGAGTCGTCGGCCTCAATCGGAGAGCCGGCGGGTTGAGTCGGCCCAGCACGTGGGACAGCGCGTACACGCCGATTGCGGCCAGCAGAATGACAAACACGTCGGGACGTGCGTCCATGATCCACGTGCCGTCGCCGGGCGGACAGATCTCACGGCCCTGCTCGACGATGCAGTGGAGCTCACCGGCAACGCCACCTCTCGCGTAGCCGCGGCTTGCCGTGTACGTGACCACCGCAGCCGCGACCGCCAGACCCAGCAGCGCTCCACGAAGCAGCGCCCGCGGGCCGTGCTCGCGACCGAGAGCCACTGGCAACGCGAAGAGACCAAGCACCACGAACGCCAATCCCAGGACGAATGTGCCGCTGAACGCTTGGCCATCCCGCGGGCCTGTCGCCTGGGAAGACATGACCAGGGCGAGCACTATGTGACCGATCCCCACAAAGAGCAGATAGACAGGGATCGCCGCCGCGCCGGTGCGGAATCCGCTGAAGCGTCCTGGTGTCTGTGGCGCCTGCACCGCCGCATGCGCGGGCGCGTCCCGGCGACGGAAGAAAATCGCACCACCGACGAGCACGCTGAACAGGAAGCCGGCCGGAAGGGCGAGCCAGAAGGCCTCCACCTCGCTGCCGCGCCCGGCGGTCACAACCGCAGTCAGCGCCGCCCAGCCGAGTGCGGACGCCAAGAGCCACCATCGCGGAAGGCGACCAGCGCTGCTGCGGCGCTGGAATGTTCCAACGACCGCGCCGACGGTTGCGAACCAGACGACGGAGCTCACGTCTAGGTTCTCCGGAACAATCATGTTTGAGAAGACGGCGGCCGGAAGAAAGCCTCCAATGAGCCCGATCACCGTGCCGAAAATCGTGAAGAGAAAGAAGCGAGTCACAGCCACGTCATGTCCTCCACGGCGGCTCGCTGAGACCGCGCCACCAGACTTCGCGACCGGCTTTCGTCATGTGGCGATTCTGTTCTCGCATCGCAAGCGGGCTAACGATTTGAGCACACCTCCAACGTCGCAAAGCTCACGTCTCTTCGTCGCCGCGATCGACTCCTTCCCCATCTCCAATTACGGCTCGATGCAGGGTGCGCCCTCCGCGGCGCAATACGCCTCGCCGACCGGGGTCGGCTCTGCCGTTGGTTCGCTTTCCAAATCGAACGCGCGGATGCGCCAGATTTGCTCGTTCGTACGCTCAATCTCTTCGCGGCCGGCGCCCGGTGCGGCGAGCGTCCGGCCGGAGTCGTGCGCGGTACCCGAACCCGGATTGAGCTCGCCGCAGGCCGCGGCAAGGATCACAAAGAGCCCGAGCGCGATGGCGGCAGCGCCGTGCCGAAATGTCGTCTCAATCTGGTGCGTGATCACCTTGTGCCCTCCTTCTTTGTTCGAGATCTCATCCGGAGGGCGTGCGGAAGAAGGGAACGGCGGTTCGGCTCAGATGAACGGCACTAGAGCTCCCAGCGAACAAGGACCCGTGGATCGGGTACGTAGCTGCAGAACTGCCCGGTCCGCAGCGTGGCCTCGAGGTGGCGCCCCAGTCCGGGACCCTGCTCAGCGATCCGCTCAAGCGCGGCCCTGATCGACCGCGTCACGTTGACCCGTGCCCGCTCGGAATCTGACGCGGCCTTCCGGTCGCGGCCGCCCAGGCCTATCGCGGCGGCGAGCTCGTGTGCCACCAACTCGCGCTCTTCGGTTGCGCGCGCAGCGCGTTCACGGTCGTTCCACTGCTCCGCCTCGCGCAGGTCGTCCGCGAGTTGCTCGAGACGCTCCCGGTACTGGGCTTTGGCCTGGCTGTCGAGGATCGGCCCGGCGTCGCTTCCTCGCGGGCGGGGAGCCTCGTCGTCCGCTGGCTGAACGGCGATCAGATCGAGAGCGTGGTACTCGCGACCCGGTTCGCGCAGCAACGCGGCGATGTAGTGGAGGCCCTTCGTGTCCCGCAGCCGAAACGCCGCACCCTCGAACGCGATCGTCCAGAACTCGCCCTCTTGCCGGAACAACGCCGTTCCGCCGAGACCGCGTAGCGAGAGGATCTCTGAGACCTGGACCGCGACGCGGTCCTCGAGCGTCCGGTTGAGCTGGGCGAGCTCGGCCGCCTGACGGTTGATCGTGTCGTGATAGGACTTGATCCGAAGGAGTGAGCGGACCCGCGCGAGGAGCTCGTGCCGCTCGAACGGCTCGACGATGAAGTCATCCGCGCCGGCGTCGATCCCGGCGACTTTGTCCTGCTCAGGGTTCGCCGTCACCATCACGACCGGCAGGAACCGCGTGGTCTCATTTGCGCGGATGCGACGGCAGACCTCGTACCCGTTCATCCCCGGCATCACGACATCGACCAGGATGAGATCCGGAGGATCGCTCGCCGTGAGCCGAAGGGCCTCTTCACCAGACGACACGGATGAGACCGCATAACCGTACGGCGCGAGCATCGCCTCGATGAGTCGACAGTTCTGCGGTTTGTCATCGACGAGGAGAATCCGTTCGGACACCTAAGCGTGCCTCCGCGCGACCTCTTCGCCCGTCGCGTCCGTGCGCGGACCGATACGCACTGCGCTCCCCGTTGGCAGACTGAACGTGAACGTACTCCCCTCGCCGAGGACGCTCTCGACCCAGATCCGCCCGCCATGGAGTTCGACGAACTTCTTCGCGAGCGATAGGCCGAGGCCGGTGCCCTCCCGACCCCGGGCGCTCGCAGTCTGATGGAACTCCTCGAAGAGGCGAACCTGCTCCTCGGGGGAGATCCCCAGCCCGGTGTCGCGGACCGAAACCCGCGCCTCACCGTCTAGCGCGCGAGCGCGGACCTCGATGTTCCCGCCATCGGGCGTGAACTTCACGGCGTTCGCGAGCAGGTTGAAGATGACCTGGCGGATCTTGCGCGCATCGCCTCGGATCGTCTCCAGCCCCTCGTCACAACTCACCGAGAGGGTAATTCCGTGAAGGCTCGCACTCTCTCTCACGATCGTCACGCCACTCTGAAGCGCCTGAGGTAGCGAGAATGTGCTTATCTCGAGCTCCATCCTGCCCGCCTCAACCTTGGAGAGGTCGAGGATGTCGTTGATGAGTGAAAGGAGATGGTGGCCACTGGCCAAGACGTCCTGCAGATAGTCCCGCTGCTTCGCGTTCAGCGGTCCGTACGAGCCGGTGAGCAGCACATCGGAGAACCCGATGATCGCGTTGAGCGGCGTGCGGAGTTCATGGCTCATCCGCGAGAGGAACTCGCTCTTATGCTGACTGACCGCCGCGAGTTGGGCGTTGGCCCCCGCCAATTCGTGTGTCCGCTCCTCGATCTTGTGCTCCAGACTTGCGTACGACTCACGCAGCTGACCGGCCATCGCGTTGAATGCGTCCCCGAGCGACTCCAATTCGTCGTTCGTTCGCACGTCGATCCGCTCGTCCAGAGCGCCAGCGCCGATCCGCGCGGTGCCGGCCTCCAGAGCGCGGATCGGTTGGGTCATTCCGCGAGCCAGCAGCAGGCTTGCAGCGACGGCGGCGAGGAGACCGACGATCAAGAACCCGACGCTGCGCAGGATGGAGTCGTAGATCGGGCCGAACGCTTCCGCGAGTGGCTGCTCCACGAACACGAACCAGCCAACGCCCGGAATGGGCTCGAAGGCCGTCAAAACTTCCTGACCGTAGAGGTCTCGGGCGGTCGTTGCCTGTCCGGCTGGCGCGGCCTCGCGTCGCGCTAGAGCGTCCGCTACCTGCGGTAGCTTGGAAAGGTCCTTCTTCTGAAGCACCAAGCTGATGTCCGGATGGGCTACGAGCACCCCGTGGTCGTCGACAACGTAGGCCCGCCCCGCGCTACCGACGGAAATCGTCGAAACGACGTCGCCGACGAATGTCAGGTTGACTTCCGCGGCGAGGACGCCCGGATTGGCCGAGCGCTCCGCGACCGCGATCGTCATGTAGGGCACCGATTCGTTCCTGAATCTCACCGGACTGAAGTAGGTCTTTCCGCTGCGCGCCATGATGAACTTCGGATCGTTCGAGAAATCGATTCCTCGTCCACCGTCGAGCTGGAGACGGGCGACCCGAGCCGTCTCGCGTCCGCTCGTGTCCAGGTACGCGACTTCAGTGATTGGATCGAGGGTTAAGAGCGGCCACAGGAATTCCTGCCGCTGCTGATCGGATGCGGCGCCACCCAAGTTCCGGCTCGCGGTGGCGATAAGAGTCTCGTTCTCGTGGATGAACGCTGCGATGCGCCCTGCGGCAGTCGCGGCATAGGCGCGCTCGACTCGGGCTACGGCTTCGCGACTGTCGCCGTACGAGGAGACAAGCTGTATCAAGCTGCTGAGCACAAGCGCCCCGCCGACCAGGGCAACGATGACAACGGCGTACCTGCGGAAGAGCCGAGCTCGTCGCGGCCCGTGCGGCCGATCCTCTGCTGAGGCTGGGGCCAGCCGGTCCATCACAGGTGCGCCGAAGCGCGGACCTCCATTTTGGGCACTGCGTGAGCCTGCGCCAAAGCCGGGAGGCCGTATAGAGAGCAGTTATCCATCGGCGTCCATGCTGTGTTGGTGTTCACTTGGCCCGAACGACCGTTCGCTCCGCCGTTACGCCCTCGGGGTGCAAGGGCCGAAGCCAAACGGGAGGGCGAGAAACGTGAACGAACCGCGCCATCTGGGTCGCCGTCACTTCTTGCAAGGCGCTGCGGCGATGGGATTGTCGGGCGCCGTGGCGCTCATCCTCGACGCGTGCACGTCTCCGGCGTCGAAAGCAAAGCTGCCGCGAATCGGCGTTCTCTCGCTGGCGTCCAACCCCGCGGTACTCGACCCATTCCGTCAGGCCCTCCGTGAGCTCGGCTATGTCGAGGGTCAGAGCATCGCCATTGAATACCGATATCCACGGGGCCTGGGCGACCATCCGATTCAAGAGGACCGGACGCCCGCCATGTTGGCCGAGTTGGTCGGGCTGAACGTTGATCTCATCGTTGTCGGCGGCGCTGCATCGGCAGCCAAAAACGCGACCAACACAATCCCGATCGTGGCGGTGATCTTCGACCCGACTGGCATCGTTGTCAGTCACGCGCGGCCCGGCGGAAACCTGACTGGGTTCACGAACGTTGCCGCGGGTCTCAGCGCGAAACGGCTGGAGCTGCTCACGCAGGCCATTCCGACTGCCCGGCGCGTCGGAGGCATGGGCATCCCGCCCAACTACACAGGCGCCGGAGGTTGGTGGAAGGAGACACAGGACGCGGCCACTGTCCTCGGGATAGAGCTTGTGACCGTAATGACGACCGGCGCCGACGATCTCGAGCGCGCGTTCGACACAGCACGCGCCGACTGCGTTGACGCGGTCGTCACCGCGCCGGACGCCACGCTCTTTACAAATCGCGTGAAGATCGCGGAGCTCGCGCTGCAGAAGCACATGCCGGCTATTTTCGTCGAGCGGGAGTATGTCGACGCTGGCGGCCTCATGAACTACGGAGCGAATTTCCCAGAGACCTGGCGGCGCGCGGCGAGCTACGTCGACCGGATCCTCAGGGGCGCCAAGCCGGGGGACTTGCCGGTCGAGGAGCCGAGCAAGTTCGACTTCGTGATCAACCTGAAGACCGCTTCGGCCCTCGGGCTGACGATCCCGCCGTCGGTGCTCGCTCAAGCCACAGAAGTGCTCTGATGAGCGGCGACCGCCCGCACCTGGATAGCCCCACTCGAATCGGCTGGACCCGTCGACGCGTGATGCGTGACGGGGTGAGCGTCGCTTGCCTCGGGCTGCTCGCGGCATCCGGGTGTGTGCCCGCAGTGCTGAAGATCCCGATTGTCGGTTTCGTTTCTCCCGCCCCCGCCGATCGTGAGCCGTTCCTTCACGCGCTTCGCGGAGTCGGTCGCGTCGAGGGTCAGAGCATGACGTTCGATTGGCGAACGGCGGATGAAGCGGCACCCCAGCTGACGCCAGTTGTCGAAGAGTTGGTACGGCGTCCGGCGGATGTCATCGCGACCGCCGGAACGATAACAACGCAGGTCGCGAAGGGTGCGACCAGAACGATCCCGATCGTCTTCTTTGGTGTGGGCGACCCGGTCACTTCTGGGCTCGTCGCAAGCTTGGCGCGACCGGAAAGCAACGTGACCGGGGTCACGAACATCGCCCCCCAGGCGATTGCAAAAGGACTGGAGTTTCTGCTCCAACTTGTCCCCGGGACAGCGCGGGTGGCCTTTGTTGGGAACTTAGCGGGGAACCCTGGCAGCCTGCTGCAGCTTGCGGCCGCTCAGTCGGTCGCCACGACGATCGGCGTGCAGATCACGGACTTTGGGGTTCGTGACGCGGGCGATATCGACCGCGTTTTTGGTTCATTTTCCGCCGCCGGGGTGAAGGCGGTCATGATCGGATCGGACGCTATAACGATCAACAATCAGCCGCGCCTCGTGGAGTTGGCCGCGCAATATCGGCTGCCGGCGATCTACAGTCGGCGGGAATTTGCACTTGCTGGTGGGTTGATTGCTCTTGGGCCGAACTATCCCGCGCTCTGGGTGCGCCTCGCCGTTCTTGTCGACAAGATAATTCGCGGAAGGGCGCCGGGCGATCTTCCGGTGGAGCAGCCGACGGAGACTGCCCTGGTTGTCAACGCCAAGACTGCGCAGGCCCTCGGCATCACCATTCCACGAGCCATCCTCGTGCAGGCCGAAGTCCTTCAATGAGCAGATGGCCGGCCGGACGTTGACTCTCCGGCGGAAGCGACCGATGCTCCGCCTGCTGGGAGTGGTCGTCGCCGTCTGCTCGTGGGCTGCGCCGGTGCCACGACGAGCGATACAGCACCCTCCGCATCGACACGTTGGTCGCTCACGGTCTATCGGACGCAATCGCACCAAACCGCCTCGAATCTCATCATCGACACCGAGGCGCCCTGCGGTTCTCGCTCTCAGCCGATCAGCGATTGTGCGAGTCACATCGCGCGCGGTGCGATCCGGGGCTCGAACTTCGAGCTGCCGTCTGCGGCTAACCGGCCGAGTGACTCCCCGTTAGCGAAGCACCGCCTCGGTTACGAAGTCGCGTCAGCTTCGTAGGAACTGCGCGGGACAAAGGCATACCGGCTCATTGGGCCGAGCTCTGACGGCGCCACAAGGCGCGCTCGATCATGTCGCGCTCCCCAAGTTGGATCCCGACGATCCGCCGGTAACCCAGACGCGCGCACTCACGCGCGTCAAACCAGGCCCCCTGATCACGCCGCTCGAATGCCTCGACGACCTTCTCGACGAAACGCTCGTAGTCCAACGTAGCAAGCAGCAGGGCACGCTCCCACGTCTCGAGCGAGAGGCGAGCGCGCTCCCATGGGGTCTCGTCGTTCACCAGATCCACCGGCTCGCGTGGCTCATGAGCGACATGTTTGATCGAAACTTGAGCGCGAACAGTACCGAATACGCCTGACCAAACGCTACCGACTTCTAAGGAGGACCTCGGCCATCGGCCGCAGCCAGAGACCTCGAGCCCAACGAAGTCAGACGAAGCGTGAGAGCGTGCCCGCGGCGCGTGACGCACCTCCTGCCGAGCGGGAATCCACTTCTCTGACGCCCCAACCGCGCCTCGTAAACGAGGAGCACTATCCCCACGCGGTTTGCTCGCCCGACTGGGTCGGGGCCGTGTCTTCGGATCGACGCGTCGCCGGGCATGATTTTTTTGGAGGCGATCGGATGAGCAGGACGATGGCGATCACGGACACCGACCTCGACTATCTGGAGTCGCTCCACGCGAAACTCGCCGGCGCCTTCGCGCGCATGGATGCCGAGGGCGGGCGCGACGGCATACCCATCGTCGCAACCGAGGTCGGCCGAACGCTGCACATCCTGGTACGCGCCGTGGCGGCACGGACGGTGGTGGAGGTAGGTACCGCGATCGGCTATTCGGCCCTGTGGATGGCCACGGCGCTTCCGGCCGACGGCCGGATGGACACGATCGACCCTGACACCGCGCGCACCGATCGCGCACGGAAGTTCTGGGACGAGGCAGGTGTGGCCACGAAGATCGTCGTGCACAGCGGAAAGGCGCTTGAAGTACTGCCGACGCTCGCTGGCCCGTACGATTTCGCCTTCATTGACGCGCTGAAGCAGGAGTACGAGGGATATCTCGGGCACATCGTCCGGCTATTGCGTCCGGGTGGGGCCGTTGCCGTGGACAACCTGCTCTGGGGCGGACGCGCCTCCGGCGCGCGCGCCGACGATCGTGTTCCGGACACACAGTCGATACGAGCGTTCAACGCGAAGTTCGTCAGGCATCCGCAGCTCGATGCGACGATCCTTTCGGTCGGTGACGGCCTCGGGCTGGGAGTGAAAAGGTTCTAGACCGGTAGATGCGAAGACGACGCGCCCAACGAGCCCGTCGGCTTCTCCTGCGCTAGACAAATCCGTTCGGGTGTAGCAATCGAGGTAGATCGGGCAGCGGACGCGCCGGGCGGCGGCAGCCTAGCGCGGCTTGGCCCTGGTCTCACTTTGTTTGACGCCTCGCAACTCCGAAGTCACAGACGGCAGCCCTCTGCCTCGCCCTTCACAGACGTTGCGAACCTCTATCGGTAAACGTGATGCGGTATCGCACGAGCGTCGGCACCAGCAGACGCGCGAGGAAATCACCCGGACCGACGACCGGCAAGAGGTTACGGGTGTACCGGATGCAGCAGGAGTGTCGCCGGGCCGACGTCGTCATTTTGCAGGGGGTCTGTGAAGTTAGACGCGGTACCGATGAACCCGCTTATCTGCGCGCGTCCTGGTAAGAACCCGACGCCGAACCTCACGTTGAACGTGACGACGTCGCCGGCTGTACACCAAGAGAGGCGAGTGAAGACCTCGAGCGATGAACTTGTCGAACTGGCGATCGTCTGCGTCAGCAGAAGGTGGATGCGCGCGTGAGCAACATCTACCAGGCACGTCAGACGAAGCGTGACCGTTGGATTGCCGGTGTGAACGTCAATAGACGAGCCGACAATCGAAATGCCGGAGATGTGACCGCTGTCCGCAGCGGCAGGCGACCCCGGGACCGAAGTCAGAATCGCCGCGAGTAGCGCGATGGGCAACCACGAGAGTTTCATCTTCCTTCACTTTCCCGTGCGCGAACGCACGCGGCGAGACGTCTGTGGCACAACACGTGTGCTACTTCAATACCGAAAGCTAAGGAGATATCCACGGGGCTCAGGCCGCGCCCGCTAGTTGCGAACGCGAAGGTCTTCTGTTTCGTCGTCGAAGGGTTGCTCCCACGTGAGAGGACCTGAGCCGACGGGCAGACTCGAACTGCCGACTGGCGGTTTACGAAATCGCCTTAGCCCGCACCGTACCAGCAGTCGTCGAACGTTTTGACGCGTCATGTTCCGCCGTCGACCAGCCATTACGCGCACCCTGCTGGCACGAGTTGCTGCACGTACGTGCAAAACCCGCGGGTGTGGTGTAACTCTGGGAACCCTCAAAAGGCAACGAGGCACTAGTCAAGGTGCTTTCAATCCGTCAGAACTCGCGACTCGGCTACGCGTCGAGAGAATGGCATATCCCCAGCCAGCAACGCTGAGTCCAAAAATGGCCACGGATACGAGGGCCGCTGCAAAAGTTATCGTCAATCCGGACAGAGAAGCGAGCGAAATTATTTCGAGAACAATGAGCCAAGAAACCCAGCTGGGGAGGACTTTGGCTCGGACAACTGCGACGCTAAGGGCAAGATATCCAATGACCAACGTCAAGCTGGCTACTAGAGTGGTCGCAACGTAGGCGCCGTTCTGAAGTAGGGCCTCGTCCAGCGAGGGCGAACTAGCAGCTATGTAAGGACGCAAGAGGACCTCGCTCACCAATATGTATCCTCCGCCACTGGCGGCTCCGAAAAAGGAGAGTAGAAAGCCCACGGTCCCAAGCCTGCCGAGGCTGGTTGAGAAACGCGAGTACCAGCCCACAAACCCCAGGAGGATAGTCGTCAGCGCGAGGTACTCAATGAGATGCGCTGGGACCCAGAGCGGCTCGAGAACATAAAGGGAAGTGCTCCCTCGAGGGTGTACGAACTCGGCCACGACATACAACCCTCCCCCGACCAGGAGCAACGGCCCGCTCCATCTCTCGACAGCATCCAAGACGATTTCTGTGCCGCTACTTTAGGGTCAAGGCGCGAGTCAGGAGAGCCCCAGGGTCGGACAGCAGGTGATCGCACGTCTTCGCGAGCGGAAAAGTGAACACAGAAGCTCATCTGGTACGAGCGAAGGTTACGTGGCCGTCTCGGGCACCGACTGTCGAGAACCTAGAAAAGCGCGAACGCGAGACCCTTCTTCTTCCGCCCCAGCATCAATCAATGATCAACCCCTGAATGTCAGTCGGTCCGTACAACGGCACCGGCTGACCCAGGTGCGCAGCGACGGCGAGAC
>Ga0070697_100001217_pt1 | contig 19414 bp, 13 predicted proteins | sample KBSK1501metaG_FD_65475 | JGI IMG/M metagenome (GOLD analysis project Ga0070697, IMG submission 65475) | Corn, switchgrass and miscanthus rhizosphere microbial communities from Kellogg Biological Station, Michigan, USA - KBS K1-50-1 metaG | ecosystem: Host-associated > Plants > Roots >... | reverse complement strand
GCGCGGGGAAGGTCAGCGACATGGCGGCGCGGGCGATACAGACGTTTCCGTCCTCCAGCGGCTGGCGCATGACTTCGAGCACGTTGCGTGGAAATTCGGGCAGCTCGTCGAGAAAGAGTACTCCATTGTGGGCCAGTGAAACCTCGCCGGGGCGGGGGATCATTCCTCCTCCGATCAAGCCGGCATCCGAAATTGTGTGATGTGGCGCGCGAAACGGGCGCACCCCTACCAGACCGGCTCCCGCATCGAGCACTCCAGCGACACTATGAATCTTGGTGGTTTCCAGCGCCTCTTCGAAGGTGAAGGGCGGCAGGATAGTAGGAATGCGTTTCGCCAGCATGGTCTTCCCTGAACCGGGCGGGCCGATCATCAGGATATTGTGACCACCGGCACAGGCGACTTCCAGGGCCCGTTTCGCGGTCTGCTGTCCGCGAACGTCTTTGAAATCGACGAGGAAGTGCTGTGACTCGCGTAGCAGGGTATCGCCGTCGGCTTTGAGCGGGGCGATCCCATTGCCCGAGTTCACTAACTGAATCACGTCCAACAGCGAGCGGACGGGATATACGTCCACGCCGACTACCATGGCGGCTTCTCTGGCATTAAATTCGGGTACGACGAGGCGGGAGATTTTTCTCTGGCGCGCTTCGATGGCAATGGGCAGGGCACCGCGTACGCCGCGCACTCCGCCATCCAGGGAAAGTTCGCCGACGAAGAGACAGTCGGCGATCTCTTTCTTGTTCAAGCCGCCATAAGCGCCCAGGATGCCGAGTGCCATCGGCAAATCGAAGCCCGATCCCTCTTTGCGAATGTCGGCAGGGGCCAAGTTGATGGTGATCTGGGTGGGCGGAATGTCGTAGCCGCAATTTTTCAGCGCCGCTTTGACGCGGTCGCGGCTCTCGCGTACCGCAGCGTCGGGCAGGCCGACGGTGTGGAAGTGCTCTTCCATAGTCTTGATGCCCGACACATCGACCTCAACTTCGATGATGTTGGCATCGATCCCATATACGGCGGCGCTGAGAGTTTTGTAGAGCATGGGTCCTGCGGCTCAGGAAGGTTTCCTGTTGCGGACCCGTCGCGACAAGGGGAGATCCAGCCGACAAGTCAGGCAAGGACCACATTACGACCAGATCGTACGATGGACTGTGATAACCATCACCCTCCAACGTGACGCACGACCGATGAACCAAGGTACCCAATAGCTGGCCGGTTGTTCGCGCTCCCACCCTGCACTAGCATGCGGATAACGCTCCGGCGCTGCGAAAGTGGCGCGCCTGACCTTTCTATGCCGGACAACCAAGAACCATCTCAACGCCCCTTACGGAAGGCGTCTCAGCTAGAAAAGGAGGAAGCCCGGCTGTGGCGGATCGCCCTGTTATTCCTCGTCATGCTGGCGACGGCACTGGCTGCGGTGAGTTGGGAACGATTGCATGATCTGCCCTATCACCTGGGATTCCTGCCCATTGCGGTGTTATTTGTGGCCGTCTTTTTCGCAGCATTTACCTATGGACGCCGGAAGCAGGTCGTCGAACTGAATGAGCTGGTACATGATTTACAGGAGCGCGCCGCCCCTCCCACCGACGAGCAACTGGATCAATTAAGCCAGGTCATTGCACGTTCGCAGCGGAGTTTCCGCGAGCTGATCGATTCCTTTGACGATGTGGCGTTTGCCATCTCCCTAGACGGAACCATCCGCACGGTAAACCGCCAGGTCACTCAGTTGTTGCAAAAGCCTTATGCCGAGATTGTTGGGCACAAGTTCGATGAATTTTTGGATGAACCGGCGCGCAGCGCTCTGGAACCGGGACTGGCCCGATTTCTCGAAAAGCGGCGCTGGTCAGGAGTGGTGGCTGTCCGGCTAAAGAACAATCGCCGAGTCCTCTATTTCGACTGTGTGCTGAACGCAATCGTAAAAGGTGACGAGGTCGTAGGAGTAAGCACGCTGGCGCGGGACGTCACCGAAGAACGCGAGAAGGAGCGGCGTTTTACCGAATTGTTCGAAACCCTGCAGGAAGGCGTTTATTTCAGCTCGCCGGAAGGCAAGCTGCTCGATGTGAACCCAGCGCTGGTATACATGCTGGGTTACGCAAGCAAGGAGGAACTGCTGACGAGCGATCCCGGGGCATGGAATGTGGATTCCAGCCAGGCACCGGTTCTGGGTCGAGGGGCGGACGATCGCGGTGCGGTGCGTACACGCGAAATCATGCTTCGCCGTAAAGACGGGCGCACGGCCGCGTTTCTCGACAGCTCGCGTGCGGTTTGGGACCCCTCGGGAAAGATCATTCGCTTCCAGGGCACGCTGATGGATGTGACCGAGCGGCACGAGATGGAGAATGCATTGCGCCGCCAGGAGGAGTTTCAGCGCTACCTGCTGGAGAGTTTCCCCGACCTCATCCTCGTGATCGATCTGCAGGAGCAGTACAGCTTTGTGAGCGCGCGTATCCGGGATTCGCTCGGCTATACGCCTCAGGACCTGATCGGGAAAACCGTGGAGGGGCAGGACTTCTCTCCGGAGTTTCTTGGCCTCTATCGCGATGTGATCTCCGGCCGGAGAATGTTTGGTTTCTGCGAATTTGGAGCGCGTCACCGCGACGGAGGCTGGCGCACCATGCGGGCTGCCGCAAGCCCTTTGTATGACGCGGAGAACAAGCGCAGCGGCGTGATCGTTTCGGTGCGCGACATTACGGTCGAGAAAAAGCTGGAGCAGCAGATCATTCAAAGCGAGCGGCTGGCAGCCATGGGGCAGATGATCGGAGGGTTCGCCCACGAGCTGAATAACCCATTGACCAGCATCCTTGGCATCAGCGAACTGCTGCAGGAGGGAGAAGCCAGCGAACCGGTTCGCAAGCAGACGACAATGTTGTATCAGCAGGCTAAGCGCGCGGCGGAAATTGTGCAGAACCTGATGTACTTTTCGCGGCCGCCGGCGCCCGGCAAAAGCCCTATCGATCTGAGTGAACTGGTGCAGAGGACCTTGCACCTGCATGCTTATTCACTGCGCAGGAATAACATCACCGTGGATTTTCTGCCCGCGGCTTTGTCCAGCGTGAATGGCGACCCGCATCAACTGATGCAGGTGTTCCTCAACTTGATTCTCAATGCGGAACAGGCAATTCGCGAGGCGCGCGAGAAGGGCACGCTGCGCATCCGGCTGGAAAACGGAGAGCAGGTGGTGAAGGCCACCTTCCAGGACGACGGGCCAGGCATCTCACCCGAAATTCTGCCCAACATCTTCGACCCCTTCTATACGACCAAGCGACCGGGTCGCGGGACAGGCCTGGGGTTGAGCATCTGCAAGGCAATCCTGCGCGAGCACGGCGGAAATGTAGAGGCGGCTTCGGGGCCCGGCGGGGGAGCGGTTTTTACGGTTACGCTGCCGGTGGGGAACTTGGAAAACGGGAATTAGTAGGACACCTAGATTGGTGTGGCATTCGTCCAGATTTGTTCGTAAACCGCTTTCTTCAATTGCATAGTGGGAAGGTCTAGAGGAGCAAGGTATGTAGGCTTTTTCGTCGCTGCGTCTTTGATCGACTGCCCTAGAACCCAGCAGGAGCGGCCATCCAAAAAGACGATGCGGTCATGGATCGTTCCCGAACGCCGCGCTTCGACTGCCATTTTCGTTTGGGCGATGAACTTTGAAACGGCTGGCTTTAGTGCGGGGGTGCCTTTGTTAACCAAAAGCCGAACACTAACGTGCCGTGACACTGCAGCCAAGTAGGTGTCGAATACCTGCTCATCCAGAAACGGATCAACAATAAAGATCGACTGTGTCGCAGACGCAAGAAGATCGCGTAGAGTCTTGAAAAAGTCGTAGACAGCACCCGGTCCAAAGCTCGAGCGGGCTCCGTAGGTAAACGATTCTGAAGATCAGCAATGGCTCGATAGAGAACGCTGAGGATGGTCGAAACTGCATTGGACCGTAAGATGCTATTGCTCACATAACCAATCTCCAAACGGACAGAGACTCCTTCTGACGAATTCCATTCCTGAATTAGCGCGGCCACTTTCCCCAGCCATTCGTGATGAAGGCGGGAGCTCGGTGTGGAAGGTGGCAAAGTCGGGGGTGTCGTCTGCCAAGGCCCGGAGTTCGGCGAGCAAGGCGGCTTTTTCCATATCGAACGGGCAGAGAACATTCTTGCTTATCGTTCTACCGCCATGGCTACAGCATTGCCTCCCCCGAGACATAGCGCGGCGATCCCGCGACGGACGTCGCGGCGGATCATCTCGTAAATCAGAGTGACCAGCACGCGGGCTCCGCTGGCCCCGATGGGATGACCGATGGCGACCGCGCCTCCGTTGACGTTCACCTTGTTGGGATCGAGGCCGAGCTCGCGCATCACGCCCAGAGCTTGTACTGAGAAGGCTTCGTTCAATTCGTAGAGATCTACGTCCTCATTCTTCCAGCCAGTCTTTTCCCATATCTTGCGGACTGCTCCCACCGGCGCCATCATGACCCATTTGGGATCGACGCCGCTGGTGGCTTGGGCAACGATGCGAACCATGGGCTTGGCTCCGAGCTCTTTAGCTGCGACTGCGCTGGTCACGACCACGGCTGCGGCACCGTCGTTGACTCCAGGGGCGTTCCCGGCCGTTACGGTGCCGTCTTTCTTGAAGGCAGGCTTCAGAGAGCGGAGGGCTTCGATGGTGGTGTCTTCCCGGGGCGATTCGTCTTTGTCGAAGATCACCGGTGGTGCTCCCTTCTTCTTGGCGGGAAGCTCGACCGGGACGACCTGCGACTTGAATCTGCATTCCTTGATTGCCGACACAGCTTTGCGATGGGAATTGACGGCGAACTCGTCCTGTTCCTCGCGGGTGATGCCATATTTTTCGGCGACGTTCTCGCCGGTGATTCCCATGTGGTAGTCGTTGTAGATGTCCCAGAGACCATCGTGCACCATGGAGTCGATGACCTGCTGATTCCCCAGGCGGTAGCCTTTGCGGGCTTGGGGGAGAAGATAGGGCGCGTTGGTCATCGATTCCATGCCGCCGGCGACGACGACGGAACTGTTTCCGGTCTGGATGGCTTGCGCGGCGAGCGCGACGGCTTTCAATCCGGAGCCGCAAACTTTGTTTATAGTCAAGGCACCTACCTCGGGAGGCAAACCGCCGTAGATCGCAGCCTGACGCGCGGGGTTTTGTCCCAGACCGGCGGAGACCACATTGCCCATGATGCATTCATCAACCTGCCTGGGATTGACGTTGGCGCGCTTCACCGCCTCGCGCACTACGATGGCGCCGAGTTGCGGGGCGCTGAACTCCGACAAGCTTCCCTGAAACTTTCCTACGGGCGTGCGACAGCCAGAGATGATGACGACATCGTCGAAAGCAGCCATATACGTGCTCCTGCGATGATCTTGATCCACTCAATTATAGATGTGCGACGGAGAGAAAAGTTGAAATTCACACGTTCCAGAGGAAGAGTGGAGCCGGAGATGACTGAGCGAGATCGCGTTGGGATGCGCGTGTTATAGCGGCAGGATTCTTCATCATCGGAATGAAAAATCCCTCTCGCAACCGACAAAACTTCTTCTTCGATGCTCTCGGGTAACTTTGGTACATCGGTCGCATGCTCGGGTGACATCATTTTTTTCTTGACATCACTTTTTATTGACTCTATACAATCAAACAGTTGCAACAGACGACCGTTGCTATCCATGAAAAATGGAAAGGGAGAATAGAACCATGGCAACTAAGAAGAAAGCAAAAAAGGGCGGCAAGAAGAAACACTAAGAGCCCTTCAGTAAAGTAGACAGGGGGACGCGGAAAGCGTCCCCTAAGTTTTTTGTGGGCAAATTCAAATCACCACCGTAGACACGGGAAACAGCATGGAGTTTCTTACGGGCGGAATGGTTCTGCGGTACGCGTTCAGTTCCGAGTGTTGCTGGCTTTTTTTGCGGCGGGAAGAGAGTACAGGCGCTTCTCGGTGGCGGGGCACACGCTGCGGTAGGGACAGAAGTTGCAGTGAAAGCCTCTCTTCGCTTCAAACTTTCCTGCGGCAATGTTGGCGGCAGCCGCTTCGACGGCTAACTTGGCGCTTTGAAGTTCGAACTCGTCGCGGCTGGTGAAGACAGGGGCGTTGCCATCCAGGTTGTAGAAGGCAAGGCGCTCGGCGTGATATCCCCACTTTTCTTTGGCAGCTAGCGCATAGATTGAAAGCTGCAGGCTTTCGTCGGCGTCTTCCTCAGAACGAGGCTTCCCGCTCTTGTAGTCGGTGATCACAACCCCACCATCAGCCCGATCCACGCGATCGATGCGTCCCACCACAGTGGTATTCCCAATGCGCACCTCGAAGGGCTCTTCAGTATGCAGGACCTCGGGAACTGGCTGGCGGCGGGCCGCTGCGAGGAAGCCGCTCAGTTGTTCGATGCCTTGTTCCTCGTAGAGATGGTACTGATAACGATCCGCGATGGGGGCAGCTGCCAGATTGGTCCGAAAGAGTTCAATGACAGTTTCATCGGCCAGAGGACGACCGGCCCGGATCGCGTCGTAATACGCCCGCAAGACCAGATGCATTGCCGAACCGTAGTGCAGCGCGGCCGAGACTTCGCGGGGCAAGCGCCAGTCGCGCTCCAGCTTGAACTGCAGAGGGCAGGTATTGTAGGTGTCGATAGCGGAAGCGCTCACTTTGATATTCAGGTGGAAAGCCGGCGGCATGGAGAGCCACTCGCTGCTTCGCGAGAGAAAGTCATGGGGTGCGGCACCGGCAAAAATATCCGTCTGAAAGCCGCTGGCTTGCCGATGACGCAGGTAATTTCTGAGCGTATTGTCCTTGACGAGTTCGCGCAAGAAGCCAGGCGGGGTTGGATCCTTCTTGCCCCTTCCCTGCTTGGCGTACATGGCCAGCGAGTCGCGGGCGCGGGTCATGGCGACGTAGAAGAGTCGGCGTTCCTCCTGGTCGTTTAAGGTCTTGTTGTCGTCTTCGCCGATGGAATCGGGATCGCGCAATTGTTGCGGGAACTCAAACAGTCCCTCCTTGTAGGCTAGGGGGAAAGAACCAGAAGTTGCGCGAATGACGAAGATGTGTTTGAACTCCAGCCCTTTGGCGGCATGGGCGGTCATCAGGTGGACGGCGTCTTTTTCGCGCGCCGGCATGACGATGGCGCCGTGAGCTTCGCGGAAATCATCCAGATACTCGACCAATTCGCGGATTTCGCGGGTCTTAGTGAGAGTTTTCTTCTCCCAGTTGGTGACGAACTCCAGGAAAGCCTGGATAGGAGGGTTCGTCGTATCAAGCTCGAATCGCCGGGCGATCAGATCGACGGCAACGCGGCCCTTCAAACCAGCGCGTTCGATCTCCAGCCGCGTTTGATCAACGGCGGCCAAGACCGCTGCGCCATTTTCGATATCTCGCAAGACATGCTCCAGGCTCGCGTCAGGTGCGTTGCGGGGAACGGCGGCCATGGCAGCACGAAGCTTTTCGGGATTGACGGAGAACTGCGGCAGCGCAGCCACCCGGAACAGGCTGGTGCCGTCGCCGGTGGAGACGACCACGGCGAGGCAGGCGGTCAGGTCGCGCACCTGGGGTGTGTCCGTGATGTCCAGGTTCTCGACCGAGAATGGGATGTTCTGCTCCGCCAACTCCCTGGCGATTTCTTCGTAGTGAAAATGCATGCGATAAAGAATTGCGAAGTCGCTCCAGGGGGCACGCGTCTTGCGCTGGCGTTCCCGGATAGTCGCGATAATGTCAGAGCATTCTGCGTCTTTGGTAACGACGACTGCTTCGACGGGCAGATTTTGCGGGGGCTTGCCGGCTTTCTCGGCTTCTTCATCGCGCGCTGAAATCAGCGGCGAGCGCTTGTAGGAGACGCTTGCGCCCGTTGCGAGAAATGCACCCGGGTTGTGTGAGATCAGCGAATATGCGGTTTTCAGAATGGGCGTGGTGGAGCGCCGATTCTTGTCCAGCACAACCAGCTTCGCCTCGGGAAACTGACGTTGAAATAATCCGAATGCCGCGCTGGATGCGCCGCGAAATCGGTAGATAGCCTGGTCGGGATCGCCTACGACAAAGACGTTCTGATCTTCACCCGCCAGCATCTGGAGAATCTTTACCTGGGCGAAGTTGGCGTCCTGGAACTCGTCCACCAGGATGAAGCGCGCATGCTGGCGTTCGCGGGCAAGCAGTCCAGAATCCTGCTGCAGCAGGTCGTGGGCTCTCGTGATCATGTGGCCAAAGGTGCCCAGGTTGTCTTCTTGCAGCATGCGCTCGACGGTGGCAAAGACGCTGGCGATTTCCTGGCAGCGGCCGAGGGCTTCCTCGTCGGACAGTATGTTTTTCGACTTACTGACGCGCGGGATGGACAGCTCACCGCAGCCGACACGGCGAACGTAATCGAGGTATTTCTCTGGGTTGACGATCTCGTCTTGACACCGCCGCATGAAGTCGAGCAGGTCGTCGAGAAATTGGGGGACATTCGCGGCACGAACGAAGTAGTTGAGATGGAGCTCGCGAATCCGGCGGCGAAGGTAAATCCACAGGTCCTTATCATCGAGGACGCCAAACTCCTTGCCGCAGCGGATCAACAGGTTATTGCAGTAGGCATGGAAGGTACAGAGCTGAAGATCGGCCAGATCGACTCCGCGCAGTTCAGATTCTACCCGCTCACGCATTTCGCGGGCAGCGTTGTCGGTGTAAGTCAGGGCGAGGATCTCGCCGGGGCGGGCGTGCTTTTCGCGAAGCAGGTGCGCGATGCGGCGGATGAGAACAGTCGTCTTGCCAGTGCCGGCACCCGCGACCACGAGCATTGGTCCGTGGACGTGTTGGATGGCCCGGGCTTGGCGGTCATCAGGCTGGAACGCAATGGACTTCAGGGCGGGCACTGGGCAGGAGCATACCAGATTTCGGGGTTGCCGCTTCAGGCTGTGGCCTTGGCAAGGGATTGGTTCTTTCGCCCCTAACGGGGCTTCATCATCACGACCACTTGTCCCATGGCTGACGCCATGGGCTTTATTCTTTTGCCGCGCCGCGGCTGAAACTCATGATCCGCTTGTTGCAGCATGACTCAACGCGCGCCTATTGCAGCATTGAGATTGCAACTGCCGTTGCCGCGACGGCTGCGGTCTCGGCTCGCAGGATGGTGTTGCCGAGCGAGGCGGATTTCCAGTCTGCGGATTGAAATTGCTGCAGTTCAGCCTCCGTCCAACCACCTTCGGGGCCGAGGGCGAGGGCAATTTCGCCTTCTACTGGAGAGGCCAGCAGGTCTTTCAGCATGACCGCTTCTTCGGATTCATTGAGCACAATGCGGGTTGCGGCGGACAGGGTGAGGACTTCTTTCAATTTTGCGGGCGTGCAGATCTCAAGCGGGCGCGGACGGCGGGATTGTTCCGCGGCTTGGCGTGCAACCCGCCGCCAGCGTTCCACCCGCTTACTTGCAGCGGACGCCAAATGAGTCTCGGTGCGGCGAGCGATGACGGGGACTATGCGCGACGCACCGAGTTCGGTGCATTTCTCAATCGCCCATTCCATCCGGTCGAACTTAAAGATTGACATTAGCAAGGTGAGGTTTGGGACCTCGGCTGCCGTCAGCTCCTCGCCCAGTTCAAATTCAACCCGATGGTCTTCGATGGTAGTGATTCGTCCGCGATGCAGGGTGCCGGTGGCGATTATGTCGACTTCCTGTCCGATGTGGGCGCGGAGCACACGCGAGAGATGCTCGGCGTGGGCGCCCGTGAGTGCGGCGCGATTGCCTGAAACTTCATCGGCGATCCAACGGCGGCGGGTCATGGGACCGACTCCCGACTATCGAGCGACGAAGCCCGGGGACGAATGACCCCCGAGTCTCGCAAATTACGCGAGCATGAGCAGCCTAGCCGAAGATGTCTTTTACTTTGCCCAGCAGCGTGCGCCGCTGCGGTTTGTTGTCGACGTGGATCGTACCATCTAGTTCCTGCAGCAGCTCACGCTGGCGCTTGTTCAGCTTTGCGGGAGTTTGCACGCACAGCTCGACGAATAGATCGCCCTTCCCGTGTCCATTCAGGACTGGAACACCCTTTCCCTTCACGCGCAGGGTTGTTCCCGACTGCGTGCCCTCGGGCACCTTGAGCGTGTGCATGCCTTCGAGAGTGGGGACCTGAATCTCAGCTCCGAGAGCGGCCTGAGTAAATGAGATCGGAACCACGCATTGCAGGTCGTTCCCTTCGCGTTCAAAAAAAGAATGCTCTTTGACGTGAAGCACAACGTATAAGTCGCCGGGGGGACCTCCAAACTGGCCGGCTTCTCCCAGTCCGGTGAAGCGGATGCGCGTTCCGTCTTCGACTCCGGCGGGCACTTTGGCGTCGATGGTCTTCTGGCGCAGCACGCGTCCCTGGCCTTTGCATTTCTGACAGGGATCGGTGATCACACTGCCGGAGCCCTGGCAGGTGGGACAGGTGCGGGAGATGCTGAAAAAACCCTGCTGATAGCGAACCTGGCCGCGTCCGGAACAGGAGCGGCAGGAGACCGGCGCTTTGCCGGGAGCGGCACCCGAACCGTTGCACCCTTCGCAGCTTTCGTGGCGCCGCACCGTGACTTTTGTATCCGTGCCAAATACGGCTTCCTCGAATTCGAGTGTGATGTCCTCGCGCAAATCGGCACCGCGCTGGGTGCGGCTGCGGCGGCGAGCTCCGCCAAACATCTCGCCAATGCCGAAGAAGTCGCCGAAAATGTCGCTAAAATCCTGGAAGATGGTGGGGTCAAAACCTGCGCCTCCGGCGCCAGCTACTCCGGCGTGGCCGAACCGGTCGTAGGCGGCACGCTTATCGGTGTCGGCGAGCACGGCGTAGGCTTCGCTGCATTCTTTGAATCTCTCTTCCGATTCGGGGTCGTCGGGATTGCGGTCGGGATGATGCTGCAGCGCAAGCTTGCGGTAGGCGCTCTTGATTTCCTGATCGGATGCGGTGCGGGTAACTCCCAGCACCTCGTAGTAGTCACGTTTTCCGTTACTGGCCAGAATAATAGTTCTCCACTTCTAAGGTATGTTGCCGGGGCTAGTGCTTCGGGTTGCGGGCAACCTTCACCATCGCGGGACGCAGCAGCCGGTCTTTGAGTTTGTAACCCCGCTGCAGTTCCTCGAGCACCTCATGATCCTTAGCCTGGTCAGTATCCACCATCTGAATCGCCTGGTGAAGACGAGGATCAAAAGGCTCTCCCTTAGCGGGAATGGGGCGCAGGCCAAGTTTGTTCAGCACATCCTGCAATTGTTTATAGATTAGTTCTACCCCGCTACGAAACTCCGAAGCGTCGCCATGTTCCGTGTCGAGTGCGCGCTCAAAGCTGTCAAGGACGGGCAGCAACGTCTTTACCGAATCGGCCACGGCATACTCGCGAAAATCCTGCTGCTCTTTGGCAGCCCGCTTGCGCGCGTTATCGAATTCCGCCTGAAGCCGCGCGAGCCGATCAATGAGCATGTCACGTTCGGCCTGGAGTTTGCGGACCTCGGGCACTTCCTGGATCGTTCCAGAGGAAACGCTAACATCTCCCGGGCTGTCTACGTTGCCGTCATCCTCGGCGGGCGGCAGTTCGTGCTCGGTATCAAGTTCCTGAGGTTCCACTTTCGATTTTCCGTTTGTTCTTGCCATGACTACTCACCTGATTCATTTAGAACTTTGTCGAACATACGCGCGATGTAAGAAACCGCGGTCATCGCATGCTGATAGTCAATCCGTGTAGGACCAATCACTGCCAGCGATCCTATTACCTCATCTCCCACGCGCGCCGGAGCTCCGATAAGAACGAAGTTCCGCATGGAGGGCATGGTTTGATCCAGACCGATCACCACCCGTACAGCTTCCTGTTTAGTGTCAAGATATGAGCCAAGCAGTTCGATGATCTTCTGTTTCTCTTCCAATGTCCTGAGCAGCTCCTGCAGCCGCTGGCGATCCTGCTCGCCGACCACGAGGTTAGACGCGCCTTCAACGTATACCGCCTGGGCGGGATCGTCGGCGGTCAGAGCCCCCTGTTTATAAAGTTGCTCGACCGATTGCATGAGCCGGTCGTACTCACTGCGCTCATGTTCGATGCGGCGTGCCAACTCGGCGCGCATCGATTCCATGGTCCAGCCCCGGAAATTCTCGTTGATGTAGCGAGCGGCGGCGTCCAGGTCAGCCTGCGGAAGATCCATGCGCAACACGCGATCACGTACCACGCCGGAGCGCGTGACTACCACGGCGAGAACTTTCTGATCTCCAAGTCGCGAGAAATAAACGTGCTCCAGGGCATTGCGCGGTCCGCTGGCCGCGACCGCGACCCCGACGTTCCGGGAGACCAGCGACAGAACGTGCGAAGTACGTTCCATGAACTCCTGCACGTCAGAGACTCCCTGGAGTGAGCCTTGGATAATCGTCTCATCTTCGTGGGAGAGACGGGCATTCCCTGTAATCTGTTCGACGTAGTAGCGGTATGCCTCGCTGGTCGGGATGCGGCCGGCGGAGGTATGTGGCTGCTCGAGAAAGCCGGCGTCGGCCAGGTCGGCCATGACGTTGCGGATCGTGGCTGCGCTCAGGCCTTCACGGCTGCCGCGCGATAACGTCCGCGAGCCCACGGGCTCACCGGTCGCGATAAAGGTATCTACGATCGCGGTCAGGATCTCGCGTTCTCGCTCTCCGATTGGTGTTCCGGATTGCATAGGAAAAGTTTCAATTGCCAGCCGCTGCTGTGGTTCTAAGTATCTTTAGATGCAAAAGTTTACACACAGATTCAGGAGCACGCGCCACATCTTGGATTCTAGGAAGGGATGCCCCCCGTGTCAAGGATTAGCACTCGGCCCTAAACACTGCTGATCATTGACCGTCAACAGCTTGGGAAGGTAGCTTGGCTGGGATGAAATCGCGGATGCATGTCGCGGTGGTCGGGGCTGGAGCGTTTGGGGGTTGGACTGCGGTGTATCTGTTGCGAGCCGGAGCCCGAGTAACTCTGTTGGACGCATGGGGTCCGGGAAATTCACGAGCATCTTCTGGCGGGGAGACTAGGGTGATTCGCGGGACATACGGCCCCGACTCGCCATATACGGAGATGACGGCCCGCGCGTTTCCCCTATGGCGAGAGCACGAGAAGCGGTGGAAGCGCCAAGTGCTGGCCCGTACCGGCGTGCTTTGGATGGCTGCCAGCGAGGACGATACCTTTGAGCGTGGGTCTGTAGAGATGCTCCGGGCGGCAAAGATCAAGTACCGGGAGCTCTCGTCGCGAGAGATGAGCAAACGTTGGCCACAGGTCAATTTCGAGGGCGTGAGTTGGGGAATCTATGAGCCGGAGTCTGGTTATCTCGCCGCGCGGACCGCTTGCCAGCAGGTGGTGGAATCGTTTATTGCGGAAGGCGGAGAATATCGGCAAATTGCTGTGTTGCCGGAAGGACTGGAATCGGGGAAGAGGAAGACTTTGAGGTTGGCCGACGACACCGCGCTGCTGGCGGATCACTATGTATTTGCCTGTGGGGCATGGCTGGGCAAGCTGTTTCCGAAGACGATTGGCGACCGCATTCGTGCTACGAAGCAGGACGTTTTCTTTTTTGGCGCGCCCCCCGGTGAGCCTCGTCTTGATGACCGGTATCTGCCGGTGTGGGCCGAGCATCATGATCGCTTTCGCTACGGAATTCCGGGAAATCAGGGGCGCGGATTCAAGATCGCGGATGACACACGAGGTGAAGCGTTCGATCCTACTTCGGGTGAGCGCTTGGTGAATACGGAGACGTTGCACGCCATTCGGGAGTATATGGGGTTACGTTTCCCGGCAATGAAAGACGCGCCTTTGCTTGAGACTCGGGTTTGCCAGTACGAGCAGACGCCAGACAGTCATTTCATCATTGATCGCCATCCCGCAGTGGAGAATGTCTGGTTGCTGGGCGGGGGATCGGGACATGGGTTCAAGCACGGGCCGGTGATTGGCGAGATGATGGCGGAGTTGGTGATGAAGGAGCTAGAGCCGCAGGCGTATTTCCGTTTATCGCGATTTGCGCAACCGGTGAGTACGTAGGAAGAAATTTATTCACCACGGAGACACAGAGGCACAGAGAAATTGCTCCTTATTTTGTTACAGTTTCGCCCTGTGATTAAAAGTGTCTGCGGTGATGTGCAGTCCTAACAAGCAAGGACTCATTGACGCGCTTATTGAATGTGAATCACGCTTTCGGTTGCGCTAGCGTTGATTTCCTCGACTCGCGACACCACCTTACGGGCGAAATCGTAGAGCGACTTCGCGTGCGGAGAATCTTCCCCTTCGAGCACGGCAGGTTTGCCGGTGTCGCCGGCTTTGCGGATATCGGGATCGAGCTGAATATTCCCGAGGAATGCCACCCCGAATTGCTGTGCCGTCTTCTCGGCTCCGCCACGGGAGAAGATATCGATCTCGTGCTGGCAATGCGGGCAGACGAAGTAGCTCATGTTCTCGACCATGCCGACCAGGTCGACTTTCATCTGGCGGAACATCTCGATAGCTTTGCGAGCGTCCTGAAGTGAAACGTCGGAGGGCGTGGAAACCACAATTGCGCCGGTCAGCGGCACGGTTTGAATGAGCGAGAGCGCCACATCACCAGTTCCCGGCGGCAAGTCGATCACAAGGTAATCGAGTTCTCCCCATTCAACCGACCCGAGAAACTGCCGGATGATGGAGTGCAACATGGGACCACGCCAGATCAGGGGCTTGTCGCCGGGGTTCAGGAATCCTACCGAAATGACTTTGAGCCCATGAATGTGAAGCGGTTCCAGGCGATTCTCACCTGCGACCTTCGGCTGTGCGCTGGTGCCCAGCATGAGCGGCACGTTGGGGCCGTAAACATCGGCATCGAGCAGACCAACTTTGTGGCCGAGCCGCGACATTGCTATGGCCAGGTTCACGGCCAGCGTGGTCTTTCCGACTCCACCCTTCCCGGAACCCACGGCAATGATGTTGCCAACGCCAGGCAAGGGCTGCGGGGCTGGCGGTTGTTGTCCGGGACGCGGCGGCTGGTGTGCGCTCAAGGGATCACCTTCCGGGGATTACTAGTTGATTATACAGGCGGCTCGACCGATGATCACGCAGGGTAGTCGTCAGTAGCGAATCATCGCACCTGGTTTCGTCGGCGCTCCAGTTCAAGATAGCGAATCTCGCGACGGCGGCCAGCATCTTCGTAGCGTCGCCTTTGCTCCTCAGTTTCAGGAATGACCGCAGGCACCGGAAGACGTCGTCCTGCCGCATCGATGGCCACGAAGGTGAGGTAGGCGGAGCTGACGTGGTGGCAGCTGTCTTGAATGTAGTTTTCGACGAAGACTTTGACGCCGACCTCCATGGAACTGTGAAACACGCGATTCACTGAGGAGCGGAGGATCACGAGATCTCCCACCCGCACCGGAACCAGAAAGTCCAGGTGATCGATGGAGGCTGTCACCACGTAGTTGCGCGAGTGCCGGTGCGCAGACATGGCGCCAGCGAGGTCGATCCAGTGCATCAGGCGGCCGCCAAGCAGCGCGCCCAGCGGATTGACATCGTTGGGAAGGACAATCTCGGCCATCTCCGATTGCGAGTCGCGAACCGGCCGGGGCATCATCAGTTCATCTTTTTCAGTCATGGATTTAGGGCTCTGTCGTCCGCAGTGGCGGGAGGAGGAGATTTTCTCTGCAGATAAGACTCGAGATAGCACTCGGCCATCTTCTGAATGCGGGCATCACGATGAAAAGAAATCCACCGCCTTGTAGCAACGTCATACTCAAGCGTTCCGTGTTCGACAGGCTGATGTCGCGCTTCGCAAACGAACCAGAGCACAACCTGCTGTCCGCGCTCACGTGATATGGAGAAGCGGACCGCGTCACAGGTACGACTTTGTGGCAGCCGTTCGCAGCTAGTGGCATAACCGAGATTGCATCCCTGTTCCAGCTCCGGCACGGATGGTTCAGCGCCTTCATGCCCGGGAGCGCAGCAATAGCCGCTCCAGCCAGCTCCCAAGGGAAGCCGAGAGGGATGTGGCCAGGCGCCGCCTTGCATTCTGCGTGTGGGCATGAAGTAAGGGCAGGCCAGCAGTCGTCTCCTTGTAGGGATGAGGGCATTGTACTCATCAGGAAGTCAGGTCGCTAGTGTCCAGAAATGAGAGGCAGCAATTGCGTGTAGTATCTTTGAGTGTTATCGAGATTAAACGCTGAGAACCGATGATGGACCGGCTTGCCTTGCTGAACGAAATCCTATCCGAGAATCCGAATGATGCTTTTGCGCGCTATGGTCTGGCTATGGAGTATTCGAAGTCCGGCGAGGTCGAGCGGGCGCTGGAAGAGTTCCGAAAATTACTTGGCCAACACCCGGATTACACCGCCGGATATTTCATGGCTGCACAGACGTTAGCCAGCGCTGGACGCATGGATGAAGCGAAGACCATGCTGACGGAAGGAATCGCCTCGGCGAAGCTCGCAGGAAATACGCACGCTGAGTCGGAGATGACGGCGATGTTGGGCGAGTTGGGGTAAGGGGACCGGCGATTTACAAGCGTCATCGCGCCCGTCCCGCCATCCTCATCATTCCCCATTCAACGAATCCGGGAAAAAGCTGGTAGAGCTTGATAACCGGGTGCATCGTCCAAGGCACGATCACTTCGCGCTTTTGCTTCCTGTAGCCGTTGAGCGTTGCCCGGGCCACGCGCTCCGCACTGATGCCCCTAAGTGACGCTGGCCGGACGGTCCGCTCTTCCTTGCCGCGCAGCGCGTTGGCGCTAAAGTCAGTGCGCACGTAACCGGGACAGACGGTCAATACGTGGATGCCCGCGGATTCCAATTCCACCCTCGCGGCTTTGCCAAAGGCGTTCATGGCAAATTTCGTGGCGCTGTAGACCGCATGGAAGGGTAGCGGAATGTGCCCGGCCACGCTGGAGACGTTAATGATCGTTCCAGAGCCCTGCTGCTTCATCACCGGGATAACCGCCTGCATGGCAGCTACCGTACCGAAGAAATTCGTATCGAAGGTATCGCGGCAGGCGACCATCTCGAGGCCGGAGACGGAGTCGAACAGACCGTGGCCAGCATTGTTTACCCAGACATCGACCCGGTCGAAGTGGTGCAGCGTGAGGCTGACCACACGATCGATCTCCTCGCGGTTTCGGACATCGCAGGAAAGCGCAAGCGTGCGCTCGTTATGGCCTACACGCCCACGGGCAGCTTCGGCACGGTTGGCGTCGCGGGATAGCAGCACAACGCTGGCGCCGTGATCGGCGAAGGCTTTGGCGATCGCTTCGCCGATGCCCATGGAAGCGCCGGTCACGACCACGACTTTTCCAGAAAGTTCCATGTCGAGCTTTTATTCTGCCGGAGATAGCAAGTCAAGCGCAGGCGTACAATTTAGGTCTCAGGTCTCAGAAACCTCGTCCAGTTACAATCGGCCTGATTTCTGATGCCGATACCTGAAAGCTGACACCTTGTCACCGTGAGCGCCTTGCTTCCCCTATTCCCGCTGGATGTTGTGCTGCTCCCCAGCACTCCCTTGCCGCTGCACATCTTCGAGCCGCGGTACCGGGAGATGATTGCCGAGTGCCTGCAGCAGCAAAAACCATTTGGCGTGGTGCGGGCGAGGGAAGAAGGCATGGAAGAGGTGGGCTGCACGGCAGAAATCCTCACGGTCACGAAGGAATACCCGGACGGCCGCATGGATATTGTCACCCAGGGCCGAGACCGCTTCGAAGTGGTGAGCGTCAACCAGGAACGCTCCTTCCTGCAGGCCAAGGTCTTGTATCTTCAAGACGAGCCCGAGCGGCCGACGCGGGAAGAGATCGCTCGCATGCTCGAGCTCAATAACGAGATTTTGACCCTAGCCGGGGCCGCTCCTGCCGACCCATCCGAACTTGAGGAATCATTTCTGTCATTTCGCCTGGCGGGTTCCCTTCCGCTTGATCTCGATTTCAAGCAGCTTCTGCTGGGGATGAAGTCGGAGGCAGAGCGGCTTGGGGCCTTGACCAAATATTTCGAAACCATCCTCCCCAACTTGCGGCGCGCGGTGCACGTCCGGCGAAAGGCCGGGGGCAACGGGCACGCGGGTTGACTTTCCTCTACCCAGAGTTGCATCCAAGTGCCGACCGGTTTCCGCTCACAGCGGCCGTTCCATCAGCTTGAAGTGAGAGCGGGCGTATAATCGAGGCAACAAGCTGGTTTCCCGTGGGGGTTTTTCCATCATGAGTTTCCCTCGGACGCTCGGCGAACTGCGCCATAGTCCCTTCTCCGAACAGCAACTCCTCTCCCGGCATGTGAAAGACGAACTGCGCGAGAACCTAGTGGCGAAGATCCGCACCGGCGGTCGTATTTTTCCCGGTATTGTGGGCTACGACGACACGGTCGTCCCCCAGATCATTAATGCCATTCTCTCTCGTCATAATTTCATTCTGCTGGGATTGCGCGGGCAGGCGAAGAGTCGAATCCTACGCGCGCTGACCTCTTTGCTCGACGAGCGGATGCCCTACATCGCGGGCTGCGAGCTTCATGACAACCCTTACGCGCCGATCTGCCGTCCTTGTCGTGAACAAGTGGCGCAGAACGCCGACAGCACGCCCATCGCGTACCTCAGGCCGGAAGAGCGGTACGTGGAGAAACTCGCGACTCCTGATGTCACAATCGCCGATCTGATAGGAGACATCGATCCCATCAAAGCTGCGCGTGGCGGACACGAACTTGGCAGCGAAATGACGGTTCATTACGGCCTGCTGCCGCGGGCTAACCGCGGCATCTTCGCCATCAACGAACTGCCTGACCTCGCGGGCAAGATTCAGGTCGGACTGTTCAACATCATGCAGGAAGGCGATGTGCAGATTAAGGGTTATCCCATTCGCCTCCCGCTTGATGTAGCGCTGGTCTTCAGCGCCAATCCCGAAGACTACACGGCGCGAGGGAAAATCATCACTCCACTCAAAGATCGAATCGGCTCGGAGATTCGCACGCACTATCCGGCCACAATTGAAGAAGGCATTGCCATCACCACGCAGGAAGCATGGACGCAGCGCGATGGTTATAAGCTGCACGTTCCCAAATATGTGCATGAAGTTGTCGAACGAATTGCGTTTGCCGCACGGGAAGACAAGAAGATCGACAAACGCTCGGGCGTGAGCCAAAGGCTGCCGATTTCCGCACTGGAGAACGTAATCTCGAACGCGGAGCGGCGGGCGATTCACAGCGACGAAAAGCTGGTGGTGCCTCGGATCGGCGACATCTACGCCGCTTTGCCCGCGATTACCGGGAAACTGGAACTCGAGTATGAAGGCGAGATGAAGGGGGCGGATCACGTGGGGCGGGAACTGATCCGCCATGCAGTTGCGAAAACCTACGATCAATATTTCAGCGGCATGAACATGCAGCAGGTGGTGCAGTGGTTCGACCTGGGGGGAGAAATCCAACTCGCCGATGCCGCGAGCGCCCGGGAGTTGATGACATCGCTGCATTCCATCCAGGGGCTGCTGGACAAGCTGACCCGCGTAGGCGTAGGCCCGAAAGATACTCCGGAGGTACAGGT
>Ga0070697_100001215_pt1 | contig 19429 bp, 18 predicted proteins | sample KBSK1501metaG_FD_65475 | JGI IMG/M metagenome (GOLD analysis project Ga0070697, IMG submission 65475) | Corn, switchgrass and miscanthus rhizosphere microbial communities from Kellogg Biological Station, Michigan, USA - KBS K1-50-1 metaG | ecosystem: Host-associated > Plants > Roots >... | reverse complement strand
CCGGAAGACGCTCGATTCGCCCTACAGTGGGTCACTGAACACGCCGTCACTCGATCACAGCAGGAATTGGTGATTCATGCGCTGATTTCGAAGTGTGACATCCTGTGGGCGCAGCTGGACGCCATTTACTTTGCTTACGTCCAGCCGGGCTGGCCGGCGCCGGGCGCATTTCGGGTTGAGGAGTCCTGAGATTGCCTGCTCTTCTCGATTCCAGCCGACCCCGCCTTGCTGTCGGCTGTCGCTGGGGGAAACAGGGTGAAGACCGGGTCGTCCTCCTTCCCGAGGGGATAATCCGACTGCAGGGCACCGGTCAAAGCGTACTTGAACTTTGCGATGGGGAACACACCTTGCGGCAGATGGTGGAAACCCTTTCTGAACGGTACAGCGCGGATACGGCGAAGATTCGCGAGAATGTTGCCACCTTCCTGGAAGCATTACAGAAAAAGCGTGTCGTCGATTATTGACCGCTGATTACGGATGACTTCGAACCCACTGGCGTTGATTGCCGAGATCACCCACCGTTGTCCTCTGCATTGTGTCTATTGCTCTAATCCTTTGCAGATGATGGGAACCGAGGCGGAGCTTCCAACCGAGGAATGGATACGGGTGTTGCGTGAAGCCGCCCGCCTGGGGATTCTCCATGTGCACCTGACCGGGGGTGAGCCCCTGGTTCGCGCGGACTTGAAAGAGCTGGTCGAGGCCGCGCATTCGGCTGGGCTCTATACCAACCTCATTACATCCGGCATCGGGCTATCTGAAGCGCGGCTTGGCTCATTGGTGGACGCCGGACTGGATCACATCCAATTGAGTTTTCAGGATTCACGAGAACAGAGCGCAAATTGGATCGCGGGCGCGAAGGCTCACGCTCATAAAGTTGCTCTCGCCGAAACTGTTCGACGGTTTCGTATCGCGTTTACAGTGAATTTGGTTGTGCATCGTCAAAATCTGGACCATCTGGAAGAAATGATTGGGTTTGCCGAGGGGCTCCAGCCAGACCGCATGGAAATTGCGCATGCCCAATATTACGGTTGGGCGTTGAAGAATCGGGATACCCTCATGCCCACGTGCCGCCAACTGGAAAACTGCTTGCGCATTGTGGGAGAGGCACAGGAGCGGCTTTCGGGACGCATCCGAATCGATTGCGTGCTACCGGATTATTACGCGCGTTATCCGAAGGCGTGCATGGGAGGATGGGGCCGCAGCCTCATGCTTATAAATCCGGCCGGCGAGGTTCTACCTTGTCACGCGGCGGCAGTCATTCCTGGCATGCAGTTCGATAATGTGCGCGGGCATCCATTGGAATGGATCTGGAAAGATTCAGCAGCCTTCCAGCGGTTTCGGGGCGAGCAGTGGATGCCAGAGCCCTGTCGCAGTTGCGAACGCCGGACACTAGACTTTGGCGGTTGCCGCTGTCAGGCCTTCCTGCTCACCGGCGAGGCCAGCGCGACTGACCCAGTCTGTACGCTGGCGCCAAGTCATCATTTAGTCGAGAGCCTTCAATTGGAAACTAAGGCCGAGCAAGAACGGTCGGGAGAGGTCGCGTGGTCCTACCGAATGGACAGAAGTTAGCCAGATCCATCCCCGCAAGGGTCGGCAGCTTGTAAAAAGATTGTCAACAATCGGGCAAGATACGCCCTCCATAAAGAGTAGTAGTAAGCTTGATTAGCAGTATTCCTGCCTGGGACTGGGAAATTGGGAGCACATATGATCAGAGAAGCCAGCTTGGCGTCCACCCCTCCGCAGGGCCCGGTTGCGGCTCGCGGAGATTATCTACACCCTGGTCCGAAAGCGGTCAGCATGGAACGAATTCTGGTTGTGGAAGATGATCGCGCGGTGCAGAAGGCACTGAAACGACTATTTGAAGCCGAGGGCTTTTCAGTTGAGATCAGCGCCGACGGAAAATCAGCCCTCGAAGCTTTTCGTTCCGCGACACCTGCTGCCATTGTGCTGGATTTGCGTCTGCCGGCCATGTCGGGGCGAGACGTTTGCCGGGAAATCAAACAGCAAGCGCCGGCACTCCCCATCATCGTTTTAAGCGCCGCTACCGATGTTTCGGACAAGGTTTTGCTGCTGGAGTTGGGCGCCGACGATTATGTGACCAAGCCGTTCAGTCCGCGAGAACTGTTGGCTCGTGTACGGGCGGCCTTGCGGCGGACAGTGCGGACGGGCATGAGCGAAGTAGTCTCCTTCGATGGTATCTCGGCAGACTTCACCAAAATGGAAGTCATACGCGACGGCCAACCTGTTGGACTGACTGCCCAGGAGTTCAAGACTTTGAAATTCCTGGTACAGAATGCCGAGCGAGTGATTACACGTGATGAATTGCTGAACGAAGTCTGGGGATATCAAAATTACCCTTCCACTCGAACCGTGGACAATCACATTCTGAAGCTGCGGCAGAAGCTGGAGAAAGATCCCGCAAATCCTGTGCATTTCCGGACAGTGCACGGTATGGGCTACAAATTTGTACGTTAACATCAGCAGCGGGCGACCCTAGCTTAGCTAGTGAGGCAGGGACAGCGATGGTGAAACTCCGGATGCGCACAAAGTTTCTGCTGTCCATGCTGCTGATTTCCGCAGGACTCACCTGTACCAGCCTTCTTCTGGTACGCCGTAGCGTGCAGTCGCAGGTGAAAAGAGGACTTTTTTCTGACCTGCACAATTCCGTCGGCACCTTCCAGAGTTTTCAACGTGAACGCGAACTTACGCTGACCCATTCCGCTGCATTAATGGCCGATCTGCCCGATTTGCGGGCGCTCATGACCACTCGCCATGAGGCTACGATTCAAGATGCCGCGGATCACTTGTGGCGGCTGGCGGGCAGCGACCTGTTCGTTCTGGCGGACCGCACCGGAAAGCTGGTTGCACTGCACACCGCATCGCCTGGTCTGAGCCATGATATGGCCCAGCAGTCGCTCAGTTCTTCACTGAATCAGGAAGGTCCGCAACACTGGTGGTTCGGCGGGCAGCACCTGTACGAAGTATTTCTCAAGCCCATCTACTTTGGCACGGCGGCGGAAAACCGGTTGCTTGGTTTTCTGGTGGTCGGCTATGAAATTGACGACAGGGTTGCCTCTCAGGTGAGCCGGATTGCCGCCAGCCAGGTCGCGTTTTACTACGGTGACAGCATCGTCCGTACCACTCTCAGCCCTTTTCAAGAGGCGGAGTTGACTCGTCAGCACACTCTTCGCACCGCGTCCGGGCTTTCCGAACCGCAAGAGGTTCAACTTGGCGACGAGCGTTTTCTGGGCACTTCATTGGAATTGGCAACCAGCAAGACACCTTCCGTCCGTTTGACGGTGCTCAAGTCCTACGACCAGGCAACCGCGTTTCTCGACAGTCTGAATCGGCTCCTGCTAGCCCTGGGATTAGCTGCCGTCCTAGGAGGCAGCGCACTCGTGTTTTTCATCTCGCACACCTTCACCCGGCCACTGGGAAGCTTGGTTGCCGGGGTACGTGCTCTGGAAGTTGGCGATTTCCGATATTCGCTGGACGCTCGGGGAAGCGACGAGGTTGCCGAGGTCACTCGGGCCTTCAAGGGCATGCGCGACAGTCTGCTGAAAACTCAGCAGGAGTTGCTGGAGGCGGAGCGATTGGCCACCATTGGGCGCATGGCAAGCTCTATTTCTCATGATCTCCGGCATTCTCTGGCCGCGATCGTCGCCAATGCCGAGTTTCTCTGTGAGAGCCGGTTGTCCACCGAGCAACGCGAGGAACTCTATCAGGAAGTTCGCGTCGCAGTGAATCAGATGACCGACCTGATCGACTCGCTTCTGGAGTTTTCTCGTACCCGGGAGTCTTTGCGGCTAACTTATGCCAACGTGAAAGACACGGTCGAACACGCCGTGCAAACCATACACTCGCATCCTGAATTTCATCATGTTCGGATTGCCATGACCCAGCAAGGAAACAGCACTGGCTGGTTTGATCCCAAAAAACTGGAGCGCGCACTCTATAACCTGCTGCTGAACGCCTGTGAAGCGGTGGCGTCGCAAGCAGGTGAGATTGAAGTCGAGTTACGCGAAGTTTCGGGCGGAGTCGAAATTCGAGTCTGCGATAACGGACGTGGCATTCCCGAGCCGGTTCAAGGCAAGCTGTTCGAGCCGTTTGTCAGCTATGGCAAAGGAAACGGTACCGGACTGGGTCTGACCGTGGTGCAGAAAATCGTTCAGGATCATGGGGGCGACGTGACCGTAGAGAAGACCTCCGTGGCCGGGACGGTTTTCAGGGTGCTGCTTCCATTGGCCGCAGCTTCCGAAACTACCACTCTCCCTGGTCGAGAAGCCAAGCCAGCGCCGCCGCTCATGGCGAGGACAAAGCAGGTTCAATCGGAGTAGGATTTCCCCGTCGGAGCCGGGGCTGTGGGCCCCAGTTTCGACTTCCCCGCAGGTTCACGAACTGTATCGGCGGGCTACTTCCAGAGTGTCTTTTTCCCGGAGGCGAATTGTGAAGCATGGGAATGGTTTGCCTGATTGGATTCGGAAGTCCAGCAGTGCTGTTCTGCTTTTACTGGCTGGAACTATTTATGCGCAGAGCGAAGACGCGAGCCCTCCCGCAGAATCACAAAGCGAAGCCATGGCCGCCACCGTTCACCAGCTCCAGGAACAAGTGCGTGAGCTGCGCGCGGCCGTAGCCGAAGTGCGCTCCGAAGCCGCGCAGTACCGTGCCGAAACAGGAGAATTGCGTCGCGAACTTCAAGCCACTCGCAATCAATTGCAGTCCACAGTGGCCTCGGCGCAACCGGGTTCCACACCAGTTGCCACCAAGGAAAGTGAGACCGATTCAGCCAAGCAAGCAGAATCATTGACACAGCGAGTCTCTTCGCTAGAAGAGTCATCTCAGCTTTTGTCCGGTAAGGTCGATGACCAGTACCAGACTAAGGTCGAAAGCGCTTCAAAGTATCGTGTACGGCTCTCAGGCATTGTGCTCTTGAACCTGTTCAGCAACCACGGAACGACAGACAATTTCGATTTTCCCAACTATGTGCCCGAGCCCACACCTTTTAATTCCAGGGGAGCGACTGGCGCAAGCCTGCGACAGTCCCAACTGGGATTGGAGGTCTTCGGCCCACGGTTGATGGGCGCGAAAACAACGGGAACTGTGCAGTTCGATTTGTCCGGAGGATTGCCCAATACCCTGAATGGTTCCAGTTTCGGATTGTTCCGATTGCGTATCGCAAACCTGCGTATGGATTGGGATCACACCTCAATCGTGGCCGGACAGGATAACGCTTTTTTTTCACCACTTTCGCCGACGTCATTTGCCTCTCTGGCGGTGCCTACTTTCGGCTACGCGGGCAATCTGTGGGGGTGGATCCCGCAGGTACGTATCGAACATCGGTTCGACCTTTCCAACGGGCAGAACCTATTGTTGCAGGGGGGAATTCTCGATAATGTCACAGGGGATCCGCCAATTTCGTCCTTCGACCGAGTGCCCCAGGCCGGAGAACGATCGAGTCAGCCGGCTTATGCGTTTCGTGTGGCGTGGTCGCGAAATATCTTCGGTCAGCCGTTGCGGTTTGGAACAGGCGCCTACTACAGTCGCCAGGAGTGGTGGTTAAACCGCCACGTGGATGGCTGGGCCGGTATGGCAGACTGGGAAATTCCATTGGCGCGGCGGGTAAGTCTCGCGGGAGAGTTTTATCGCGGAGTGGCGGTGGGCGGTTTGGGCGGGGGAATCGGGCGGAGCGTCTTATTTAGTGGCAATCCCTTTGATCCGGCGACCCGGGTTCGCCCTCTCGATTCGATTGGCGGATGGTCACAGATAAAGTTCAAAGCTACTGCCAAGCTGGAGTTCAACGGAGCGTTTGGTATGGATAGTCCGTTTGCAGAAGATGTACGCGCCTTTTATGCGAGTCAAAGCTATCTCGATCCTACGCTAGTGCAGAACCGCAGTTCGCTGGTGAATTTCATCTATCGACCGCGTTCGAATCTACTTTTCTCCAGCGAATTCCGCCACCTTCGTACATTTGAGATCGATCGTGACAGCCATAGCGCGGAGCAGGTCAATCTGATGATGGGGATTTTATTTTGACCGCGAAAACAAATCTACATCTGCGATGGCTGAGCGCTGTGCTCGCCTGTACCGCTTTCTGTTGCGCGCAGGCGGCCACGGTGACCGCCCGGGTAGCATGGGAAGACGGCGCAGGGAAGGTAACTCACGCACACGAGACGGAGAATATTGTGTTCTGGTTGACTCCGGTCGAAGGTGGTGTGCCGGCTTCGTTGCCTGCGAAAACTTCGCCGCGATTACGTTTGGTGCAGAAAAACAAGAGTTTCGAGCCTCACGTACTCGTGGTACCGGTTGGCTCGCTGGTGGAGTTTCCCAACCGCGACCCTTTCTTCCACAATGTATTCTCGCTTTTCGAGGGTAAACGTTTCGACCTCGGTCTGTATGAAGCCGGAACTACTCGGGATGTGCGCTTTGATAAGCCCGGAGTGTCATACATTTTTTGCAATATCCACCCTGAGATGAGCGCGGTGGTGATCGCTGTTCAGACTCCTTACTATGCCACTTCAGACGCGCGAGGAGAGATCACAATTCGTGATGTTCCAGCAGGTCGTTATACGCTTCGCGTCTGGTATGAGGCGGCATTGGCCGAAACTTTGAACTCCATGACCAGAGAGATAACTGTTTCAGAAGAAAATCTAGCCTTGGGGGTATTGCGTCTGGCTAGAACCGATGTTGTGCAGTCTCACAAGAACAAGTACGGCCGCGACTATGATCCGCCGGCGCCAGATAGCCCCGCATACCCTCATCCGTGAGCCCCGTCTCCTTAACAAAAAATTGACATTTACGTGACAATTGAATTCGCCGTCTGTCCTATTTTTCTAGCAATCTGAACGGGTAGCCGCTGCTGGCCCGTTCGAAATGATCGGTCCCGGGATCTCGATCTAGAATTCAAGCTTTGGCGGAGCGGTAGTTCTGCGGCTCTGCCAGTCGATAATCCCCTCTCTCACGTGGCACTTGGGGCTGGCTCCCTGCCAGCCCTTTTTTAAACCAGCACATATGAAATCGGCAACATCTTTGGGTATAGTTGATTGTCCTCACAAGGTTTGATCATGCCGGAGTCGTTGAACCAAATCCTCGCGAGCTACAACGAGAGGGCGGCACTCCCGGAAGCCTCCACTATCCCCGCGCCATGGTATGTAGATTCGCGGATTGCGGAGCTGGAGTCCAAGACTGTTTTTAGCAAGAGCTGGCAAATGGTCGGACGCGTGGACCAGCTCGAAAAGTCCGGCCAATTTGTCACTGCCAGCGTCGCTGGCGAGCCGATTGTGGTTGTGCGCGGCAACGATAACGTTCTTCGTGGATTTTTTAATGTCTGCCGCCACCATGCTGCCGCGGTTTTGACCGAACCTTGTGGGCAGGCTTCAATTCTTCACTGCCCCTATCACGGCTGGAACTACGGTCTCGACGGCGCGCTGAAAGGCATGCCGGAATTTGAGGGTGTGAAGAATTTCGACCGCCAGAAGAATGGTCTAATGCCGGTGAAGGCGGACATCTGGGAAGGTTTCGCGTTCGTCAACTTGGATCCTCAAGCCATGTCACTGAAAGATTTTCTAGGCGGACTGGTGAAACGCGTGGCGCCTCTGGGATTGCGCAAGCTGCATTACTTCGATCGCAGAGTGTATGACATTCATTGCAACTGGAAAGTTTTCGTCGACAATTACTTGGATGGGGGCTACCACGTTCCTCATCTGCATCAAGGCTTGAACAGCGTCTTGGATTACAAGCAATACACCATTGAGAACGAAGACCGCTATTGCCTGCAATCCAGTCCGATGGTGTCGGGAACGGAAGATGCGGCCACGGCGACGACCCGGAGGGGTGATCGCGCTTGGTATTTTTGGCATTATCCCAATCTGATGATCAATCACTACGAGGGCTACATGGATACGAACCTCGTCTTGCCCATGGATGTGGATCATTGCCGGGTGATTTTCGATTTCTATTTCGCGGAGATCGACGAGGCTCATGCCGAATACAACCAGCAAAGCGTAGCCGTAGGAGCTCGAGTGCAGGAGGAAGACCTCGGTATCTGCGAGGCCGTACAGCACGGCCTGAAATCACGCGCTTACCGAGCGGGGCGACTTTCCGTACGACGTGAGGCTGGAGAGCATTTGTTTCATCGCTTGCTGGCAGCCGATCTAAAAGCCGGAGTCGGGCAGGCCGCTTCAGCCGCCGACTAAGGGTTTTCCAGCCATGTTCACGTTTCCCTGCGTATAATGCTGCCGCAACCAGAAGACGGTTTCGGCAGACTCGGCCGGGACCACTTGATCTTCGAGATCAGCTGATCTGCCGAGGGATATACATGGACCAAAACTCCGGGTCACACTCCCGCAGCCGCAGAAATTTCATGACCACCACGGGGGGATTGTTCGCGGCGGCAGTGACGGCGCCGCGAGACGCATCCGCATTGCTCAGCCCGGCCGAGCGTGATTCGAGTTCCAATTCCATGGCTGCCGCCCGGAAGATTCCCATCGGCGTTTTTGATCCGGTCTTTAACCATCTGTCTCTGGATCAGATGATCGAAAAAATCTCCGCCTTGGGAATTGAAGCTGTGGAGATGGGCACTGGGGGCTACCCCGGCACTCCTCATTGCCCGGTCCAGGAATTACTCACCGATAACGCCAAGCTGCGGTCGTGGAAAAAGAAGTTTGAAGACCGCAACATTCAAGTGGCTGTGCTCAGTTGTCACGGTAATCCCGTTCATCCCGACCCAAAGATTGCCGAGCGCGATGCAGAGATATTCCGGCGCACCGTCCAACTGGCGGAACGTCTCGGAGTGGACGTCATCGTCGGATTTTCGGGATGCCCGGGAGGTAATCCAACAGACACCATGCCCAACTGGGCGACCTATCGCTGGCCTCCCGAATATGCGCAAATTCTCGATTGGCAGTGGAAGGAAAGAGTCATTCCGTATTGGAAGCAGGCCGCTAAATTCGCGCGCGATCACGGAGTCCACAAGCTGGCACTCGAGATGCATCCCGGTTTCGTGGTGTACAACCCGATGACGCTGCTCAAGCTCCGTGAAGCAGTAGGCGAAGAACTCGGGGCCAACTGTGATCTGAGCCATCTGTTCTGGCAGGGCTGTGATCCACTGGAAGTCATTCGATTACTGGCCAAAAACAACGCCCTGTTCCACGCGCACATGAAGGACACAGTCACGTTCAAGGACAACGTTGCCAAGTACGGTGTCCTGAACTTCGCATTTGACACCAAGGGCCTGGCGGAGGCCTCGGAAACTTTTCGTGCGGTTGGATACGGGCACAGCGCGAATACCTGGGAAGAGATTGTTCGCACCTACATGGAGGTCGGCTACCAGGGGATTCTCAGCATCGAGAACGAAGACCCGATTCTACCCGGTGAAGTAGGCGTGGAGCGGGCGATGTACGTGCTCAAGAATGTGCGCAGCGAATTGCTGGGCACGGCTTGAGTCGCCGTAAACTGCAGAGTTGACGTCTGAACACCACGAGCTTGAATTAATGAACCGTCGCGAGTTTGCCAAAACTGCTGCCGGGGCTGCTTTCTCGATGGCACTTCCAGCGAATTCTGTTTTGGATGCCGCCGCGGATGTGAAGCCAACCGTACCTTTCAAGCTGTCTGTCATGCTGTGGACGGTTAACAAGCAACTCCCGTTCGAGCAACGGCTGGAGAAAGTCGCAGAAGCAGGCTATGGTGCTGTGGAACTGGTCAATGAGTTCTTAAAATGGTCGGACGAAGATTTCCGGCGGATGAACAATAAGAAACGCTCCCTGGGCATCACTTTCGATGCCACCGCCGGCGTTTGGAAGGGAATTGCTGATCCTGGAGGGCGCGACGCATTCCTGACAGATTTGCAGAATTTCTTCCCAGTCGCCCACAAGCTGGAGTGTTCGGCAGTGATTGTTCTTTCCGGCAATCGGGTTGAGGGTGTTTCCCGTGATGCGCACCACGAAGCTTGTATCGAGGCTCTGAAACGGGCTGCCGACCTGGCCGCGAAGCAGAACGTCACGTTGTTACTGGAAAATATTGATCAGGAAGAAAATCCGAAATACTACCTGACATCAGTGGCCGAAGGGTTCGAAATCATTAGAAAAGTGGACAATCCGCACGTGAAGTTTTTGTACGACTTCTTTCACGAGCAGATTTCCGAAGGAAATTTAATCAAGAAACTGGAAACAAACATCAATGAAGTGGGGCTAGTGCATATCGCAGATGTGCCAGGACGTCATGAGCCTGGGACGGGCGAGATCAATTACATGAACATTTTCCGCAAACTGGCGGAACTGAAGTATGACCGCTACGCGGCCATGGAATTTGAACCGACGGGAGATGTCGTCACGAGTCTTCGTGGTGCGCGGGAGCTGGCGTTGCGCTCGGTAAGCGCATTGCCGTGAAAAATTCTGATATTGACCAGTGTCCGTTGACGGGATAATCTGCCCACCGATGTCATTGAGGATAAAGCATGCAACGACGTGAAGCCCTGAGACTGCTTGCTTCCGCTGCCACTTTGCCGCTTGTTTCCCGCGACGCATTTTCGCTGTTCCAGGAAGTGCACCAGCAACTTCCTCAGACAGCGGCGCTCAAGGCCCTCGATGCCCACCAAAACGCGACCGTGGTGACTATCAGTGAATTGATTATTCCGCAAACCGACACCCCAGGGGCCAAGGCTGGGCGGGTAAATGAATTTATCGATTTGATTGTCGCAGAATGGTATGACCAGGAACAAAAATCCACATTCCTGACGGGCCTGGCGGATGTCGATCGGCGCAGCCAGAGCTCGTTCAGCAAAGACTTTGTAGACTGTTCCGAGAAACAGCAGATTCAGATTCTCAACGATCTGGATGAAGAGTCACAAGTGAAATTGGCATCGACAGGGAGACGCCGCGCAAGGAACATTGCGCTCACCACGCGGCTTGCGGAAAAGCAGTTGTTTTTCCCCATGATCAAACAACTTACGTTGATCGGTTATTACACCTCAGAGATTGGATTCGTGCAGGAATTGCACGAAGAAATTATTCCTGCTCGCCACGCTGGATGCGCCCCTTTGTCAGCCGAGGCCTCGAAATAAATCATGTCAACGAAAACATATGACGCCATAGTTGTGGGCTCCGGTATCACCGGCGGTTGGGCGGCCAAAGAACTCTGCGAAAAGGGTTTGGAAACGCTGGTTCTCGAAGCTGGAAGGCCCATCACACCGGAGAAAGATTATGTGGAGCATGTTCCCGCGTGGGAAAAACGTTTTCGCGGCATGAGCGAGCGCAAGCAAGTAAGCATCGATCAGTCGGTCCAGCAGACGTGCACCGGAATGGACGAGTGGAACAGCAAATTTTTCGTCAATGATAAAGAAAATCCTTACACGATGGATCCCGACAGACCATTCTTGTGGATCCGCGGACGACAAGTTGGCGGTCGGTCGATCATATGGGGCCGGCAAACCTATCGCTGGAGTGATTTGGACTTCGAAGCGAACCTGCGGGAGAACGTGGGCATTGACTGGCCCATTCGCTATCAGGATATCGCACCGTGGTACGACTATGTCGAGGATTTCGTAGGCATCAGCGGCCAGGCCGAAGGGCTCCCGCAATTACCGGACAGCAGGTTTTTGCCGCCGATGGAAATGAGCTGCGCGGAATTAGTGGTAAAGGATGCCGTCGCCAACTATTTTCCCGGCGAGCGCGTTATGACCATCGGGCGGTGCGCGATTTTGACTCAGGCCCATCGCGGACGCGCGGCATGTCACTACTGTGGCCCTTGCTCGCGTGGTTGTATCACACGGTCCTATTTCAGCAGCCTGAATTCCACTCTGCCGGCTGCGCAAGCGACTGGGAAGTTGACACTCCGGCCTTACAGCGTCGTACACAGCCTCATCTTTGATCCCAAAAGTAGAAAAGTCTCCGGCGTGCGCGTGATCGATGGACAGACTCGCCAGGCGACACAGTTCCGGGGACGCGTTGTTTTCCTGTGCGCTTCCGCGCTCGAATCGGCGCGGATTCTCTTGAACTCGACTTCCACTGAGTTTCCCAATGGCCTTGCCAATTCCAGTGGAGAGCTAGGACACAACCTAATGGATCATTGCATGGGCGGCGGAGCGAGAGGACGGATTCCTGGCAATGAAGATCGCACGACTCTGGGAAATCGTCCCAACGGAATTTATGTCCCCCGATTTCGCAACGTAAAGCAAAAACATCCATCCTTTGTTCGCGGATACGGTTTCCAGGGAGGAGGGTGGCGACAGACTTGGGCACGCGGCATGGATATGCCTGGTTTCGGAGCGGATTTCAAACAGAAGTTGAAGACTCCCGGTCCGTGGAATTTTGATTTTTACGGTTTCGGTGAATGCTTGCCGAATCATGCCAACTTTATTGAACTGGATAAACAAAGAGTAGACGCGTGGGGCGTTCCGGTTCTCAAAATCCATGCTCTGTGGCGTGACAATGAGCACGCATTGCTGAAGGACATGTCGATTACGGCCGCAGAAATGCTGTCAGCCGCGGGCGCACATGAGATCGAACCCTTCGTGGAAGACAATGCGCCTGGACTCACCATTCACGAAATGGGAACTGCCCGCATGGGACGAGATCCCAAAACGTCCGTGCTGAACGCGCACAACCAGGCGCATGACGCGAAGAACTTGTTCGTTACGGATGGTGCGTGCATGGCGTCTTCGTCTTGCGTTAACCCATCATTGACCTACATGGCTCTGACCGCTCGCGCCTGCGATTACGCTGTCAATCAAATGAAGCGAGGAGAACTCTAAATGGACCGACGAACTTTTCTGGGTACGATGACCGCCGCTACCCTGCTCACGCGCCGCCTGGCATTCGCCGCCGACGATCACAAGATTGACAAAATTGGGTTGCAGCTCTATACGGTGCGCGACCTGATGAAGCGAGACTTCGATGGCACACTGGCGAAAGTTGCGGCCATCGGATACAAAGAAGTGGAATTCGCCGGATATTTCGATCATTCGCCCAAGGACGTACGCGCCGCCGTGGATCGGCGCGGCCTGACAGCCCCTTCCGCTCACATCGATTACAAAAGCCTGGGCGAGAAATTTCCGGAAGTTATCGAGGCGGCCAAAGTTGTTGGCCATGAATACCTGGTGAACCCGTGGATTGAGGAAGAGATTCGTAAGCAACCGGACGGATGGAAACACGCGGCGGAAACTTTTAATCGTGCCGGTGAAGCCTGCAAGAAAGCGGGCATTCAGTTCGCCTATCACAACCATTGGTTTGAGTTTCTGCCAGTGAACGGAAAATTACCCTATGACCTTCTGCTCACCGAGTGTGATCCCAACCTCGTCAAGATGGAACTGGACCTGTGCTGGATCACCGTCGGCGGCCAGGATCCACTTAAATATTTCGACCGCTACCCGGGACGCTTCCCGCTGGTCCACGTCAAGGATGTGAAGAGAGTCCCGCCCGTGACCGCAGGCGGCGCACAGGATTTTGGCAGCTCGATGAAGGACATGACAGAGGTAGGCAGCGGGATTATCGACTGGAAGAAAATCTTCGCCCAGTCGGACAAAGCCGGCATAAAGCATTACTTCGTCGAACATGACAATCCTAAAAAACCGCTGGAGAGTATCAAGACGAGCTACGACTATCTGGCGCGGCTGCGTTTCTAGAGACGTCCTTCAGACAGAAGCTGTAGAGGGAAGGTTAATCACCCGCTTATTTCCGGGAGACCATAGATGGCGCAAGTGAGCCGTTCAGCAAAGGTGTATGACGTTTGCATTATCGGATCCGGCGCTGCGGGAGGCGCAGCCGCGAAAGTTCTCACCGAAGGCGGGCTGAATGTGGTCATGCTGGAAGCTGGGCCGCCGCTGAACCCTGAGAAAGATTTCAAAATGTTTGCATGGCCCTACCAACTACCGCATCGCGGGGTCGGCGTCGGTGGCAAGCTTCGAGGCGAGTTAAATAGCGAGTTCATGGCGCCCAATGGTGCCTGGGAAATTGAAGGTGAACCTTACACGTCGGCTCCTGGATCGCGCTTTCGCTGGTTCCGGGCGCGCATTGTCGGTGGCCGCACCAATCATTGGGGACGAATCGCTCTCCGCTTCGCGCCCGTCGATTTCAAATCTCGTTCCACCGATGGAATGGGGGACGACTGGCCGATTACTTACGAAGAGATAGCTCCTTATTACGACAAGGTCGAATCCTACATCGGGGTTTTTGGCTCCAAGGAAAACATTCCTAGCGCGCCGGACGGCGTATTCATGCCTCCTCCGAAACCGCGCTGCACCGAAACCCTTGTTCAGAAAGCATGCGCCAAAGCAAAGGTTCTCTGCATACCGTCGCGCATGGCAATCATTACCAAGCCGCTGAATGGGCGTTCGGCGTGCCATTATTGCGCCCAGTGTGGCCGGGGATGCGTGACCGCTTCGAATTTCAGCTCCAGCCAAGTCATGATTCCACCGGCGAAAGCTACCGGCAGACTCACGCTGATCACAAATGCGATGGCGCGCGAAATTGTTTTGGGCAAGAACGGCAAGGCTGAGGCGGTCGACTACATAGATAAGAACTCACGCGAAGAAAAGCGCGTGAACGCGAAAGCCTTCGTGCTTGCGGCGAGCGCCTGTGAGTCCGCGCGCTTGCTGCTCAATTCACGCTCGGCCTCGTTTCCAGGTGGATTAGCAAATTCATCTGGAGTGGTGGGCAGATATCTTACCGACACAGTTGGCAGTTCAGGGACGGGATATTTCCCGCAACTGGAAAAAGTTCCGCCGCACAATCATGACGGAGTTGGCGGGATGCATGTTTATGTTCCCTGGTGGAAGTTCGATCGCAAGAACGACTTTCTGCGCGGATATCACATAGAAGTCTATGGCGGCCGCTCGATGCCGGGTGTCGGCGAGTTCGATGGTGTATGCGACGAGTTCGAGGGCTACGGCGCGAGCCTGAAACAAAAATGCCGTAGCATGTACGGAACCTTTATCGGCTTCGAAGGCCGTGGCGAGATGATTCCCAACGAGCACTGCTACTGCGATATCGATCCCGATACAGTCGATCAGTGGGGCATTCCGGTGCTGCGCTTCCACTGGCAGTGGAGCGATAACGAAATCAAGATGGCGAAGGATATGCAGGAGACCTTTCGTGCGATTGTCGAAGCCGGCGGTGGAACGTTTCTGAGTACAGCTACGGCGGACGGACCACGTCCTTATGGGATTGCCGATGGCGGCGTCATTATTCACGAGATCGGCACTGCTCGCATGGGGAGCAATCCCAAGACGTCGGTGCTGAACAAGAATTGCCAGGCTCACGACGTGAAAAATCTTTTTGTCACCGATGGCGCGCCTTTTGTGACCAATGCAGACAAAAATCCGACACTGACGATTCTGGCTCTCTCGTGGCGGGCTTCGGAGTATCTGTTGAGCGAGGCGAAGAAGGGCAATTTATAGGACGGCAAACATGAGCTTGAAATCCGTATCGCGGCGCGACATCCTAAAGTCATTAACCATGGGAGCCATGGCAGGCTCGGTGCTGCGGGTGATTCCGGCGCAAGCTGCCGAATACGCCCATCACCTGGTGGACGCTGAAAAAGCCGCAACTGCCGGCGGACGTTACACTCCAAAATTCTTTCGGCCGCAGCAATACAAGACCTTGCAAGCTCTGTGTCAGGCGATCATTCCGCCGGAAGGAGACACGGGTGGCGCGGCGGAAGCTGGCGCCCCCGAATTCATCGATCTTCTGACCAGCGAGAACACGGATTACCAGCTGAAGCTTGGCGGTGGATTAATGTGGCTGGATGCGACTTGCGCAGATCGTTACGGAAATCCGTACCTCGATTGTTCCGCACCGCAGCAGAAAGAAATCTTGGACGCGATTGCCTATCGCGCCAACGCTCTGAAAGATCCTGGCCTTGCACAAGGAGTCGCGTTCTTCGCACTCCTGCGCAATCTTACCGCTGATGGATTTTTTACCAGCGAGATTGGGATCAAATATGTAGGCTACATTGGCAACAAATACATGGCGGATTTCCCAGGATGCCCGCCAGTGCCGGATGTGTAATTACTTGAGCAATCCCAAATTAGCGTTTACTTGCTTTGTCCACCATCTTCCGAATCGCTTCTACAACCACATCCGGCCTGTCCGTCATCACATCATGCCCGCTGCCGGTCGCCATGGTGTGAGTCGCGTTGGTTGAGAGTTGCAGTAATTCCTGTTGCAATTTCAGCCAGTATTGCTCCCGGCGGGAGAACGTAGGATCGTCGGAACTCGACCTGCGATCCGGATCGCGCGAAACCACGTGCAGTGGAAGATCCCCAAGTGCGCCCAACTTGCGTACTTCGTCCGCCCCCTCGGGAAATGCGGCCCACTGGGCATAGTCAGTGCGGTAAACATAAGAGCGACAGAAAATCGCAGTCCTGATCGGAGCAATCTCCTCTGGACCGCCTCCACACCATCGACGCCATCGAGGCAAGCCGAACGGAGCGGTGAACTGCATCGCACGAAGCCAAAGTTTATCCCTCCAGTGAAAGGGGAAGCGCTGGTCGGGGTGGGCTCCGTCCACTAATACGATTCCTGCGACCTCTTCCCGATACTTGTGCGTGTACATCAACACATCGAAGGTGCCGAAGGAATGGCCTACCAGCACATACGGCGGTTTCTCTCCCGCTCTTGCGAGCAGCGTATGCAACTCTTCGGCCATGACACTGGGAAGACGCGGCTTTGGACTAGGATCACTCCATCCATACCCGCCCCGGTCGTAGGAACATACTCGAGTAAAGCGCGCGACTTGCGGCTGCACGTAATACCAGTCGAGAAAGGAACCCGCGCGTCCGTAATCAAGAACGACAGTCGGTCCGCCTTCGCCAGAACAATAAAGGTGCAGACGATAGCCGCCGACGTCCAGTAACTGTCCCGGCGGAGGATAAAGACGTTGCTCCCGGGTAATGCTGATCGCTTGATAAAGCGCGCCCGCGGCAGCCATCACGACAACGAATACGACTTCTGCGCCGAAGACATATCGCAGAGCGCGAGAGATGTTTCGGCTGACGTCGCGATGAGCTGTGATCGCGGCGACTCCTGCAGCCAGCAACATCACAAATGGAAGTCCCAGAAGTAGGACGACAGCCGAGCGGACCGGATGAAATGTCACACTGATAGGCAAGTCCTCGATCTATCTTCCGAATGGGTGCTCCAGCGATGGGCTTTGTGGCGTGAATAACTCCGCGCCGTTTTCCGTGATGTGCATGTCGTCCTCAAGACGGATTCCGAATTCGCCACGAATGTAGATTCCAGGCTCATCGCTGAAGGTCATATTGGCTGCCATCGGCGTCGTATTGCCTCGGACCAGGTAAGGCCACTCGTGACCATCCATTCCCATTCCATGGCCTACGCGATGAGTGAAGAACTTGTAGTCGGAGCCGTAGCCTGCGTCGGTAATTACGGATCGGGCGGCGGCATCCACGGCCTGGCACTCTAATCCGGGACGCGCGGTTTTCAGCGCGGCGGTTTGAGCGCGATGCACGATATCGAAAACTGTTTTCATTTTGTCGGAGGGCTTGCCCAACACAAATGTTCGGGTTATGTCGGAAGCGTAGCCTTCCACATTGCCTCCGCCGTCCATTAGTACGATAGCGCCTTCGCGAATCACCTGTGGTGTGACGGAGCCGTGTGGAAACGCGGAATATTCCCCCACTTGCACGTCCGCTCCGCCCGAAAATCCGAGTCGGGTGTGCGCAGCTTCGACCATTTCTTCGAGTTGAGGCTTGGTCATTCCTTGATTCAACGCAAGGTATGCGGCTTCGTATGCGGTTAGTGTGACCTTTGCAGCGAGTCGCATCAGTTCCACTTCATGATCGCTCTTCATCATCCGGCAACCGGCTGTGACGGTAGTGGCACTGGCAATTCTCACCTGTGGCGAAGTCTTTCCAATGCCTTGGCTGAAAACGAAGCGCACCGTTTCTTCCATGCCGATGGTCCCGGTGCTGAGGCCGCGATCATTGAATCCTTGGGCCACCTTCTGGTATGGACTTTCATCCTCCTGCCATATTCGGACATCCGCTTGGTCGGCGCTCGGAGCTTTGGCAATTTGCTCGCGGGCTCGACCTTCCTCAAACGCCGGGCATACGTAGAAGGCATTACCCTTCGCAGGCAGCACCATAGCAAATAATCGCTCGCCGCCGCCCCAGTGGATGCCGCTGAAATAAGTAAGCGAAGTCCCTTCTGTCAAAAGGATGGCGTCCAACCTGTTATCAGCCATTAATCGACGAGCCTTCTCCTGTCGCTCGCCCCGTTCCTGGGTTGTGATCGGCTTTGCCTGGTCCTTCATGGATTTCAGGCCAGCGATGGACGGTGGCACTGCCGGGCAATTGTTTTCCGAAGTAGCCGCCGTAACCGGTGACGAGAAAGCAGCGCCAGCGGCAGCCGTGCCTAACTTCAGAATGCGGCGTCGAGAAAGCATGGATCCTCCAGGCGAGCTAGCATTATAGAGGCGAAGTTCAATTGCCGATTGCCGATTGCCAATTTCCAATTTTCAATCTGTTCACGAAATTGACCGTAAAGAAATCGCAAAATAAAAATACAATTGCGCTATGGAATCGGCGTTCCAGTGTGCCGGCTGCGGTGAGCGGAACCATACTTCCGTGGACGAATCCGCGGGCCGCCATCAAATCTATGTGGAAGACTGCCAGGTTTGTTGCAAACCCAATGTTCTCGACCTTCGCTACGATCTGCAAGGGGAAGAATTTGTTATTACCGCGGAGTTGGAATAAAGTGCGGATGCGGCTTCACCCCAGAAGTCGAGGCTGAAAGAATCGCAGAAAGGAAAACTCATGGGCACAGGCTATCCGAGCGCAGCAGGGAGAATGGTGGCGCACAACATGGTTACCACCCAATTCGAAATCGACGGATTCCGCGTGCTCCGGACTTTAGGAGTGGTGCGTGGCATCGTGGTGCGCTCGCGTTCCATCTTCGGCACGATCGGAGCCGGCCTGCAGACTATCCTGGGCGGAAATATAACGCTGCTCACCAATCTCTGTGAGAAGACCCGGTCCGAAGCTTTCGACTTGATGCTGCAGCACGCGGCTGAACTGGGAGGGAACGCGGTGGTCGGCGCCCGCTACGACGCAACCGAGGTCATGCAGGGCGTTACTGAGGTTCTAGCCTATGGAACAGCCGTCGTAGTCGAGCCCTCGAAGTAATAAAGACCTCGATTTCCACAACTGATTCAACGCGGTACCACACTGGAGCGACCGAAAACCAGAGAACCTGGCCAGAGAACCTGATTTAAAAACCCAACCTGTAGTGGTCATCAACTAAGTTAGCCACAACGTCTCGCGCTTTGCCCATCCAGCACTTTCGTCACGCGATGACCCTTAATTTTCATATTGACAACAAACCACTTCGGCGTAAGATGTGGACAAAAGTGGTACAAAGTGGTTGAGCAATACCGGTCGAGGGCAAGATTTGAAAACCCGAGAGGCGCCAGTGGGATT
>Ga0070697_100001212_pt1 | contig 19447 bp, 22 predicted proteins | sample KBSK1501metaG_FD_65475 | JGI IMG/M metagenome (GOLD analysis project Ga0070697, IMG submission 65475) | Corn, switchgrass and miscanthus rhizosphere microbial communities from Kellogg Biological Station, Michigan, USA - KBS K1-50-1 metaG | ecosystem: Host-associated > Plants > Roots >... | reverse complement strand
TCTCGGTGCAGGGCGCGGCTCACCGGCAGTCTTTCGAGGTGGAATGCGTGGTTGCCGAGCTCAGCGCTCGCGGCACCGGCAGCTCGCGCCAGCGTGCCGAGCAGGACGCGGCTCGCGCCATGCTGGAGCAGCTCGGCGCTTGACCCATCGTTGCGGCACCGTCTCGCTCGTCGGCCGGCCGAACACCGGCAAGTCGAGCCTGCTCAACCGGCTGGTCGGCGAGAAGCTCTCGATCGTCTCCGCACGAGCGCAGACCACGCGCCACCTGATCCGCGGCATCCTGTCGCTCGCCGAGTGCCAGTACATCTTCCTCGATGCACCCGGCAACCCGCCACGCCTGAAGAGCGTGCTGCACAAGGCGCTCAATCGCCGCGTCGGCGAAGCGGCGCGCGCGGCCGACGTGGTGCTCTTCGTGCTCGAGGCGCTGCGCTTCGGTCCCGAGGACCGCGCGGCGCTCGAGCGCATCCCGCCGGGCCAGCAGGTCATCGCGGTCGTCAACAAGGTAGACAGCGTCAAGCGCAGCGCCGACCTCATTCCCTTCCTCGAGCGGCTGTCCAAGAGCCGCGACTTCGTCGCCATCGTCCCGGTGAGCGCGCGCACCGGCAGGAACATCCCCGAGCTCCTGCGCACGGTCTGCGCGGCGCTGCCCGAGGCGCCGCCGTCGTATCCGGCGGACCAGCTGACCGATCGCGACGAGCGCTTCTTCGCCGCGGAGCTCGTGCGCGAGAAGCTTTACGAGACGCTCGGCGAGGAGCTGCCTTACCGCTGCGAGGTGATCATCGAGAGCTATAAGGAGGAGGGCGCCCTGCGGCGCATCGAGGCGACCATCCTGGTCGAGCGGGACAGCCAGAAGGCCATCATCCTCGGCAAGGGCGGCGAGCGCCTGAAGGTCATGGCGAGCGCGGCGCGCAAGGACCTCGAGCGGCTGGTGCAGGGCAAGGTGTACCTCGGCGTGTGGGTGAAAGTGCGCCGCGCCTGGACGGACGACGCCCGTGTCCTGCGACAATTGGGCTACGAATGAAAAAGCGCGCCGACCACGAGCCGGGCTTCGTGCTGCACACCTACCCTTACAAGGAGACGAGCCTGATCGTCGAAGCCTTCACGCGCCGGCATGGTCGCCTCGCGCTGCTCGCGCGCGGCGCGCGCCGGCCGCGCTCGGCGATGCGCGGGGTGCTGCTCGCCTTTCACCCGCTGCGGCTTGGCTGGAGCGGCTCCGGCGAGCTCGCGACCCTGATGAGCGCGGAATGGGGCGGCGCTCTGCAGCCCCTCGCGGGCCGCGGTCTGATGTGCGGCTTCTATGTCAACGAGCTCATCCTGCGGCTTCTGCCTCGCGAAGATCCGCACGAGACGCTGTTCGACGCCTATGGCGAGGCGCTCGGGCGCCTTTCGTCGGGCGATGCCTTCCCGGCGGTGCTGCGCAGCTTCGAGAAGCGCCTGCTCGCCGAGCTCGGCTATGCGCCGCTGTTCGACCGCGATGCCATCACCGGCGCGCCGATCGAGCCCGCGAGCTCTTATGTCTATGAGCCCGACCGGGGCCCGGTGCGCGCTACGCACGGCGACTTCCTGGTGAGCGGCCGCACGCTGCTCGATCTGGCGGCGGACGATTACACCCGTAGCGAAACGCGCGACGAGGCGCGCTATCTGATGCGCGCGCTCATCGGCCAGCGCCTGCACGGCCAGGTGTTGCACACGCGCAGCGTCCTCATGGAGCTGAACGAGCTGTGATCGCGCCTCCATGATCGAGCTGGGCGTCAACATCGACCACGTCGCCACGGTCCGCCAGGCGCGGCGCACCTACGAGCCCGATCCGGTCTGGGCCGCGGTGGAGGCGCACCTCGGCGGCGCGGACGGCATCACCTGTCACCTGCGCGAAGACCGCCGTCACATCCAGGACGAGGACGTGCGGCGCCTGCGCGAGCTGACGCACATCCGCCTCAACCTCGAGATGGCGGCCACCGAGGAGATGGTCGACATCGCCTGCCGCATCAAGCCGGAGATGGCGATGCTGGTTCCCGAAGGCCGCGCCGAGATCACCACCGAGGGTGGGCTGGACATCGCCGCGCAGGAAAAGCGAGTGGCCGAAGTGGTGAAGCGCCTGAAAGCTGCCGGCATCGTCGTCTCGGTGTTCATCGACGCCGATCTGCGCCAGGTGGATGCCGCCCGGCGAGCCGGCGCCGCGGTGTGTGAAATCCACACCGGGCCTTATGCCCACGCTTTTCATTCGCGCGGCCGCGATGCCGAAAGCCCGGCGGTGACCGCGGAGCTGAAGAAGATCCAGGCAGCGGGCGACGCGATTCGCGCCGCCGGCATGCGTTTCAATGCCGGGCACGCGCTCAACTACTTCAATGTCGAGCCGGTCGCGGCTCTGCCGGGCTTACGCGAGCTGCACATCGGCCATGCGATCGTCAGCCGTGCCGTTTTCGTCGGCATGCGCGAAGCCGTGCGCGAGATGAAGCAACTGATGGTGCGCGCCGCACGGTGATCTACGGCGTTGGCACGGACGTCGTCGAAATTGCGCGCATCGAAGCGGCGCTCAAGCGCTACGGCGAGCGCTTCGCGCGCCGCGTGCTGTGCCCTCCCGAGCTCGAGCGGTTCCATGGCCATCGGCTGCCGGCGAATTACCTGGCAAAGCGCTTCGCCGCCAAGGAAGCGTTCACCAAGGCGCTTGGCACCGGCATCCGCGCGCCGGCGAACTGGCACGGCGTCTGGGTGCGCAATCTCGCCTCCGGGCAGCCGGTGCTGGAATTTTCCGACGCCCTTCAGCGCTACCTCAAAACCAAGGGTGTCACCACCGCTCATCTGTCGCTTTCCGACGAGCGCGGCGTGGCGTTCGCTACCGTGATCCTCGAGTGCGAAAAGTAAGGCTGCCGCCGGGCCCGGTAGTGGTCGATGTGCTCGGCCCGCTGCTTACGGAGGAGGATTGCGCGCGCATCCGCCACCCGGCTGCCGGCGCAGTGATTCTCTTCGCCCGCAATTACGAAAACCCGGAACAGCTCGCGAAGCTCACCGCAGACATCGAGCGCCAACGCGAGCCGGCGCTGCCGGTGTGCGTGGACCACGAAGGTGGCCGGGTCCAGCGCTTTCGCGATGGCTTCACCCCCATTCCGCCAATGCGCACGCTCGGCAAGCTCTGGGATCGCGATCGCGACGCGGCGAAGGAAGCCGCGAGCTCGGTCGGCTACATCATCGCCGCCGAGCTCGGCGCCCACGGTGTCGACTTCAGCTTCGCCCCGGTGCTCGACCTCGATTACGGCGGCAGCTCGGTGATCGGCGACCGGGCGCTGCACTTCGACCCGACAGCGGTCGGCGCGCTGGGCGCCTGCCTGGTGAAAGGGCTTGCGCAGGGCGGGGTCGCGGCCGTCGGCAAGCACTTCCCGGGGCACGGCTACGCCGAGGCCGATTCGCATGTCGCCGTGCCGCGCGACGAGCGCACCTTCAAGGAGATCGCGCGCAAGGACATGGCGCCTTACAAGCCGGTGATCGAGGCCGGCCTGGCGGCCGTCATGCCCGCGCATGTGATTTACCCGGCAGTGGATCCGCAGCCCGCCGGGTACTCAGCGCACTGGCTGCAGGAGGTGCTGCGCAAGCAGCTGGGCTTCCAGGGACTGGTGTTCAGCGACGACCTCTCGATGGAAGGCGCGGCGCTCGCCGGCGGACCGCCGCAGCGCGCGCGCGCGGCGCTTGCCGCCGGCTGCGACATGGTCCTCCTCTGCAATAACCCCGCGGGACTCGACGAGCTGCTCGATTCGCTGGCAGATGTGCCGCTCGCGCAGCCGGAGCGGCTCGAGCGCATGAGGAAGCACGGCGGCCGCGATCTGCGCAAAAGCGTCGCTTATCGCGAAGCGCAGGAAAGCCTGAAGACGCTGGCTTAGGCCCGATCGATTCGCAGTATCAGGACGTTGCCGGCGACCGAGACGCCGATGCCGACCCAGGTGAGCGCGTGAAAGCGAAAGCCCTCGAATGCGGCTGAGAGGAGCAGCGCGAGGATCGGCACCATGACGCCGATGTACCCGGCGCGCGCGGCGCCGAGGCGCTTGAGAAGCGTGAGGTAGCTCGCGAACGCGATGATCGAGCCGAGGATCGCGAGATAGGCGAGCGAGAGCACATAGGCCGACGTCGCGAGGAAGCTTGGCGGCTTGCCGCTCGCGAGCCCGATCGCGAGCGCACTCATCGCGCCATAGAACATGCCCCACGCCATGCCTTGCCACAACGGCACGCCGGCGCGCTGGTTGCGATACGCGACCATGCTGCCGCCGGTCGCGATCAGCACGCTGATCGTGGTGAAGAGCGCGCCCTTGGCCGTTTCCCGGCTGCCTTGAAGGCGCGCGAGCTCGGGATAGAAAACAATGATGATGCCCGCGATCCCGAGCACCGATGCCACCGCGACCCGCCGTGTCATCGGCGTGCCGAAAAAGAAGCGCATTCCGAGCATGCCGAGAAGCGGGCTCGCGGAGTAGCCGATGGCGACGAGGCCCGACACGACGTGCTGCTCGGCGTAATAGACGAACACATAGCCGACGCCGAAGCTGCCCAGACCGAATAGCGCGAGCCAGCCGTGCTCGCGGGCGCTGAAGCGAAGCGGCAGGCCGCGGATGGCGCACCAGGCAAAGAGGAGAAGCGAGGCGAGGAGAAAGCGGTACGCCACGCTCATTTCCGGCGGCACGCTGCCCAGTTGGAAGGTGATGGCGATCCAGGTGGTGCTCCAGATCGCGACGCAGGCGGCGAAGTACTGGACGTCGGTGACGCGCCGTCCGTCGGCCGGCGCCGCCACCCCGGCAAGGCGCGCTATGCGCGCTCCATGTACGTGCCTTCGGCGGTGTCGATCTTGATTTTCTCGCCCTTGTTGATGAAGGGCGGCACCTGCACGGTGATGCCGGTTTCCATCTTTGCCGGCTTGAAGCTGTTGGTGGCCGTGGCGTTCTTGATGCCGGGCTCGGTATCCACGACTTCGAGCACCACCGATGGCGGCAGCTCGACGCCGATCGGCCGGCCGTTATAGAAGTTGATCTGCACGTCGGTGTTCGGCAGCAGGTAGCCCGCCTGGCCCTCGAGGAAATCCGCATCGAGCGTCATCTGCTCGTAGTTTTCCTTGTCCATGAAGACGAACTGCTCGCCGTCCTGGTAGAGGTACTGCATCTCACGCGGATCGACGAACGCGCGCTCGATCTTGTCCTCGGTGCGGAAGCGCTGGTTGGTCTTGGTGCCCTTGTCGATGTCCTTCATCTCGACCTGCATGAAGGCGCCGCCGCGGCCGCCGACATGGACGTGGTAGCTCTTGAGGACGCGCCAGACGCGCTTGTCCCATTCGAGGAGTTGTCCCGGCCGGATCTCGACTGCTTCGACTTTTGCCATGATTTGCCGCCGCGAAAAAGGCGCGAATTTTACCCCATTTATAATGAAATCAATGGCGTTTGATGCGAAGAGGTTTGTCGCCGGGCTGCCGAATCTCCCCGGCGTCTATCGCATGCTGGACAAGGAGGGCGACGCCTTGTACGTCGGCAAGGCGCGCGATCTCAGGAAGCGCGTCGCCTCGTACTTCACCAAGACCGCGCAGAGCCCGCGCATCGAGATGATGCTCACGCAGGTGGCGTCGATGGAGGTCACCGCCACGCGCTCCGAGGGCGAAGCGCTGCTGCTCGAAAACAATCTGATCAAGAGCTTGTCACCGCGCTACAACATCCTGTTTCGCGACGACAAGTCCTACCCGTACCTGATGATCAGCGGGCACCCGTATCCGCGCCTCGGGTTTCATCGCGGGGCGCGCGATCGCAGGCATCGCTACTTCGGGCCATTTCCGCACGCCTATGCGGTGCGCGAAAGCATCCAGCTCCTGCAACGCGTATTTCGGCTGCGCACCTGCGAGGACACGGTGTTCGAAAACCGTTCGCGTCCATGCCTGCTGCACCAGATCCACCGCTGCACCGCGCCGTGCACGGGCAAGATTGCGGCGGAGGTCTATGCCGAGGATGTGGCGAACGCGGCGCTTTTTCTCGAGGGCCGGGAAGACGATGTGATCAAAGGACTCACCGAGCGCATGCAGCGCGCCGCGGATGAGCGCCACTATGAGCAGGCGGCCGTCTATCGCGACCAGGTGCGCGCGCTCGCGCGCGTGCAGGCGCGCCAGTATGTCGAGTCGCATCGTGGCGTCGATGCCGATGTGGTGGCCTGTGTCATCGAGGGCGGCATCGCGTGCGTTAATCTGGTGATGATCAGGCGCGGGCGGCACGTCGGTGACCGCAGCTTTTTCCCGGCCAATGCGGAGGGCGCCGTGCCCGCTGAAGTGGTGGCCGCCTTCCTCGAGCAGCACTACCTCGAGCAGCCGGTGCCGGGCCTGGTGATCGCAAGCGAGCCGGTGGAGCTTGAAAACGTGCAAGTGCTGACGCCGTCGCACGGCGAGCGCAAGGTGTGGCTCGACATGGCGCGCAAGAACGCGGTGCTTGCCATCGCGCAGCGCGTGCGCGACCGCGCAACGCAGGAAACGCGCCTGCAGGCGCTGCGCGAAGTGCTCGGGCTGCCCGAAGGCGCAGGGCGCATCGAATGTTTCGACATCAGCCACACGATGGGCGAGGCGACCGTTGCCTCGTGCGTGGTCTACGACCGCCAGCAAATGCAGAAATCCGAGTACCGGCGCTTCAACATCCGCGGCGTCACGCCCGGCGATGACTATGGCGCCATGCGCCAGGTGCTCGAGCGGCGCTATGAGCGCGTGAGCGCCGAGGGTGGCAAGATCCCCGACCTCGTGCTGATCGACGGCGGCAAAGGCCAGGCGGGCGTGGCCCGCAGTGTGCTGGCGGATCTTGGCCTGCATCAGGTGTGCGTGGTCGGCGTCGCCAAGGGTGCGGAGCGCAAGCCCGGGCTGGAAGAGCTGATCATCGAGTCGGAATCGCGCAGCCTGCAGCTCGCGCCCTCGCATCCGGGGCTGCATCTGATCCAGGCGATCAGGGACGAAGCGCACCGCTTTGCGGTGCTCGGGCACCGTGCGCGGCGCGGCAAGAGCCGCACCACCTCGATGCTGAACGAGATTCCCGGCATCGGCGCAAAGCGCCGCCAGGCCCTGATCGAGCATTTCGGCGGACTGCGCGGCGTGCAGGCCGCGGCGATCGACGACATCGCCAAGGTCGAGGGCATCAGCCGGCCGCTCGCCGAGCGCATCTACCGCCACCTGCACGAGGGCGGCGAAATGAGTAGCGCGGCGTGATCATCCTCAATATCCCGAACCTGATCACGCTGTCGCGGATCGTGCTGATCCCGCTCTTGATCGGCATTTACTACCTGCCGAGCGACTGGCTCGGCGACGGCAACAAGGACATCACGGCGACGATCATCTTCATCGTGGCCGGGATCACCGACTGGCTCGATGGCTACCTGGCGCGCCGGCTGAACCAGATGTCGGCCTTCGGCGCGTTTCTCGACCCGGTGGCCGACAAGCTGATCGTGGTCGCCGCCCTCATCGTGCTGATGCGCTTCGACCCGCCGCGCGTACACGACATCGTGGCGCTGATCATCATCGGCAGGGAAGTGGCGATCTCGGCGTTGCGCGAATGGATGGCGAAGGTCGGGCAGGCGACCAGCGTGGCGGTCGCCTTTATCGGCAAGCTGAAGACCGTGAGCCAGATGATCGCCATCCCGCTGCTGCTCTTCCACGACCGCTTGCTCGGGGTGGACTGCCAATGGTGGGGAACCATCCTGATCAATGTCGCCGCCGTGCTGACCGTGGCGTCGATGCTGTACTACCTGCGCAAGGCGCTGCCGTATGCGGCGGTGCGCAGTTGATATAATTGCAGCCCTCGCGGGAATAGCTCAGTTGGTAGAGCGCAACCTTGCCAAGGTTGAGGTCGCGAGTTCGAGACTCGTTTCCCGCTCCAGATTTCAAGGGAAGGCCTAATCGCAATGGGCCTTCCCTTTTTCATCTGGGCAGAGCAGCAAGGCGGGATGGCAGAGTGGTCATGCAGCGGCCTGCAAAGCCGTGGACGCCGGTTCGATTCCGACTCCCGCCTCCAAACTCCTACCGGCGTAAGTCCTGCACCGAGCGCAATAGCCGCACCAGCGCCTGCGCGCCCTCCGGCGTCGCGTCCCAGGTACGTAGCGCTGCCTTGATCACGGCGGCCTTCGCTGCTTCGGCGCGCCGCGGCGCCGCAGCCCGGCCCGGCTGGCGGGCGTAGGCGAGCAGCACCTGCACATTGCGCGAAATGCGGTGGAACTGGCCGCGCAGCAGGCGCGACACTTGACTCTGATGAATGCCCGTATCGGCCGCGATCTGCACGGTGGAGGCGCGCTGCGCCAGACGCCGCAGCGTGCCTCTGGCGCGCGCCACCTGCGGCGTGACGTTTTTGACACTCTCTTGCATTCTGCATATTCTATTGCATATGCAAGCTTCCGAACGGGCAGTGACTAAGAGAACCCGCGGCCAGGCCGGCCGCCGCACCGCAGTGCTGTTTGCGCGCGTCAGCGCGAGCGAGCGGCCGCAGGTCGAGCCGATGGGACCGCGGCTGCGCTGCGTCGAGGCGCTGGCGCAGGCGGCGGAGCTCTCCGGCGGCCGTGTGCTGCGCCGCCAGGGCGATGCCATCATGGCGCTCTTCGCCACGGCGGACGCCGCGGCGGCGGCCGCAACCCGCATGCATGCCTATGTCGAACGCGGCGGCGAGAGCGGCGGCGAGCTCAGGGTGCGCATCGGCCTGCAGAGCGGGCCGGTCAGCCAGGACGGGCACGATGTGCTCGGCGAGACGGTCAACCAGGCGCTCGAATTTTCGCGGATGGCCGAAAGCGGCCAGATCGTCACCTCCGCGGAGACCGCGGCGAGCCTCACCCCCGGCGTGCAGGCGGCGGTGCGGCCGTTCGCTTCGGGCAGCGCGGGCGGCCTAAAGCTCCGCCAGGTTGCGTGGCGCGAGGCGAGCAGCAAGATCCTCGGCGCGCAGAAGGACGCCTCGACGCAGCGCCCCACGGCCATCCGGCTCGCGTATGGCGACAAGGTGCTGGTACGGCGCCGGGAGTGGGATGTCGTCACCATCGGCAGGGACCCGGAGCTTGATTTCGTTATCGCGCAGCAGACGGTGTCGCGCCGCCACTGCGACGTCATCCGCCGGGAGGGACGCTTTCTCGTGCGCGATCACAGCACCAACGGCACGTTCGTCATGGTCGCGGGTGAAGGCGAGGTGCATGTGCACGTCGGCGAGCTGGTCCTCTCCAAGCATGGCTGGATCGCGCCCGGCCTCTCGGGCGACGTCACCGAGGAGGTGGTGCGCTACTGGTGCGAGTAAGACGGCCGGGCGAGCGGCGCTCGCGCCGTAGAATGGACCGGCTATCCACCTCGCCCAGGTGGCGAAACTGGTAGACGCAGCGGACTTAAAATCCGCCGGCCTTGACCGGCCGTGCCGGTTCGATTCCGGCCCTGGGCACCATCCCAAGTCCTGGCACATGGCTTGCTCGGCGAAATGCCGGCATGACGAATGATGCGGCGCGAACACCGCAGGACATTGATCCGGATCTCGCGCGCTGGGCGCGTGAGCTCGGCGTGACCTACGAGGAGCTGCGCTCGACGCTGAACTACGCCGGCCCGACCTTCAAGGATGCCGCCGTCAGCCGGGCGGAGACGCCGGTATCACCGACGGGCACAGCGGGTCCATAGCTTCCCGGTGCTGGCAGTACTCCAGGCGCACTTGCTCCTGGCATAGCACGCGCGAGACTACTCCTTCGTTGGCGCAGCGCAGGCACTGCAGCGACGCGACGCCGCTCAGGGCCGCGCAGGCATCGTCATAGGCCGCAGGCGCCGTCGCGCCGGCAGCGGCGTGCGAGGTCGCGGCGAGGGGCCCGGGCACGGCTTGCCCCGATTTCGCACGGGTGGGCGAACGATGATGCGGCAGCTTGGCAGGCGTGACTGGCGCGGGAGCGGCCGCGACCGGCCGCTCGATGGTCTTGGGACGCGCAGCCGGCGCCTGGACGCGCACCGCATTCGTGTCGTCGGAGCGATAAACCAGCGAAGCGCCGAGGAAGCAGATGGTGACCAGCACGGCCGCCTGGCCAACGGTGCGGGCTTTCGTGCCGGCGTTGCGCGTGGCGCTCGCGCACCAGGCGAGCAGGATCGCCACGATGCAAAGCCACGCGACGAGCGGCAGCGCGTTCTTGAGAGGCAGGGAGGCGAAGAGGCAAGCCGCGGCGATGAGCGCCGCGCCGAGCAGTGTGGGAAAGATCGCACGATCGAATGACCAGCCCGGCGCGGCAGCGAGCGGTCCAGCAGGCGGGGACTCCGGCTGCGCTGGCTCGGCCGGCAGCGCGGCGACGCGCACGGCGCGCGGCCCGGCCACGAAGGGGCCGGCGGCGACCAGGTCGAGGCTCGCGAGAAACATGTCGAGCGGCGCTTCCTCGGTGCCTTCCAGCCAGCGCTCGAGCTCGTCCCGCGGCACGCGCAGTACGCGTGCGAGACGCGGTACGCCGCCCACGGCATCGGCAGCCCGGCGCAGCCCAGCGGCATAGCGCTCGCGACGCGGAGCGGCAGCGTCGCCGGCACGGAGCTCACGAGCCGCCACGGCACGGCGCACTTCCTGATCCGCCGTACTGCTGCCGAGTTCCAGCTCGGTCAGCCGATCGGACAGCATGCGCAGCTTGCGCAGCATCTCGCGCCGCACGAACCACGGGCCGAACATGCGCCCGGGCGACCAGCCGCGTTCGCTATCGAGCGGCAGGGCGGCGGCAAAGTCATCGATGGCAGCGAGGCAGGCACGGCAGACGGGGTCCTGCATGACCCCCCAGGCGCGCTTGCACAAGCCGCGCATCACGGCGAGCGCCTGATTGTCGTCCCAGTGCGCGGGATTGCTCTCAATCAGCTCGCGCATTCCCCGGCAATGAATGCGCGCGAGCTCGAGCTCGTCATTGCGCGCGGCTGAGGTCAGGGCATGCGCCATGCCGGCGATCCTAGTGCGGCGCCGCTGACAATGTCACCGGCGCGAGTACCTCGCATGTAGTTAACCGATGACAAGCGTATCGGGTTTTCACCGACCGCGCTTGGGGATTGGGTGAAACTAGGCGGTGCCGGTGCTGAGCGACCGTGCTTTTTCGAGCGAAGCGCGGCGCGCCGGGTCGACGTCCATGCCGTCGTAGAAGACGTACTCGAAGCTGCCCTCGTAGGACACCACCCGTGCCGGGTTGCCCATGACTACCGCGCGTGCCGGCACCGGGCGCATGACGACCGAGCCGGCGCATATCACCGCATCGTCGCCCACCGTGATGCGGCCGACAATGACGGAGTGCGCGCCGATGAAGACGCGGTTGCCGATGACGGGGGCGCCGCGCTCCTCCCCCGTGCCGGCGAGCCCGATGGTGACGTTCTGCGCCAGGCTGCAGTTGTGGCCGATGCGGCATTCCGGCACGACGATGATCGTGCCGTAATGCCCGATGTACAGGCCATCGCCGATCTCGCAGTCAGGCGGCAGGCTGATGCCGGTGATGATCTCGATCAGCTTCTGCGCCAGCGCCGCGAGCGGCCACGCGAGCCACACGCTGCCTACCAAGGCGCGCGACAGCCGGTAGATGCAGCTCGCCCAGAACCCCTGGGTTAGGAACAGCGTGCGCAGCGGCGGCTCGGCCGTCACGCGGTAGCGCCGGAAATCGCGATAGAGGTGACGCCACCACGGCGTGTGGTGCAGCTCCAGGTGCGAGCTGTCGCCGACCTGCATCCAGGCGGCGCTCGCCTTTTGCCTAGCCGCCTGGCGCATCGACGAGCAGCGGCGCTTCGTGCTGGTAGCGCGTGGTGCGGCGCCGGCCGGCAATGTCGCGGTAGACGTCGAGCACCTGCCCGACACTCAGTCCGACCACCGGAGCGACTTCCTCGGCCGCAATGCCGTGGTCGAGCGCGTACATGCACATGTCGAGCGTGGCGAGCGAGATGCCGAAGAAGAACTCTTCCTGCGTCTGCGCGAGCGAGTACGTATCGGTGGTAGGCGGACGGCTGCGGATTTCCTCCGGCACGCCGAGATGGGCGGCGAGCTGGTAGACCTGGGATTTGTAGAGGTGCGCGATCGGTTTCACGTCGGCCGCGCCGTCGCCGTTCTTGACGAAGAAGCCCTGGTCATATTCAAGGCGATTGGGGGTGCCGGCTACGGCGTACTGCAGGCGATCGGCATGGAAATATTCGAGCTGCTTGCGCGTGCGCTGCTTCATGTTGGTCGTGGCGACGATGCCGAGGTAGACCTCGAGCGGCATGCGCGCTTCCTCTTCCTCGCCGTGCGGCCCGCGCGCCACGAGATGGAACACGTTGTAGCCCGAGCCGCCGGCCTTGCGCAGCACGACCTTGGAGCGCCAGCCGGGCCCGTAGTGCGGAAAGAGGCGCCGGATGTAATCGTCGCGCCGGCGGTAGCAGCCGGCTCCGACCAGGATCGGAGTGATGTCCTCGAGCACCGTCTCGACGCCGAGCGACGCGGCGAGCTCGCGCCCGAGGCGCAGGCTTTCCGGATCGGAATCCTGCTCCGGCATGAAGATGCCCAGCACATTGGCCGCGCCGAACGCGCGTACCGCGAGCGCCGCGACGACGCTTGAATCAACGCCGCCCGAGAGGCCGACGACAATGCCTTTGCGGCGCAGGCGTTTGAGGACCTGCGCGCGCAGACTGCCGGCAATGCGTTCGGCCTCCGCGGCGGCGTCGATGGCAAGGGATAGCGGCTCGCAGCGCGCGTTCATGCGGCGACCAGCTCGCGGCGCGCGATCTTGCCGTTCTCGCTCTTGGGCAGCTGCCCGCGGAACTCGACCGTCGCGGGCACCATGAACTCTTCCAGCCGCGCGGCGCAGTGCCGGATGACGTCGCGCTCGGTGACGCCGTCCTCGGCCACCACGATCGCCTTGATCGCGTTGCCGAGGATCGGGTCGGGTACGCCGATCACCGCGACTTCGCGCACGCCGGCGAGCTCGTAGATCACGTTCTCGACCTCCTTCGGGCTCACCTTCTCGCCGCGCGTCTTGATGATGTCGTCCTTGCGGCTGACGAAGTAGAGATAGCCTTCATCGTCGGTGCGGAAAAGGTCGCCGGTATAGAGCACGCGCTCCCAGGGGTAGGGGCCCGGCTTCAGCACGCGCGCGGTGGCTTCCTCATCGGCCCAGTAGCCTTTCATCACGTGCGCGCCGCGGATCACGAGCTCGCCCACTTCTCCGGGCGCGGTGCGCTCGCCCTGCTCGTTGACGACGTAGGCTTCCGTGCCGGGGATGGCGATGCCGACCGATTCGGGGCGCACGTCGAGCTGCTCGGGCGGCAGGTACGTGCAGCGCTTGCATTCCGTGAGGCCGTACATCGAGAAGAGCTTCGCCTGCGGAAAGAGCGCGCGCAGCCGCTCGATGTGTGCGCGCGGCAGCGCGGCGGCGGTATTCGTGATGTAGCGCAGCTGCGGAAACATGTCGGGGCCGAGGTGCTTCATCTGCAACAGCATGGCGGCGAGCGTCGGCACGAGCGGGAAGCCCGTCACCTGTTCGCTGCGCAGCTTTTCCAGCACCACCGCCGGGTAAGTGAACGACTTTTCGAGCACCAGCGTCGCGCCGACTTTCGCGCACATCAGCGCCTGATAAAGGCCGTAGTCGAAGGCGAGCGGCAGGACGGAGAGCACCACATCGTCGGCGCGGCTCTCGAGATAGGTGGTGATGGAAGTGGCCGCGGCGACGATGTTGGCGTGGGTCATCATCACGCCCTTCGGGAAGCCGGTGGATCCCGAGGTGTAGATGATCATCGCGAGATCCAGATCGATTCCCGGCTGTGCCGGCGCCGGCGCATCGGGGAAGCTGAAAGGCGTGATCAGGGTCGCCGCGATCGCCGGCGCACGGCTCGCGGCGCCGTTCGCAATGTCGGCGAGGCGCGGCTCGCTGATGAGCGCTCTCGCGGTGCAGTGATTCAGGATGTAGGCGAGCTTGTCGGCCTTGGTGCCCGGGTTGACGACGCTGAAGACGCCGCCCGCCATCAGGGTGCCGAACACCGAGATCACGGCCTCGGCCGAATTGTGCAGGAAGATGACGACGCGCTCGCCGCGCCCGACGCCAAGGCGCCTGAGCTCCGCCGCGAGCGCGGCTGCGCGCTGCGCGAGCTGCGCGTAGGTGAGACGCTGCGTGCCGGCGACTAGCGCGGTCTTGCCGGGGAAGCGCCGCGCACTGTCCGCAAGGAATGATTCGACGCGCACGCTCAGGTCAGGCGGCGAGCTCCACCTTGCGCGCCTCGAGCTTGCGGGCGACGTAGCTGCTGATGGCGCGGATCGAGTCCAGGTTCTCCGGCAGCATCTCGTCGTCCTGCACCTCGATGCCGAAGTTGGTCTCGAGAAAGCTCACCAGCTCGAGCACGCCGGTCGAGTCGATGATTCCGGCGTCGAGCAGCGACGCCTCGTGCGTGATGGCGTCGCCATCGTCGCGGAACAGAAAGTTTTCGCCGATAAAACGGCGTACGGCCAGGCTGATATCGTTCATGGGCGGGGATCTTCCAGACAGCGCAGACGATAGCCGAGGCGCATGACACGGGATTCGAACGCGCGAGCGCCCTTCAGATCAGCGGCTGGATGTAGCACGAGTGCAGGAGCTGCGTCGAGAGGACTGCCATGAACGCCATGTTGTCCCCCGCCGAGACCGCGCCATGCGGCTTACGGCACTTCGCCACGAGGCGCCGCACGGCGGCGGGCTCGAAATAGCCTGCGCGCGCAATGGCCTCGGGCGCGAGCAGCGTCTCGACGTACTGCGGGGCCGCCGCGTGCAGGAAGCTTTCGCTGTCGGGCGCGCGGTAGGGCTGCTTGGGGCGCTCGACGATGGAGCGCGGCAGCTCGCGCCCGAGCGCGCGCCGCAGGACATACTTTTCGCGTAGCCCATTCAGCTTAAGCGCAGGCGGCAGCGCCGCGCCGAGCTCGACCACGCGATGGTCGAGGAAGGGGAAGCGTCCTTCGACCGCATGCGCCATCGCGACCCGGTCTCCCTGCGACGAGAGGATGTACCCCGGCAGCAGGCAGCGTGTCTCGAGATACTGGGCGCGCGACAGCGGATGCCACGCATTGAACTCGCGCGGCAGGCTCTCGCGCAGCTCGGCGAGCGGGTTGTAACCGTTGATCGTCTCGCGCAGCTCGCGCGAATAGAACTGGCTGATACGCCGCGTCAGCGCGAAGCGAGGCAGGTGCGAGAAAAGCGGATCGTCGCTCGCATCGAGACCCGTGCGGAAGAACGCTTCCAGGTAGGCAGCGGGCTGCGATTGCAGGCCGCCGAGGTACGGATACAGGCGGCGCAAAAGCAGCGGGCGCCATTTCGATTGCGGCTGCCGCGCCCAGAAGCGGCGCACTTTCGCTTCCTTGAAAATATCGTAGCCGCCGAACACTTCGTCGGCGCCTTCGCCGGTCAGCACGACCTTGAAGCCGTGGTCGCGCACCTGCCGCGAGAGGAGAAAGAGCGCGGCCGGCGCGGAGCGCACGATCGGTCGCTCCGTGTGGCGGATCACCGCCGGGAAGCTCTGCGCAATGTCGCCGCGCATGCAGCGCAGCGCCGAATGATCGGTGCCGAGCGCCTCGACCAGCGTGCGCTGATAGGTCGATTCATCGAGCTCCGGGGCTTCGAATTCCAGCGAGAAGGTGCGCAGGGCGCCGTTGTGCTCTTTGGCGAGCGCCGTGGTCGCAGAGGAGTCGAAGCCGCCGCTGAGATAGGCGCCCACCGGCACATCGGCGCGCATGCGGATGCGGGTCGCATCGGCGAGCAGCGCCTGCACTTCTTCCGCCGCCTGCGCTTCGCCGAGCGTCCGCCGTTCGCTCCGCGGCGGGTATTGCAGCGTCCAGTAGGGTTGCACCTTCAGCACGCCGTTCTCGGCGATGAGCTGGTGACCCGGCGGCAGTTCCTGCACGTCCTTGAAGGCGGTGCGCGGCGCGAGCGGCGCCCAGAAGGTAAAGCACTGATCGAGTCCCAGCGGATCGAGCGCCGCGCGCACGCCGGGATAAGCAAAGAGCGACTTCACTTCCGACGCGAACACGAGCACGCCATGCTGCAGCGTGTAGTACAGCGGCCGCACGCCCATGCGATCGCGCGCCATCACCAGGCGCTGGTTGCGACGGTCCCACAGCGCGTAGGCGAAGTCGCCGTTGAACGAGCGCACACAATCCGGGCCGTACTGCTCGTAGGCGTGCAGGATCGTTTCGGTGTCGCTTTTCGTGCGGAACATTGCGCCGCGCGCGAGGAGCTCATCGCGCAGCTCGACGTAGTTGAATATTTCGCCGTTGAACGTCACCCACAGGTTGCCATCCGCCGTGGCGAGCGGCTGTCGGCCCCCGGCGAGATCGATGATCGAGAGCCGGCGATGCCCGAGGGCGGCGCGGCCGTCGTAGTAAATGCCGCCGTCATCGGGTCCGCGGTGGCGCAGGGCCTCGACCATCCGTCCGAGCACCTCGCGCGGCGCAAGCGCGCGGGGCGTCAGGGCAAAATAGCCGGCGATGCCGCACATGGGGATTGAAAGGCTAAGGGGTGCGCTGCGACTTTCATGACCCGCGGGCTAGTTCTTTCGGAGGGCGCTGATGCCGATGACCGCATTCAACTTTTCGCGCTGGATCGACCAGCATGCCCACCTGCTCAAGCCGCCGGTCGGCAACCAGCTGGTGTTCCCGGCGGCTGAAGACCTGATCGTGCAGGTCGTCGGCGGGCCGAACCAGCGCACCGATTACCACGACGATCCGTATGAAGAGTTCTTCTACCAGCTACGTGGCGACATCGTGCTCAACGTGATCGAGGACGGCCGGCCGGCGCAGATTCCGGTAAAGGAAGGCGAGATCGTGCTGCTGCCGCGGCACTACCGCCATTCGCCGCAGCGGCCGCAGGCGGGCTCGGTCGGCCTCGTGGTGGAGAAAATCCGGCCCCGTGAAGTGGACGACGCCTTCGAGTGGTACTGCCCGAAGTGCTGGGCACTGGTGCATCGCGTCGAGGTCAACGTGCAGAACATCGTCGCCGACCTGCCGCCGCTCTTCGCCGCGTTCTACGCCAGCAGTCGCAAATGCCCGCAGTGCGGGCATATCCACCCGGGCAAAGGCTAGCGCGCGAGCGCGAGGCGGATGCGATTGCGGCCGAAAAGATAGGCGTACTCGCGTGCCGCGCTCAGTTCGCGGGTGAGGAGTACGCCCAGACCCCCGATCTTCCCCGGCCGGGCGGTGTAGGCGAGCGGATTGAACGGCCCGGCGGTGTCCTCGTACGTGATCTCGACGGCGGCCTGCTGGGCACGCAGGTTCACCCACACCGGGGCGTCGCAGTCGCCCCGGTGACCATGGCGCACGGTGTTGATGAAAAGCTCCTCCAGGACGACGTTCAGGCGCAGGCAGCGGTCGCGGGCGACGCCGGCCTGGGCGCAGAACTCCTCCAGGAACGCGGCGATCGACCGAAGCTCGCTCAGCTGTGCAAGAAACATTGCGGTACGGGCATTTGTCACGGGTCGGGGGCTCGCGTCGCGGCATTATAGAATCCGTCAAAAACGAGCCTCGGGAGGGACAAATGCGGGCCAGCCTAGCCGTAATCCTGTTCAGCGTCAGCGCTGCCGCGCTGGCCGCGGACGCAGGTGAAATCAAGGTGGTGCGCGGCGCCGCGCACATCGAACGCGGCTCCGAGCGGCTGCCGGTCAAGGTCGGCATGCCGGTCCAGGAAGCCGACCGCGTGGTGACCGGTATCGACGGCACCGTCGGCATCACCTTTGCCGACAACAGCCTGCTTTCGATCGGGCCGAGCAGCAACTTCGCCATCGACCACTACGTGTTCGATAGCACCACCCACGCCGGCAAGTTCGACAGCACGCTCAGCAAAGGCACGCTCGCCGTCGTCTCCGGCAAGATGGTCAAGCAGTCGCCGGATGCGATGCACGTGCGTACGCCCTCCGCGGTAATGGGCGTGCGGGGCACCGACTTCGTCGTGCAGGTCGCGGATCACTGATGGCGGTCGTTGTCGTCGCGGTGATGGTCGCGCTAGCCATCTTCACCGCGACGCCGGTCGAGACCGTTACGGTCCTGCCCTCCGCCGACGGGCATGTCGGCACCGTGGTCGTGCAGCGCGGGGAAGCGCAGCAAGTCCTGCACGAAGCCTATGCCACCAGCCGCAGCGGCCGGACCGAGGTGACACGGCTCTCGGCCGACGAAGTGCAAAGCACCTACGGCAGGGCCCTGCATGCACTGCCGGCCTTGCCGGCAACGTTCCTGCTTTATTTCGTTACCGGCACCGACGAGCTCACCGAGGAGTCCAAGCTCGAGCTCAACAAGGTGCTCACCGCGATGCGCGCGCGGCCGCTGCCGGACGTGCTGGTCATCGGGCATACGGACACGGTAGGAGATCCGGCAGCGAATGACCGCCTCTCGGCGCAGCGCGCCGAGACGGTCAAGGGATTCCTCGCCGGCATCGGTATTCCGGTCGAGCGCATCCGCACCGCCGGGCGCGGCGAGCGCGAGCTCCTGGTGCCGACCGCGTCCAACGTCGACGAGCCGCGCAACCGCCGGGTGGAGATCAACGTCCGCTAGCGCCGTTCCAGCGCGCGCATACCAGCGTCACGTCGTCGGACTGCTCCGCCTCCCCAGCAAAACGCCTCACGTCCTCGCGCACGTCGGCAATCACCGCATGCGGATCGCTCGAGCGGCTCGCGGATAGCGCCGCCAGCAGGCGCTTCGCGCCGTAGAGCTCGTTCGCCTGATTCATCGCCTCGGTGACCCCGTCGCTCACCGCGCACAGCCATCCCCCCGGGCGCAGCGCGAGCTCGCCGCTCTCGTACGGATAATCGACGATCACGCAAAGCGGCGGACCGGCCGACTCGGCCAGCCGCTCGGGCGCCGCGCCCGGCTGCCCGAGGAGCGGCGGCTCGTGGCCCGCGTTGCAGTAGCGCACGTCCCCGGTACGCGCATCGAGCACCGCGGCGAACACCGTGACGAAGAGCGACTCCGGATTGTCGCGCCCGATCTCGGCGTTCGCTGCGTGCAGCACCTCGGCCGGCTCGCCGTCGCCGCGCAACGCGATGCTTTTCAAAAGCGATTTGGCGAGCGCCATGAAGAGGCTTGCGGCCAGTCCCTTGCCCGACACATCGCCGACGAGAAAAAACACGCGATGCTCATCGAGCATGAAGCAGTCGTAGAAGTCGCCGCCGACGATGCGCGCCGGCTCGAGCAGCGCATCGAGCGTAAAGCGCTGCTCGTGGGCAAAAAGCTCGCGCGGCGCCGGCAGCAGGCCCATCTGGATGCGGCGCGCGGCCTCGAGCTCGCCGGCGACGCGCGCCTGCGCTTCGCGCAGCAGACGCCGCTGCTGGTCCGCTTCCGCGAGCGTGGAAGCGAGCAGCCCGGCGAAGAGCACCGCGGTGCCGATGGAGGGCCCCGCGACGTCGATGAGATAGCCGGCGCGAAACGCCGCCAGGCCGAGCGCGATCAGCACTGCGAGCACTGCCACGAGCAGCGATGCCGAGACCCACGGCCGCACGGCGGGCACCCACACCACGAGCAGCGTGCCGCCC
>Ga0070697_100001210_pt1 | contig 19508 bp, 15 predicted proteins | sample KBSK1501metaG_FD_65475 | JGI IMG/M metagenome (GOLD analysis project Ga0070697, IMG submission 65475) | Corn, switchgrass and miscanthus rhizosphere microbial communities from Kellogg Biological Station, Michigan, USA - KBS K1-50-1 metaG | ecosystem: Host-associated > Plants > Roots >... | reverse complement strand
TATGGATCGAAGATCCGAGCGTCCAGCTCGGGGGGAATCCCCGGCCCGTGATCTCGAATCATGATCCTGACCGCCCCGTCGGTCGCCGGCGCCGCCACGATCTCGATCTCGCCCGTCCCATCACAGGCCTCTACCGCGTTGCGCAGGATGTTGCTGAAGGCCCGCCGGAGCGGATCGTAGTGCCCCAGGAGCGCCGGCGTAGCCGGGTCGAGCGAGAGCCGAACCGTCATCCCGGTTGGCAAGGTGGTCCGCGCGAGCTCATCCAGCAGCTCCACCAGATCGACCTGCGCGGCCGGACCCTCAGGGAGACGACCGAACTCGGTGAACTCGGTCGCCAGCTGCTCCAGCCGCCCCGATTCCGCGTTCAGCACGTCGATCGCGTCTCTTTGGTTGGCGGAGGAAGAGCGACTCAGCTGTGCCACCGCGAGGCGAATTGGGGTAAGCGGATTGCGCATCTCGTGCGCTACCCGGCGGGCGGTCTCGCGGAACGCGCGGAGGCGCTCGGCCTCGATCTCCTGTGACCGGGCCCGCTCCAGCGCATCGGCCATCTCCCGCAATGCGCTCCGCAAGGCGGCGAACTCGGGGGCACCGCGACGGGGACTATCAGGTGGGAGCGGCTCCATGCGCCGAATATTGCCGGTCCAACCGATCAGCTCGTCGATCGGTCGGCTAAGCTGACGGGAGAGATGTCCCACGAGCCGCACCGAGGCATAAAGAAACGCGGCGCCCAGCAGTAGCACGACCAGCCCAAGGCCAGCGTAGTAGTAGCGGCTGAACGCTTCCGCGCGCTGGAACTGAGCCAACGCGTTGTTCAGCTTGCTGGCGTGGGCGTCGAGCGCGGCCCGTTCCGCTGGCCGGAGTCGAACTGTGTCCAGCGATTGCAGCAGAGTGCGGCCGGAGGCGGCGACCTCGTCCAGGGCGCGCCGGGGTCCGGTCGCCGGACTGGTGGAACGAACCGTCAGCCCCCATCCCAGGACCGCCACGGCCGTGGGAATAGCGCCGAGACAGATCAGGATGAGGAGAATTCGCTGATGGAAGGAGAGGCGCATCGGGTTTCAAGATAAGCCGCGGGCCGATGGAGAGCCCAACCGGCTGTCATTCCCACGAGAGCCGCGGCCCATTCAGACCAATGGACCGGCGCAAAGTTGAAACAGAAGGGCAACAGACCCAGCCCCAGAACCAAGGTACCGGCGAGCACTCCGAGGGCTGGTCCCATAGCTTCGTCGTGCGCGGCCCAGTAGCCCAGGGGAAGCAGGAAGATCACCAGAAAGAGCCCTGTGATGAGGTGCTCGTGCCGGTCCAAGGTGAGACCAAACGGAGCGATCAGCTGCCATCCCTGTGCCGGGCTCAACTGTACCTCCGAGCTCCGAACGGTCCCGTCGTAGATCGAGCTGAGCTGCAGCCGGCGGCCCGTTTCGAGTGCGTTCAGCACGACCCGATCACCGGTCTTCTGGGGAAAGCCATGGGGAAGCGCCAGGGTAGGCGCGCGAAGTCTGAATTGAACCGAGCGCGCCGGAGTCGAGAGGTAGAGACCAGTCCCCTCCTGTCGCAGCACAGGCAAGACCAGCGGCCCTATTTCAAGCAGGTAGACCCAAGCGAGGACGTCGGGGGGCGGCCCGGAAACCACCTCTACCGTAAGGGCCAGACTCTCTGTCCGAAGCTGCTGCCTCACCTTCTCGGCGGCCAAATCGGATACCCGACCTTCCGGGAGCGCGAGACCGGCCGCCGCGGCACTGGTGACTTGGCCGTGGAAAGGGTCTAACCAGGGGGCGTGCTGGGCCCACCGGCTCCAGACGGTTGCCTCGGGGACCCAGGGCGTCATGAGCCAGGCGGATAGCGCCAGCAGGGTGAGCCACACTCCAGCCCCGAGACTCAGGAAGCGGCGCGCAATCCGAGAGGTCGGAAACAACCCGACCGGAACCAGAGGGCCCAGCGTGGCGCCAAGCGTGCCACCCAGCGTGTTGGTCAGAAGATCGCTCAAGCTGGCGTCCCGTCCCGGCACCCCGGCGAACTGGATGGTCTCGACGCAGAACGAGAGCATTGCCGAGACCAAGACGACCCGTCGGGCGGGCATTCCCGATAGCCGCAAGCCCAGAGCAAAAGGGAGAAACAGAATGACGTTGACCAGCACGTCGACGCCACCCTCGCTGCCGCACACCAGGCACCAGATGGAAGTGAGGCGCGACGCCTCGGCCGTAGACGGAGTCGGATACATCGTGGCCACGAGGATACCCAGCAGACCCATCACCGCCAGCGCCTTCCAAACTGCGGAACCTTCTCGAAAGGTCTGCGGTCCGACGCGGCTCACGGTGTGGTAACCACGACCGGCGTGGGCGAGCGAAGCCGGCGGGCCGAAATGCCAATGCCGATCACCGCGCGGAGCAGCCAGCCGATGCCAACGCCGTAGATCACGCCCGGTAAGCCCCACCTGGCGCCGACCGCCGCCGCGGCAATAGCGACGCCCACCGAGATCCAGCCGAAGACGTTGACCGTGGTCACTTCACTGGGCTCGGACAGCGCGGTGACCAGTGCTTTGGAAAAGGCGTTGAGCACCTTGGCAACCCCGCTCGCGAGCGCGGCAAGCATGAGAGGCACGGTGAGGTGGTACTTGCCGCCGAGCAACCAGCGTTCGACCAGCGGGGTGACGAGCCAGATTGCCAAGGCTCCTCCCGCCACGAGTGCTGTCACCAGTCGTATCTCCCGGCGGATCAGGCTCCGGCGCTCGGACACGCTGGCCGCCACCCGCAGCCGCGGAATCAGAGTGTACCCAACTCCCATCTGGAGCACCCGAAAGAGCGAGCCAACGATGGCTGCGAGCACCCCGTAGGTCGCCAGCTCACCGAGTGAGAGCAGGCGCGCGATCAGCAGCCGGTCGAGCTGCACCAGCAGTAGGCCCGACGCGTCCATGCCGGCCAGGGATAGGGCCTCGCTCCAAACCAGCTCCTCCTTTCGTTCTCTCCCGAACCCGGGTTCCCGAACCAGCAGTCCCCACCCCAAGGCCCCGGCGCCGATGTACCCCAGGGTCGCGATCAGAAGAGGAAGACTGGCGCTGTCTGATCGAGTGACCACGACGATCAGCGCCGCGAGCAACAGCACGAAATTGGGGCTCTGGGTCAGGCTCAGGGAGAGACCGAAGCGCTGCTCCGACTGGAATCGGGCTCCCGCGACGGCCATTGCCGCCCCGGTGACAGAGGAGACAAAGATGAAGAGGAGGAGTATCGGACTGAGATGATAGATCAGGAGCCCGACAGCGACAAAGATCAGAGCCACGATAGCGGCGGCGGTGAGGACCCGCCGGAGAAGCAGCGGGCCGGCCGGAAGACCACGCCTGGTAACCAGGAAGTCCAGCCCCGCCGGACCGGCGGCATAGCCCAGATTGACCAACGCCACCACCAGCGTGAAGATGGCATATTCGGCTGTCGGTAGGGCCCGCGCGAGAATGAGATTCGCGCCTGCGAACCCCGCTCCCGACGCGCCATATACCACGACGCTGCGAAGAGTCGGGGACCGCCACAGCCGATTCACACCTGCTCGCGGACCCGGTAGGCTCGGCGGTGCGGCGCGCGCAGGTGAACGATGATCTCTCCGACCAAGCCGAGCCCGATCAACTGCACGCCCAAGGCAATGAGGAGCACTCCGAACAGGAGGAGGGGGCGGTTGGCGATCGCCTCACCGGCGATCTTGTCGACCAGCAGAGCCAGCGAGATCAGGCTGCCGACTCCGAGGAAAATCGACCCGATCAGACCGAAGAATCGGAGTGGCTTCTCGGTGAACTTGGCCAGGAAGAAGAAAGTGGCGATGTCGAGCAGTCGCCGAAGATAGACTCCGGGCCCGTATACCCGCGTGCGAATGTCGTTGGGATGCTGCGCGACCGGCACCTCGGTCACCCGGAAACCTTCGCGCAAGGCAATGGCGGGGATGAACCGGTGCATGTCGCCGTAGAGCGGAAGGTTCTCCGCGATACGGCGGTGCATCGCCCGGGCACCGCACGCCATGTCGTGAAACCGCTGGTCCGAGAGCCCGCCGATGATCTGATGGAAGGCGCGGGTCTGGACCCGATTGAGCCAACTGTCCCGCCGAGGCGAACGGTATGCGACGGCGAGGTCGGCTCCGTTGTCCACTGCCTGGAGTAATGGCCCCAGTCCCTCAGGCTGCACCTGGAAATACGCCGGCAAGGTCAGGATTACCTCGCCCCGGCTCCGGTCCACCCCGAGGCGAAGCGCAGCGGTCTCACCAAATCGCTGGGCAAAGCGTAACAGGTGAATGTGCCGGTCCTGCTCGCTCAGAGTGGTCAGCTCCGGACTGGGGGTAAAGCCGCCGTCGAAGACGAAGACGAACTCGAACGCTTCCCCCAACCGCCTCAGTTCCGCGGCGAACGCCTGATAGAGCGCGACCAGGTCGTCGGTGCGCTCCACCACCGGAACCACGACAGAGATCAGTCGGTCGCCGGCGTGGCCGGCGCCAGGAGTGGGCTCTCCCAGCGACTCCACCACCATTCCCTTGGCCGTCATCGGACTACCTCCCAGGCGTGCGGAATGGTGCTCGCACTCTCGCGCTCATTGCGCAACGCGACTTCGGCGACCAGACCCAGCATGATCAGATAGAACGCGGTTCCCAACCACAGCAGCCCCGCCCCTGGAAACACCAGCGCGCGGGCCTTCTCCGGCCCGAATTGCGTCCAGGCGATGGCCCACATTACCCCGAAGAGCAGGGCGACCAGCAGCGCGACCACCGAGACCATGGCAAACCCAATCAGCGGCCGCGAGCGGAAGGTGGTGATCATCTTCAACGTCAGAAGATCGACCAGCACCTTGACCGTTCGGGAAATCCCATACTTGCTCTCGCCGAATCGGCGCGCGTGATGCCGGACGGGCATCTCCGTGATCCGAGCGCCCACGCTCGCGGACAGGGCCGGAATGAATCGATGCTGCTCGGCATAGAGTGAAAGCCGATCCAGCAACTCGCGGCGATAGGCCTTGAGCGAGCAACCGTTGTCGGTGATGGGCACTCCCGTGAGCCGACGAATAATCCGGTTGGCCACCCAGGAGGGAACCTTTCGAAGGAGGAACTTGTCCTGCCGCCTCTGGCGCCAGCCACACACCAGATCGTAGCCCTCGTCCAGCTTGGCGAGCAGCGCGGGAATGTCCCGAGGATCATTTTGCAAGTCGCCGTCGAGCGACACCACCACGGTGCCCCGGGCGTGATCGAAGCCCGCCATCATCGCGGCGGTCTGACCCGCGTTCCGACCCAGCCGAAGGCCCCGCACGCGGGGATCAGCGGCGGCCGAGTGCACCTGCGCCCAGGTATCGTCCCGGCTACCGTCATCCACCAGGATGATCTCGAAGGGCCTGGGATATTCAGCCAGGGCTTGGAGAATCCACTCCACCAGCGGCCGGACGTTCTCCGACTCGTTGTAGAGCGGCGCCACGACCGACAGAACGGGATCGCTGACGGCCCCGCGCTGGGTGCTGGGATGACTCATCCTGAAGGGGCTCACCGGGCTGTGGGTGACTGGAAAATAGGCGCGAAGCCGCCGCCAAACCAGCAATGGTCGTTCCGCCGGATTCTTTCGCCGTGCTGGTATGCAAAGATGTTTGGGCTGTGCGACTTAGGGCGCTGAGGGAGGGGAATCCAAAAGGCCCTCGTGGGCTCGCCATCTGGCCTGTAGCGCGAGGGCAACAGCGCACGAGGGGTTACGCGGGCAATCGACTCACCAGCCTCCGCGGCGCAGAAGGATGACCGGGATGGTCTTGAGCATGATCCGGATGTCCTGGCCCAGGCTCTGCCTGCGAATGTACTCCAGGTCGTACTGCACCTTGGTGCGCACATCATCCAGGCTGCGATCGTAGTGGTGATTGATCTGAGCCAGCCCGGTGATCCCCGGCTTGGCCCGCTGGCGCAGCGGATACTCGGCGATGTGCTCCCGCAGCTCGGCGAAGATGGTGGGCCGCTCGGGCCGGGGCCCCACGATGTTCATCTCGCCCCGCACGACGTTCAGCAACTGGGGCAGTTCATCCAGCCGGTACTGCCGCAGCAGCCGTCCCACCGGCGTGACCCGGGGATCTTCCCGCTGGGCCCAGATCGCGCCGCTCTCCCGCTCGGCATCGACCCGCATCGTGCGGAACTTGTAGATGGTGAAGGGCCGTCCACCCACGTCACGATGCCGCCGGTGATTTATCCCGTCACCGCGCTGACGCCGGTCCAAACCTATTCGCTCCTGGGTGTAGAACACCGGCCCGCGCGAGCTCAGCTTCACCGCGACCGCGATGACCAACAGGACTGGGAGCGCGATGGTGAGCGCGGCCAGGGCGAGAATGACATTCACCAGGCGATTGAGCCACTCGGAGACGTGAGCCGCCTCGAAATTGACCCGGGGCAGAGGCCACACTTGCGCGCGAGCCCGCGAGTGCACCCGTGACAAGCTGCGTCGGAAATGCCCCGAGATCTGAGGACCTGAGGGCCTGCGCCGGACCCCAGAAGTAGCGGTTCCCATTATGGCGTCTGCGATCTCGATGAGTGGGTGAGAGGCTCGGTCTTCACTGTTCAGAAAACACCTTCCTGAGCATGCTCTCGAGATGTCAAATTTCCGAAGCCCCTATTGCTAACGACCTGGTCGCGAATACCTTAATACACCAAGCGAACCCTACCTGTGATTTGACTCACTTTTTGCTCGGCCAGCCCGCCGCTGCGCACTATAATCGGCGAGGCTTGCGAGCGCCTTGTGGTGGCTTGGCCGGCTTGAGCAGCGGATCGGGCGATTCACCAAGGCCGAAGCTCGCCAGGCGTTGACTGAACTCCGAGCGCTCCGAGCTCGAGTCGCGTTCCGGCGTTGCCCGACCTAGCGCAATCGCTTGGTCCACTACCTCGTCGCCCGGGGGTTCGGAGGTCTCAGGGTCAGGTAATTGAGGCATAAAGCTCGGATCGCTCGGCCAAGGTTGACTCAGGGTCGGACCCCACTGCTTCAAGGATGAAGCCGGAAAAACGGGGATACGACGACCCCTGGTCGCGCGACCTGAGGTGGCCACTCAACAAATTGATCTGTAACATCTTAGCTAGTATTTCGGTCACGATCCATGTCTACCGCCCCTTGCCGACTCCGTTGCTGACAGACCACAGACCCAAACGATTTACCGCCACACCGGGACCCCGGGCCCTGGCGTGGCGCGATAGCATCCAAAGTGTGGCATGCCTCCCGCGACCGGTCCCATGTAACCGTCTTCCACATACCCGCAATCTTGTATGCGCACGAGAGTTACGGGTTTTCAACGGTCCCGCACGAGTCCTGCTATCCGATGCTCGGCCGGCAATCCAGCAGCCTCCTCACCTCATTGGCTAATCGTATGGCACATCGAGAAAAGGCTCCCACCACGCCTCTGGTTCTCATCGCCAACGACCAGGAATGGTCGGCCCGTTCGCTGGAGAGCATTCTCGGGCCCAATGGGTATTCCGTGGTGCGGGCCTATACCGGACAACAGGCGCTCGAGCGGGTCCGGATGGCCCAGCCGGACCTGATCATCCTGGATGCGCAAATGCCAGATATGCACGGCTTCGAGGTGTGTCGCACCCTCCGCAACGATCCGAGATTCAGCGCGACCACTCCGATCATCATCACGACGTCCGGGCCTTCGGGCCGCACCCAACGGCTGGAAGCCTATCGCGCGGGAGCCTGGGAGTTCCTGGGTCAACCACTCGATGGCGAATCCCTCCTGCTGAAGCTCGGCACCTATCTGCAGTCCAAGAGGGAGGTAGATGCGCTGCGAGAGGAAAGCTTGCTGGATCCGGGAACCGGGCTCTACAACATGCGGGGTCTGGCTCGGCGCGCACGAGAGATCGGCTCGGATGCATTTCGCCGCCGTGATCCCCTGACCTGCGTGGTGTTCTCTCCCGAGACGGAGGAGGACGCCGAACAGGAAGCCGTGGGCGACGAAACTCAACGGATGAGCGATCAGATCGGCATGCTGTTCAAGCAGGCAGGTCGTGCCTCCGATGCGATCGGTCGATTGGGAGAGGCTGAGTTCGCGGTGATCGCTCCCGCGACCGGTCCGGAGGGAGCGCTCCGATTGGTGCATCGCCTGACAGGCGCGGTCGAAGGCGCTCCGATCCCGGTGCGTGGGGGCGAACGTAACGTCCGGGTTCAGGCTGGCTACTGTGCGGTGCGGGACTTTGCGGAGTCGACCGTCGATGCCGTCGAGCTCCTGCTCCGGGCCACGACGGCACTCCGGGACCTGAAGCGGGAGGGGGATTCTGAGAGGGTTCGGGCGTTCGAGCAGGTGCCGATGCAGTATCCCAACTGATCAGCCAACCACGTAAGTGTCGTAGAATCACCACGGTATGTTGCGTCCCCCCGGCGCATACGTGTGGCCCGCCTCCTGCAATTGGTTGACACGTGCGGCACTCTGTTGTATGAAAGTGACTCCTTTCTGACAGTAATGAGGGGAATCGCAGGCAGGTTCTCCTCAGGCCATTATGCGACACAGTGTTCCGGCCCAGCTGTGGACCGGCCTGATTCTCACCCGACCGCTCGCGCGGTCCGATCCAGGAGTGCAGGATGGCCAGCCCGCTCCCCCAATCTGATCGAACAGGCCCGTCGGCTTCGGACGCCGGCCCTCGCGATCTGCTATCCATCCCCAGTGAGGTCAAGGCGAGCATCCGGGTGCTCGTGGTGGATGATGAGCGCACCCTGCGTGAGAGTTGCGCGAGCGTGCTGCAGATGGACGGCTACAACGTCACGCTGGTGGGGCGGGGCGAAGAGGCACTCGACACGGTGAAGCGACGGAAGTTCGACATCGTGCTGGTCGACCTCTACATGTCCCAAATCTCGGGGCTCGAAATCCTCCAGGCGGTGTTGACCGCGTACAAGGACACCATCGTCGTCGTAATGACCGGCAATCCCAGCGTCACCAGCAGCATCGAGGCTCTCCGGGCGGGTGCCTGGGACTATCTCCCCAAGCCGTTCTCGGCTACCCATTTGCAGGTGCTGATCGGTCGCGCGTCGCATGCGGTCATGATGGCCCGCGAAGCGCAGGATCTGCGTGTCCAGTTGATGAAGCAGAACGGGCACAGCGACAAGATCGCTCTGATAGGAATCTCTCCACTGTTCCGGAAAGCCGTCGATTTGGCTCGCAAGGTGGCAAGCACCGACGCCTCCGTCTTCATCAGTGGAGAAAGCGGCACGGGCAAGGAGGTCATTGCCCAGTTCATCCACCAGAATAGCCGGCGTGCGGGGCGAACCCTCGTCCCGATCAACTGTGCCGCGCTACCCGAGCCGCTGCTGGAGAGTGAGATGTTCGGGCACCGCAAGGGAGCCTTCACCGGGGCGGACCGGGACAAGCCGGGTCTGTTGGAGACGGCCAACGGGGGGACCCTCTTTCTGGACGAGTTGACCGAGATGTCGATGCCCCTCCAGGCGAAACTGCTCCGGGTCATCCAGGATGGTGTAGTCCGCCGGGTCGGCAGCGAGCAGCAGGACGCCGTGGTTGACGTCCGCTTCATCTCGGCGACCAACCGCGAGCCGCAGGAAGCGGTGGACGCCGGCATGCTCCGGGGAGACCTGTTCTATCGCCTGCGAGTCGTTCCCATCAAGCTGCCGCCCCTGCGCAAGCGCCCGGAGGATATCCCGCTACTTGCAAATCATTTCCTGACCCATTATTGGCATCGCCACCGGCAGATGGGTGACCGGGTCCCGCGTCTGAGCGAGGCGAGCATTAGCTTCTTGCGCTCCAGGCCGTGGCGAGGCAACGTTCGAGAGTTGCAGAACGTCATCGAGCACGTCGCCGTCCTGGCCGAGCCCGATCAGGTGATTCAACCCAATGACATCCCGGTGTACGACGACAGCGCCGATTGGCCGGCCGAGAACCTCGTCCCCGCCGGCGTAATGGATGAGGCGTACCACCCCGCCAAAGACCGGGTGGTGGCTCAATTTGAGAAAGAGTATCTGACTCGCCTGGTCAGCCGGGCAGGCGGCAACATGTCTAAAGCCGCGCGGCTGGCGAGCATCGACCGAACCACGCTCTATCGCCTGATGGACAAGCACGAGTTCCACCGCGACGAGACCACAGGGTCCCCTGAGTGAGACCTGAGACCGCTCTGCCGGGCACGACCAGCGGGGAACGCCGGCGGCACGGTTACCCACCTCCCCAGCGAGTCTGGGATCCGGATGGACCGACCTCCGGCTCCATTGCGCCAGCATTGTGGGACGCCCTCCGCGAGGCGGTGCTCTGGGCCCAGACCGAATGGGAGCGGGCGGTGGAGCACGCCGCCGGAGCCGAGGAGATCAACCTCCACCTGGCTCAGCTCTGCACTTCCATCCGCCAGCAGGCGAGCGGGCAACCGGCCGATATGGAGGGCGTGCCCCGTAATGCGCTTTCCCGAAGGCTGCTCGGCCTCATTCGCAGCGCCTTCGTCGAGCGAGTGCAAACCCTGCCGAGTCCCGATGTCGTACAACTTCTTAGGGTGCTTCGGGCCATTGAGGAAGTGGGCCATCGGCTCGAGGCCGACTGGTCGCAGCACTTTGCCGACCGGCTAGCGGGGCCGGACGGACTGGAGCTGGTGGTGGAGGTGGCTCATGACCTCCGTTCACCCCTGACCTCGATTCTCTTTCTCGCGGAAACTCTGCAGCGTGCTCGGAGCGGCCCGGTAAATCCGGTGCAAGAGCGCCAACTGGGACTCATTTACAGCGCCGCCTTCGGTCTGAGCTCGGTGGCCAGCGACGTGATCGAGCTCGCTCGCGGGGGCGACCGCCTGGTGGATCTCGATCCGATCCCCTTCTCGGTGACCGACATCCTGGAGTCGGTCCGGGACATCGTTCAGCCGATTGCGGAGGAGAAAAACCTGACCGTCCGGCTGCAGCCCCCTGAGGCCGATTTCCGGGTGGGGCATCCGGTGGCGCTGAGCCGGGTGTTGCTGAATCTCACGACCAACGCCCTGAAGTTCACCGCCGAGGGATTCGTCGAGGTAACGGCTCGGCAGAGCACGCCGCAGGGCATCGAGTTCTCAGTGCGCGACACCGGTCGCGGCATCCCGCCCCAGTCCATGGCCACGTTGTTCGAGCCGTTCCGCCGCCGACAAAAGCCGGGCGAATATGCCTTCAGCGGCTCGGGGCTGGGCCTCTCCATCTGTCGCAAGCTGGTGGAGGCCATGGGGTCGAGTCTTCAGGTAGAAACCGCCCCCAGCTATGGCACCCGGTTCTACTTCACGCTCGATCTCCCTCTCGCCGGTGAGGCCCAATTCGGCTGAGTCGGTCGCAGCGCCCACTACCCACGCACAGCCGCCACACCTAGATTTTCAGTGCTTGTCATCCTCTGAACCCGACATCGCATGCCATCCCCTGGCGGCCCGGCCGAGTGGGAGCGTGCTGAGAGACGGTCGGTTCTCCGCGGTGACAGTCAATCTGGCAAATCCTGGTGGGCCTCCGCTTCGGTGCGCCGCCTTGCTGCCCTGCCGCTTTCCGGGTCCGGCTAGGAGCGTCAAGGGGCACGCCCGCGAGGTGCGAGACCCAGAACTGAATGAGACGTGAACCGACCGCTGATTCGTGCCCCCGGGCGACATTTGAGCCAACCCCTGGTACACGCCCCCAATGCCGCCCTGCTGATCGACTTCGACAACGTCACCCTGGGCATCCAGAAAGACCTGACCAAGGAACTCCGCACCCTTCTCAACAGCGACATCATCAAGGGGAAGGTGGCGGTTCAACGAGCCTATGCCGACTGGCGGCGGTATCCCCAGTACATCGTCCCGCTCTCCGAATCATCGATCGACCTGATCTTCGCTCCAGCCTTCGGCTCCAGTAAGAAAAACGCCACCGATATTCGCCTTGCCATCGATGCCATCGAGCTGGTCTTCACCCGCCCCGAGATCGGCATGTTCATCCTGCTCTCGGGTGACAGTGACTTTTCCACGATGGTCATCAAGCTGAAGGAGTATGGCAAGTACGTCATCGGTGTCGGCATCCGGGAATCGGCGAGCGATCTGCTGATCCAGAACTGCGACGAGTACTACTCCTACAGCGACCTCGCGGGTCTCACCAAGGAAGTGGATACTCCCTCGACCCAGCGGGATCCCTGGGAGTTGGCCAGCGAAGCAGTCAACCAGATGGCGCGGAACGGCGACGTTATGCGATCGGACCGGCTGAAGCAGGTGATGCAGCAGATCGATCCGAACTTCGACGAGCGCAATGCCGGCTTCAATCGCTTCAGTAAGTTCGTCATGGAAGCGGGCCAGAAGGGTGTCGTGCTGGTGAACAAGCTGGACAACGGGCAATTCGAGGTTGCTCCAGCTCGAGCTGGCGGCTTAGCCGCGCCAGCGGCAACCCCGAGCCCGGCCCAACGAGGACGCAACGGAGCAGAGGCCGGACGGGAGGATGGCTCTCGCCGGGGACGGGGTCGCCGCGGCCGCGGCAGAGATCGAGAGCGGCCAGCCGAGGGTTCGCGAGAGGAGGCCGCCTCGCAACGGCCCCCGCGTGACCTTCGGGCAGGGGGACTCACGCTGGCGCGCGCGTTTCAGCTCATGAACCAGGCGCTCGGCGAGCTTCGTACCCCCGTGGGCCACGAGCCACTCCGGCTACGCATGGTTGCGATGTATGGCCGGGAGGATCCGCTGCTCGATGGCGGTCGCTTTCCCCGGCTGCTGCGTCAAGCCAATGACGCCGAGGTCGCGGATGTCCGGAAGGTGGGTGATGACGAGTACGAAATCTCGCCGCACCACACCGCGATTCCGGCGCTGCCGCCCAGCACCACTTTGTCGCCGACCGGCGGGGAAGAGGTCGGCGAGCCCGCTGCGGCTGCTGCCACGCCTGCGGAGGTATCGGGCCGGGGCGGGCGGGACAATGGACAGCGGCTCGGGCTTCGGTTCCGCCGCGGATCGCGGGGAGCGGTCCGGCCGGGCGAGATCCCCCTGGTCGGGGTGGTCGAGATCGAACCGCCTCAGTCCGAAGTGGTGCCCTCCGAGCAAGCGACGGAAAGCACCACGGCCGCCAGCCGCCCCAAACGGCCGCGAGCCCGGCGGGCGCCACGCAAGAAGGCAACTGCGGGCGTCGCTTCCGGAGCTGATGCGAGCTCTTCCGCCGAGCCAGATGCCGCCCCCACCCCCGCGCCGAAGCGACCTCGCGGACGAACCAGGAAGAAGCCCGAATGACGCATCTCCGACGGGCAGCGACGCTGCCCGTCTCCTTTTTCAATCACCCTGCTGAGAAGGTTGCGCGAGACCTGCTCGGCACGCACCTGATCTCCCTGGTCGATGATGAGCGCACGGTGGGCCGAATCGTTGAAACCGAGGCTTACCTCGGCTACGAGGATCCTGCGTCTCACGGATACCGCCACCGGCGGAATCGGCGGAATGCGGCGCTGTTTGGGCCGCCTGGCTCGTGGTACGTGTATCTGTCTTATGGGGTCCACTGGTGCGCCAATCTGGTCTGTGAGGAAGAGGGGAAGGCAAGCGCGGTACTGCTCCGCGCGCTCGAACCGTTGGAGGGGTTGGAAACGATGCGCCGCCGCCGTGGTGGAGTCGCCGACCGCGATCTCTGCTCCGGGCCTGGAAAGCTGTGCCAGGCCCTCGGTATCACCCGCGGTCTCGACGGAAGTCTGATGAGCGCCGGAACGGTGTTCGTGGCCCCCCACGATCGCCGTTCCCGGCCGCCGATCGTGGCCACGCCGCGCATTGGCATCACCAAGGCGGCAGACTGGCCCCTCCGGTTCACGATTGCTGGGAGCAGCTGGATTTCGCGTCCCGGGTGGGACCCCGGCCCACCCCAGAGCGTCAACGGTAGATCGGCAAAGCGAAACGGGCAGCGGAAGTAGTTCCGCTGCCCGTTCGAGTGTGGTCCAGCTGCCGGGTTCAGTAACCGCCGCTCTTCACCGATTCCCGCGCACTGCCCAGACCGAAGCGAAGGCCCGCGGAGAAGGTGTGCACCGCGTCCTTGAGAATGTTGCCGGAGTACACGAAGGTGGACTTCTGCGGGCCAGCCACGGAGATAGCGTGGAACTTCGAGCCGGTCGTCACCTGATACTGCCCGAACGCGCTCAGGCGACTGACCCGAAAATTCAAACCGGCCATGAACGAGCCGAAGCCGGTGCTGCCCAGCTCGTTGGCGACATCGTCCTCCGGGTTATGACCGCCGGCATTCATGATGCCGACGCCCAGGCCGAAGTAGGGAGTCGCCGGGCCCTTGATGGGGAAGGCCATCAGCATGGCCGAGTACTTCCGGATGTAGTTGAATGTGCCCGTGACCACCGTGGAGCTGACCGGCGCGCCAGTGCTGTCAAAGACGGTGAAGTTGTAGGCGCTCGCCTCATCGTTCCCGAAGCCCTGCTCCACCGAGAGCAAGAGCCCGGTACGCTTCGCGGTGACCAGCAGGTGGGCGCCGCCCATCGGGATCGTCGAGCGACCCTGCGCGCTGGTCTCGAAGTTCATGATGCCGCCCTGCCCACCGACATACCACTGAAAGGTGGAGTTGCCCGGCTGCTGTTGGGCGGAGAGGTGGGCCGTGCCCAGGCAGAGAGCCAGTGCCACGACCGGAATCCTTCGAATGACCATGCGCATCAGAGACTGCCTCCGTAAGGTGTCCGCACCAGGCGGGCCCTGGCGCCTACCGCGTCCTCCGCGGCACGGTACGTCAAAATGCGGAAATTTGCCGGAAAGCGCGGGTGGGGAGGGGCAAAACTGGTGCAGCTATCTGCTGGTGGCTACGTGACTTACAGATGGCTACTCCGAAACTCCCCCGCCCGTCGGAGGGGGTGCAGGTGCAAGAGGCGGGCCGGGGGAGGACGGATGGCGGGGAGGCGGACGGTACTGAGGCGGACGGTACTGAGGCGGACGGTAAAGAGGCGGACAGTGAAGAGGCGGACAGTGAAGAGGCGGACACCGAGGAGGCGGACACCGAGGAGGCGGACCGTCCGCCTCAGTACCGCCCGCCTCTTCTTTGACCGCCTCTTCTTTGACCGCCTCTTCTTCGACCGCCTCTTCTTTGACCGCCTCTTCTTCGACCGCCTCTTTCCGTCCGCCCTAAATCAGCTTCAACTCCTTCCCAACCTTCCGAAACGCCGACAATGCCTGATCGAGATCATCCCGGCTGTGGGCCGCCGAGATCTGACAACGAACCCTGGCCTGCCCCTGAGGCACCACCGGGTAGCCGAACCCGGTCACGAAAACACCCTCGGCCAGCAAGAGCTCGCTCATCCGGATCGCCGCGGCAGTTTCTCCCAGGATGACTGGAATGATGGGAGTCTCACCCGGCAGGGGCTTGAATCCCAGCTCGAGAAGTCGCTCCCGGAAATAGCGCGCATTCTCCCCCAATCGTCGCACCCGCTCTGGGTGTGCTTCGAGATACTCGATGCTGGCAAGCGCACTCCCAGCGACCGTGGGGGGCAGGGCGTTGGAAAAGAGCTGGGGTCGCGCTCGTTGCGTGAGGTAGTCACATACTGCGGGAGTCGCCGCGACGAACCCGCCGGCAGCGCCTCCCAGCGCCTTGCCCAAGGTGGAGGTGATGATGTCGACCTCGCCCACCAGATCGAAATGCTCGGCCGTGCCACGCCCCAGCGTTCCGAGCACTCCAGTGCCGTGGGAATCGTCAACCATGAGCACGGCGTCATGCTGACGACAGAGCTCGACCAGATCGGGCAGTGGGGCAATTGCCCCCTCCATGGAGAACACCCCATCGGTGATGACCAGGCGCACCCGCCGGTCTCTTGCGCTGGTGAGCCGTTCCTTCAGGTCGGCAAGGTCGGCGTGGCGGTAGACCGCGCTCTGGCACTTGGTGATTGATTTGGCCAGTCGCACCGCATCGATGATTGAGGCATGATTCAACTGATCGCTGATGACGATGTCTTCTTCGCCGAGGAGCGTGGCCGGGACCGCCTCGTTGGCATTCCACGCGCTCACAAAGCTGAGTGAAGCACCGGTGCCCACCAGTCGGGCGCAGGCGGCCTCCAGGGCGCGATGGATGGTGAAGGTCCCGCAAATGAAGCGCACCGACGCGGTGCCGGCGCCGTAGCGATCGAGCGCCTGCTTGCCCGCCGCGATCACTTCCGGCTGATTGCTCAGGCCGAGGTAGTTGTTGGACGAGAGGATAATGACCTCACCCCGCTCCTCCATCCGCACCCGCGCGTCCTGTGGGCTCTCCAGGAAGTTGAGTCGCTTGTAGACCCCGTCGCGGATGAATTGCTCCAGCTCTGCCTCGAGTCGCCGCTGCAGTCCGCCCTTCATGCCGCGATCTCCAGAATCACCTTGCCGGCTCTCCCGTCCTTGATGACCTGAATCGCCTCGCCGATGCACTCGAGTGGAAAGCGGTGGGTAATTACCGGTCGGGGATCCACCAGTCCCGCGTGGAGCAGGCGACGCATCTGCTGCCAGGTCTGATACATCTTCCGCCCGGTGACTCCATAGAGCGTGAGCCCTTTGAAGATCACGTCCCGGGCGAAGTCGACCTCGGTATTCTGGCTAGGCGTGCCGAGCAGATTGACTCGACCCCCGAGGCGTGCCGCAGCAAAGGCCTGGGCGTGACCGCTCGGGTGGCCGCTCATTTCGCAGACCAGATCTACACCGTCCCCACCGGTGAGCTCGCGAACCCGGGCGAGCACGTTATCACTCCTCGCGTCCAAGGTCACCTGGGCCCCCATGGCACGCGCGAGTTCCAGTCGAGTCGGGTTCAGGTCGCTGGCGATCACGAGGGAGGCTCCGGCGGCCCGCGCAACCCCAACCGCGAAGCAGCCGATCGGTCCGCAGCCCAGCACCAGGACGGTGCTTCCGGGCACATCTGCCTCGAGCACGGTGTGGACCGCGTTGCCCAGCGGATCCATGATGGCGCCGATTTCGGTGGGAATTCCGTCGAGCTTGATCACGTTGGACGCGGGCATCGCGATGTAGTCAGCGAACGCCCCATCCCGATCGACGCCGATGATCCGGGTGCGCTGGCAGAGATGTCCCGCGCCCAGCCGACACTGAAGACAATGGCCGCACACGATATGCCCTTCAGCAGTTACCAGATCGCCGACCGCGAGAAGTCCTGCCGCGTCGGCCTCGCGACCGAGCTGGGTGATCTCACCAGCGAATTCGTGGCCGATGACGACTGGCGGCTTCAACCGGTTGCGGGCCCAGTGATCCCACTCCCAGATGTGCAGATCGGTGCCGCAGACACCGGCGTGCCGCACGCGGATGAGGACGTCGGTTGGACCACAAGTGGGGCTAGGGACTTCCCGGAGCACCATCCCGGGACGAGGACCTTCCTTGACGAGAGCGCGCATGAGGCTCGGGTAGGAGACGGGCGGAAATATAGCCCCAAACGTACAAACACCTCCGAGCCCAGGCTCGGAGGTGTTTCGGCGCGCCGCTGTCCGCACCACTGTGCGGATCTAAAGCTTACACGGCGTGCTCGCTAGGAACTCTCCTGTGCCAGTGGTCGTCCGCAGACTCCTCATCAGCGGCCCAGAGATAGGCCCAGAAGCGAACCGGCTTGGGGGCCGGAGCGCCGGTCTTGATGACGATTCCCAGCGGCACGGAGGGGAGGATGAGCGGAAGAGTGGTCACGAGCAGAACCTCTTCTACGGGAGAACTGCGCCGGAGCTTCGATCCCTCCTCGGGCAGGCCGCGTGCCGTTTGGCCCCGTGCTCATATCCTATGACACTCAATGACTTATGGGGACGTCGTGGGATTGGCCCGTGTCAGTCCGACTCGGATGGAGAATCAGCTGACGTGTCCCGGGGACACAGCGGCTTGGTCAGCACCAATCCCTCGGGCCGCCGATGACTCCCGCTTCGCCGCCTGGGCTTGGCCAGCTCTTCAGCCGACCAGCCTCCATAGAACCCGCGAAGCGATGCCGGTGCGAGGGCGCGACAGCTGGCGAGGAGCACGTGCACGCCGCCTGGCCGACTCCGTTGCTGAAGATCACTGATGAACTCGGCCCGATCGCCGGCGCTGACCTTCAGCAGGACACCGGGATCGAGTACCACGATATCGAGGTCTTCGATGCCGTAGAGAAAGGTGGGCAGACAGGGACAGAGCTGCGTGACGTAGGCCTCGAAGAGGCTCGCCAGCGACTCCGCCGCCATACGGGACTCAACCCGCTCGACACATCCCAGGTCGGACGCTAGAAAGGTGACCGCGGCATCGTGCGCGGCCAGCAGGTAGGTCGTGGGCTCGGCCGCGCCGCCGACGACCAGCGCCGTATCCTGCGGCTCGATCCGGGGGAGCAGGGCAGTCACCGGACAGCTCGGGTCGAGGCCCCAGTGCGTGGGCGTCCGCTGCGCCTCTCGAAGCCGGATGAACTGCTGTCGCCAGCGTCGATAGGGTCGGAGGGCGAGCCGCTTCATGATCAGCCGGTCCACCGTCTCCAACATCAGGACCTCGGTGAGGACGAATTGCCCCTCCGAGGTAGCGGCAAGCTCCGACGCGGCCTCGTCACCCAGGCGGAGCAGCTCGTCGCGATCGATGGAGTTCTTGTATCCCTCGATGCGCTGCATCACGTACTCCTGATAGTGCTGCTTATCGGAGTACGGCGTGCGCCGGCGTCGCTGCGTGCCGCGGATTGCGGCGGCAGTCAGCACGAGAACTCCAGGGCCGCCACGACGGCGACTGGCGTAGGGGAAACGCTTACTGGCACGGTCCTCAAAACTCGTGACCATGCTCCCCAGTGTCAACGCGAAGAAAAGGCGAGGAGCGGATGGAGGGTGGAGAGGCTCTAATCGGCCTGGAGGACCGCTCCCTTGAGATAGCCGGTCTCAGGGATAGTCAGCACCTCGGGGTGGTCCTCGCCCTGGCCCAGGACCTGGCGCAGTAGGATCCTGCGACCGCTATCCCGCGCCGCGTCGGCGAGCATGCCGAGGAACTCCGGCAGGCGAACATGGGCGGAACACGAGGCGGTGAGCAGGATCCCGGCCGGCGCCAGGCAGCGCATGGCTCGGAGGTTGATCTCGTGATATCCCCGAAGCGCGGCCGCTACCGCGCTGCGCGATTTGGCAAAGGCCGGAGGATCGAGCACGATGGTATCGAACCGATCCCGGGCCCGCGCGAAGCTGCGCAGCGTCCCGAAGGCGTCTCCCAGGCGCCACTCGATGTTGCTTATCTGGTTGAGCTCGGCATTGGCCGCGCCGCGGTCGAGCGCCTCCCGGCTCTCATCCAACGCGAGCACGCTGCCAGCGCGTCCCGCGAGATGAAGGGCAAAGGAACCATGATAGGCGAAACAGTCGAGCGCCCGGCCGCCAGGCCGAGCCAGGACACCGGCGAGCAGCCGATTGGGCCGCTGATCGAGGAAGGCCCCGGTCTTCTGTCCTTCCCAAGGAGCGGCAAGGTAGCGGACCGCGCCCTCGCGGACCTCGATCTCCCGGGGGACATCCCCGTAGGCCGCGCTGGACGCCTCCGTCAGCCCTTCCCGCCGGCGCACCGGAGTATCGTTTCGCTGGAGGATCCCGTCCGGGTGGAAGACCTCCACCAGGGCCTCGACGATCTCCAGGCGCATGGTATCCAGGCCGGCGGAGAGCAGCTGGATGACCAGCCAGCGGTCGTATCTATCAACCACGAGC
>Ga0070697_100001209_pt1 | contig 19517 bp, 15 predicted proteins | sample KBSK1501metaG_FD_65475 | JGI IMG/M metagenome (GOLD analysis project Ga0070697, IMG submission 65475) | Corn, switchgrass and miscanthus rhizosphere microbial communities from Kellogg Biological Station, Michigan, USA - KBS K1-50-1 metaG | ecosystem: Host-associated > Plants > Roots >... | reverse complement strand
CGACGGCTCCTACTTCGAGCCGACGCTCATCCATCCCGCCTGGAACGCGTTCGATCTGAACGCCTGGTACGCGGCGCCGGTCTCGGGGCTCGGGTTCCACGGCAACAGCGTGGACTTCACGATCGCGCCGGGCGACGCGGTGGACCGGCCGCCCGTGATCACGTGGTCGCCCGACCTCGGGCTGATCGGCTTCGAGAACCGCGCCCGCACCGCTCCCCCGGACTCGAACTCGACGATCGAAGACAACTTTTACCGCCGGCCCGGCAGCTGGGACATCTGGGCGGAGGGCAGCGTCGCGCTGAGACGCACGCCCTGGACGGTGAGCGTGGCGCTCCCCGATCCCAACCTCTATGCCGCGCGTGCGCTCGCCTACGCGCTGCAGCGCAAGGGGGTCTCCATCGGGGGCGGGGCTGCGAGCACGACCGATTCGCTCGTGTACCGCGCGGCGCGCGCCCAGCCACCGCTCGCGGAGTATCGCGGCCGCCCGCTCAGCGACATCGTCTTCCCGATCCTCAGCTCGAGCCAGAACTGGTTCGCCGAGATGCTCGTCAAGATGCTGGGCCGCGAGTTCGGGGGCGCAGGGTCCTGGGAAGCGGGGCTCGACGTCGAGCGGCGCTTCCTCGTGGACTCGGTGCGGATCGACTCGACGGCGTTCGCGCTGGAGGACGGCTCGGGGCTCGCCGCGGGCAACCTCGTCACCCCGCGCGCCTTCGTGCAGCTGCTCGGCTACATGCGCCGGCACCCGCAGCGCGGGCCGTTCCTCGCGGCGCTGCCCCGCCCCGGCCAGCCCGGCACCCTGCTCAGGCGGTTCGTGGGCACGCCCTTCGAGAGCCGCGTGCTCGCGAAGACCGGCAGCATCGATCGGGTGAACAGCTTGTCAGGCTACATCGAACAGCCGAACGGGCGCACCATCACGTTCAGCGTGCAGGCGAACGCGCGCGCCGTGCCGTACTCGCAGATGTTGGCGCAGATCGACTCGGTGATCGTGGAGATCGGGAAGACGAGATAGGCTCAATCCTCCGTCTGCCCAAACAGCGCCATGTTGCTGGAGTGCCCCGGCTCGATCTTCGCCGCGGGATTGATGAGATGCACCGCGTGGTTCACCGCGATGGCGGCCTCGGCCGCCCCGGTGGCGATCAGCTTGAGCTTCCCCGGGTAGGTGACGATGTCGCCGGCCGCGAAGATGCCGGGGATGCTCGTCTGCATGATCTGCGACACTATGATGTCGCCCTTCTCGATGTCGAGCCCCCAGTCGGCGATCGCGCCCAGCGACGAGATGAAGCCGAGCTGGGGGAGCACGCAGTCGATCGCGATCGTCTCCTCTTGCTTCGTCTTGTTGTTCACGATGGTCACCCGCTCGATCACGTCACTCCCGTGGATCGCCTTGACCTCCCAAAAGGTGCGCAGCTCCATCTTGCCCGCGGCGACGAGCTCGCGCACGTGCGCCACGGTCGCCGCGTGGGCGCGGAAGCCGTCACGGCGGTGAATCATGAGGATGGACTGCGCGATCCCCTGCAGGTTCACCGCCCAGTCGAACGCCGAGTCGCCGCCGCCCACCAGCAGCACGCGTCGCCCCGCGAACGCCCGGGGATCGAGCACGCGGTCGTGCAACCCCTTCCCGTACCACCGGTCCACGTCCTTCAGGGGCAGCTTGCGTGGGGTGAACGCGCCGATGCCCCCGGCGATGAGGACGGTGCGCGACGGATACTCGTCCCGCTCGGTGACGACGGTGAACCGCGGCGCGCCGTTCTCAGACTCGCGCCGCAGGCCCGCGACCTTCTCGCCGAGGTGCAGCGGCGACTTGAACTGGAGCGCCTGCTCCGCCATGCCCTTCACCAGGTCCTTGGCGAGCACCTTGGGGAAGCCGGCGACGTCGAAGATGTACTTCTCGGGGTAGAGCGCGGTGAGCTGCCCGCCCGCTTGGTCCAGGTTGTCGATGACGCGGCACGAGGCGCCGCGCATGCCGGCGTAGAAGCAGCCGAACAAGCCCGTCGGGCCGGCGCCGATTATGGTGATATCTTTGAGGTCCTGCATGGGGCGAACGTAATGAAATACCAAAGGCGTGGGGAGTGGGGAGGGGGCTGCGGGCAGCGGGGATGAAGATCTACACCAAGGCAGGTGACGGCGGGGAGACCGGGCTGTTCGGCGGCGGCCGCGTCCCCAAGGACCACCTGCGGGTCGCCGCGTACGGCGAGGTGGACGAGTTGAATGCCGCGCTCGGCCTCGCCCTCGCGCTCGAGCCGCGGGCGTTCGCGCGCGACCTGCTCGAGACGGTGCAGCGCGACCTGTTCACGATCGGGGCCGAGCTCGCATCGCCGGACCCCGCCAAGCTCACCAAGGCGCTGCCCGGCCCGCGCCTCGGTGACGCCCGCGTGGAGGCGCTGGAAGACGCCATCGACCGGGCGGAAGCGGCGCTCGCGCCGCTCAAGAACTTCATCCTGCCGGGTGGCAGCCCCAAGGCAGCGGCGCTGCAGCTCGCGCGCGCCGTGTGCCGCCGCGCGGAGCGAGCGGTCGTCACCCTGTCCCGCGAAGCGGCCGTGAGTCCCGCGATCCTCAAGTACGTGAACCGCCTGTCCGACCTGCTGTTCGTGCTGGCGCGCGCCGCGAACGCGGCGGCCGGACTCTCCGACGTGCCGTGGTGACGGTCCGCGTCCCCATTCGGGAGCAGCGTGACGCCTCCTACGACATCCTGATCGGCCGCGGGCTCCTGGCCAGGCTGCCGGCGCTCGTGCGCGACGCGTGCCCCGCGGCGCGCTACGTGGTGATCACGGACTCGCACGTCAACGCTCTCTACGGAGGGCAAGTCGTCACGGCGTTGCGAGACGCCAAGTTGCCAGGGGACGCGCTGGCGTTTCCGGCGGGCGAATGGAACAAAACCAGGGAGACGTGGGCCTCGCTCGCGGACCGGATGCTGGCGCTGCAATGCGGGCGGGACTGCGCGGTGATCGCGTTGGGGGGCGGGGTGGTCGGAGACGTCGCCGGATTCGTGGCGGCGACCTACCTGCGCGGTGTCCCCTACGTCCAGGTGCCGACGTCGCTGCTCGCCATGATCGACTCCTCGATCGGCGGCAAGACCGGCGTGGACCTCCCCGCGGGCAAGAACCTGCTCGGCGCGTTCCACCAGCCGCGCCTCGTTATCGCCGACCTCGACGTGCTCGGCACGCTGCCGCCCGTGCAGCTCGCCGCCGGGATGGCAGAGGCGGTCAAACACGGCGCCATCGCGGACGCGGCGTACTTCTCGTTCCTCGAGCAGGAAACCGCGGCGATCACCGCGCGGGACCCCGCCGCGGTCGAGCGCGTGGTGCGGCGCTCGGTCGAGATCAAAGCCGAGGTCGTCGGCGCGGACGAGCGGGAGGGGGGGCGCCGCGCGATCCTCAACTTCGGCCACACCGTGGGGCACGCCATCGAGGCCACGGCGCAGTTCGCGGTGCTGCACGGTGAGGCGGTGGCAATTGGGATGGCCTACGAGGCCCGGCTCGCTGCCGGGCTGGGGATCGCGGCGCCGGGCACCGCCGACCGCGTGTGCGCGCTGCTCGAGCGCTACGGCCTGCCGCTCGAACGTCCTGCAACGGGGACAGTGGACGACCTCATCGCCGCCATGCACCACGACAAAAAGGCGCGCGTGGGGGCTTTGCGGTTCGCATTGCCGCGCGCCGTGGGCGAGATGCAGGGAAACGGGAAGACCGGGTGGACGGTGGCGGTGCCGGAGCAGGCCGTGCGGGAGGCGCTGGGAGCAACACAGTAATCACAAATCTTTCAACAACTTCCACACGGCGTGTGCAGTTCCCCGGGCGGGGGCACGCCGCTCAGTGCACATTTCTTTTTCCACAGCGCGTGTGGATAGTGGACAAACGGTGGAACAACCTGCCAGTAAAAAATTTGTGATGTTGATAAGCGTCGAGATTTGCACCGTTGACAAGTGATTCCTATATTGGCGCGTTCCCTCGGGCCTGTTTCAACCTTTCAACCTTTCGCCCACGCCTGGAGCCCTAGCTATGGCAAGGTCGAACGGAGGCAAGGCAAAGGCGTTTTTCCGCGCCAATCCTTCCGGTGCCTTCGACCAGTACCTGCAAGACATTCAAAAGCTCCCCCTGATCAAGGATCCTGCAGAGGAGCGCCGGCTCGCCCGGCGCGTGCAGCGGGGTGACGAAAAAGCCGCCGAGCGGCTCGTCACCGCCAACCTCCGATTCGTCATCTCCTACGTCAAGAAGTATCAAGGTCACGGGCTGGATCTCTCCGAGCTGGTCGCCATCGGCAATGAAGGACTCCTCAAAGCGGTCAAGAAGTTCGATCCCGATCAGGGCGTGAAGTTCATCTCGTACGCCGTATGGTGGGTGCGCCAGGCCGTCCTCAAGGCCCTCGCCGAGCAAACCCGGAGCGTTCGCATCCCGCTGAATCAGAACTCCCAGCTCATCCGGATGAGCCGCACCGAGACTTACCTGTCGCAGGAGCTCGGCCGCGAGCCCACGGACGACGAGATCGCGTTGGCGCTCGAGGACACGGTGGAGAACGTGCGCACGGCGCGCCGCATGACGGCGGCGGAGCTGTCGCTCGACGCCCCCGTGGACCGGAGCGACAAGGACGCCGCCACGCTGGGCGAGCGCTTCGCCGGTCAGGAGGGCGGCGAGATCGAGGAAAAGACCGACGGTAAGCTGATGCGCGAGTTCATCGACCGCATCTTCCAGAAGTATCTCACGCCGCGCGAGCGGAAGATCCTCTATCTCTACTACGGTCTCGAAGAAGGCAGCGAGGCGATGACGCTCGAGAAGATCGGGGCGCTGATGGGAGTCACGCGCGAAAGAATCAGGCAGATACGAGAGCGGGCGTTCGAGAAGCTGCGGGAGTCGCCCGACGGGAGGGCACTGAAGGGCTTCTGGAGGGCGGCATAGACGGCGAGTCACTAGGCAGACGCCTAGACGCCGAGACGCCTGGCGGGTCGCAGCGATGAGGGGTCAGGAAAGCATTCCTGGCCCCTCTTTCCTACGAACCGCTGGGCGTCTGAGCGTCTAGGCGTCTGCCTATCCGCCTGCATACTATTAGTCATGCCTCGCGAGCTCCCGATTTTTCCCCTGCCGCTGGTCCTCTTCCCCGGGGCTCCCCAGCCGCTGCACATTTTCGAGCCGCGCTATCGCCAGCTCCTCGCCGACTGTCTCGCGGCCGACCGACGCTTCGGCGTCACGTACGTCGCGCCGCCGCGCGCCCCGGACGACGACCCCGCGCCGATCCCCGGCGACCTCGGGTGCGTGGCGCTGATCCGCTCGACCCAAGAACTCCCGGATGGGCGCTCCAACATCCTCGCGGTGGGCGAGCGGCGCTTCGTGCTGGTCGCATGGTGCGCGGGCGATCATCCCTACCGTCTGGGCCGCGTGGAGGAGTTCGACGACGAGCCGAGCGAGCCGGGGGAAGCGGAGGCGCTGGCGGCCGGCGTGCGTGACGACTTCTCGCGTCTGGTGCGCGCCCTGGGCGTGCTCACGGACCGCGAGCACGAGGCAATCGAGCTGCCTGCGGACCCGCAGGAGCTCTCCTTCCAAGTCTCGGCAGCTCTGGAGCTCGATGCCGGGGCGAAGCGGTCGCTGCAAGCGCTGCGCAGCACGATCGCGCGGCTGCGCCACCTGGGCGGGCTGCTCGAACCGCTTGCGGCGGATGCGGAGCGGCGAGCCGCCGTGCGCCAGCGCGCCAAGGGCAACGGGCGCGGCGGCCGTCACCCCAAGATCGAGCACACCGTATGACGGCGACCCCCCTCACGCTGGCGCGCGCGCTCGCGGACCTCGTCGGCGAGGCGCACGTCCGGACCGCCCTGGCGGAGCGGGCCACGTACGCGCGGGACGGCCTCCCTATCCACCGTCGCGTGCCCGGCATCGTGGTCCTGCCGGGGACCCGCGACGAGCTGATCGCCGTCGTGCGGCTGCTCGCGGCGCACCACGTGCCGTTCGTGCCGCGCGGGGCGGGCACCGGGCTGTCAGGCGGCGCGCTCGCAGACGAGCGGGCGGTGCTCGTCGTGCTGACGCGGCTCGGCCGCATCCTCCGCATCGACCGCGCGAATCGCGTGGCGGTCGTCGAGCCCGGCGTCGTGAACGCCAAACTGTCGGTCGCCGTCGCGCAGTACGGCCTGCGCTACTCGCCCGACCCCTCGAGCCAGACCGCGTGCACCATCGGCGGCAATGTCGCCGAGAACGCCGGCGGCCCGCACTGCCTGAAGTACGGCGTCACCGCGAACCACGTGCTCGCGCTCGAGGTAGTGCTCGCCACGGGGGCCGTCGTGGAGCTCGGCAGCCCGGGCGGGGAGCCGTGGGGACCCGACTTGGTGGGGTTGTTCGTCGGCTCGGAAGGCAACTTCGGGATCGCGACGCGCATCAGCGTGCGGCTCCAGCCGCTGCCGCCCGCGGTGCGCACGCTGCTCGCCGACTTCGACTCGGTCCGCACCGCAGGTGAGGCCGTGTCCGCGGTGATCGCAAGCGGCATCGTCCCGGCGGCGCTTGAGATGATGGACCAGTCGTGCATCCGGGCGGTGGAGGACTCGGTGTACGCGGCGGGATACCCGCGCGACGCGGCGGCCGTGCTCCTGGTCGAGCTGGACGGCAGCTCGGAGGGCGCCGTCCGAGAAGACGCCGACAGCGTCGAGCAGCTGCTCCGCAGCCACGGGGCGCGCAGCGTCCGCTCCGCCGCCGACCCGCAGGAGCGCGAGCGCCTGTGGCAGGGCCGCAAGAAGGCGTTCGGTGCGCTGGGCCGCCTCGACCGCGACCTGCTGGTGCAGGACGCCGTGGTGCCGCGCTCCACGCTCCCCGACGTGCTCGAGACGATCGGCCGCATCGCGGTCACGTATCAGCTGGTCGTGAGCAACGTGTTTCACGCGGGCGACGGCAACCTGCATCCCAACATCTCATTCGACGCCCGGGTCCCCGGCCTGCGCGCGCGCGTCGATGCGGCGAGCGGGGAGATCATGCGAGCCTGCATCGCGGCGGGCGGTACGATCACCGGCGAGCACGGGATCGGCCTCGACAAGCTGCGCTACATGCCGCTCATCTTCGATCCCGACTCCCTCGCCGCGATGCGCGCCCTGCGGCGCGTGTTCGACCCCGAGGAGCGGGTCAATCCGGGGAAAGTCGTGCCCGTGCATGCCTGCCGCGAATGGAGCGGGTGGAAGCCGCGGAGGGAGGTACTCGTATGAGCCTCCTCGACCGCGTGCGCGCGCTGCTCGGCAGCGACGCGCTGCTCGAGAGCGCCGGCCCGGACGGCGTGCCGCGCGTCGCGCCCGATTCTCCGGACGCCGTGGCGCTGCTGCTCGGTACCGCGCGGGAGGAGGGGTGGCGGGTGCGGATCGAGGGCGCCGGTACCTGGATGCCCTCCGACGCGCCCTGCGACCTTGCACTCACGACGCGCCGCCTCGACCGGGTCCCGGCAATCGAGCCCCAGGACCTGTCGGCCACCGCCGAGGCGGGGATCGGCTTCGATCTGCTGCGCCACCAGCTCGCCGACCGCGGCGTCTGGCTCGCGATCGACCCGCCGGGGCTGGGCGGGCGCAGCGTGGGTTCGGTCGTCGCGACCGCGACGACGGGCCCGCTGCGCCAGGGGTTCGGGCCAATCCGGGACCACCTGCTCGGCGTGACCTTCGTGACGGGCGACGGTCGCATCGTGCAGAGTGGCGGGCGGGTCGTGAAGAACGTCGCCGGCTACGACCTGACCAAGCTCGAGGCGGGCGGGTTCGGCGCCTTCGGCGTGATCGTTCTGGTGCACCTGCGGCTGCGGGCCCTGCCCCGCGTGGACCAGACGCTGGTGCTCGAGGGCTCGCGCGACGACCTCAGCCAGGTGGCGGATGACATCGCCGCAGCGGGGCTGGCACCGGCGGCGCTCGAGCTGGTGTCGCCCGCGCTCGCCCGGCGGGAGCGCTGGGTGCTCGCGGTGCGGCTCGCGGGCTCGGCGGCGCTCGTGGCGGGCGACGAGGCGGGGCTACGCGCCGCCACGGGCGGCCGTTTGACGCCGCTCCGCAGCGAGGAGGCGCACCTCTTCTGGACCCGCGCCGCCGAGGGAATCGCCGCGCGACCCGTGGCGTTCCGCATCGGCGGGCTGCCCGACTCGAGCGACGAGCTGCTCGACCTGCTGCAGCACCAGGTGGGCGACGAGTGGATCGCGGCGAGTCCGGGCGTCGGCGCGCTGCGCTGGGCCGGCGAGACCACGGTGGACCGGCTGCGGCGCCTGCGGCGCACGCTTGCGGGGCTCGAGGTCCCGCTGACGCTGGAGCGCGCGCCCTGGCCCGTGCGCAGCGCCGTGGGGCACTTCGGCGCCTACCGCGAAGGGGTCGGCCCGCTCGTCGCGGGTTTGCGCCGGACCTTCGATCCCAGCGAGGCGTTCGTCGTGGCGGTCGAAGGCAGTGAATGATTGACCGGGGGGGCTTCGAAGCGCTCGACGCCTGCGTTCACTGCGGCTTCTGCCTCCAGGCCTGCCCCACGTTTCTCGCCACGGGCGACGAAGCGGACAGCCCGCGCGGCCGCATCGAGCTGATGCGCGCCCTCGAGGCGGGCGAGCTCCGCCCCGAGGACCGGTTCCTCACCCTCCATCTCGACCGCTGCCTCGGGTGCCGCGGCTGCGAGCCGGTGTGCCCGTCCGGCGTCGGCTACGGCCACGGGCTCGAGGCCGCCCGCGAGCGGATCGCCCGCGCGCGCGGCGTGCCGCGGCTCGCGCGCGCCGCGCTGTGGGTGCTCACGACGCCGGGGGCTTCGCACGTGGCGTACGCCGTCGCGCGGCTGCTCCGAGCCACCGGCGTACCGGGCCACCTCGCGGGTTGGGGACGCGTCAGGTTCGCGATGGGGATGCTGGCGGCGACGCGGCCGAAGGGCGGTAATGGGCGGCACCGGGCGGCACCGGGCGGCAGGTCACGCCCGGCCCGTGCCGCCCTCGACCGCCCTCTGCCGCCCTCTGCCGCCCTTCTGTTCCGCGGCTGCATCATGGAGGGCCTCTTCGCCCACGTCCACGCCGCCACCATTCGGACGCTCGAGGTGAACGGCTACGAGGTGCGCGAGGTGGCCGGGCAGGTGTGCTGCGGCGCGTTGCACGCCCACGCCGGGCTGCGGGACGAGGCGCGCCGGCTCGCCAGCGCTAACGTCCTCGCCTTCGGGGAAGGGGAGGAACCGATCGTCGTGAACAGCGCGGGCTGCGGAGCGATCCTCAAGGATTACGGCCATCTCGTGGGCGACGCCCGGGCGCACGCACTCGCGGCGCGCGTACGCGACGTCACGGAGCTCCTCGCCGACCGGGGGCCCCGGCCAGGCGCGCCGCTCGACCGGCGCGTCGCCTACGATCCGCCCTGCCACCTGCTGCACGCGCAGCGCGTCGCCGAGGCGCCCCACCGCCTGCTCCGCGCCATCCCGGTGCTGCAGCTCGTCCCCACACCCGAGAGCGACCAGTGCTGCGGCAGTGCGGGGCTGTTCACGCTCGTCGAACCCGCCATGTCCCGCGCCGTGCTCGCGCCGAAGCTCGCCGCCTTGCGGGAGGCCGCGCCGCAGGTCGTCGCCACGGGCAACCCGGGTTGCCTGATGCAGCTGGGCGCGGGCCTCGCGGCGGCGGGAATTGCGGCGGCAGCGCGGCACCCGGTGGAGCTGCTGGATGAATCGTATCGCGCGGCCGGGTATTATGCGTGAGATTGCTGTGAGGGGACCAACCGTGATGACCGACACGAGCGCCGTCGCCCGGCTCGAACCCGGCCGCGTCAACGCGGCCACGGTCGCCGCGCTGCGCGCGGGCGCTCTGCTCGCCCGTGCGGAGGCGGGCGTCGTCGCGCTCACGGGGCCGGGCGCCGTCACCTGCTTCCAGGGTCTGCTCACCAATGACATCGAAAAGCCGGGCGACGGCGCGTTCGTGTACGGCGCGCTGCTCACGCCCAAAGGGATGATCGTCGTGGACGGATGGGCCACGCGCCACGGCACTACGGTGAGCTACACGGTGCCGGCGCAGGGGCGCGAGCGCGCGCTCGAGATCCTCACGCGCTCCGTGCCCCCGCGCCTCGCGCGCCTTGCCGACCGCACGGCGGAGCTGGCGGTCCTGCGGCTCATGGGCCCGCGCGCCCAGGCCGTGGCCGAGGCGGCGGGGCTGGCGGTGCCGTCCGCTGCCGGCCGGGCGGTGCAGGCCGTGACGGGGGATGCGGGCGCGGACGTGGCGCGGCCGAGCGACGTCGCGCCGTTCGCGCTGCAGTTCAGCCTCCCGGCCGACCGCGCCGACGCGCTGCGCGAACGGCTCGTCGCCGCGGGCGCGCTGTGGGCCGACCCCGACGCGCTCGAGTTCGCCCGCATTCTCGCGGGCTGGCCAGCGCTCGGCGCCGAAGTGGATGACAAGACGATCCCGCAGGAGGTGCGCTACGACGAGCTCGGCGGCGTCTCCTATACCAAGGGCTGCTATACCGGGCAGGAGACCGTCTCGCGTCTGCATTTCCGCGGGCACACCAACCGCTACCTCCGCGGGCTGATGTTCGACGCCGAGCCGGCCGCGACGCCCGCGCCGGGCTGGACCGCGGTCACGCATCTCGACCGCGACGTCGGGCGCGTCACGAGCCTCGCCTGGGTGCCCGAGGCCGGCGTGGCGGGCGGCGGGCTGTGGATCGGCCTCGCCCTGGTGCGTCGCGACGTGCTCCCCGGCACGGCGGTGCGCGCCGCGGGGCGCGACGCACACGTCGCGGAGCTGCCCTTCGCCCTGCCGGTCAACGAGCCCGCCTGAACTCGTTCTCACAAACGGAAAGCCCGGGCACCGGCCCGGGCATCGCTCTTGCCGACCGCCGCGTTACGGCCGCTTCGTGGTGCGCGCCGGCGCCGGCTGCTTCATCATCTTGGACGAGTCCATCATCATGTGCTTGGAGGTGTCCGACATCATCATCATCTGGTGCGAGGTGTCCTGCATCGTCGCGCTGCTGCTGCTGCTGCCGCTGCCGCTCTGCCCGCCTTTGGTACAGGCTGCGAGCGCGACGACGGCGAGGACGGGGACGAGACGCTTCATCGGTGCTCCTGACAAGCAGGGTTCGTGACAGATCTCACGCGGGGCGAAACCTAGAGCGGCGACCGCGCGAGTCAAGAGCGCGAGGGGGGGCAGCATGACGGATCGCCGGACATTCGTGCGGTGGTTAGGCGGGCTGCCGGTGCTCAGGCGGTACCTCTCCCCTCTTCCCCCTCCTCAGGCGGCAAGGGGTGGTAAGGCGCAGCCGCCCACCGTCGTTGCGACGCCCACGGCCCTGTACCAGCAGCCCGAGGGACGCCGCAACCTCGTGCGCATCACCGTCACCGGGCTCGACGCGCCCGCGGGCCGGGCGCGCGTGACGGATCGGCGCGGTGGGCTCGTGGGCAGCGCCGGGCTCCTCCCGGCGGGCCCGGTCTTCCTGGGCGAGGTGTGGGTACCCCTCTCCGAGCCTTCCCAGTTCCAGATCGACGTGGAGGTGGGGAAGACGCGCGTCGCGCGCCACCGCGTCCGCCTCGTGCCGCCCAAGCGCTGGACGCTCTACTGGCTGTCCACGATCCACACCGACGTCGGGTACACCGACCTGCAGGAACGCTGCCTCGAGATCCACCGCGAGAACCTCGACGCGGCGCTCGCCCGCCTCCCCGGCCACCCCGACTACCGCTGGACCGCGGAGTGCGCGCTGCAGGTGATCTCCTACGTCGAGAACCGCTCGCCCGAAGCCGCCGCGGCGCTGGTCGAGGCGATCCGCGCCGGCAAGATCGGGTTCCCGGGGCTGTTCGCGAACCTGTTGACCGGGCTGCTCGACCATGAGACCCTGGCGCGCGTCGTGTGGCCCGCCGGTCTGCTGGCGCGCGAGCGTGGCCTCGGCTTCGCGGCCGCGCAGCTCAGCGACGTTCCGGGCCAGACGCTCACTTTCCCGACGGTGCTCGCGGCGAGCGGGGTGCGCTATCTCGCGACGGGCCCGAACCCCGATCGCGCCGTGCCGCTCCTGTCCCCGGCGGAGGGGGCAGCCGCTGGTTTGGCGGGCGACTGGCCGGCCTATCCCCAGGTCTACTGGTGGGAGGGCCCGGACGGCGGCCGCGTGCTGCACTGGCGCGCCCACCGTTACGGGGACGCCACGCGGTTCGGATTCGACGTCGGGCCCGTGGAGATGGGCCGGCGCCTCTCCGACTGGCTGCTCACGAACCCCGTGTTCCTGTCGCCCGACTACCCCTTCGACATCGCGCTCCTGTACGGCGCGTCTGCCAGCGATAACGCGCCCATGGACGAGCGGCTCGTCCAGAACATGGAGGAGTTCAACCACCGGTTCGCGTTCCCGCGGATTGTGCCGGGCCGCGCCGAGGACTTTTTCCGCGACCTGGAGCGCCGCTGGGGGGCTAAGCTGCCGGTGCGCCGCGGCGACACGGGCTGCTACTGGGAAGACGGGGCCGCTTCCACGGCGGCCGAGCTCGCCCGGTTCCGCCGGGCGCAGCTCGCGGCGCGGGCGGCGGAGCTGGTCGCTCTGTGGGACGACCGCCTCGAGCCGCGGGACGACGTGGCTGCGGCCCGGCTGGCACGGCGCGCCGCGGAACGGCGGGCGATGTGGCGCGACCTGCTCCTGTTCGGCGAGCACACCTGGGGCGCGGACGTGAGTGTCTCCGCGCCGGACTCGCGCCAGACGGTGGCGCAATGGCTCTACAAGCGGCGCTTCCTGGAAGGCGCCGCGGCAGCCGCCGAGCGCCAGCTCGCCGAGGGCCTGCTCAGGATCGGCGGGGCAACGCAGGCAGGCCCCGGCGGGGGGCGCCTCGTGTTCAACGCGTCGAGCTGGCCCCGCAGCGACATCGCCCACGTCCCCGACGGCGCCGGCCGGCGGCTCGCGTACGCGGGCACGGAGCTCCCGGCCGTGGACTTCCCCGACGGGTCCGCCCTCGTCCTGGTGCGCGATGTCCCCGGGCTGGGCTATCTCGCGCTGGCCGAAGGCGAGCGGCCTCCTCGCCCGGCGGCGGACGACGGCGCGGCGCTCGACGCGCAGGCGGGAAGCTTTCACCTGGCGCTCGACTCCGCAACCGGCGCCATTCGGTCTCTCGCCGGCGGCGACGGCAAGGAGCGGGTCAACCCGGGCACCTGGTCCGGGCTGAACCAGCTCGTGTACGTGCGCGGGGGGGCGCGCTCGGCGCTCTGGACTGACGGCTCCCTCGATTATCTCAAGGCCCCGCCCGAGCTGGCCGTGGCGCAGGCGCAGCTCGTCGCCGCGCGCCGCGAGCGGCTGCCCGGCATCGGCGTGCGTCTCGTCGCGACCCGGCGGCTGGAGGGCTTCCCGTCGCTCACCTCGAGCGTCACCCTGTACGACGAGTTGCCCTGGATCGACGTCGAGAACCGCCTTGCAAAGACGCCGACGCTCGAGAAGGAAGCGCTGTATATCGCTTTCCCCTTCGCGCTGACCAAGCCCGTCGTCGAGGTCGAAGTGCCGCTCGGGCGCATGACGGTGGAGCGCGATCAGCAGTCGGGGAGCTGCCGCGACTGGTTCTGTCACGCCCACTGGGTGTGGCTGCACGACGCGACCGACGGCGTGCTGTGGAGCGGGCCCGACACGCCGTTGTTCACGCTGAATGACGTGTTCCGCGGAGCCTGGCGGCGTCGCATCGAGCCGGACGGCACGCTGTTCGCCTACGCGATGAACAACTACTGGCACACGAACTACGCGGCGCGCCAGGGGGGCGAGCAGATCTTCCGGTTCCGCGTCTCGCTGCTCGGGCCCGGCGCCGAGCCGGCGGAGCCGGTGCGGCGCGGCTGGGCGGCGTGCGATCCGCTGTACGTGAGCGCGCCGTACGCGGCGGTCGCGCCGGGGCCGCTCATCGCCAAGGACGCCGCGCTCGCGGTGCAGGATCCCGGCGTGCTCGTCGTCGGCGCGAAGCCCGCGGACGACGGCGAAGGCGCGGTCGTGAAGCTGCTCGACGTGGCGGGCGCGGCGCGCTCCGTGACGATCCGGCCTGCGGCGTACGCGTTTCGCGCGGCGCGGCGCGCGAACCTCGTTGAGATGAACGGCGACGCGCTACCGGTCGCGCAGGACGGGCGCGTCACGTTGGACCTGCCCGCCTGGGGAGTGGGCGCCGCCCGACTCTTTACACCCCGGGAGGGGGCGGGTTAACTATCGGGCCATGGCCAAGCCAAGCACGCTGGGCGAACTGAAACAGACCGAGTGGGGGAGCCCCGCCCGCATCCGTCGCACCGTCAAGGACGAGCTGCGGGAGAATCTCATCTGCCTGCTCGAGAACGGCGCCCCCCTCTTCCCCGGGATCGTGGGCTATGAGGACACCGTGATCCCGCAGCTCGTCAACGGGATCCTCTCCCGGCACAACTTCATCCTGCTGGGCCTACGGGGGCAGGCGAAGAGCCGCATCCTGCGCGCGCTCGTCACGCTGCTCGACGAGGAGATCCCGATCCTCGCGGGGAGCGAGGTGAACGACAACCCGTTCGCGCCGATCTCCAAGTACGGGCGCGAGCTCGTGACCGAGCACGGCGACCGCGCGCCGGTCGCCTGGCTGCCGCGCGACTCGCGCTACGTGGAGAAGCTCGCGACCCCCGACGTCACGATCGCCGACATCATCGGCGATGTCGACCCGATCAAGGCCGCGCGCGGCGGGCACCTGCTCTCGGACGAGCTGACGATGCACTTCGGGCTGCTGCCGCGCGCCAACCGCGGCGTGTTCGCGATCAACGAGTTGCCCGATCTCGCCGGGAAGATCCAGGTGGGACTGTTCAACATCATGCAGGAGGGCGACGTCCAGATCAAAGGCTACCCCGTCCGGCTGAACCTCGACGTGGCGCTCGTGTTCACCGCGAACCCCGAGGACTACACCGCGCGCGGCAAGATCATCACGCCGCTCAAGGACCGGCTGGGCTCGGAGATCGTGACGCACTATCCGCACACGGTCGATCTGGGGGCGGTGATCACGCGCCAGGAGGCCTGGCTCGACCGCAACGGCCGGCCGATGCGGCTGCCCGAATTCATCGCCGAGCTGATCGAGCACATCGCGTTCGAGGCGCGGGAGGACAAGCGGGTCGACCACCGCAGCGGCGTGTCCCAGCGCTTGCCGATCAGCGTGCTCGAGAACGTGATATCGAACGCCGAGCGGCGGACGATCACCACCAAAGAGAAGACCGTGGTGCCTCGCGTGTCCGACGTGTACGCCGCCCTTCCCGCCATCACGGGGAAGCTCGAGCTCGAATACGAGGGCGAGCTGCAGGGCGCGGAGGCCATCGCCAAGGACCTGATCCGCCGCGCCGCCGGGAAGACGTTCGCGGCCCGCGTGGGCGGGGCGAACGTGGACGACATCGTGCACTGGTTCGACGAGGGCGGTGCGCTCAAGATCTCCACCGACGAGCGCGCCGAGACGGTGCTCAAGGGATTCAGCGTCGTGCCCGGCCTGCTCGATCTCGTCGGCCAGGTGGGGCTGGCGGGCAAGAAGGACCCGGGTACCGTCGTCGCGGCCTGCGAGCTGGTGCTCGAGGGCCTCGTCGCCGAGAAGCGAATCTCGCGCAGCGAGGAGCTGGGCTATGTGCGGGCGCGCCCCGATCCGAAAGGCCCGCCGTACGGGAAGACGGGTAGCGGGGGCGGGGGCGGACCGAATCTGTTCTCGTGAGCCGTAAGCCATTGGCCGTTAGCCGTTAGCCATCACCAACGACTAACGGCCAAGCGCTAACGGCGTATTTTCTTCGCATCTCCCCTCCGGAGCTCCCATGGGCAAGCTCGTCTCCGCCGCCGTGCTCGGCGCCATCGCGTTTTCCGTGCTGCTCGCCGCCGCGCTGCTGCGCACGCAGCGGCCGGGGCCGATCGTGTCGCTGCTGCGGTTCGCCGGGCTCGGGCTCGGGGCGCTCGCCCTCGCGCTGGCCGTCGGCTCCACGATGGTCGTGATCGACCCGGGCCAGGTCGGCGTGCGGCACGCCTTCGGCTACGTGGACCCCACCCCGCTCGTGCCGGGCATCCGCTTCGTCCCGCCGTGGTCATCGATCGAGCGCTATTCCACGCGCGAGGAGCAGTGGCCGACGCGCGGCGACCAGATCGAGCAGATCGCCGCGCTCTCGAGCGAGCAGATGGGCACGACCGTCGAAGTCTCGATCCGCTGGCAGATCGACCCCCAGCAATCACCCAAGATCTTCACCGAGATCGGCGACGAGGAGCAGATCCGCGGCGCCGTGCGGAACGCGATCCGCAAGGGCGTGCGCGACGGCATGGTGCAGTACTCGATCAACGACATCGCCAAGCGCACCCAGATCGCGAACACGATGGAAGGGCTGGTGGACTCGGCCCTGGTGACGACACCGCGCGCCGGCGGCGGCAAGTTCCGGATCGCCACGGTGACGGCGTTCTTCCTGCGCGACCTCCAGCCCCCCGCCCAGGTGGTCCAGGCGATCAACAACAAGATCGCACAGGAGCAGCAGATCGAGACCGAGCGGCACCGCGTCGAGGTGGCGCGGCTGCAGACCGAGCAGCAGCGACTCCTGAATCAGACGCTGTCGCCGGAGGCGCTCATGAAGCAGTGGATCGAGGTGCTGCACGACATGAAGAACTCCAGCAACCTGATCATCTTCGTGCCGACCGAAGGCGGCATCCCGCTCCTCAACGTGGGCGAGCTGCGCAAGAACCTGAAGCCCTGAGATGGCCCCGCCCGTCATCACCGTGACGCGGCAGTACGGGTCCGGCGGCTCCGACATCGCGCGCCTCGTGGCCGAGCGCCTGGGGTGGGAGCTGGTGGACAACCAGTTCGTGGAGGAGGTGGCCAGGCGGGCCGGGGTGCCGCCGGACGAGGTGGCGCAGCGGGAGGAGCGGGCGCCGGGGCTGCTCGAGCGGCTCGCCCGCACCCTCGCGGTGGCCTCACCGGAGATGTTCATCGCCCAGGCCGCCGTGCCGCGTGTCGAGCAAGACGAGGCGACGCTCGTGAAGGTCACCGAGCGGGTGATCGCCCAGGCGGCGACGCACGGCCGGGTCGTGCTCGTCGGCCGCGGGGCGCAGGCGGTGCTCGGCAACCGACCGGACGCGCTGCACGTCTACGTCGTGGCCTCCAAGGCGTTCCGGATGAAGCTCGCGGTCGAGCGGCTCGGTGCGGACCCGGCGAACGTCGGGCGGGTGGTGGAGGAGACGGATCGCCAGCGCGACCAGTACGTCAAGACCTACTATGGCCGCCACCGCCACGAGGTGACGAACTACGATCTGGTCGTGAACGCGGAGCGGCTCGGGTTCGAGGGGGCGGCGGGGCTGGTGGTGACGGAGGCGCGACGGCGAGGCTGGAAATAGCCATTGGCCGTTGGCGGTTGGCTAATGGCCAACGGCTCACGGCGTCCTTCGCAGCTCCGGCACCCGCCACGCCGCCACCAGCACGACGAGCGCAGTGACCAGCCCGCCCGCCGCCACGGCGGCCGGAGCTCCGGCGTGCTCGGCGAACACCCCCGCCTGAAACGCGCCCAGCGGCGCCATCCCGACGAACACGAAGGAGTAGAACCCCATGACCCGACCGCGCAGCTGGTCGGGGACGAGCGTCTGCAAGGTGGTGTTCGTGAGCGCGTTGTTCACGATCATGGCGCACCCGGCGAGCGCGAGTAGCCCGACCGACAGCACGAACACGCGCGACAGGGCGAACAGGCCGACGAGCACGCCGAACGCCACCCCGCCCGCGATGAGGAGCCGGCCCTTCGGGACGCGGCGGCTGTACACGGCGATCATCAGCGCCCCGAGCATCGCACCGATCCCCACCGCCGCCATCAGCGCGCCGTAGCCCGAGGCTCCCGCCCGCAGCACGTCGCGCGCGAACACGGGCATCATCACGAGGAAGGGGAAGCCGAAGATGCTGAGCAGCGCCGTCTGCACGACGAGCGTCGCGATGCGGCGGTCGCCACGGATGAACCTCACCACCTCCTGGAATCCCGCCCAGGCGGACTCGTGGACGGACCGGGGAACGTATGGTGGCAGCCGCATCGCGAGGAGCCCCCAGATCACGGCCAGGTAGCTCACGCCGTTGAGCAAGAAGCACACTCCGACGCCCCAGGCGCCGATCAAGACGCCCGCGAGCGCCGGGCCAAACACGCGCGTGGCGTTGAAGAGCGATGAGTTGAGCGCGATCGCGCTCAGCAGGTCCTCCTTCCCCACCATCTCCACGAGGAACGACTGGCGCGTGGGGATGTCGAAGGCGTTCACGATCCCGAACAGTCCGGCGAGCGCGATCACCCACCCGACCGTCACGGTCTTCGTCCACACGAGCACGGCGAGCGCGAACGCCTCGAGCATCTGCAGCGTCTGCGTGAGCACTACGGTGCGGCGTTTGTCCACGCGGTCGGCGACGACGCCCGCGTACAGCGTGAACAGCAGCACGCCGAGCGACCCGACTGCGGACACGAGTCCCACGTAGAAGGGAGAGTTCGTGAGCTGCAGCACGAGCCAGCCCTGGGCCACCGTCTGCATCCAGGTGCCCGAGAGCGAGACGGCCTGGCCGAAGAAGAAGAGACGGAAGTTGCGATGCGACAGGGCGCCCAGAGGAGCGCCGCCGGCGGTCTCGGTCATTGCGGGAAAGCTCGCGGCGCGCCGATATTTGGGGTAGAGCGTCGATGCGGTACACCACCTACAGCCGCCATCTGCCCGAGTTGATCGATACGATCAACCTCCAGGGCCTGCTCGACCAGCTCGCCGACTTCCTGCTGCAATCGGGCTTCGCCGGAGGCGCGTACTCCCACCCCTTCTGGGGCGAATTCGGCGACGAGGAGCCCGACCGCTCGCTCGACGCGCTGCGACAGGCGATCCTCCAGGCGCTCATGGACTCGGACCAGCTGACTCCCGACATGCTCAAGGCGTTGCGTGGCGAGTCCACCGGCGACGCCGAGCGGGACGCCGACGTGCAGCGCCAGCTCGCGGAGCTGCTCGACAAGATCGTCCAGCGCTTGATCGAGGAGGGGTACCTCACGGTGAACGAGGCGCCCCGCATGCCGAGCGCCCAGCAGCCCCTGTTCGGGCCGGGCGGGATGGCGAAGGAAGCGGCGCAGCAGGTGCAGTTCAACCTCACCGACAAGGGCATCGACTTCCTCGGCTACCGCACCCTCAAGCACCTGCTCGGCTCGATCGGGAAGTCGAGCTTCGGCGCCCACGACACTGAGCACCTCGCGACGGGCATCGAGGCCGAAGCGGCGAGCAAGCAGTACGAGTACGGCGACGTGCTCAACCTAGACGTCAACGCCACGCTGCTGAACGCGATCAAGCGGGAAGGGCTGGGCGTCCCCATCAACCTGGAATACCGCGATCTCCGGGTCCACCAGGCCGAGTACCGGTCCTCGTCGGCGACCGTGCTGATGCTCGACTGCTCGCACTCGATGATTCTGTACGGCGAGGACCGCTTCACCCCGGCGAAGAAAGTGGCGCTCGCCCTCACCCACCTCATCCGCACGCAGTTCCCCGGGGACACGCTGCGCGTCGTGCTGTTCCACGACACCGCCGAGGAGATTCCCCTCGCACAGCTGGCGCGGGCGCAGGTAGGGCCCTATCACACGAACACCGCCGAGGGGCTGAAGCTGTCGCGCCGCATGCTGCTGTCGCAGCGCAAGGACATGCGCCAGAT
>Ga0070697_100001208_pt1 | contig 19517 bp, 17 predicted proteins | sample KBSK1501metaG_FD_65475 | JGI IMG/M metagenome (GOLD analysis project Ga0070697, IMG submission 65475) | Corn, switchgrass and miscanthus rhizosphere microbial communities from Kellogg Biological Station, Michigan, USA - KBS K1-50-1 metaG | ecosystem: Host-associated > Plants > Roots >... | reverse complement strand
CGACCGGGTCCTGCACGTGCCGATCTTCGAGCTCGCGTTCCTCTGGGGAATCGGGCCCCGTGTCGACGAAGCCTGCGTCGACCACATCAAGGGCTTTGCGTACTCGGCGCCGTACGAGGATCTGAAGCTGAAGCCCGGCCGCTGAGCCGGTCGGCGGCGCGCTCTTAGCGGTTCAACCTCAAACTCAGAAGACCAAGGTGATCCAGGAGGCATGACCGACCAGCGTGGCCAGCTCCTGCGTGCTGCTGTCGGCTTCGCCGCGTGCTCGCTCCCCTCGTATGACCGTGCCCTGTGGGCACTTCGCACCTGGTTGGACTCATGGAGCGGTATTGGCCACGTCGCGGTGAGGATGCATCGGCAGGGCTACGATCTGCAATTGACTCAGTACGATGACCGAGGATGGCGAGCGACCTTCTACACCACCGGCATGGAACACGGCCCGACTGGCACGATAGGCACCGCGTGGGAGCCCACGCCGTGGCGCGCGGTGCATGTAGCAGCGTGGGAGGTGCTGAGAAGGGCTACGGGCGGCGCCTCCACATAACACCGGCGAGCCCGACGAGGGCGGAGCCAAGGAAAAGCAGCGTCGAAGGCTCGGGGGTGGTCGTGATGGCGTCCAAGTCCGATTGTATCGAGATTGCCAGACTACCGAGGGGTCCCAGCGACGTGGAGAATGCGGATTGTAGGAGTCCGGTTTCGACCAAACTCGCCGTCGGTGAGCCCGTCAACGGCGTCTCCGAGTCTGACGTAAACGAGGCGCTCAAGGCGCCAGTGATTGACAGACTGACCGAGAGGAGATCGCTTATTGGTCCCGTGAGGGAGCCCTCTCGGAGCGCGATCAATACTGATACGGGCGCGGGAATCACCGCGCCCACGATCGCCGCACTGAGGGTGGCCGATTCCAGGCTTGTCATGATCATCGAGCCGGGAATGTCAGTAGCCACAATGATGTTGGCAGTGCCCTCGACGGGTTCCGTGAATGAGATCATAAGCGCACTGGCAGGCCCAACCGCAACCAGCACAAGCCCAACGATTATGAGCGGCACGGCGAAGGCCACACCCGGAAAGGCCATGCCCGGTCGCGTAAGGATTCTACTCAGAAGTATTCTTCGGCCGGAAGCGTGGAGCCCCATTGAATTCATGTAGCACCTCCTACTGGGAGTGAGTCCCAGGCCCAATTTCCTCGCGCGACATATGCACGTGGCATAGAAGCAAGAGCGATGCCTCTTCCGTAAATTCGCGTACTTGCGCGGTACCGCCCCGCCGCATCACGGAACTGTAAAGCCGCCCGACTATTTCTGTAAGAATTGTGTAAACCGTCGTGCGGCCGGGCGGAACGGCCACGGGAGACTACCGAAATTCCTTCGCATTCACCTGGTACTTGTCGATCATTCCGTGGAAGGTCGGGCGACTCACGCCCAGGAGCTGAGCGGCGCGGCTGATGTTTCCGCGCGTCTTGACCAGAGCTTCCACCAAGGCCTCCCGCTCGGCTTTGTGCCGCGCCTGGCGCAGTGATGCCGGGTCGGAGCCCCCCTCAGCCACTTCGATGCCAAGGTCGCGAGCCTCGATGAGCTTCCCCTCGGCGATGATGACCGAGCGCTCCACCGTGTTCTCTAACTCCCGGATGTTGCCCGGCCAGGGGTAGTGGATGATCGCCTCCAGGGCCGAGGCGCTGAACCGGAACTTTCGCCGATGCTGCTGGCCGCTCCGTCGAAGGAAGGCGTTGGCGATCAGGACGACGTCATCGCCCCGCTCGCGGAGTGCCGGGAGCTTCAGGTTGACGACTGAGAGGCGATAGTAAAGATCCTCGCGGAATCGTCCGGAATGAAGCTCCACCTTCAGGTCCTTGTTGGTCGCGGCGATGACCCGGGCGTCCACGCGGACCATCTCGCGGCCGCCCACGCGCTCGATCTCGCGCTGCTGGAGGAACCGGAGCAGCTTCACCTGCAGGGGGCCACTCATGTCGCCGATCTCATCGAGGAAGAGGGTGCCGCCGTCGGCCATCTCAAGCCTGCCCTTGCGCTGGATATGGGCGTCCGTGTAGGCGCCCTTCTCGTGGCCGAACAGCTCGGACTCTAGCAGGGTCTCCGGGATCGCCCCGCAATTGATCGCGACGAACGCCCGGTTACGCCGGGTGCCGTTCGAGTGGATGGCCCTGGCGAGCAACTCTTTGCCCGTACCGCTCTCGCCCTGGATCAGCACCGTCGCGTCGGTCTTGGCGACGCGCGTCACGACGCTGAAGATTTCCTGCATGGCGGGCGCGTTCCCCAGAATGTCCTCGAAGCGCGTCGTCATCTCGCTGGCGCGCAGACTCTTCTCGGACTCGGCCTCGAGCGTCTTGAGATATCCTGCGCGCTTCAGGACCACCTTCAGCTCGTTGAGCTGGATCGGCTTCAGGTGATAGTCGAAGGCCCCGAGCTGGACCGCACGGATGGCGTTTTCCCGATCGCCGTTGCCGGTGAGGACGACCACCTTGGTATCCGGGGCCGCCTTCATGATCTCGTCGAGCGCCTTCAGGCCCTCCACGGCGGCGTCCGGGTGAGGAGGCAGCCCGAGGTCGAGGCTGACCAGCCCGGGGTGTTCGGCCCGGAGCGTGGTAAGAGCACCGCCCCGGTCCTCGGCGAACAGGAGGGTGAAGTCGTCACGCAGCGCATACTTGAGCTGCGTGCGGATCGCCTCGTCGTCGTCGACGATCAACAGTTTCGGCTTGTTCATGGGTGTCGATGGTACCGCGGTTTGCCTCCACGATATCTTCTCGATCGACGACCCTCGGATCCATCCAGGCCAACGCGATCACCGGGTGCCGGAGCCGACGATTCTCGTCCTGCTAGCCGCGAGGCTGGCGATGATCGGCGGCCTCGCGCTCAGGTCCCCACAGGCACGGGACACCACGTCGCGTCGCTACGAGGGAACTCACCGATAGGTTTTAGCGCTGGTAGGCCCTAGCAGGAAATCATGGAGTCATCGAGTGACGTCGAATGGATTGCTGGTGGCGAGCCGGGTGTAGGTGTCGTTCGCGTACAGCCGTAACTCGTAGCTCCCCGGCGCCAGTCCGCTCGGTATCGTGAACGGGCACGAGCCGGCGGCCGACGCGGCGGCGGGGCTCTGGGAGCAACTGACGCGGATCCATGCGAGATACGCGGTATTCCCGCTTCCCGGCGCGTAGAGGCCGATCCAGTCCCCGGGCGTGGGGGCGGGGATGCCGCTCCAGGTCGCCGTCACCGTGCCCCCCGCCGCGACGCTTGTTGGGCTCACGCTCAGCGTGGCGCCGGCGGATCCGGTGACGGTGAACGTCGCGCTGGTGGCGAGCCGGGTGTAGGTGTCGTTCGCGTACAGCCGTAGCTCATAGCTCCCCGGCGCCAGTCCGCTCGGTATCGTGAACGAGCACGAGCCGGCGGCCGACGCGGCGCCGGGGCTCTGGGAGCAACTGACGCGGATCCATGCGAGATACGTGGTATTGCCGCTTCCCGGCACGTAGAGGCCGATCCAGTCCCCGGGCGTGGGGGCGGGGATGCCGCTCCAAGTCGCTGTCACCGTGCCTCCGGCGACGACGCTCTCCGGGGTGACGGTGAGGACCGGCGTCGGCGTCAGCGCCGAGAGCGCGTCGGCGACGCGGATCCGTGGTCTCGTGGCGCTTCCACCGGGCCGTGTGTCGGTGATCGGGAGGCCCGTGCTCTGCAGGGCGGAGAGGATCTGGTCCACCGTACCGGTTGATGCGGCTTGCTTGAGGATCGCCCACGCACCGGCGACGTGGGGCGCTGCCATCGACGTGCCACTGGCGACCGCGAACCCTCCGCCTACCGTTGACGAGGTGATCGATTCACCGGGAGCGAACAACGACATGAAGTCCGCTACGTTCGAGAACGACGCGACCAAGTCCGACTTGGTGGTCGCGCCGACGCTGATCGCCGACGAGATGCATGCGGGCGAGCTGAGAGCGTTCGTCGCGCCGCCGTTGCCCGCGGCGACGGTGGTGGCGATGCCGACGGACCGCAGATTGTCTATGATCGACTTTTCGGGCTCGTCGCAGGGCGTGGTCGAAAGACCCCCGCCGAGGCTGAGGTTCGCCGACGCGAAGTTCCGAGTCGCACGGAGGCTGTAGACCTGTTCAAGGCCCGCGATGATGTCCGAGGTGTAGGCGAGAACACATGGGGCGGTGCCCCCGCAATCCGAGGCAGTGGTGAATTTGGAGAAGACCTGGACCGACATGAGCTGCGCGCCTTTCGCCACGCCCGAGAACGAGACACCCGCACCCGCGCCGTTGCCGGCCGCGGTGCCGGCGACATGGGTACCGTGCCAGCAGTCGCTCAGCGGGCAATTCACGCCCGAGCCGGTCCCGATCTGCTGATCTTGGCCGTTGGGGCACAAGGTCACGCTGTGGCCAGTCACCGTGCTCGAGAAACAGGCTTCTTCCACGACCTTGCCGGCCAGGAAGGGATGACTCGATTGCACTCCGGTGTCGATGATGGCAACGACCGCCCCGGTGCCGTCGAAGCCACGGGTCCAGGCCTGATCGGCGCCGATGAGCGGCACACTCTGCGGAAGGGTCGGCGCCTTGACGACGTCCGGAATCACACGCTTGACCCAGAAGCTGGACGCCTCGAGCTCTGCAATCGCATCGGGGCCAATCTCCAATGCCAGGAGCGCGACGGTCCGGTACTGTCGCAGTAATCGATGACTGGTGCCCGCCAGGCGGGAGAGGACCAGGCGTTGGACGGTTGCGATATCGCTCTGTTGTGCGCCGGCCTGCGCGGCCGAGAACAGACCCTCGGGGGCGTGTGGTCCGCCGGGAAGCCGGAGCTCTACGATGACGCGTCCACTTCCCTCTTGCAGCGCCTGGTTTCGGACCTCGAGTGGGACCAGTGAGCCAGGTGAGTCTGCCGCGCGAGGCGTGGCCCTCGGGAGGGCGAGAAGGAGAAGCAGGAGGGCGAAGAAGGCCAGATAAACGGCCGAGCGGCCCGGCCTCCTCACTGGGTCTTCGACCGTCGGTCAGGCTTTACGCTGACGACGAGATCGGGCATGGCCTCGAGCGCGGCAAGGGCGGTGCCGTCGATCTCAAGTGCCAGCAGCGGCACCGACGTATAGCGTCGCGCTACGGATATGTGGGAATAAGGGAGGCGCGACAGGAGCGCGTCTTGTGCGCGGGCGATCGCCTCAGGGCGCTGATTCGGGTCTCCGGATTGATCAAGGCGCAGCTCGACGATCACTCGGGCTGACGAGACACCGACGAGCTGTCTGACCTCGGGAGCGATCAGGGGAGCTGTTTCAGAGATGGTGGTGGTCGGGACCGTCAGGCAAACAATCTGGCCGATCAGCAGTGCGCTGCGAACGCACCGAGGGACACAATTCATGCCGCACCCCCAGATGTAGACCGTCAATGACCCAGTGGGACCGCGCAATGGCACCTACGAGCGAAAGCCACCGCACACCAGCACAACCAACTCTCACCCTTGATCGTCAGGATGACGCCGATCTAGATCATCCTGAGGTTGCTCAGGGAGTTGTCCCGCTCGCTGTTGAACTTGGCTGAGCGCAACGGCAGGGCATCATACCCTCAGTTCACGGCGCGGAGGAGGGTACCGAGAGAGCGGCCCCCTTCGAGAAGATCGATCCTGAGCCAAGTGCGGCCCTCGGTTTTCCTGCGGTGGCCACGATGACTCACGCGGCGCGCTCCGCGAGATTCGCGGCGCCGAGCGCGGTCACGAGCCCGTCCAGCTCTCGGTGCCGCTTGATGCGCCGGAAGCGCTCCGCGGCGCGCAGCAGACCGAGGCCGATCCATCGCCGCCGCATGTCGCCGTCGCGCCAGCGCTTGATGTTCCGCGTGACGTGCCGCACCGTGCCGATCAGATTCTCGATGCAGTTCGTCGTCGCGAAGAAGCGCCGCAGCGTCGGCGGCAGCCCCAGCTTCAGCACCGTCAGCGTTTCCTCCAGCCCCTCCCGCATACTGGCGGCGGCATCGGCATGACCGTTCCGCTCCAGCCACGTCGCTAGCGCCGTCAGCTGCCGCCGCGCCCCCGCCGCACTGGGCGCCCGATACGCCCGGCGCAGGCTCGTCCGAACGTAGGTCTGGCGCGCCTGCGGGACGAGGGCGTCGAGGTTACGCGCCTTGTGGAGCTGGCAGCGTTGAATGACCGCGGCGTCGCCGAAGACATCACCCAGCGCTTTGCGCAGCCCCTTGCCGCCGTCGATCACCCACAGCACGCGCTCGTCGAGCGTGAGGCCGCGGGCGAGCAGGTCCTGCAGCAGCTCGGTACACACCACGGCGTTCTCCGTGGAGCCCAGGCGCAAACCGAGCGGGACCTTGCTGCCGTCGCGCGTGATCCCCAGGACGACGATCACCGTCTGCTGCGCCACCACGACGCCGTCCATGAACAGCGCCATCATCTCGAGCCCGTCCAGCCGCCGCGCCAAATACTCGTGCAGCCGCTGCCGAGTCCGCCGCACGACGGCCCGACTGACCGCACTCTTGCTACTGCCTCGGGTGGGCCGCCCGCTCGGCCGCGCCTCCAGACTGCCCTCGTAGTGGCGCGCCGACACCCCGGCGAGGAGCTGCTGCATCATCCGAGCGGTCAGGGGATCTCGGTCGCGAAACGCCGCCACCGAGGGCAACGTCGCTTCCCCGCCGATCGTCTGCCGCACGCGGGGGCGGCGCACCTGCACGCGCCGACCGCCGAAGGTGAGCTCCGTCGCCGCCGTCCCCCAGTGATGATGGGTGCGCTGCGGTTGATGTCGGCCCTTGGGCCCGGCCAGAGCGACGGCCTCGGCGCCAAACAACTCGTCCAGCGCCGCCAGCCCGTGCGCATGGACCCAGGCGAGCAGGTCGTGGCGCGTGGTCGCCATCCCCGTCAGCATCGGGCCGACCAGGGCGCCCAGTTCCACGCCCGGCCCCTTCTCCTCTTGCGTTCGCTGGTCTCTCTCTGTTCTCTTGGTCATCGGCGGCTCCTTGGTCCCCGGCGGGGGGACTGTTGTCTTGGCCGACGCGATTCTCACGCCGACCTTGGAGCCGTCGCTACTCAGTTCTCAAATTCAACAGAGGCCGGGACATCCCCTTGCTCAGTTTGGTCAGAGTTTGGAACCGCCAATTTCACGGTTAGGCTCATTGAAACACATGATCTGCACGGGCGCGGACGGATTTAGGAATGGAGAGGCCAAGGGCGCTCGCGGTCTTGAGGTTGATGACCAGCTCGAATTTTGTCGGAGGCTCTATCGAGAGGTTGGCTGGTTTGGCGCCCTTGAGAATCTTATCCACGTAGGCGGCTGCGCGCCGGCGATTGTCCAGCTGGCTCGGCCCGTAGGAGATGAGGCCCCCGGCTTCTACAGGCTCCCGAAATGAGTAGATCGTTGGCAGCCGGTCCTTCGCGGCAAGCTCAACGAGCCGTTCATGCTGACCGTACAATATGGGGTCCGGAAGGAGCAGCACTGCCCCGGCGCCCGCCCGAGCGATACCAGCGAACGCACCCTCGAACTCCGCGGGGCTACGCACCTCCAATGAGTGCACCTTCAAAGCCAGCCCCTGAGCCGCGCGCTGGGCCTCCTTCCAGAAGACGTCATGGGTCCGGCTCGTCGCGTTCCGCAAGACGGCCACTTTGGCGACCGCAGGGATCACTTCCTTGATCAACGCCAACCACTTTTCGATAAGCCCCACAGCGAAGTTCGTCACGCCTGTGATGTTCCCACCCGGCCGCGCGAGACTGGCGACGAACCCAGCACCAACGGGATCCCCAACAGAGGACATCACGATGGGGATCGTGCCGGTCGTCTGTTTGGCGGCGAGAATCACCGGCTCCTCTGCCGCCACGATGACGGAGACCTGGAGCCGGACCAGTTCAGCTGCGAGATCGGGAAGTCGATCGAGCCGTCTTCCAGCCCAGCGTTGCTCGATCGCGATATTGTGTCCCTCGATATAGCCAAGTTTGCGCAGCGCTTCCCGAAAGACCTGGTCCAGCCTTTCAGACGTGGAAGGATCCCCGCCGTCGAGGACGCCAATCCGTACTATCTTTGTCGACTCCTGCGCGTCGACCGCGAGCGGCGTCGAAAGAATCTGAAGAGCCAGAACAGCCAAAAGGTCCAGCGTCTTGCATTTCACGGGCGTCTCCAGGGCGTGATGATCGGGATCTTCCCAGTTGAGTTCCTGACGTTCAGTGTAAAAGATTAAACGTGTTCGATCGGCGCACCGCTCACTGAAGACTGTCCTGGGAACCAGAGGTCTATGCCTGCTGCTCCCTCTCGAAGCGTGTCGGAACTGAGCAGAGCAGACGCATCGCCTAGCGACCACAGGTGTTGCTTATTCGACGGCTGTCAACTTGAAAAAGTCTATCAACTCTCCGCTACGGGTGATGAACTCGAAGGTGATTGCAGCTTGGTCTGCTATGACGCGCATAGCCCCCATATCATCGTTAAATCGCACCTCCGTACCGGAAACTGCAATAAGCGCGAATGAGGTTGTACCGGACCCACCAGCTCCGTTAACAAAGTAAGGGAAGCCTCCAATCATAATTCGTTCATAGCTGTGTGAGTGCCCTGATACTACGGCGGACGCACCCCAGGCCTGGAAGGGCCACCGCATCCACGCGCTTTCAAGGCCGATTCCGCCACAGCACATACCCGACGAGTATGGAGGATGGTGGAAGACCACGAGCTTCCACCGGGACTGTGAACTAGCCAGTGCGCTTTGCAGCCACGTGGCTTGGATCGAAGATTCTGAAACGCCGTCGGGTTCTGAGCCTACATCACTATTGAGCACGAAAATGTGCACCGCACCTCGCACAAACTGATAGTAACGTCCGTTGCCCGCCAACGAGAAGTAGGAGAGATATGGCGCGGCTGAAGAGTTAGGTTGGCAGCCCCCTCCGGCATACCAATCGTGATTTCCCATGGCAGGGAAAAATTTGTTTTCAGTCGCGCCCCGCCCATATCTGCCAACGTAGGGCGATATGAAGGCGTGATAGTACTGTCCAATGTTGTCATCAATCGATTCTGCCTCTCCGCAATCGTAGTTATTGTCCCCCGTCGTAACAATGAAATCTGGCTCCCAGCTCTTGACAAGCCTCGCGACATCCCCCGGAGGATCGATCGCCGGTTGCCCGTTTCTCTTCCGTGTCTGTGGCGAGTAGCCGTAGTCTCCAATAATCGCGAAGACCGTCGATGATGGCTGAGTAGCGAAGACCGTCCCGCCATTTCCCAATGTCGGCTGCGAGGTGATCGGTGCACAGGCCTGCGGACCAAGCGCGCTAAGCGCTAGAATTAGGCCGACCAGTCGCTGGCAGCCTGTGGACTCGAATGTTCCTAAAGCAATTGAATCAGCGCCACTCGATGCCACCGTAGTCATGGCATATCTTCCCTCGGTAAGTTCCAAGTTCATTCGGACACTGAGTTTGCCGATTAGGGGAGGCTACCTCGGCGGCTGGTTCGACGCGAAAGATCGCTGGCCCGCTGAGGTTGAACGCCGGGCCGGCTCTCGTCCGATGGTAGCAGAGAGCGGCCGAGGCTCGACGGAGATCATTCCGACGGTTCCCTTTTGAGGACAAATTGCAAGACTATCTCGCGAACATCGGCTACCGAAGCGTCGGCGATACGCATGACTACTTCTTTCGATCGTGCTAGCTAGCAGACCGTCTCACCGAAGAGGACGACAGGACAACGGAGGAGGTGATCAAGGAGGTCCCATATCGGAACGCCCACGATAGGCGTTCCACGACCAAACCCATGGATCTGCTGAGGAGCGACACCACCCATCTCACGACCGAAGCCTGTCGGAGATTGGTGCGGCCCTCATCCTAAAAAACGCGACCGTTCGGTGCCAAAAGATAGTCGTTCTTCAGAATGCCTTGCAGCAGGCGTACCCATCGCTTGAGCTTGGCGAGCGCTGCGCCACGCGAGCCCGACTCGCCTGCCGTATCTCGAGTGCTACCGCAGAGCCCGTTTCTCCGCAAGGCCGGGGGCATGTGCTGTGCCGTCTCGGCCAGCATCCGGATGTACGGTGCATAGATACTGCGTCGCACGACGGTCGAGGCTTTGGTTTTGTAGTCCACCAAGCGGGGATCGTAGACCCATCCCTCGATTTGCCGGAGCCGGTGGAAATGGAAAAAGATCAGGGGGTCCTCATCAACCAGTATGCGGTCCCTGTTTGCACGAATCGTGTAATTCGCCAGGTTCCAGGGGGCGAGGTTGGCGCCCTTGTGTTGCAATACGGCGACGCGCTGGAAGCGACTGGGCCAGTCGTCGAGATATTTCTGATCTGCGAAGCGGCCGTCCTCGTACCGATCGTAACACCACTCCAGGCAGCGCTCGCGCCACCAGCGCAGGCATGCCAGCGCATGAGTATCGCGTCTGAAGCTTACCCATCCTACGTTGTAGATCCCGTACCGCTCCAGGCCCTGAAGACAGGGTGGGAACCGGTGCCCGATGATTCCGATGGAACGCTCAGCCAGCTCCTCGTAGATAGGTGCGGGATCCGCGAAGAAAAACAGATCCGCGTCCAGATACGTGATGAGGTCCACGCGAGGGTAGTGGTTCAGGATGAACAACGGTAAGGACGGCGAGCACGTGAAATAGTATTCGATCAGCGTTCGGTTCTGCTTGGCCTGTAGTAAGTCTTTGTCGCCTTGCTCGTAGTCGTCCAGCGCGATCGCATGAAGGCCGGGAAGCCCGAGCATCGTCAGCGCCTCGTAGCAGACCCGATCCATGCAGAGCACCCAGAGCTGGAAGCCTGGGCAGTGACGCTGCAGTGATCGATAGAGCGCCAGGCCGCGCGGCAAATAGTTCCGGTCGAAGTAGGTGCAGAAGTAGCGCGTCAACGGTGGTCCGCGAGTTGCCCGGACCAGCGGGCAATGAGATTGCCAACCTCTTTTACCTCGGCATCGGTCAGCTGGGGATGCATCGGCAAGCTGAGGATGCGCCGGCAGATGGCCTCAGTCTCCGGCAGACCCGCTCCATCCGGAAGGACTCGCCCTTGATATGCCGGCTGCAAGTGCACCGGTACTGGGTAGTGAATCAGAGTCCCGACGCCGTTGGCCTTCAGGAACGATCGTAGGTCGTCCCGACGATCGCTGCGGACGACATACTGATGGTAGGCATGGCTCGCACCCGTCCGGGAGCTTGGAATCATCACCGGCGTGCCCGTGATGGCGGCGTCGTAGAGGCGAGCGAGCTCGCGACGCCTCGCGTTCTCCTTGTCGAGGTACTTGAGCTTCACTCGCAGGATAGCCGCTTGGAGCTCGTCCAGCCGCGTGTTCATGCCGGGAAAGTCGCTGACATAGCGCTCACGCCACCCGTATTCCCGGAGCCCGCGTATCCTGTCTGCGAGCTTTCGATCACTGGTGACCACGGCGCCTCCATCTCCTAGCGCTCCCAGGTTCTTCGTCGGGTAAAAGCTGAAGGCGGCCACGTGTCCCCAAATTCCTGTCTTCCGGTCGTCCAGGACCGCTCCATGCGACTGGGCGCAGTCTTCGATGACCGTCAAGCCGTACTGTTCGGCGATGCCCATGATCGCGGGCATGTCGGCAGGATGGCCATAGAGATGAACGGGGATGATGGCTTTGATCCGGCGGGAGGGCTGCGCCTTGATCACATCTTCGAGCCGATTCGTATCGATCGTGGCGGTCGCCGGATCGATGTCGGTCAGCACCGCTTGAGCACCGGCCAACTCAATGGTTGCGACCGTGGCGACCGCGGTGTGAGAAACGGTCAGGACCGTGTCGCCGGGCCCGACGCCGCAGGCCCGGAGCGCGATGTGCAGCGCATCGGTGCCGCTGCCCACCCCGATCGCATGCTGCGCGCCCAGATAGTGAGCGAACTCCTCTTCGAACTTGGCGACTTCCTGGCCGAGGATGTACATGCCGCTGTCCAACGCCCGGCGGACGGCCTGATCGATCTCATCCCGGTGCGCGAGGTAGTTTGCGGCGGGATTAGCGGGAAGAATCACAGGTAATGCTCCAAGTGTTCCCGATAGAAGGCCACCGTGCGCACGAGCGCCTCGCGCAATGGCACCCTGGGCTCCCAGCCAAGGACGGACCGGATGCGACTAAAGTCTGCATAGTAGTCGCCGATGTCGATCCGCTTGCGGTCGAGCGGGAAGGAGCGGAGCTCATAGCGCCCGCCGCCGTTGATCTCTACCATCAGATCGGCGAGGTCCTTGAGGTTGATGACCCGCTCGCAGCCCAGGTTGAACACCTGGCCATTCGCGTCCTCGCTCGTGGCCGCCATGAGGAACGCGTCGACCGCGTCGTCCACGTAGGTGAAATCGCGTAACTGCTCTCCACCCCACACTTCAAACGCTTTCCCCTCGAGCAGCAGTCGGACCCAGATGCCCAGGAACGTCTGGCGGGCGTCCTTGATCCGCATCCGCGGGCCGATGGTGTTCGTGAGCCGTAACGCGCATGCCCGAATGCGATAGACGTTGTTGTACAAGATGTGATACCACTCGCCGGCCATCTTGTTGATGCCGTTGACGTCGACGGGGCGCAGGAGATGGTTTTCGTCCACGGGCACGTAATCCGGCTTGCCGTAGATCTGGCGAGTGCTCGCAAAAACAACTTTGATGTCTTTGTTGTAATTGCGACAGGCTTCGAGAATGGACAGTTGCGATCGGCAGTTGATCTCCAGGTCGTTATATGGGTCCTGCATGGAGTCCAGGTGGCTAGTCTGGCCAGCAAGATTGAAGAGACAATCGTGCCCCTGAACCAGGTAGCGCATGCTGTGCTGGTCTCGCACGTCGGAGATGTTGACCCGCACGCGGTTTTCGATGTCGGCGATGTTGAACAAGTTGCCGCCGTATTCGGGAACCAGGCTGTCCACCAGGGTCACGCTGGCGCCGAGGTCCAGCAGTCGCCGCGCCAGGTTCGAGCCGATGAAGCCGAGGCCGCCCGTGATGAGGACTCGCTTGTTTGCGAAGGATCTCTGTTCCATGTCAGCTGGCCTCCACAGGTTTGATCGCTTCCATGAAAAATGAATCAGGCTTGATGACTGCGCCGCTTGGCAGGGTGTCCAGATGGAAGTCCGACCAGCCAGGGATCTGGCTTCTAGTCGCCGTCTGCTCGATGGGCTCTCGAAAACCGGCCGCGCGCATCAGCTTGGCGAGCGAGTAACGGTCGTACATCCAGTGATGCACCTCACCAGCCAGGCGAAAGCGCCCTATTTCGAGTGCCCGGAGATCGGCGGGACCTAGCAAGAGCGCAACGAGGCGGCGGCGAAGAGATGCTGAGAGACTCCGGACAGAGTGAGACAGCATTTCAATTGCACGACGTCGTGTTTGCTGGGGGGGCTCGGACGCCGATTGTCTGAGGATCCGGACGAGGTCACGCCCTTCCTCTCCGATTCTCTCGTAGACAAACGCTTCATTCGGCAAGGGGTCTTGCCGTAGCCAATTGAGCATTTCGCCGCCGCTGCCTTCGCGGACGGTCTGGTCGTACAACTCGAGCATCATCCACTCGTAGTCGTTCGCGGCCTGGACATCGCCTGAGAAGGTTGCGTTCAGCTTCTTCAGATACAGGTTGGATATCTGTTCGAGGTCGGGCACGCCGACGCGGAGGACACCGCCGGCTCGTAAGACGCGGTAGCACTCGCGCATGAAGGGGTGCGCGTCGGCACGCCTCATATGCTCGAGGAGATTGGAGTGATACACGACGTCGCAACTGGAATCGGGCAACGGGATGCCTTTGCTGAGGTCGTGGGCAATGACGCCCGGCCCGTGGGCAGCGATATCGATGTTAGTCCAGGTCGGGTGACAGCGACTGCCGCAGCCTAGGTTGAGATACCGCATCAGTCGGTGACCTCACAGATATAGCTCTTGGTCACCGTGGGCTCTCCCAGCACCGCGTTCAGGTCGTACGGGATACTATCGAGGGCATGGCGAACGATCAGCCCCGCCCTGCGGAGGCAATGATGGAGTTCGACTTCGTTAAAGATGATCTCGCTGGTTGCTTCGCCGTAAGCCTCCTTGCGCAAGATCGCTGTCGCGCGGCGGTGGAGAACAGGAACCGTATGGAAGATGCACCAGGCGCGAGTAATCCTTCGGCTCTCCGAGATCGCTGCTTCATAGCGAAGTGTGTGCATCAGCGACACACCGTTGAGCACGATGTCGAAACTCGAGTCAGCGAAGGGCAACGAGGTGGCGTCGCCAATGACGAAGGGCCGATCGGGATAGCGGTCGAGCGCTAGGCGCGTCATCACCTGCGAGAGATCGAGCCCGACATAGCGCACCTGCCGACCGAGCAGGTGAGACAGGATTTCGCTGTAATAGCCGCTGCCGCACCCGACCTCTAGGATCAAGGGATCGGGCAGGCGGGTACGACGGACGGCTTCGGCGGCGACCAACAAGTCTTGGCGGGGCTGCCCGACACGCATCTGGTCGATTAACGAACGATAGGCAGCATCCTGACGCAGAGCCGTGTCCTGGTGGCGCCAGCCATTGACTGGTTGCCTCATTGCGCTCTCGCGATCGCGTACTACTGCATAGCGCTCTGATGCTGGCACTGATGTATCCCGCCTGGGACGAGCTCGAATCAAAGATCTGGTGACCCGCTTAATCGTTCGCCACGAAGGAGTCATTTCGGATTCGTATCTATGAGAAAGCGTTCGCTATGACGAGAGGCATGTCGTCACTTGTCCGCCGATGAATATGAGACTAGGTCCGGACCGGGGCTTTTGGCTCGAGATTTCAATGATCAGTGGGTCCTTTGTCCTCATAGCAGCGCAGTTTAACTATGCTCTATGCCCTTATCGTGTGGGGCCAACGATCGTCGAATGGCACGACATCATCGGCGGCATAGAAATAGAGGTTGTGGCGACGAACACCTTCGGGGAGCCCGGGAATAGCCGCCCAGATCGTTTCGAAAACTTTAGCGTTTGAGAATGGTGGTTTGAAAAACCTCAAGAGATCCTCTTTGGATCTGAACTCATATTCGTGGTGCGAGAGTTGTTTATCCGTTCCTGGTAAGGCTGCTATCGTGTAGCCGCTGAGAACGCCGCCGGGTTTGAGATGACTGTGCAGCATCATCACAATGGACTTAATCTCATCCTCGGTAAAGTGCTCTATAGCACCGTTCCAAATGATGTTGTCGTAAGAACCTTGAGGAATGTGCGCGCGGATGTCGCACACTTCATATGATATGTTCGGAGCTTGATTGTATGTGTGAGCATACGCAATCACTGCCGGGTCAAAGTCGACGGCGGTGATCCGCTTGGCCCGCCTGCTGTAGAAGTAATAATCGTAAAAGCCGTCACCGCAGCAAATATCGAGTACCTCGGAACCATCTTTTAAAGCGAAAGCGCTTACGCAGCCCCGCTCGACTACAACTGGTTGCCGCATCCTGTCCCACAGTACGTAGATGCTCGTGTGATGATCCTGCCATTCTGGTTCGGGCGGTACTCGCCACTGCAATTCAAAGACCTGGCGATGAGTAAACTGGGCGAGTTTCCGAGTTAAGAAGGCCGCACGCCTGGCGATTTGCAGGGAGCGCTGTTTGCCAATGCGCCTACCGACGCCGAGTACAAGCGTCGTAGCGAGTGTATCGAGCTGACGACGAAGATGATTAAAGATCACGAATCTCCCCTCGCAATGAAGTTCCGTGGTCACGTCCAAATCCCACGATCCAGGTTCGCTTAAGAGTAGGGGGCTGTGATCGGAGATCTCCAAAATGCCGCGGACCTGAATTTTGCGACACTAGGTCGCTAAGGTTGTCCACCATGCTCACGACCTCTCGCAAAGCAGCAGTACCCGCGGCGCAGGGTGAGACGGTAGCTGCTGGACATCGCCAAACCGTCGCTTGAGGGCAGCGATGAAATTGGCGAGGGTATACCAGGAGTATCTCGCCGACCACCACTCACGGACATAGATGTCATCCGGCGGAATGAATTCCACGAGCAGCCAGCGCTTGGAGAATATCGTCAGCCCATCGACGATCTGCTCAAAGTTGAGGTGTTGCTTGAAGACGAGGTGATGGACTAGAGCGAGACCTAAGACCATATCGCATCGCAGGCGTTCCGTCGCCGGCGCCAGCCATTGATTGCAGACACCGTAGCCAGGCGAGGGATTCTTGAAGTCCATGATCAGAGGGAGGATGGAAAGTTTTCGTTCTTTGGAATCCAGATACAATTGCGTAACGCACGCTTCATCTACGTCGAAAGCTACAACCTGGCTCCCGCGCAAGGCCGCTAATTGCGCGTACCACCCTCGATTACTGCCGACGTCTAACAGAGAAGCAGGTCTGAGATCCGACAACACCCGATCGACACTGGAATGCTTTGCGGTCCAATCGTCTGAGTGCGAAAAGGGGAGAAGAGCACCCTCGTAGTAATTTGACCACTCTGTTTGTAGAGGTGGTATTGCGACACGTTCAACCTCTTGTTTGATCCGTTTCAATAAGTTTCGCCGAGATCTGGGAAGGGCCGACGGGACGCGCGGCGATTTGAGTAGCATGGCGCCTTTGCTCAACAACGGACGAAGTGGAGTAGGAATGTAGCGCCTTGCCAGAGATGAGACCCGCACAGCCAGATGGCCCACGCGACGGCGGAACGGCCCACGAATTAATGCTTTGAAGTCTGAGTGTAGGACGCCCTGCTCGTGATCATGCAAGAGCCAGCGTGCTATCCTCCCGTGTCCCCGCACCATGAGGAGCAACGGATGCACGAAGAAGCGCCGATACTCGTCATGGGCGGGCCACAGCGCATCGACCGAGGCAGGCACGATAGAGCCGAAGTCGACGTTGAGCGGCTTGGGACCATCAAAGAGAACGTTCCACGGATGTGCATCCTGAAGGGTGAGGCCGTGTTCGGCAAGTTCTGTCTCAATGTCGATAACCGCAAGGGCCGCGTCTCGGAGCATTGTGGTGCACCACTCAAAGGGGTAGGAGACGAAAGGTATCTCTCGATGTCGAATGATCATGGGCGAGCCATCGAGAGTCAAGGACGTCATCTCGGTGTCAACGAGGAGTCCCTTCTCGACTAATGTGGGCACAGTGCCGTTCGCGAAGAGCCGGCGATAGAGGGGAGCTCGCTCACTGTCTAAGGCGCGATATAGCTGACCTTTCCACCAGAAAAGTCGTCCATTGGGATCACCGAAGGATAGAGGATGCGAGACGATCTCGGTGGACGGTATCTGCATTATGTGCACGGCCTCTCGGTCCTATCATTCGTGGTTGTCAGAAGCGTGGCGACTTCCGGGTGCGCTGATTCACGCACATTCCACTGCTGCTGGAGCAGGCAAAGAGCGCGCTGACGATCAGTGAGCTTGCCGGTTCCGTAGAAGTCTTGGGGTTCGACATGGAAAGTGGCAGCGTGGACCACGTGGTCGGCGATGGCGGAGCCAAAGATCACGGCGACATTGACGACGCACGGTCCGGGCGAGAGATTGATGGGGTCGGTCAAGCAGGTAACAGTGCCCGTCGACGGCAGTATCTCGGGAAGGCCGCCGGCCACCGAGCTATCGAGGAAGAAAATCGGCCTCTCAAAGGAGTCATAGATGCCGACGAGAAAAGCAGGCCGCATCAAAGGGCGGACGGCCGTGTACGCGATCGTGATCCGCAGGCGGTCACGGCAGCGGATGGGGCCCACGGCGGACCCGCTTTCGATCTTCAGCGAGATCATCCTTACGCTGCGGTCGCCGGCGCGGTCAATTCGCTCCGCAAGAGGGATCGTCCGTAGCGAGTCGCTTGTCTCGGTATATCTCTGAACAGCGTCGCTCGGTGTGCCAACATGCGTGAGTCGGCCTTGGTCGAATAGCACGGTGCGCGTGGCGAGCGCGAGGACGGCGGCGAGGTTGTGGCTCACGAAGAGGACGGTCCGTCCCGCCTTCGCGACGTCACCCATCTTTCCCAGGCACTTCTTCTGGAACGCCGCGTCGCCTACAGCCAGGACCTCGTCCACGACTAAAATCTCCGGCTCGAGGTGCGCCGCCACAGCGAACGCCAGGCGAGTGTACATGCCGCTGGAATAATGCTTGACGGGCGTCTCCAGGAATTTTTCGATCTCGGAGAAGGCGACGATCTCGTCGAACTTGCGATCGATCTCGCTCCGCTTCATGCCTAGGATCGCGCCATTGAGGTAGACGTTCTCCCGGCCGGTCAGCTCGGGGTGGAAGCCGGTGCCAACTTCCAGCAAGCTGCCGACGCGGCCGGCGATCTCGACCTCCCCCTCGGTCGGCTCGGTGATGCGCGAGAGGATCTTGAGCAGCGTGCTCTTGCCGGCGCCGTTGCGGCCGATGATGCCGACCACTTCGCCACGGTTCACCTCGAAGCTCACGTCCTTCAGGGCCCAGAAGGCTTGCTCACCGTTGACAGCGTCAGCCGATAGCCCGGCACGCAGCCGTCGGAGCGGGCCCAGGACCGTGTCCGTGAGCGACTCGCGGATCGTCTTGTACGGCTTGCGATCGCCGCCGATCTGGTACTGCTTGCCCAGCCCCGCGACTCGGATGGCGACGTCGCTCATGAGTCACTCGCGATGGGTAAAGGTTCTCGCGTGGCGCACCGGGTGCCGCCGATGGAGCGGCCAGCGGTCTCGGGCAGCGAGTGGATGGCCGATGGCGCTGGCTGCATCTGGTTGGGCGCGTTTTCTTCCACGATCAACAGTTTCGCCTTGCTCACCGGCGTTCTCTGGTCGCGCCTGGAACGTTGCGTGCTGTCGCTGGCACTAGAAGGCGCCTTTCATAGTTTCCCACTTGAGATCGACGATGACATGGCCCAGGGTGTGCGCCGGGTAGTCGTAGCGGCCTGAGCCAGTCTCTTCTACGTCGAAGCGCAAGATATGTTCGCGATAGTCGTACATCTGTAGATTGGGACGATGCAGCGCAACGCTGATCGAGTAGCTGCCGGGCAGCAGCAGTTTTCCGGGGATTTGTACTGCCACGCAGTGGTCCCCGGCATCCTCAACCAACATTGGTGGATCTGCGTAGGCGTTGCTGGCGTAGAAGAGCTGGTCGGCTCTGTGATTGGACACGGCAAAACCGATCTCGATCGCCTGAATGCGCCGCTCCAGAGCGAACCACAACAGCACGGTGATCGGTTTCTTAACGTCGAACCGGGTGGTGAGCTCGCCTTCTGTGTTCTGCAAACCGAGCTTTGTGAAATATGCGTCCGAGCTCGTCGCCTCCAGCTCTACTGTGGGAGTGGCGGAACTCCCGAGGCCAAGGTAAGTTCGAATTACCTTGTCCGGCGCACCGTCGATCTCCACCTGGCCGGCGTTCAACAGAATAGACCGTGCGCACAGATCGTTGATCGCACCCATATTGTGGCTGATGAAGAGCACCGTGCGTCCTTGCCCAGCCACGTCGCCCATCTTTCCCAGGCACTTCTTCTGGAAGGCGGCGTCCCCAACCGCAAGCACTTCATCGATCAAGAGAATCTCCGGCTCGAGGTGCGCCGCGACGGCGAACGCCAGGCGGGTGTACATGCCGGCCGAGTAATGCTTGACCGGCGTCTCCAGGAATCTTTCGATCTCGGAAAAGGCGACGATCTCGTCGAACCTGCGATCGATCTCGCTCCGCTTCATGCCGAGGATCGCGCCATTGAGGTAGACGTTCTCCC
>Ga0070697_100001207_pt1 | contig 19519 bp, 18 predicted proteins | sample KBSK1501metaG_FD_65475 | JGI IMG/M metagenome (GOLD analysis project Ga0070697, IMG submission 65475) | Corn, switchgrass and miscanthus rhizosphere microbial communities from Kellogg Biological Station, Michigan, USA - KBS K1-50-1 metaG | ecosystem: Host-associated > Plants > Roots >... | reverse complement strand
ACGCGATGGCCCTCTTGGTGGCGACGGGCTTCGCTGTCTCGCGCCAGCTGACCCAGGACATCCCGCCTGATACGCGGTTCGTGTTCCTCAGTGCAGGGTTTCGCCTCGGGCTTCTTTCCGGCTAACCTCTCGGCTTCACCGTTGCCTCTGGCTCGGGATTAGCACCACCTCCCTTCCCAGCGGACTTTCACCGCCGAGTGACTGCCCATGCCGGGCACACGCGATGTAGAGGCGGCCATCCGCCTCTACGGCGAGGTCGCCACCGCCATCCGGGCGACCGCGCCAGCCGTCGTTAGCTGATCCGACCCGGTCAGAGGATCGCCCTCAGGAAGGCCTGGTGTCGCTCGTCCGATCGTGACTGAGGGCCGGGAAACCGGCCCTCAGTGCTTTTCAGTTGTGCGGCTTTACGGTCTGTGGCTGCTTGGGGTGGGGACCACTACCGGCGGATTGGCCGGGCCTGACGTGCCAGGCGCCCTAGCGTCCTGGTGCTTGTCCCCTTCGCGCCCGTGGCTGTTGGAGTTGTTGAAATTGCTTGGATTGTTGTGCCGCGCGAAAGAGCTGACCAGCTTGCCGTGGTTCGGGCCAGGCGGGATCGTCCGCGCCAGGCTGCTGATCGCCCGTCCGAATAGCTGGCCGATCGAGTGGACCCCAGACGCAATGTTGGTTTCGAACGCCGTGGCGTTGAACGTCAGGCCGGCGGCTTGCAGGGTACTGGCAAAGTCATTCTCGATGGTCTTCAACACATTGGCGCCGACCGATGTCGCCGAGACGCCCAGCGCCGAGGCGACCAGGATGGTTACCGCCGTGGTGCCGGCCACGGCGACCCGCTTCAAATTGGGCATGGATACGACTCCTCCTCAGGGGAACTATTTCGTCGTTAGCTCAAACGTTGACGGTGCCTTCTACGTACGGCTGCCTTGAAAGATGGAAAGACTTGTTAAGGCCCGCCGTCAGTAAGGGCGTTCAGCAGGGCCTGGTTCTGAGGGTCGAATCGGTCCAGTTCGACGGCCCGACGCGCCGCGGCGACAGCCTCACAGGAGCGGCCCAGGGCGTGGTCGGCTAGAGCCAGGTTGCGGAAGGCCGATGGGCTGAAGGTACCCAATCTTGCCGCGTCCTCGTAGGCTTCCCGCGCGCTCTGCCAATCCGCGTCCGACGCCGGGGTGCCGTTCTGATCGAGGCCGAGGGCCAGGTCTCCGGCTTCGACCGCGTAGGCGCTCTGCTCTGGGCTGAGCGCGCGGGCCTGGCTGACCTCCACCCGGGCCTCCGCCAGCCGACCCTCGGTCTCGGCGGTGAGGCCCGAGAAGAAGTGCGCATCGGCGTCATACGGTCGAGCGATGCCGGGCCCAACGACGACGATGAGTGCCAGCGTCAGGATGGCGCCGATCGGGATGGACACCAGCCGCGGCAGTTGCCGTGACCGGCCCGTCGATGGCACCCGATCGCCCCAGACGGTGACGGCGGCGGCTGAAAAGATCCAGAAAGGCAGGGCCGCGGGCAGGAAGGAGAAATTCACCTGGGTCGGAATCTGGTAAGCGGTCCATCCGGCGAACAGTGCGACCGCGCCGGGTACGCCACGGCCCTGCCAGAACGCTCGGACGAACGCGACGATCACCCAAACATAGGCAGCGACACCCACGAGGCCCTGGGTCGCGGCGACTTGCAGGATGTCGGCGTGGGCTTTGTCGTTCAGAAATCCCGGGGTCCAGTCCCCGGTCTGGAACTGGGGATAGACAAGACCAAACGTATCGGGCCCGTAACCCGTGATCGGTCGGCTGGCGACCAGCCTCAGCGTGTCTCGCCAGATGTGCAGCCGCGTCAAGCCGGAGCCTGAGGCAACGTCGCTGACCGAAAGCGCGCGTGCCAGGGTCGAGCGCGCCAGGGGAAGCCCGCCGTGGAGAAAGAACGCGCCAGCAGCCACCGCCAGCAGGAGCAGGGCAGTGGCGCCGAGGGCCAGAGCAAAACCCGGGCGCCGCCAGGGACGTCGGGCGGCCAGGACAATCGCGATGCCAACGGCCGCTCCCACCCAGGCACTGCGGCCGAACGTCACCACCAGGGCCAGGCTCATCACGACCAGCAGGTTCACGGCGAGCACGCGGCTCGACATCGAGCGAGCGCCGATCAGCATGTCGAGGGCGGGCGGCAGCAGCATCGCGAGAAAAGTCGCGAGCGCGTTGGGATTACCAAAGGTTGCATCGGCTCGAACCAGCCCGCCGAAACTGAATGCGGTCTCGCCGCCGGCCCCGCCGCCGGCCAGCGACCCGAAGATTGACTGCAGGATCGCGATGACGGAGACGAGATAGGCGCTGATGAACGTCCAGCGGACGATGGCGCGCGCGTCGTCCGCATCCGCCAGAGTCTGCACCGCAAGCCAGAAGAGGGCAACATACGTCATCAGCGTGAGCAGCCCTTCGTACCGGCTGTAGGTACCGAAGAGCGCAACATTCCGATTCACCGCGAGCACCGTTGAGAGGATCGCCGACCCGATGAACACCAGGAGAGGGACGTCCAACCGGGTGCGCCGGAGCGTAACGTGTCCGGTGCGCGCGAAGCGGAGCAGCCAGAGCGTTGCCAGGGCAAGAAGCAACAGCCGCGCCACGAGCAGCTTGGACAGAACGAAACCGTCAAAGATATTCGAAAGGAACGTCAGGGGGAGGGCAACGGCGCCCACGCGGAGAACCCAGTGCGCGACCCGATCGGTGTCAGGATTGATCAGAATGCTGGGGTTCGACGCCGGCAGGTTCGTCGTCATCGCGCCCACGGGTCATCAGTGACACGGGGGCCGACCCAGATCGAGTGGCAGATGGCGGTCTGGGCCGTCTCAGCGAACCGGGGCGCTGCGCAGTTCGGGGAGCGCTTCTGCCGCGGCTTCGGCGACCCGGGCGTGATCCGGTCCCTGCAGGTTGATGATCTGCTCCGTGAACCCAAGCTCAAAGTACCTGCCGACAAGGTCAAGGAGCTGGCCTTTTTCGCGACCATCCCAGAAATGCTGCGTCGACCGGCGGATCGAGGCCGGATCGCGTCCAAGCTCGTGGCAGGCGTCATCGAGCCGCCGGCTCTTTTCGGCAGCCTGCTCTGGGCTCGCGGCCCCGGCGCTATTCCAGACGTCGGCATAACGGGCCACCACCGCCATCATCTGTGTCCCGCCGGCGCCGATCCAGATCGGCGGGTGCGGCTTCTGAATCGGCTTGGGATTGGCGATGGCATCCGTGAAGTGGTAGTAACGGCCCTCGATCGTCGTTCGATCCTTGGTCCACAGCGAGATCATGGCTTCGAGCGACTCGCGCAGCCGTCCAACTCGATGGTCGAGACCTTCGACCCCGTACATCTGATGCTCGGCCTCCGCCCAGGCGGCGCCGATGCCGAATTCCAGCCGGCCTCCGGAGAGGTGGTCGACCGTGACCGCCATTTTTGCCAGTAGCGCTGGATGCCGGTAGGTGTTGCCGGTAACCATGCAACCGAAGCGCACGCGTCTGGTGGAGGCGGCCATCGCCGCCACCAGGGTCCAGCCCTCGTACACGGGTCGCCCAGTGCCGCCGGCACCGATGGAGGCGAGATGGTCGAAATCCCAGACGTGATGGAAGCCGGCCTCGTCGGCGATCCGCCAGACGTCACGCAGGGCCTGAACGGTGGTGTCCTGGCCGGAGTTTTTCAGCCCGAGGCGAAGAGGGTGGGCCACATGGCGTAGCATAGGGCTCGCGGCCCGGCGCCGGCGCCGCCGGAACCGCTTTTATCGTGGCGCCGAGTCTGCCCTGGGAGGGGATTCCATGGTCGGAAAACGGTTCTTACTACCTCTCTTTGTTCTGGTCGCTCTTGTCCTATCGGCTTGTGGCGCGTCGAACGCCGCGACGGGAGGCAGCACGAAGTACACCGGCACGATTCACATCGCCTCCTCGACGTGGACCGGGTATGCGCTCATCTACCTCGCCAATTCCAAGGGCATCTGGAAGAACCATGGCCTGGACGTCAACTTCAAGGACGTCGAGGACCCGAACGACCGCTTTATCGCCCTGGCCGCCGGACGCCTGGAAGGCATGGCGTCGACGGTCGATGCCTTCGCCCGCCAGCAGTCGAACGGCGTGCCGGCGGTCGAGGTGTTTCCGATCGACGCCTCCGTGGGGGGCGATGGCATCCTCGCCAAGAATACGATCCAGACCGTCGCCGACCTGAAAGGGAAGACGGTCGCCGTCAACCAGGGATCGGTTTCCGAGTGGTTCCTCGCCCAGGTGCTCCTCAACAACGGCCTCTCTCTGAAGGACGTGACCGAACAGAACATGAAGTCCGGTGAGGCAGGCGCCGCCTTCGTGGCGGGCCGGGTCGACGTCGCCGTCACCTGGGAACCGTGGTTGAGCAAGGCCAAGGCGCGGACCGATGGTCACATCCTGGTCTCGTCCAAGCAGTATCCAGACCTGATCATGGACAGCTTCGCCTTCCGTAAGGACTTCGTGCAGAAGTATCCGGATACGGTCAAGGACTTCATGAAGGCCTACTACGACGCCTTCACATGGATGCAGCAGAATCAGACGGACGCGCTCAAGATCATCGGTGATGCGGTCGGGGAGTCTTCGGACGACGTCAAGGCCGACCTGAGCACCATGACGCTGTACGACCTCGCCACCGGGAAGCAGATCATCGGGACGAGCAGCAACCACGGGAAGATTTACGACAACGTCAAGGCGGCGGCCGACTTCTGGAAGACCCAGGGCAAGATCGACACGACGGTGAATCCCAACGACGCGGTCGATCCCAGCTTCATCAACAGCTTGTAGCGACATGCGGGAATCCCGCAACCGCGACGTGTTGTGAGCGAGCGGGTCCCAGCGACCCAGGCGGCGCCGGCGGCTCCTGCCCGAGTGCAGCGTCGGCGCCGCGGCCTGCTCCGTACCTATCTGACGCCCAAGCAAGCGATTCCACGCCCCACGGTCATCACGCTGGGCATCGGCAGTTTCGTGGTGATCCTGACCGTTTGGAGCCTGGCGTCGGTCGCCATCAACGATCCCCTGTTTGCCCCCAGCCCGCTCCGGGTCTGGACGGCGTGGGTCGACATGCTCCAGCACAGGAACTTCCTGTCCGATGTTGGGTGGAGCTCCTTCCGAATCGTCGCCGGCTTTCTGATCGCCGCCGCCATGGCCGTCCCGCTGGGCCTGCTGATGGGTTCGTTCGAAGTCGTCCGGTCGTTCTTTCAGCCCCCGGTCAACTTCATCCGCTATATGCCTGCCTCCGCCTTCATCCCGTTGCTCATTCTGCTCATCGGGATCGACGAAACCGAGAAGCTCATGATCATCTGGATCGGCGTCTTCTTCCAGCTCGTATTGATGGTGATGGACATCGCCCACCGGGTCCCTGACGAGATGCTCAGTGTCGCCTACACGCTTGGGGCCTCGCGATGGAAGGTCTTCTACAAGGTGTTCCTGCCCGCCACCTTCCCGGAAGTGGTTGATGCGCTGCGAATCACGATGGGCTGGGCCTGGACCTATTTGATCGTGGCTGAAATCGTGGCGGCCGAACGCGGCATCGGCAGCTTCATCCTGATCTCCGAGCGGTTCCTGCGGACGGATCGCATCATCGCCGCCATCATCACCATCGGGATCCTCGGCCTGATCACAGACACGGTCTTCGGCCTGATCCATCGCAGGGCGTTCCCCTATGTCGAAAAGGTCCACGCATGAGTGAGATCCGTTTTGTCGACGTGGCGATGCGCTACCGCACGCGGCGGGGTGAGGTGCGGGCGCTGCAGCAGATTTCGCTGACGGTGCCGGACGGTCGGTTTGCCTGTATCGTCGGCCCGTCCGGGTGTGGCAAGTCCACGCTGCTGAGCATCGCCGCCGGCCTGGTCACGCCCAGCGAAGGCGACGTCCTCGTCGATGGCAAGCCGGCGTACTCGCCCGGCGCCGATCGGGGCATGGTCTTCCAGTCGTATTCGCTGTATCCGTGGCTCTCGGTTCGGCGCAACATCGAGTTCGGCCTCGAGGTCAAGCGCACGCCCAAACCACAGCGAACGCGCCAGTCGAGTGAATTGATCCATCTGATGAAGCTGGACGGGTTCGCGGAGGCATATCCGAAGGCCCTGTCCGGTGGCATGAAGCAGCGGGTGGCGATCGCTCGGGCGCTGGCGAACGATCCGCAGGTACTGCTGATGGATGAGCCCTTCGGCGCGCTGGATGCTCTGACACGCCAGATCATGCAGGAGATGCTGACCGACCTCTGGCAACGCTATCGCAAGACAGTGCTGTTCGTCACGCATGACATCGATGAGGCGATCTTCCTCGGCGACGTGATCTACGTGATGACGAACCGCCCCGGCCGCATCCGCACCACCCTGAGCGTCGATCTGCCGCGGCCGCGGACCTTCGACATGGTGAGCAGCCAGCGGTTCGCCGAGCTGCGCAACCAGGTGGTCGGCATCATTCACGAAGAGAGCATGAAGGCGGTCGAATCGGAGCTCGCGCGTGCCTGAGCCCCCACCCCGACCCAGAAAGGGATACCGGCCGGTCGACGCGATGAAGGCGCCTCGCTTTACCGGGATCGGCAGCTTCATGCGCCTGCCACAGGTCAGCGACATGGACGGTGTGGATGCGGCAATCGTGGGCATTCCCTTCGATACCGGCGTCAGCTACCGGATCGGCGGCCGCTTCGGGCCGGCGGCGATTCGCGAGGCGTCTCGGCTTCTCCGCCCCTATCACGTCGAGCACGAGATCGAGATCTTCGATCATCTCTCGGTGGTCGACGCGGGGGACGTCTCGGTCATCCCGGGCAACATCCAGGCGAGCTATCGGGTGATCGTCGATGGACTCCGGCCGATCCTCGAGGCGGGCGTCATCCCACTGGGCATCGGTGGCGACCATGGGATCACGCTGGGCGAGCTGCGAGCGGTCGCCAAGCGTTACGGCCCGGTGGGCCTCATCGACTTCGACTCGCACACCGACACCTGGGACGACTACTGGGGCGAGCGCTACACCCACGGCACCTGGTGCAAGCGCGCCATCGAGGAAGGACTGATCGATACCCGGCGGGCGGTGCAACTCGGGATCCGCGGTTCGCTCTACGGATCGGAGGATCGCGGCGGGGCGCGCGCACTGGGGCTTCACCTGATCCCCACCGAAGAGCTGCTGGCGCGCGGCATCGACGACGTGCTGTCGGAGGTGCGCCGGCGCATCGGCTCGGGTCCCGTCTTTCTGAGCTTCGATATCGATTTCGTGGACCCCGGATTCGCGCCGGGAACCGGGACGCCGGAGGTTGGCGGACCGACGAGTCGGGATGCGTTGCGGCTCGTCCGGGGCCTGCGCGGGATCGAGTTCGTCGGCTTCGACCTGGTCGAGGTGCAGCCGCAGTACGACTCCGGCGAGGTCACCTCGCTGCTGGCGGGCACGCTGCTGCACGAGTTCCTGGCGCTCATCGCGCTCCGCCGGCGGGACGACCGTTTCGCGAGCTCATGAGAGCTGATGATGGTGGGCCGGGACGGCAAATCTGCGGATTTCTGTGGCCCAGGCTGCTTCCTAACCGTTTTCCGGCGCCCCTTGCCGTGCTTCCTCATCCGTTATGTCGCTCCCTTCTCATGGCTGTATGAGTGCCGCGACAGGGCCTGACAATCGGCACTTCGCGGCCGAGGGAGTCATCGGGTTCATCCCACTCATGCAGTACCGGCTGACGTTGTGCTGAGGGCGGCCCGGGCGGAGGGGACTTGAAGAACGCCATGCAGGCAGCTAGCTACCATTCGGGGCAAGGGTTAATGGGACTGATTCATGGGCCCGATCCCTCTCCAGATAGCGCGGCCGGCGCCGCGCTGCGCCCGGCAAAGAAGGACAGCCAACATCGCCAAGGATGCCGACCAGCGGTTTTGAAAGTGGTCGCGTATGACACCGTGACGCCCGGAAGCGCTCCCTTGTAGGTGGCCTCGTTGCGCGTCGTGGAAATCGTCCCTTGGGCACCGAGAAGGGAGAAGGCGACGGTTCCTGCCGGTCCCGTGAATCGAATCGGTGCGCTGGCAAGGCTAGCGGGGAAAGCGCTCGTGTAGCTGTTGGCCTTGTTCTTATAGGCGTACCCGCTCGATGAGATGGGTATCAAGGTGTCGTCAATAGGCTGCCACTGGCCCTTCGCATCCTGGTAATTGACCGAACCTGCATAGATCAGCGTTTCGTAATTCGTTCCATTCACGTAGGTTCGCGAGTTTCGGGAGCGAGCGGTCACGACTTCCTTTTTGGCCGCGGTTGAGGGCTTGACCCCCGGTCCGGAAGCGCGACCACCCTGCTTGGCAGTTTTCGCCGGGAAAATATTCGGCTTCAGCAGCGTCTTTGCCGGGTTCGTCGATGCGGCCGCCGCCTGGGCCGTGACCAACTGCGCGCATGGCACGAGTATGGTGAGAAGCGACGCGAGAAGAACAGTACTGCGGAATCGCACTTTCGACCTCCTGTACTCGGTTGAGACTCCTGGCAAACGCCGTTGCTGAGTACAGGCAAGTCATGATGTCGATGGCCCCGGACTCAGATGATCGGCAGTGTACGGCCACATCTTCAGACCTGGGAAGATCGCAAAAAGGAGTACGGCAAAAACGCGGATCGCGAAAATGCCAATGGGGAAAATGCCTACGGCGAAGTACCTATTTCCGCCTTCCTTCTCCGCCGGGCGGGGGAATCACCTCGGATAGGAGAGACAAGTGAGCAAGTTAATGCGGATTAGTGCGGCGGCTCAGGTAGCTCTCCTGCAAAGGCGTGCTACAACATTCGGGGATCGGTCAAGGTCCCGGAAGCGCCTCGTGGCTTTGCAAACATCGTCACCACGACTCTGACTAACGACTGCCGGCTAGTGGTTTCCAAGACACAGTTAGTACCCGATCCTCAGTCCGCAGTAGTAACGGCGAACACCACGTCGTCATCTTTGACAGGGGCCGCCCCGCTTTCGGCCGGCTCTCCAGCTGCTTCGGCGCACTCGCCGGGTGACCCAACTGCAAGGTCGTATTACAGGCTATGGGACAATAACGTAACCAACATTGAACTTAACGGGTCGGCGACGACTGTCAACTGGTCTTACTCAAACGGAGTTGTGACTTCGGCCGGGGGCAACCTCCACTGGTACTATGCGCCTGATGGATGGTGGCTGAGGAACGACTCGGTTAATTGGTACACGGGCTGCGCTGGTTGCACTACACTCGGTCTCCATGGTTCGGCCGAGTTTTGCTACCCACACCTAACTACTGGCTACTATTGCGATTTCGACAATGTAGATGACAACTATATTACGGCCAATGGGAATGGTGGCTACCAGAATTGTTACTCCAGTTGGTGGTGGCAAGTCGGCTTCCCCGGATGGCATACTCAGGTGTGGTGTGGCTGGGGATACAGTGGCATCTAGGCGTGCGCAGTTAGCTTGAAAGGAGCAAATGCACAGGATCGGAAAGCGCGGATATTTCCGATCCTGATGACCCTTGCTGCGGTTTTGTCTGTTATTTACTATGTGCTTATCGTTCGGAGTCAAGGTGGATCACCCTCTTGGTCGTTTTTCCTTCTGATGGTTCCAGTAGTACTTGGCGCAGGAATTAGCTCCCTTCTAAACAGGGGCCGTGCTCGACAGGGGCTGTTACTGGCAACGTCCATCGTCGCTGCTGGCTTGGGGTTTATCACTCTTACGTCAATTGGTTGGCCGCTCCTTTTGACAGCGGTTCTGGGGCTGATAGCGCTGGTGAGTTAATACGGCACATGACGCTTAGTGGCCCAACGTTGGAGTCGCAATTCCGGCTGGCCATATAACCTCTGAAGCTGGATGTGAAGCCATGCGCCGACTAGGCCTCATCGTGGCGATCCTGGTGGCCGCGGTCGACATCTTGTATCTCGCGGTCGTCCGGGGGCAGGGAGTGAGCGATCAGCCTTGGGTGACCCGCTTCGTCGCGGCCTACCTGGCCGCCCTTGCGATCTGCGCCGCGCTCGCCGGAAATGGTGGCCAACAAATCGGCGGTCGTCGAGGGAGTGATGGTAGTTGTGACGGACGTGGTGTTGTCGAGAAGGGTTGGATCGGACTCGTTGGCGGTGATGGTGGCCTGGATTACAGCAGTTCCTATAGCCATGGCCTGGCCAGAGATCGAAAAGGCGCCGGCGGTGTTTGCGCCCCAGGAACTGAAGGTCCAGGTAACCCTTTGCCCAGCTGCGCTGCAGGAAGGGCTGCCAGAACCCCGGTAGGCTACGTCTGTAGGGAGGTTGACAGTCACGACGACTCCTGTCGCCGTTTCTGGACCAGTATTGGAGATCTCGACGGAATACGTGAAGTATTCCCCCCATTGGACGGTCGAGGGCGCACTGATGCCGACGCTCATGTCGGCCGTGCCGCTCGCGTGGACCAACAGGTGTGTCCCGTTCGCGAGGGCTCCAACGACGGGTAACGCTGCCGCCATAACCCAGGCGACGCGGCGTACGATTATCCCCGCGGAGCCTCCCCGATTGCCCATCAAGTATCGATCGCTTGAGGCGACCCTAGTTGGGCGAACCTTAAAGCTCTGGCGATCTTCAGGCTGCTGGGTCGAAGAGGGCGAGCGCTGAGCACGACTCCGGCATAATTGCCAGCGGCATGGACCTGACGCTCGCCGCCATCGTCATCATGAGCGCGTGGGTGGTCGCGATCGTGGCCGCCGGCCTGGTGATGTCGCTACGGCCGGGCGGCGCCCCGGTTCGTTTGGCGCCCGCCGGTGGGTCAGCGGTCGGTCAAACGGGGCGGCGCGACGAGATCCTGCTGGGTGGGGATGCGGAAGTCCTTGGCAACGTCCGCGGCAGCGTGCAGGCGGTCCGGCTACGACCGAATAGCCGGGAGCTCCAGGCGGTCGAGCTGGATAGCGGTTTTAACCTGGAGAAGCAACCCGTGCCGGCGACGGCCATCCTCTCCGCCGATGGGCAGGTGCTGCAACTGGCCGAAGTGTGGCCGGAGCCGCCCGACGACGCGCCTTTCACCGATGGGGTAACGCTGCGCCACAACATGACCGTGATCAGCGCCGAGGGGAAGCGCCTCGGCAAGCTCCGGCTCGTGTGTTTTGAGCCGGCCTCCGGGGTCGTCACGGCGCTGGTCGTCGCCGGGCGTGGGACTCCCGACCGGCGGCTGCTGCCCATCGATCGAGTCAAGGAGGCGGGACCGGATCGGATCGTCACCGATCTGAAGGCGAGCGAATGGACGACGCTGCCGCCGTTCGCCACCGATTGGGAGATCAAGCAAGCCGTTGTGGACCGGCTGGCGGCCGATCCCGAACTGCAAGCGCTGCAGCGCTCACTTCGCATCGACGTCCAGGACCAGCACGTTCGATTGCAGGGCTACGTCGGCGACCGAGCACAGGTCGACCGGGTGACCCAGCTGGTGGGTTCCATGCGAGAGGTGTTGAAACTTGACGTGGATCTTGTCACCGATGACGGACTCGCCCGGGCGCTGACCGACGCGATCGCTCGTGACCCCGCCGCCTCGACCGCACGCGTCCACGTCAGCGCCCACTACGGAACCGTCGACATCACCGGCGAGGCGCCCGATCGAGCAACGGCGCGGGCGATCGAGCGGGTGGCCGGTCAAGTCCCTGGCGTCCAGGCTGTCCACAACATGGTCGGCGTCCGCCGCCCAGGGCTGGCGTCGTAACGTGACCGAGCGTCCGGCCTGGCGTCAGGTCGAACGGCCCGACGGCGGAGCCCTCGAGGTGCTTTCGGATGACCGCGGCGACGAGCCCCTGGTCTTTCATTGGGGCACACCCTGTGCGGCGGTCTGGTTCGAGCCGCTGGCCAGTGCGGCGTCACGGGCGGGACTATGCCTCGTCATGTACTCCCGACCCGGTTACGCCGGTTCGACGCCACGACCCGGCCGGTTGGTCGCCAACGCGGCGGCCGATGTGGCTGCCATCCTCGATGCACTCGGTGCCGACACCTTCGTGACCATGGGCTGGTCCGGCGGAGGCCCGCATGCTCTCGCCTGTGCCGCGTTACTACCTGATCGCTGTGCCGCCGCCACCTCACTGGCCGGCGTTGCGCCCTATCCTGCCGAGGGGCTCGATTGGCTGGCGGGGATGGGTGCGGAGAACGTCGAGGAGTTTTCGGCTGCAATCGAGGGCGAGCGCGCACTCGGCGCCGCCCTCCAGAAGATGGCGAGGGATCTCCAAACGATCCAGGGAGCCGATGTGGCGGCAGCCCTTGGCGGCCTGGTATCCGAGGTCGACAAGCTCGCGTTGACCGGTGAGTTCGCCGATACGGTGGCGGAGTCTTTCCGGAGAGCATTGTCAACTGGAATTGCCGGCTGGCGAGACGATGACCTGGCCTTTACTCGGAGCTGGGGATTCGACCTCGCCAATATTCGGCGCCCAGTGGCCGTGTGGCAAGGCGGACAGGATCGGATGGTCCCCTTTTCGCATGGCCAGTGGCTTGCGGCGCACATCCCGACCGCACGTGTCCATCTCTATCCAGACGAAGGCCACCTCTCGCTTGGCGTCGCGTCGCTGGATCGCATCGTGGCGGACCTTGCAGGGCTGGGAAGCGAGGCGAGCCGACCGTACCGCTAGTCTGCCTCGACGATTCTGTGGTCGAACAGGATCTGGCAGCCGCCGCCCTGGCCGAGCTCGATCGTGCCGCCGACGGCGCAGTAGCGCTTGGTGGCCAGTTCCGTCGCCTTGCGGACCAAGCTCTCGTCGAAGGCGCCGTGCCCAGAGATTTCGTAGACGAGCCGTATCTCCGTGAAGGCCTTCGGCCAGTCGGGCTGGCGATCGCCCTCCGCTCGGACCATCAGCGCTTTCAGCGGCTGTTTCATCTTCTGGAGCAGCGACACGGCCGTGATCCCGGTGCAGGCGCAGAGCGCGGCCAGCAGCAGATCGGGTGGACTGATGCCCTGATCCGTGCCAAGCGGTGGAACCTCGTCGGCCGTCGCATCGTGGCCGCGGTCGTCCGATAGGTCGAAGCGGAAACCCTCGCCGGACCAGCGCGCGCTCGCGGTCATGTCACGGAGTCTAGGGGGCCGGACAAACCGGCCCCCGCTCGAACGGACGTTACGCCGTAATGGTCGCCGTCGCCAGGCTACCTCGCGTTGTACACGGAAGACAGGTCCCGCACCGCGGCATCGCGCGTCCCCAGCGGTGCCAGGCCGAATCGCTTCTCGATCGTCGCCAGGATCGAGGTCGTGTCATGCGGCACGTGATCGACGACGAAGTCACCGTTCAGGAATGGCGAGATCACAAGGACCGGGACCCGCGTGCCGGGACCCCACTGGTCAGCAGCGCCATCGTTGCCGCCCTGACCGGGGGGTGTCACATGATCCCAGAAGCCGCCAAACTCATCGTAGGTGGCGACGACCAGCGTGTCGTTCTTGCACGCGCCGCCCTCGATTGCCTTGATCAGATCGACCAGATGCTTGCTGCCCCGAGCCTCGTTGGTGTAGCCGGGGTGCTCGTTCTCCTCGCCGATCGGCTTGACGAAGGAGACGGGCTTGAGGTTGCACTGGCTGGCCGAGGAGTTCGCGACCTGGAGGAAATCCTTCTCGTCACGAAGGTGCGCCGCCCGGGCGGCCTTCCCAGCCTGCGTCGACGTGTCAAATTCGGCGAAGTAGTTGAACGGCTGATGGTGGAACTGGAACAACTTGTCCGGGCAATAGGGGTAGGGAGCAGGCGGGTTGGTAACGATGGTGTTCGGGTCCGAGCAAGTTGGCCCCGGACCATTCGTATAGTACGGGCTACTCGTGTTCCCAGCGGCGTTGTCCCAACCACCGGCATACCAGGCCCAATCGAGGTTCGCCGCGTTGAGCTCGTCACCGATGTTGGGGGTGGTCAGCGCCGGGAGTCGGCGTGCGCCAGGCGTATTCGGGAAGTACGGCTGGAACATTGGCTGCGTCGTATTGACGGCGAAGTCGCCGCAGACGACGCCAGCCGGCGTCGGCGGACGATTGGCTGCTGGGTTGCACGACGCCGTCAGGTTGAAGTCTTTCGCCATGGGGCCGAGTGGCGAGGTATAGAGCGAATAGCTGGTCGGCATCCCGTTGACGTCGACGACGGAGTGCCGGTCATTCGATGAGCCGTCGTTGGCCGCCCCGGCAAAGATCGGGGTGGCGGCGGCGACCAGCCACTGATGGTTGAGGAAGGAACCGCCGAAGGCCGCCTGAAAGAACTTGTCGGCGATTGCGTACTGCGGGTGCCCCGCCGCGTGGAGGTACTGGTAGATCGGGAGCAACTGGGTGTCATAATGGCCCATCGTCAGGCCAATCGCGTCGCTGCCGGTCACGTAGCGGTTCTGGTTCCCACCGTTCAGCTGGTACTGCTCCTGGTAATAGCGGTGGACCAGATCCTCCGTCGCCATTGTCGACGGGATATATGTGTCGATCGTGAAGGGTGCGTTCGTAAAGTGACTGGTAAATGTGGTGCCGGTGGTGGTGTCAACACAGTCCCGGGGGAGCGCGGCGGTGAGGATCGGGTCGTTCTGCTTCAAACAGGTGTAGGGCGCGCCGCTCTGACCGATCTGGATGGTGTTGGAGCTATCGGCCCGGCTGAGGCCGTTGACCCCCTCCCAGGTGCCAAAGAGGTTGTCGAAGCTGTGATTCTCCTGGTAGATGACGACGATGTGTTTGATGTTGCTGAGCGCTGCTGCGCTCGGCCCGCCTGGCGATCCCGCTGCGGGTAGGGCGCTGAGCCCCAGCAAAGACGCCAGCGCCGCCGGCGCGATGATCCGGACACCTCGATTCATGAGCCTCCTCCTCCCTGGTCAAACCTGGCTGACAGGTCTTCCTCAGCTCTCGTTTTACGCGACCTGGTGGAAGAAATCAAGAAGATCCGGTTAAGGCTTGGCCTACCTACTCAGTACCAGGCGGGCGCCGAGGTCGCGGTGAGGTCGACGCCCTGGGTTACCTGCACCGGCACCGGAGCCGCCGGCAAGGGCGGCGGAACGACGATGGACGAGGCTTCCCCGCCCGCCGATGGCGAGTGCATCGGGCTCGGGGCCGGCGACGGTGTCGGGGCGACGGGCAGCGCCAGCCACCAGAGCTGGAAATGCCCGGCCATGCCCGCCGGGGCGAAGTAGGCGAGCGCCCTGCCATCCGGTGACCAGGCGGGCGAAGCATAGAGGCCGGCGTCGAGTAGGACGCGGGCCGGGCCGAGCGCGTTGCCGTTGAAGGGGGCTACCTCGAGCCTTGCGGTCTGCTTCCCGCCGGTGCAGATCATGGCGAGCTGCGTGCCGTCCGGCGAGAGCGCCGGCTGGCTACAGTCGTCCGCCAGGTCGGTCAGCGGCTTGCCAGTCCAGTCACCCGGGCGGCTTTGAAAGACGATCTGCGAGTGCACCGCAGTTGAAGGATCGATCGAATGCCTGACGAAGATAAGGCCCGCCCCGGCCAGCGGGATCGGGCTTACGTCGCCACCGGTGTAGTAGTACGGGTCGGTGCGACGCCGCGCCTGATATTGCGGGCCGTTCAGCGGCATGCTCCAGATGGACAGATCGACGCCGTTGTTCTTTGGGCTGTCGTAGCCGAAGAACAGGGTCGTGCCGTCCGGGGACACGCGGGGGTAGAAGGCCCAGTGGTTGGCATCGATGATGCGCGAGTCATTTTTGGTCAGGCGCTTCAAGACGTGGCCGTCCAGATCCAGCAAGTAGAGGTCACTGAAAAAGGCGCTCCGCAAGACGGCGATCAGGTGGGTGTGGTCGGGCGTCAGCGTTGGTTGCGACCAATCGCCGGCCGGGCCGATCTCGGTGAAGCCACCGTCGTTGAGCCTGTAGAGCCGTCCGTCCTGTACGACGTACATGGTGCCGGGCAGAACGGACTTTGCTTTTGCCGCCGGTGGCAGCTGCGCGCGCTCCTTGACGACTTTGCTCTTCAGGGTCCCGAGATAGAGGTAAACGCCCGACCCGAACGCCACCATCAGCGGAACGAACATGATGGCCGCCAGCCGCCGGACGATCATGGGAAGTTCGCCCTCACAATCGGCAGGATCTGGGCCCAGTGTGGCAGGATCACGCTCTGACCGCTGATCTGCCCGTAGCTCGAATAGGCGGGGACGTAAAGCACGATTCGCCGGACGTTCGACAGGTCGAAGGCGCTCGCGACGCTCAGCAGGCTCCGCACCCGGTCCAGCCCCATGCTGGTCTTGAACTCGCCATGTAGCGCGTTGACGATATCGGGCAGGTCGGCCGCGTTGAGGGTGCTCGCCTTCGCCTTCATCGCGATCAGCACCTGCTGCTGTCGGGCCGACCGGCCGAAGTCCCCGTTGATGTCGTTGTGCCGCGAGCGAACGTACTGCAGCGCGTGGCTGCCATCGAGGTGCTGGGCGCCGGGCAGGACGGCGACGCGCTTGTAACCGTAGAGAAAGCCCCCGCCAATGTCGTCCGGGTAGAAGTCATCGAGCACGGGGTTCGTGACAAAGACGTCGATCCCACCGAGCTGGTCGATCAGCTTGATCAGGCCCTTGAGGCCGACCCAAGCGTATTCGTCGACGTGGACGTGAAAGTTCCGCTCGACGGTGGCAATCGCCGCGGCCGGGCCGCCGTAGGCGTACGCGGCATCGATCTTGGCGCTGCCGCCGGTCGAGAGCGGTACCCACAGGTCGCGCGGGATGGAGAGCATGGTGACGTGTTTGGTGGCCGGCTCGACCCGCACCAGGATCATCGACTGGGTGAGCACATGGTCGGCATTGAACTTCGAATCGTCGTCGGAGCCGAGCAACAGCACGGTGAACGGTGCCCCCGGCGATGCAGCCGGCGTCGGGGTGACCTTCACACCCGGGCTGTCGCTGGGCGGCACCACGATGTGCTGGCCGGTCTGTCCGACGCCTGCGACCACTACCGGAAAGAAGTACGCGGCAGCGCCCGCGAACCCCGACAGCAGCAGGCAGAGGAGGGTAAAGATGCCCAAACGCACAGGATGCAAACGCGAGGCGCGACGGCGCCTTGCAGGCCCCAGACCAGCCATCAGACGCTACGCATCATGCACTTTTCAACATTGGAGATTGATAAGAGAGGCGGGCAGGTCGAAACCGCCCCCAGCCGACTCAACGGGCTGAGCCATAGGAAGGCTACGGTTTTCCGCCGCCGGAGGATACTTTCACGCCTGATTTTGGCCCAGGCAATGACAGTCAACGCCGCGCTTCCTTCCCCGGGCCGAGCCAGCCAACCGAGGCCCAGGCATCGAACAAAAACGCTTCGGTCGCGTCAGAATTGACCCGACATGAGCCCGGGTGCGGCTCCGATGACGGCCCCGACCGGCCTCGCTGCAGCGACCCGGGCGGTGCTGCTCCGCCGTTTCCTTGCGCTCGTCGCCGACACGCTGCTGATCTCGCTCCTTGACGCCATCATCAACGGGACATTCGGGGTCGAGCACGTCACCAACGGCATCGCGACATCGATGACCAGCGGCGGTTTCACCTCGTTCACGACCCAAACCACCGTTGACTGGCCCTGGCTGGCGCTGCTGTGGGTGACGTACTACGCCGTGCTGGAGGGCCTGTTCGGCGCCACGTTCGGAAAGCGCCTCGCCGGCCTGCGCGTCACCGATCTGGACGGTCGCCGCATCGGCCGCCAGGCCGCGATTCTCCGCAACGTCGCCCGCCTGCTCGACGTGCTGCCGTTCCTTTATTTACTGGGCGGCATCCTCACTCTCAGCTCACGGCAGCATCAACGCCTCGGCGACCGGTTCGCTGGGACACTCGTGGTCCCGGCGGCCGCCGTCGTCAGCCCGCCGCTTCCACCAGAGGTCCGGCGCCGCCGAGCCACCGGACTGGCGGCATCGGTCGCAGTGCTTCTCGCCTTCTGCGCCTGGTTCGGCTACTTCGCCCGTCCGCCGCTCGTCATCGAGGGCGCGAAGAACACGGGCGAGGGCATCTTCTTCAACCAGGGCGTCGGCAGTTACAGCCTCGGCTCGCCGCACTGGGGAAAAGGTACGGTCACCTACGCGATCACGTATGAGATTTCGCGGACGAACCAGTCGTGCTTTGGCGATGTCACGCTGCATTGGAGCTGGTTCCTGGGAGGCTGGGTCTTCAGCGGCGGCCAGTCTCACTGCTCCGCCCCGGTCTACCCTTAGGCAACGTCGCGGCGGACCGCCCGAAGCGCCGCGACCAGGCGCTCATTTTCCTCTGGCCGGCGGACGGTCACCCGGATGTACTCCGCCAGTAGCGAGGTCGCCGGGAAGGTGCGGACCACCAGGCCCTTTTTCAGGAGCGCCGGCGCGACCGCACGGCCGGTCTGCACCAACACGAAGTTGGCCGCCGAGTCGCGGACCTCGAAACTGAGCGCCTGCAGCTCGCGACGCAACCGGGCCCGTTCGTCCTTGACGTGCCGCACGCGCCGGCGCATGCCATCGACATCAGTCAAGGCCTGAATCCCAAGTGCCGCCGACACCACGCTGATGCTGCCGGGCGGCCGCACCTTTCGGAGCGCGTCGCTGATGGCCGGCCCGGCCAATGCATAACCGACCCGGACCCCGGCGAGCCCGAACGCCTTGCTCAAGGTGCGAACGACGACGGCGTTCGGCATTCGATCGATCAAGGGCAGGGCGGTGACGCCCGACGTCTCGAAATAGGCCTCGTCGACTACCAGCACGCCGTCCGTCGCGACGGCCACCTCTTCGATGAAGTCCAGCGGCAGGAGCTCGCCCGTGGGGTTATTCGGGTTGCAGAGCCAGGTCAGGCGCGCAGCTCGGGCGCGCTCCAGGAATGCCCTGCGGTCGAGATGCAGGTCGATCGCTCGAACTTCGTCGGTCGAGCCGCCGGCCATCTCGGTCAGGATCCGGAACATCGGGTAGGTGGGGTGAGAGAGGAGCACGCGGGAGGCGGCATCGATGTAGGCCTTGGCGATCAGGTCCAGAATCTCGTCGGCACCGGCGCCGACCGTGATCCGATCGGTCGGCACATCGGCGTACTGCGCGATCGCCTCGGTGAGGGCCGCGTAGCTGGTATCGGGATATTCGTTGAGGGGCTGGGGCGTCAGCGCGTCGAGCCGCGCGCCCGGCCAGGGAAAAGTGTTGGTGTCGAAGCGGACGACCTGGTCTTCTGGAACGCCGGCCTGACGCGCGATGCTGGCACTGGGTGGCTCCCATTCGTAGGGGTGCATCCGGCTGATGGCGGCGCGGGGTTCGGGCGGCAACTTTGGAGGGGGCACGATACCTTACTTATCTACTGGGTCTGATGGGATTTCGCCGGGATCGCCTTCCCTAGCGCCGCCGGCTACTGGAGAAGAGGACAAACATCGCCCCATAGTTGAGCGCCACCACGAGGATGACGCCAACCACCGACCAGAGGATCCCTGACCGCGTCTGGCGAAGCGATCGCCCGCGGCGCTCGCTCCAGGCTTGCGCAGCCGCGATCACCAGGCAGGTAAAAGCGATTCCTGCGAAGCCGAAGGCAATGAGGATGCCCGTGCCCGGTGTGCCCAATGTCGCTACTCCAGCCGCAATCCCGGCTAAGACGAAGGCCACTCCCAACAGTCGGTAGACGCCCGGAGAGAGGAGCGCTCGTTGGCCCCGTGGATCGACCAGGCCACTGGGCAGCCAGCGGGGAAGCGTCCCCGTGATGAGCAGGGGGACACTCAGGAGCAGGGCAGCGGCGGAGAGG
>Ga0070697_100001206_pt1 | contig 19525 bp, 20 predicted proteins | sample KBSK1501metaG_FD_65475 | JGI IMG/M metagenome (GOLD analysis project Ga0070697, IMG submission 65475) | Corn, switchgrass and miscanthus rhizosphere microbial communities from Kellogg Biological Station, Michigan, USA - KBS K1-50-1 metaG | ecosystem: Host-associated > Plants > Roots >... | reverse complement strand
TCAAGTGTCCGCCCTGGCTGAGGTCCATCCCCATGACGGTGTCGCCCACATTGAGGACCGCGGCGTAGACCGCATAGTTGGCGGTCGTGCCGCAGTGCGATTGCACGTTGGCATGCTCGGCGCCGAACAGTTCCTTTGCCCGCTCGATCGCGAGCGTCTCGATCCGGTCGACGACCTGGGTGCCACCGTAGTACCGCTTGCCCGGATAGCCCTCGGCATATTTGTTGTTGAGCAAGGAACCGAGCGCCTGAAGGACGGCAGGACTGGCGATGTTCTCGGAGGGAATGAGCTCCAGGGTGTACTGCTGGCGTTCGAATTCGTCGCGGATCGCGGCACCGACCTCGGGATCGACCAGGTCGATCCGGCTGGTCAGATCGGTACGGGCCTGCAGCACCGGCTCATTATCCTCGAATCAGTTCAAAGTCCGGGATTGCGCCCTGGCGCAGGATGCGAGGCTTAGCCCCGGCCAGGTCGAGGATGGTCGAGGGCTGACCGATGCGACACGGTCCGCCGTCGAGCACGAGATCGACGCGGTCACCCAAGCCGGCGATGACCTGGTCGGCATCGACCGGTGGCGGCGCTCCCGCCCGGTTGGCGCTGCTGCTCGCGATCGGTTCGCCCAGCGTCCTCAGCAGCGCGAGCGCGACGTCGTGGTCTGGGGCGCGCACCGCGATAGTGGGCACGTCGCTTGGAGTCCGAGCCGGCAGGACCAGCGTCAGCGGGCCCGGCCAGAACCGTGCCATCAGCTCGGCGGCGGCTGCGGACACGACCGCGAAGCGTTCGACCTGGGTCTTATCCAGCACCAGCCACACCATGGGCTGCGCGGACGGACGCTGCTTGACCTCGTAGAGGCGAGCGACCGCCTCCGGATCGGTGGCGCGCGCAGCGACCGCGTAGAGCGTGTCGGTTGGGAAGGCGATCACGGCGCCGGCGCGCAGCTGCGCCGCGGCCTGGGCGATGTGCGATGGATCCGCCGGCCACCGCACGGTCACGTCTGGATGCGCACCACCCGGTTGAGTCCGGCCAGATCCTTGTGCACACTGACGTCGGCCGCTGTCCAATGCCCCTGCGCGAGGCGCACGATGCGGCGCGTTTGCGCCGGGTCGCACTCGAACAGCAGCAGCCCGCCGAGTTTCACCGCCGCCGGCGCTTGCGCCAGCGCGTTGCGAATCAGCGCCAGTCCGTCCTTGCCGCCGTCGAGGGCGAGCGCCGGCTCGTACTCGAGCTCCTTCGGCCGGATCCGTCGAAGCGCCTCGGGAATGTAGGGCAGGTTGGCGAGGATCACGTCGGCAGGGCCAGCCCCACGCAGCAAGTTGGCCCTGACGGTCGTGATTCGGCGGCGGAGCCGGTAGTGGGCGATATTTTCGTCCGCCACTCGCAGCGCGCGGGCGCTGACATCGCGGGCCTCGATGCGAACCTGCGGAACGGCCTTGGCGACCGAGATTGCGACCGCCCCGCTGCCGGTGCCGAGGTCGATCACGCGCCGCGCGTTGGGATGCGTCTTCAACCAATCGATCGCCAGCTCGACGAGGAGCTCACTCGACGGCCGTGGAATCAATACCGCCGGGGTCACGCGGAACATGTGGCCGAAAAATTCGCGCTCTCCGACCAGGTAGGGCACCGGAACCCGGGCGGCTCGACGGCTGGTCAACCGACGCAGTCGAGTGCGCTGCGCGAGCGTCAGCTGTCGGTCCGGGTGACTGTGGAGCCGCTCGCGCGAACTGTGGATCACATGCGCCACCAGGATCTCGGCGTCGAGCCAGGGTAATGGGATCCCTGCCGTCGTAAGGGTCGCCCGGGCCTTCGCGAGCTGCGCCTTGACCCGGCCGGCGTCAGTTGCGGCCGGCGCCATTGGGCGGCTCGCTCAAGCGGTTGCCCTGGTCCCAGGCAATCAGGCGATCGATGACCGGATCGAGATCGCCTGCCTGGACGAATTGGGGCAGCTTGTAGTACTTGAAATCGATCCGGTGGTCAGTAATCCGCCCTTCCGGATAGTTATAGGTACGGACTTTTTCGCTGCGGTCGCCGGAACCGACCGCGGAGCGCCGCACTTCGGTAAGGGCCGCGTGTTGCTGCGCCATCTGACGGTCGAGCAGACGCGCCATCAGCACCTTTTCCGCCTTCGCCTTGTTCTTGAGCTGCGAGCGCTCGTCCTGGATGGAGACCACGATCGGCGGTGAGCCATCTTCCGGCGTGTAGGTGAGGCGGACCGCTGAGTCGGTCGTATTAACGCTTTGCCCGCCGTGCCCGCCGGAGCGGAAGACATCGACCTTGAGCCGGTCCGGGTTGATCGCGACATCGACCTCTTCGGCCTCCGGCAGGACCACGACGGTAGCCGTCGACGTGTGAATACGACCCTGCGCCTCAGTCTGCGGTACACGCTGCACGCGGTGGACGCCGTTCTCGAATTTCAGCCGTGAGTAGGCCCCTCGGCCGCGAATCTCGAAGACCACCTCTTTGAAGCCGCCGCGCTCGGTCACGTTCTCTGAGAGCAGGTCGACCTTCCACCGCCGCGACTCGGCATACCGGCTGTACATCCGGAAGAGATCGGCGGCAAACAGACCCGCCTCATCCCCACCGGTTCCCTGCCGAATCTCGACGATGACGTCCTTGTCGTCGGTGGGATCCTTAGGGACGAGCGCGGTGTTGAGCTCCCCTTCGAGCCGGTTGCGCTCCGCTTGTTGCTTCTCGAATTCCTGGCGCGCGTAGGTTTGCATCTCGGGATCGCGCTCGTGATCGGCGAGCTCGCGCGCTTCCGCCATCCCGCGCTCGGCGCGCCGATAGGCTTCGTAGAGTTCCACCAGGTCGCGGAGCTGCGCCTGCTCCTTGCCCAGCCGCTGCAGCTCTTTGAGGTCGGCGTGCACCGCCGGATCGGCCAGCCGCTCGGTGATCGCGTGGTATCGCGCCCGAACGGCTTCGAGCTGTTCGAACATCAGGCCGCGGCCTCTTTCTCCTCCCGACGGGCTCCTTCGAAGGCCGCCAGCGCCACCTCGATCTGCCGATCGTCGGGCTCCCGAGTCGTCAGCTTTTGCGTCAGCAGGAAGGGAAGGATTAGCACCTTGATGACCGGATTGTTCCGATGCCGGCCGGCAAACCGGATGAACTCGTACGCCAGCATGGCGATCACCGGGATCAGGACGATGCGCGAGAGGAGTAAGAGGGGCAAGGCCGGGCGACCAACCAGGCCAAAGACGAAGGCGCTCACCACCATGACCGCCAGCAAGAACCCGGTACCACAGCGCGGGTGCAGTGTGCTCTGCGTCCGTACATTTGGCACGTCGAGCGGCAGCCCGGCCTCATAGGCGTTGATCGTCTTGTGCTCCGCGCCGTGGTAGGCGAAGAGGCGAGCGATTTCGGACTTAAAGGAGATCGCATAGAGGTAGAGCAGCAGGAGCGCGATCCGCACCACACCGTCGACGATTCCGAAGAAAAGGTTGCTATGGCCGCGGCTCAGAAACCCGGCGGCAAGGAGCGGCACGCCAAGGAAAAAGAGCAACGCGCCCACGATCGCGATCCCCATCGTGACTCGGATGGCGTTTGCGCTCAGCTCCACCTGCTCGGCGGCAGCCTGGATGTTGGCCGACCACACCAGGGCCTTCATCCCCAGGTGGAGCTGCTCCCACAGCCCGGCGAGGCCACGGAGCAACGGCAGCTTCCAGATTGGGTGGGTGTAGATGACGGACAGCAGGCGCTCGCGCAGGACCTGGATCTCGCCGTCCGGCTTGCGAACCGCCACCGCATAGGTGGTGCGGCCGCGCATCATGACGCCCTCGAGCACGGCCTGGCCGCCGTAGAAGAACTTGTCCTGGCTCACCGCCGCGCTCATGCTAGTCCCTGCGCGATCGCGTGGGCCACATAAGGCCCAACGACAGCGCGGCTTATCTCTTCCGCTGCTGGCGCTGCTGGAACCGGTCGACGCGGCCCTGGGTATCGACGATCCGCTGCTGGCCGCTGAAGAAGGGGTGGCATACCGAGCACACCTCGGTCTTGAGCTCTCTCTGCGTCGAGCCGGTCGTGAATTTATTGCCGCAGAGGCAGGTCACGACCGCATCGTGGTAGTAGGTGGGATGGATGGTGGCTTTCATGGGGCTCCCTATTTTATCTCAAGCTCAAAATGGCCGAGGTCTGGAGCATCCCCAGGCCCAGGGCGAACAGCAACGCAAGGTAAAGCGAGCCGACGATGACCTTAGTCTGGGCGTCGACTGCGTAGTACGCCGGGTTCAAAACGGTCGACCGAAACCGCTGCCAGGTGGCGAAGGCTCCGAAGATCAAGACCAGGAAGAGCACCGGGCTGACCGTGGTCCCCACCTGCATTTCGAAGATCAGCAGCCCGGCCGCGATCACCAACCCGGCCACGTTGAACCATTTCGAAAGCAACGACGTCACGCGGCCGCCGTCGAGCGGCGTCAGCGGGATCAGGTTGAAGAGGTTGATCAGGAAACCGAAGTAGGCGAGCGCCCGGAGCAGCTGACCGGCGCTCGAGTCTGGCATCGACAGGTAGCCGAGGTAGCAGAGACCCGCGGCGATCGACCCCAGCACCGGACCGCCGATCGCCATGATCGACTCCTGGGCGACGCTGCGCGGCTGCTGCTTCATGCTGACGAAAGCGCCAAGGAACGGGATCATGACAGGAAGGGTGACCGGCAACCCCATGATGCGCGCCACCACGACGTGACCGCTTTCATGGATCAGGATGAGGAGGACGATCCCGACGCCGAAGGCCCAACCGAACAGCTGGGCGTAGATCAGCGCCGTCACTCCGGTCGAGACGACGGTAAACCACAAACCCTTGAACTTGAGGACCAGCAGCCCCGCGTAGGACAGCTTGCTGAGAACCAGGCCGAGGAAGGCGAGGATGCCCGCCACCGCCCCATTCCGGCGGCCTCGATTGCTGCCGGGCTGTGCCGGGATATCGGCCTGCACCGGGCGATCGGTGCCATGGCCGTAGTCCGCGGTGCCCATGTGGGGATCGTTAGGCGAATAGAGGTCAGCCACTAGCTCAAAGCATGCCCAGCTGGGGCGGGTTTTAACCAGCCCCCACCCTCACGAACCGGCCACGGCCGGGTGAAATTCCCAAGCGCCAACCCGGGGCAGCGCGCCGTGAGCTCCCGGACAAAGGCTCGCATACCGATGCCCCGCGTGGGATTCGGGATCTGGCCCAACAGCCAGTGCGGATCGACGTTCAGGCTCCGCAGCTGCACCTGGTGGACGCCGTGTTCCTGGACGAATGCGACCAGCGCTTCCAGCTCTGACGGCGCGTCGCTGATCCCGGGAAAAGTCAAGAGGTTGATCGTGACCTGGCCGCCGGCCGCGGCCACCAGCTCCGAGCACTGCGCGACTTGCGCCAGCCCGTACCCGACCGGCCGGTAGTAGGCGCGGAATCGCTTGTCGTCGAGGCTGAAGATGCTGATCCTGACCGAGTTCAGTCCGGCATCGACCAGGCGGCGCAGCACAGCAGGCCGCGACCCATTGGTGTTGATGTGGATCGTGGCGTGCGGCCAGGCCGACCGGATGCGGCGGGTCGCCTCCACCAGGGCGGCGCCTCGCGTCAAAGGCTCGCCCTCGCATCCCTGGCCGAAGCTCACGAAGTTCGCATTGCCCGCACTGAGATGCCAGGCGGCGAGCTCGGCGATGTCGGCGGCGGTGGGCGCGAAACCGAGGCGCGTCTGCGGCGAGGCAACGTCGCCCCACTGCTCGGAGATACAGCCAAGGCAGGCCGCGTTGCACGCAGGCGAAACCGGGATCGCCCCTTCACCCTGGCGCAGGAAAACGTTCTGGGCGGTCAGGCACCGATAGTCAGTGGCGCAGGTCTCCAGGTGGCGGAGCAGCCGGCTGTCCGGGAGGGCCCGCTGTCCGGCGCGAATCTCCCGGTCGACGTGCCGGCGGTCCTCGGCCTGCGGGTCCCATACGCTCCAGCGATCGGTTCGCATGGCGGCGACATGCGGCTCGCCATCGATCGCGGCGACCGCCGCGTATCCGAAGAGGGGCAGCACCGGTGGCCGACCATCATCTTCGTAGGCGGGCAGCCAGGTCCGCAGGTAGCCGGGAGGCAGAACCGCAGCCACGGCCAGGGCGCCCTCCTCTTCGACGCGGACCGTTGACCCGGCGGCCGTCCGTCCCAGGGCGAACCGACCTGGTAGGTGCATCAGGGTGGTCCCGGCCGGCATCGGAATCAGCCGATCGGCTGCACCGATCTCCCAACCACTTCGCGCGACCGGCTCGAGCGATCGATGCACCCGTACCCGTCCGTCAGCCGACGCATAGAGGAGGCGCTGCACGCCCTCTACCTTATCGACACGCGCGCATATCCGGATGCGATGAGAAATCTATGGGAGGAGGTCGATCGGGTTTTGCGGGACGCCCTCGTAGCGAATTTCGAAGTGGAGATGAGGGCCGCTGGCGCGTCCGGTCGCACCCATCAATCCGATGAGCTGGCCCTGGGTCACCGTGCCGCCGGTCTTGACCAGCACCGCGGACATGTGGCCGTAGATCGAATGGAAACCGTCGCCGTGGTCGATCTCGACGTAGATCCCATACGAGCCCCAGCCGGCAAAGACCACCGTTCCCCCGTCGGCGGCGACTTCCGGCGTCCCGACAACATTCGCGATATCGATTCCGGGGTGGAACTGCCAGAAGGACTGGGTGATGACGCCCTGGGTCGGCCAGACAAACCGGATGACATGCTGACGGCTGCCCCCGGGATCCGACGCGCTGGCGGGCTGCGTCAGCACGTCGCCACTGTTGTTCCCTTGCGCCGCCAGGTCCTCCTGGGCGCCGCCCTGATGATGCCCCGGCGCAAAGGGCGAAATCGCCTGCGCGGCAGTTGCCGGGTAGCGGAGCGCCGACTCGCCCTGCGTGGTCATCACGACCGCGGCGCTGCCGGCGGTGGCATGGGCCTCAGCAGTCGGATGCTTGAACACCAGCGGCGCCAGCAGAAGGACAAGGCACGCCAGGGCGAGCGCCCAGCCATGAGCGGCTAGTCTTGGGATTCCCCTTGCCAAAACTCGGGCAGTCTAACCGACTTTTAGTCTGGGCGTCAACTCAAACACCACCATTTGCACACTTCCTCCAAATGCCTAGCGAACTTTCCGGTGGGCGCCCTCGACCGACTTCAGCGCGTAATGGTGCTTGGTATTGAGATGGCGCACGGTGCCGCTCTTGCTGCGGAAGACCATCGACTCGGTCTCGGCCCAGAAGTGGTGGTAGATGACCCCGTGCAGGAACTCGCCGTCGGTGACACCGGTGGCCGCAAAGGCGACATCATCCCCCCGCACGATGTCGTCGACGCCGTAGACCCGCCGCACGTCGTCGAAACCCGCAGCGCGCGCCTTCTCCTCGTCATCCCGAGAGCGAAGCCAGAGCCGGCACTGCAGGTCACCGCCAAGACACTTCAGGGCACAGGCGGCCAGCACCGCTTCCGGCAGGCCACCCACGCCCAGCATCACGTCGATCCCCGTGCCTTCGAGCGTCGCCATGATCGCCGCGGCGATGTCGCCGTCACTGAGCAGGGTGATACGGGCACCGACCTGCCGCACCTGGTCCATCAGGGCTTCGTGGCGCGGACGGTCGAGCATGACGATGGTCAGATCCGAGACCTGCACCTTCTTGGCGAACGCGACCCGCTGCAGGTTGTTCTCCACCGAGTCCGTCACGTCGATCGAGCCTCGGGCGTCGGGGCCGACCGCGATCTTCTCCGCATACATACCGACCGGCGCGCGCATCAGCGTTCCGCGCTCGGCGGTCGCGATCACGGAGACCGCGTTGGGCAGGCCTTTCGCCACCAGCGTCGAGCCATCGATCGGCTTGAGCGCCACATCGCAGGGGTCACCGATGCCGTCGCCTGCCGGTTGGCCGACAGCCAGGGGCGCCGACGCCGGCTCCTCCCCGATGATGATCGTCCCTTTCATGTGCACTCCCTGAAGCGCCTCGCGCATCGCCTTCCCGGCGGTTGCCCGGATGCCCTCGCGGTCGAGGTTGCCCATCCAGCGCCCCGCCGAGAGGGCCGCCGCCTCGGTGGCGCGTACCAGCTCGAGCCCGAGGTTCGGTTGGACCGTTCGCGGCGCAGCGATGCCGCCTGACGAGGGCGTCGAGACGTCAGATCTCACGCGGTCTGGGAGGTCTTATCCGTTGAGACCGCCGGCTTCGCCACCGTGTCGGCTGCCGGCAGCACACCCGCCTTGACCGCGGCGGCGGCGACGAAGTCCCGGAAAAGCGGATGCGGACGGTTCGGCCGGGAGCGGAATTCCGGGTGGAATTGCGAGGCCACGAACCAGGGGTGGTCGCGCAGCTCGATGATTTCAACCAGGCGGTCATTGGGCGAGGTCCCGGAGAAGATCATCCCCGCCTCCCACATCGCCTCCCGGTAGGCATTGTTGAACTCGAAGCGGTGCCGATGGCGTTCGTAGACGATTGGCTCGGCGTAGGCCTCGGCCGCCAGGGTGCCGGGTTGCAGCTTGCAGGGGTAGAGGCCGAGCCGCATCGTGCCGCCCTTGTCGGCCACGTCGCGCTGCTCGGGGAGGAGATCGATCACCGGATGGCTGGTAAACGCGTTGAACTCGGTGCTGTTGGCGTCCGGGTCACCGAGCTTGTCGCGGCCGAACTCGATGACCGCGCACTGCATCCCGAGGCAGAGCCCGAGGTAGGGCGTCAACGAGGTCCGAGCGAACCGAGCGGCGGCGATCTTGCCCTCGATGCCGCGATGACCGAAGCCACCCGGAACCACGACGCCGTCGACGTCGTCGAGTGCCCGCAGATCGCCTGCTTCCAGGGTTTCGGAGGCGATCCACTTGATGTCAACGCGCAGGTTGTGATGGACACCGGCGTGCCGCAGTGCTTCGGTGACGCTGATGTAGGCATCGGGGGCCGGCAGGTACTTTCCGACCACTCCGATACGGACGCTGCCCGCCGGATGCTGAATGCGATGCACCAGCTCTTTCCAGTCGCTGAGGTCGGGCGGCGACGCCGGCGCGTCCAGCGCCTCGACGATCACGTTTCCCAGCCCGGACTCTTCGAGCATGAGCGGGACTTCGTAGATCGAGTCCGCATCGGGAACCGAGATCACGGCGCGGCGGTCGACGTCGCAGAACAGGGCGATCTTGTCTTTGAGCGCAACGCTGATCTCTCTCGCGGAGCGGCAGACGATGGCGTCGGGCTGGATGCCGATGCTGCGCAGGGCGGCGACACTGTGCTGGGTGGGCTTGCTCTTGAACTCCTCCGAAGCTTCGATGAAGGGCACCAACGTCAGGTGCACATAGAAAACGTTCTTGCGGCCAAGGTCATTCTTCAATTGCCGGATCGCTTCCAAGAAGGGCAGCGATTCGATGTCGCCAACCGTGCCACCAACCTCGACGATGACGACGTCCGGATTGTCCTCCCAGGTCACGCGCGTGATCCGCTCCTTGATCTCATTGGTCACGTGCGGGATGACCTGCACCGTGCCGCCCAAGTAATCGCCGCGACGCTCCTTGGCGATGACCTCGGCGTAGATCTTGCCGGTGGTGACGTTGCTCGCCTTGCTGAGGTTGGCGTCGATGAACCGCTCATAGTGGCCCAGGTCGAGATCGGTCTCGGCCCCGTCGTCGGTCACGAAAACCTCGCCGTGCTGGTAAGGCGACATCGTGCCGGGATCGATGTTGATGTAGGGATCCAGCTTTTGGAGGGAGACGTTCAGGCCGCGCGCCTTCAGGATGGTCCCTATCGACGCCGCCGTGATCCCCTTGCCGATCGAGGAAACCACGCCACCGGTCACGAAGACGTACTTCGGCACCGGGACTCTATTCTACGCCGGAGCGACGCGTTGCGCGAGCCAGTTTTTGACGCCGCCCGCCGTTGGTTTGGTTAGACACCAGAGGTTTGACTCGTTGGCTCTAAGCTCATAAGGTCAAGCAGTGTATCCCTACGGACTGATCGGTAATTGTGAAACCGCCGCCCTGGTTTCGACCAGCGGCGCCATCGACTGGTTCTGCTACCCCCGTTTCGACTCGCCCTCCATCTTCGCGGCGATCCTCGACCGGCAACGCGGCGGTAGTTTCCGCATTGCTCCGGTCAATCCCGTCCCGACCGGCGAGCAGGCCTACGTCCGCGACACCAACCTTCTGACCACCACCTTCCATCGCGCCGAAGGAACGCTGGTCGTGACCGATTTCATGCCCTGCTTCAACGAAGGCGAGCGCTTCCTCTCCCTGAAGCGGATCTGTCGCGGCCTCGAGGCCCGCGGCGGTCCGGTGGAGGTCGAATGCGTCCTCGACCCGGCGCCGGCCTACGGTCGCGCACGCACCAGTTTCGCCGAGCGCGAGGGCATCGTGATCGCCTCCGGCGGATCGCAAGAGGTGATCCTCTCCTCCACGGTTCCGCTGCACGGCAACGTAGAGGTGATCGACGGCCGACCCCGCTACGTCTTCCGCTTCACGATCGAGCCCGGCCCGCAAGTCTGGCTGACGCTGGGCTTCGGCGAGCGCTACTTTGCCCTCGGCCGCAAATTTCCCAGCAGCAGCGATGCCACCGAGCTCGCCGAGCGGACCCGCGCCTTCTGGGTCGGATGGCTCGAGCAGTGCCTCTACCAGGGACCGTTTCAAGATGCCGTCCGGCGCTCGGCACTCGTGATCAAGTTGCTGACCTACGCACCAACCGGTGCGTTGTGCGCCGCACCGACGACCTCCATCCCGGAAGATCCGGGTGGCGATCGTAACTGGGACTACCGCTATTGCTGGCTGCGTGATGCGTCCTACGGCATCGCGGCGCTTTTTCGCACCGGCTTCGAACAAGAGGCCGTGGACTTCATCAACTGGATCCGCGACCGTGCCTACGACCACGACTTTGCGATGCAGATCCTCTATCGCGTGGATGGCGATCCGCACCTGCCCGAGCAATACCTCGAACACCTGGCTGGTTACGAAGGCGCCCGCCCGGTTCGCATCGGCAACCGCGCCGCCGGCCAACGGCAGCTCGACGTCTTTGGCGCCGTGATCGACTGCATGGCGGTCTATCAGCGCAAGGGCGGCTTCATCTCCACCAAGCTCTGGCACGTGATCGAACGCTTGGCGGACGGCATCTGGGATTTGAGCCGCGAGCCCGACAATGGGATCTGGGAATTCCAGGGCGAGCGCAAGCATCACACTCACAGCAAGCTCTGGTGCTGGGTGGCCTTGGACCGGGCGATCACGCTGGCGAAGGGCACCGGCAACACGGAGCACCTCGCCATCTGGGAGCGGCAAGCCGAGGATCTGCGGACCGAGATCGAAGTCCGTGCCTGGAATCCGAAGATCGGCGCCTTCACGCAGGCCTATGACGACGAATGCCTGGACGCCGCCGTGTTGCAGATGCCGGTGCTCGGGTTCTTGCCCGCGACCGATCCACGGATGCGCGCCACCATCGAAACCCTGAGCCAGCGGTTGCTGAACGGTCCTTACGTCCGCCGCTACGACTGCAAGGACGACCAGGGTTACCTGAGCGCGGCCTTCCTGCTGGTTAGCTTCTGGTACGTGGACGGCCTGATCGGTCTGAACCTCCTGGACGCCGCGGAGCGCCAGCTGAGTGAGCTGATCGCACTCTCGTCACCGCTGGGCTTGCTGGCCGAAGGCAACGACCCCGCGTCCGGCGCGCCGCGGGGCAACTTCCCCCAGGCGTATAGCCACCTCGGCCTGATCGACAGCGCGGTGCGCCTCGAGCGGGCCCGCGCGGCGCAACCGTCAGAAGCGCAGGCTCGGCAGCGGCAGGAAGCCGCCGGCTAGCTAATCGACCGCGGCGTTCGCCGTAGCGCCGCGGGGCTCGAGGATGACGAGCTTGGTCTCTTCGACCGACGGCGAGGTTGAGATTTGCAGCTTGGGCTGCGGCGTCAGATCGGTCGCGCCCATCTCTTTCGCGAACTTGTCGAGCCCTTCGAGGTTCTGTGCGAGCAGGGTGAGGCCGGGCAGCTTGTAAGAGATCGGGATCACCAGTTTCGGCTCGATCTGGTTGACGATCTCCGTGGCTTGGGCGGAGTTGATATGACTGCCGCCGCCAATTGGCACGAACAGCACATCGATCTTGCTGCCGATCCCCTCCAGTTGTTCTTCGCTGAGGCCGTGCCCGAGATGACCGAGGTGGCAGATGCGAAGGTCATCGACCTCGACGGTGTAGGCGAAATTCTTTCCCCGCTCGGCCCCCTTCTTGGCATCGTGGTACGTCTGGGTGCCGGTCATCGCCACCCCTTTGATCTCGAACTCGCCGGCACCCGTCACGACGTGGGGCTCGCCGGAGAGGCCCTGGAGGCTGAAGTGGGTCGGATCATCGTGGGTGAAGATGACGATTTGCACGTTCAGCCGGACCGGCGAGAGGCCCAGCTTGGGCTCGTAGGGGTCGATCATCACGGTGGCCTCGCGGCCGCGGAGCCGGACCGCATTCAGGCCGAAATAGGTGATTTCCATCGGCCCGTAGTCTACATGCGGTCGGGCGCCGAAACGCCCATCACCCCGAGCGCGTTGGCGATCGTGACGCGGGCCGCGCGCGACAGCAGCAACCGGGCCGCGGTGAGCGGCGCGTCGTCGGTCACTACCCGGCAGTTCTTGTAGAAGCGATGGATGGCGGCCGCCAGCTCGTCGGTGAAGAACGCCAGGCGATGCGGCTCGAACGCCTCCGCCGACTCGCGGACCACGTCCGGCCAGCGCAGCATGACCCGCATCAACTCCAGCTCCCACTGCGAGCTCAGCCGCTCGAGCGCGATCGGGCCCACGGCCTCCCCGCCGAGCTTGAGGACATTGGCCAGCCGGGCATGCGCGTACTGCGCGTAATAGACGGGGTTCTCACTCGACTGCCGCCGTGCCAGCTCGACGTCGAATTCCATCTGGGCGTCGGCCGAGCGCAGGAGAAAGAAGTAGCGCACTGCATCGGGGCCGACCTCGTCGAGCATTTCCTTCAGGGAGATGCCCACGCCCGCGCGGCGCGACATCCGCACCGTTTCCTCGCCGCGCTTCACCGAGACGAGTTGGACGAGCAAGACCGATAGCCGCGCCGGATCGATGCCGAGCACGGCGAGCGCTTCCTTGACGCGTCCGACCTGACCCTGGTGATCGGCGCCCCAGACATCAACGACGCGATCGAAGCCCCGCTTCTCGAACTTGTCGCGGTGATAAAGGATGTCCGACCAGAAGTAGGTTGGATACCCGTCGCGCTTGATCAAGACCTCGTTTTTCTCGCCATCCGTTTTGAACCAAATCGCGCCGTCCTTCTGCTCGATGCGTCCGAGGTCACGCAGCTTGCGCATCGTGTCCTGGTCCCAACCGGTGTAGAGGCTGCTCTCCGAGAAGAAGTTGTCGTGACGGACCGACAGCCGCGAGAGGTCGGCGGTGATGCGCTGTTGAACCCATGTCATGCCGAACTCGGCCAGAGCCGTCGGTTCCGCGGTTAGGCCTTTGGTGGCGGCCTCGCGGGCAATCTCGTCGACGTAGCTGCCGGTGTATCCGCCCTCAGGGACGGGCAGGTCCTGCATGCGCGCGGCGATCGACTCGCCAAACAGACGCACCTGTCGACCCTTGTCGTTGATGTAGTACTCGCGCTGGACGCGAAAGCCCGCCGCATCCAATACCCGGGCGACGACATCGCCGACGACCGCGCCGCGCGCGTGACTGAACAGCATCGGCCCGGTTGGATTGGAGCTCACGAACTCCACCTGCACGCGGGTTCTTTGCCGGACGTCACTCCTCCCCCACCGTTCGCCCGCCTCGGCGATGAGCGCCAGCTGCGCCTGCAGCCAGGCCGGCTCCAGGGTGATGTTGATGAATCCCGGCGCCGCCAGAGCGACGCGGCCGAGCGACGGGGCCAGGGCCATCGCGGTTGACAGCTCGGTCGCGATCGCCATCGGCGGCCGATGGAGCGTCCGGGCGAGCTTCAGGGGCAGGGTCACCGAGTAATCGCCGTAGGCCGGGTTCTGGGCTCGCTCAACCAAGACCGCCGGCAAGGTCGTCCCGGCCGGCCAGCCACTGATCGACGTGACGGCCTGCCGGACCGCCTCATCGATAATCGACGACGGAGACCTGGGCGGTGACGCGATCAGGGGTGCGTTCCGAGCGTGACCTGGAGCGTCTGGGTCTTTCCGCCGCGGTAGACCGCCACCGTGACCTTGGTGCCCGGCGCGTACTGGCGCAGGACATCCTTCAGTGGATGTTGATCGTCGATCGTCTGGTCGTTCACCTTGGTGATCACGTCGTGGACTTTGATTCCTGCCTGGTCCGCCGGCGATCCGGGCGTGACCGCGCTGACGGCGGCCCCCACCACCAGCCCGTTGGCCGCGGCGGAGGTCTCGTCGAGCATGTTGTAGGTGACGCCCAGGAACGGCCGGTTGACGTGACCGGTTTGAATCAGCTGGTTCGCGATATCGCGGGCGGCGTTGCCGTCCAGCGCGAAACCGAGGCCTGGACCGGCCTGCGCCTGCTCGATCGCGAAGTTCACCCCTACCACCTGCCCGGCGGAATTCAGCAAGGGGCCGCCGCTGTTACCCGGGTTGATCTGGGCGTCCGTCTGAATGGCGTTGAGGATGTTTTCGACCTGGCCGGTGCTCGAGTCGGGCACCGAGATCGACCGGTGCAGCGCGCTGATGACCCCCTTGGTCACGCTGTTCTGCTGACCGAGCGGGCTTCCGATGGCGATCGCGAGCTGTCCCACCTTGAGCGCGCTCGAGTCGGCCCAGTTGAGGGTGGGCAAATCCTGCGCATCGATCTTAAGGACAGCGACGTCATCTTCGGGACTGGTGCCGACGACGCGCGCGTCGTACTTCTTCGCCTGGTCACGCAGGATGACCTGCAGCTGGCGCGCATTTTCGACCACGTGGTTATTGGTGACGATGTACCCATCCGAGCGGACGATGAACCCGGACCCGATGCCGTGCTGCTCTTGCTGGATGATGTCTGGCACGGTAATCGTGGTCTTGATCTCGACGACGGCCTTTCCAGCTTGCGCTGCGACACTGATGACGGCCGATTCCTCGGTGAGGTTATTGGTGACGGGTGCCAGCGGCGCCACCACGGTGGTGCCCGAGGGCGTCACCTTGATCAACCGAGGCGCCAGCAGAATCGTCGCCGCCGATCCCACCAGGCCGCCAATGATCGCGCTGGCCAGAACGATCGCGACGATGCCCGTCCGGCGGCGCGGGCGCGCAGGCTTCTCGACCGGCACCGGCGACAGGGGCGCCGGTTCGGGCGTAGGTGGGAAAAATTGAGGTTCGCTGGCCATCGAACTCAGTTCAATTCTACGCTCGAATCTTTCAGCGACCTGGCAGCGGCAGCCACGTAAGCACCAACTGCTCGGTCCGTCGGAATCCTGCCTCCTCGTAGAGGCGCACCGCCTGCGGATTGTTCTCACGGGTCCACACGGCGGCGAAGGTGACGTTTCGTTCACGAAACAGTTGCACAGCGTGGCGAAGGAGGCGCCCACCGATCCCCTGGGACCGGAAGGCGGCATCGACGTAAACCTCGGCGACCTCGGCCTCGAGACCGGTGCCCGGATTGAAGAGCACACACCAGCAGAGCCCAACTACCGTTCCCGCCGCCCGGGCCGCCAGAATGATGTTCTCGCCAGTGAACCGCGGACCGGGTGCGGTCGCGATATCGTGCTCGACCTCATCCTCGGTCAGCTGCGGATGGTCGTAGTGGCGTTGTTCATCGAGCATGAGCTCCCGCAGCAATGGGCGAACCAGGTCGTGCTCGGCGGGATCGAGAACGCCGATCGAGATATCGGTCGCTGCGGGCCGGTCTATGTCTTCCCGCCCGCGGGCGCAGCATCGAGCACGCCGCGGATCGCCTGGACGGCGCCCAGCAGGGCCGCGGTCTCCACGGGCACGACGATCTTGGTATTCTCGCTGTCCGCGAACTTGGACAGCGTGTCGAGCTGCAGGATGGAAACAAGCGTCGGGTCCGGGGCGGCGGCCTTGATCGCTTGATAGACGGTGGCAATCGCCTGCGCCCGGCCCTCCGCTTCCAGGATGGTCGCCTGCCGGAGGCCTTCAGCGCGCAGGATGGCCGACTGCTTGTCGCCTTCAGCGGTCTTGATCTGGCCCTGCTTCTGGCCATCCGCAATGTTGATCTGCGATTGCTGCTGACCTTCCGACTTCAGGATGAAGGCACGCTTCTCCTGATCTGCTGTCTTCTGCAGGGCCAGAGCGTTGAGAATCATCTGTGGCGGGGTGATGTCGACGATCTCGATCCGGTTGATCCGGATGCCCCATTTATCGGTCACCGACTCCATCTGGGCCTGCAGCTGCGCATTGATCCGTTCCCGCTGACTGAGCGCGTCGTCCAGGCTCATCCCGCCGAAGATGGCGCGCAGCGTCGTGCGCGACAGCTGGTCGATCGCGACAAAGTAATTGCTGACACTGAAGAGCGCCAGCTTGGGGTCCACGACCTGGCTGAAGATGGTGGCATTCACGCTGACGGTGACGTTGTCGCGCGTGATCACGTCTTGCTTATCACCCGTGCGAGGGGTTTCTCGAATGTCAACCGTGACCATCGAGTCAACCAGGGGAACGAGGAACGTCACGCCCGGCTGCCGCACTGAATGGAATTCGCCGAGACGCTTGACGATCCCCACGTAACCCTGCTGGATGATGTTGACGGTGCGGGCGATGATGACGAAGGCGAGCAGAACGAGAACGGCGACGACGATTAGCGGTGCTGACATCTCTCCACCTCTTCTCAGCCGGACGGCATTGACGGGGACGACGCGGGCGGCAACGACGCCGCGCGGACAACAAGGACGGTACTGCGCAGGTCGGTGACGATGACCGGCGTCGTGGCCGGCAACGGGCTGCCGTCTTCGGTGATAGCGGGCCAGAGCTCGCCGGCGATCTTGACGTGCCCGGGTTGGCCTGATGCGAGGATCGGGTCGGTCAGCACCGCCCGCTGGCCGACCATGTTCTGCGCCCCGGACTCGAGTCGTCGGCGGCCGACGTGCAGGCGCTCGACTAGGAACGGGCGGGCGGCGAAGATCCCCACGACGCCGATCACGCCCAGGACGATGGCCTGCACCAGGAGACCGAACCCGAGCAGGCTGACGACTGCGGCCGCCAGCGCCCCAAGGCTAAGAAAAACGGCAAAGAAGGCGACCGTCATGACCTCGGCGATCGCAAAGGCAACGGCGACGATGATCCAGAACCAGAACGCCGTCATCCGCGGCCATTCTACGGCCTACGGTACGTGTCTGTTCAGGCGGCTTCGGCCTCGAAACGCCCGCGCGCTCGACGTTCGACGGCTACCGGCATGATGCCGGCACCCTGAATGGCCTCGAGCACGCGCGTCAGCCCGACTTCTTTGCGACCCGCCGGGAAATCGATCCCGATGACAGACATGGCCGCATCGCAATCAGGGCAGCTCGTGGCGCTGATTGCCTCGGTTGGATCCCAGATCCGCTGCGCGCAGGCGCCACAGCCTCGACAGATAAGGTCGAAGACCATCCCCGTCCCCGCGGCCATAGGCGCGCGGTCCCCACCTCGCTCCACCTTGATACAACGGGACTCTCCCTCCCCCGCTTGCGGGGGAGGGTAGGGTGGGGGCTCTTTACTTTTGCTCGTCGATCATGTCGCGCAAGTGCGCCGCCGCCGCTTCGATATCGGCGTACTTGCGCTGGCCCGCCCGGACCTCGGCCGACAGCACGCCACACCGGTGCACCCTCTTGAAGTCGCCATACGGAAACTTGTAGTGCCCTTTGGTATTGACGTTCGCATCGGTGTCGATGCCGAGGTGCCACTTGCCGTAGTCAGCAAAGCCGTGCTCTTCGATGAAGCGATTCTCATCTTGGGTTGAGGGCTGATGCTCGCTCCAAAGATCGCGGTCGTCGCGCACGACCTTGCCTTGATCGACGAGTCGCTTCGCGTTGTCGAATCCGCTGCGATTGAGCTTGACCGCTGTGACCTCTACTGCCATAACGATTTCACGCTATACCCTTCGTGCGGGCTCGCGCCATTAAGGCCAGTCAGGCGCTGAGAGTACGCCGCCAGCGAGACGGCACGCGGCCGTCGTAATCGATCGCCTTGGCGCCGACGAACGTCGCGAGCTGTGCAATCGCGTCTTTTGTTGAGCGGGCGATGCTCGCATCCTCGAAACCGGGCTCGATGGTGATGGCTCGGATTGACAACCGCTTCGACTTCCGGTCGAAGGCCGGGTCCACACGCGCCACCAGTCGGTCCTCGTGGAGCACGGGCGTAGCGAAGTAGCCATATTGCCGCTTCGCCACCGGGACATAGATCTCCAGTTTGTAATCGAACCCAAACATCAGCCGTGTCCTTGCCCGGTCGCGGATCAGGTTGTCGAACGGCGACAGCAGCGTCGTCCGCGGACTCCATTTCCCCATCTCGATGCGGTCGAGCAGCTCGAGGTCCTCGGTGTGGACGTACCAGGTTGACGGCCACGATCGCTCACTGTCCTTGACCGTCAGCGGCACAATGTGTCCCTGCTTCTCGAGCGTGAGTAGCGCGGACGCGAGATTCGGATAGTGCCCGGAAATGAAGTGGGTGCCGATGTCACGGGCCCGACCCACACCAAGGGCCCGCAACGAGATTTGCGCCGCCCAACGGACGATCGCAGGCTCTGGCAGTTTGGCATTTGGCGTCCAGTCAGGAAGGCAGCGCTCGGGGAAGTCCCAAAGCTTCTGACCACCCTGACGGCCCGCGACCATTAACCGTCCAGATCGCCAAAGGATGGCCAGCATCATGCCAACGTTGCGATTGCCGGTCCATCCGCTTGACTGCCACCCGACGCTCGAGGCATCCTCGAACGCGCGTGAGGGTAGCGGCCCATGTTCGCGTAATTGACGAAGGATCCTTCGGCGTAGTGCATCGTTGGCCTTCACCCACGCGAGTGCTCTCGTGGTCCAAACCCATTTGCCCGACGCGTAGCTGCGCGTGATCCAGCGGTGAATAGGGTAGTGCTCGGTGAGCACGATCGAGGCCGCATGCGCCCAGGCTTCAAACAGGCGGTGTTCTTCCCAGAGCAGCGTGTCGAGGTGTTTTGGTTGGTAAGGCCCGACGCGGCTGAACACCACGAGCTGGTGGCTCGGCGCCACGACGCTGGTTGGGTCGAGTTGCAGGCACCCTAGATCCCTGACGACATCAAGGATCCCGTCGGCGTTCGGCTTGCCCCTCGGTCCCGCTAAGCGCTGGCGGGTGATCGCCAGCCGCCGCGCCGTCGCGGCCGAAATGGTTCGCACCGACGAAGCTTAGTCAAGGGTTGAAGAAAGCCGCCAGCCGCGTCCCGGAGGGGCGCTACGACGCAACCGCCGACGAGAGCCGGCGGGCCGCGGTGACCGCCATGGACCGATTGTTAAGCCGCCCGTTCTAACTCACGCGTGCACTACGATAAGCCCGCCGCTGCTGGACCGACGGTCGGGCGGCAACACCACATGACCTGGTCCTACCGGTGAACATCCAGATCAAATGGGGGGAACCCCTATCGATGAAACTCGTTTCTCGTCAAGGCGCTGCGTACTTAGTCGATCTCGATGACCTCCCGGCCGACCCCGGTATCTACGTCATGGGTCGCCAGTGGGCTAAAGGATTTGAGGC
>Ga0070697_100001205_pt1 | contig 19532 bp, 16 predicted proteins | sample KBSK1501metaG_FD_65475 | JGI IMG/M metagenome (GOLD analysis project Ga0070697, IMG submission 65475) | Corn, switchgrass and miscanthus rhizosphere microbial communities from Kellogg Biological Station, Michigan, USA - KBS K1-50-1 metaG | ecosystem: Host-associated > Plants > Roots >... | reverse complement strand
CCCGGCCGGTGACCGCATCACACAGCTCCCCTGACAACCGCTCCAGCACCGAAGTCTCCAGCAGGAACGCGCGCACCTGCTCGTCTTGCCGGTCCAGCACCTCATCGGCCAGGTAGTCCAGCACGAAGCGGTGGCTGCCGCTGAACGCCGCCGCAAACCCGGCCGCATCCGCGTGCCCCCGTAGCGACAGTCCGGCCAGCTGCAGCCCGGCCGCCCACCCCTCCGTGCGGGCCACCAGCGCCGCCACCGCCGTGCCGGGCAGGCCCGGCCCCGCCGTCTCACCCAGCAGCGCCGCCGCCTCCTCGGGGTTGAAGCGCAGGTCGGCGGCGCGCAACTCAACTAGCTGACCGCGAGCCCGCAGCCGCGCCAGCGGCAGCGGCGGGTCAGCCCGGCCGGACACCACTACCCGCAGGCCCGTCGGCAGATTCTCCAGCAAGAACGCAACCGACTCGTGGACGGGCCCGGAGTCGACCAGATGGTAGTCATCCAGGACCAGCAGCACCTCATCCGGGCCGGAATCGGCGGCCAGCTCATTGATCAGGGCCGTCACCAGCCCCTCAGACGAACGCGGCGGCAGAGGCCCGACCCGCCCGGCCAGCCCCGGGCGGGCCCGGTCCAGCGCGGCCACCGCGTAGCGCCAGAACCGGGCCGGGTCGCTGTCGCCGCCGTCCAAGCCCAGCCATGCCACCGGCCGCCCGCCGCCGCGGGCCCAGTCGGCCAGCAGCGCCGTCTTGCCGAATCCCGCCGGAGCGCACACCAGCACCCGGCCCCTATCCAGCCCTTCGCCCAGCGCCTGCAGCAGACGCGGGCGCGGCACAAAACCCGGCTGCGGCCGGGGCACATGCAGCTTGGTGGCCAGCAGAACATCCTGCCTGGACAGCGCGGCCCCCTCGGGGCCTGCCACAGACGGGTCAGCCATCGGGTGACCTACCGCACAGGCCAGCCGGCTCATCGCGCGAAAGCGCGCCGCTGTGAGTCATCCGGTGTCTCCACGCGGCCCGGCGGCTCAGGGTTGTGAGTCCTCGTCAGGCCACAAGTAGATTACCGCTTGCGAGGCTCACGGAGTCGTCAGGCTGCTGCCTTTGCAGCAGGCGGTGATAACTGTCCGCGTTCGCAGCCGACCTGCGACATGTCCTGGGGCAGCATCACCGAAAGCGTCTGAGTGCTGGCAGCGGTCTTCCCACTGGCGGCGGCATGAGGCCCGACGACGGTCAGGGCTGGCGCCGCAGGACAGATTCCACCCAGGCGCGGGCCTGATCATACGTCTGCGCGGCTGTCTCCTTGCGCGGTCATCTGTGCCTCTACGGCCTGCTCGATGTTCCCGTGGGTCTTGTCCTCGCCGATGCGCTCGAAGACGCCGTCGCGTTTGAGCACCTCACGGACCGCCGGCTTCACCCGGGTGAGCCGCAAGGTTATGCCGGCTTGCTCGGTGAGCTCGAGGATCTCGCGCATCTTCGCCGACCCTTGGGAGTCGATGAAGTCCATTCCCCCGCAATCGAGCACTATCCCGGTGGCGCCGGGCGTGGACAAGGCGACCTCCCGGACCCGGTCCTCCAAGGCGTCGGAGGTGGCGAAGAACAGGCCGCCGTCCAGCCGCAGGACCACCACCCCGGGGAATACCTCGCCGTCGGGGTGCTCATCCAGCTCCCGGAAGGCCTGAGTGCCTGGCTCCCGTCCCAGCAGGGGCATGCGGGGGCGCGTAGCCACCGAGATGAGCCAGATCAGCGAGAGCCCGATTCCGATCAGCACTCCGGCGAGCACGCCGACCAGCAGCGTCGCGATGATCGCCGCGATCGCGATCCAGAAGTCGAAGCGCTTCACCCTGGCCAGGCGGCGCATCTCGGGCACGTCCATCATCCCCATGACCACGGCCTCGATGATCAGGGCGGCCAGCACCGGCTTGGGCAGAACCGAGAAAACCGGCGCTAGCACCAGAAGGGTGAGCAGGACGATCACACCGGAGGTGAGCGACGCTAGGCCGGTGCGCGCGCCCGTGTGGTCGTTCAGTGAGCTCGCGGACAAGCTCGTCGAGACCGGCATTCCCTGGAACAGGCCGGCGCCTGCGTTCGCGATGCCCTGGGCGGCCGATTCCTGGTTGATGTCGATGCGGTAGCGGTGCTTGGCCGCGAACGTCCTGGCATCGCCAGCTGTTTGCGAGAACCCGATGAGGACGAGCGCCACCGCGGCGACCGTAACCGTGCTGGCGTTATCCCCCAGCAGCTTGAGATCTGGAACCTGGAGGGTCGGCAACCCCCTGGGCACCTCGCCGACCAGGGCTACCCCGTGAGCGCCTAGATCGAAGAGCCATGACGCCACCAGACCGCCAACCACGAGGACGAGGGCCCCGGGGATGCGTGGCGCGATCACCCTCAACCCGAAGACCACCGCCAGCGCGGCTGCGCCGACGACCACGGTCATCCCCTGAGCATCGCCGAGCGTCCCGAGCCAGGACCACAGTTCCTGGAGCGGGTTCGAGCCGGTTACCTTTGTCCCGGTCAGCTTGGGAAGCTCGCCAATCACGACATCGATCGCCGCACCGAACAAGAAGCCCGTGACGACGGCCCGGGAGAGGAACTGCGCGATCCACCCCATCTTGAGCACTGCGAGGAGGAGGAACACAACGCCGGAAGCCAGGGTGATCATCGCGACGAAGGACGCCACGTTCTGGACCCCAGTGATACCGGCCACCGCGACCGCGCTCGCGGCCACGGCCGCCAACCCCGAACTCGGCCCGGTCGAGATCTGCCGGCTCGTCCCGAAGACCGCGTAAAGGATCGCGCCGGCCGCTGCCGCGTACAGACCGTTCTGCAACGGGATCCCCGCGATCCCCGCATAGCCGAGATTCTTCGGAACGATCAGAGCAGCGACGGCCATCCCGGCGATGAGATCACCCTTGAGCCAGCGACGCTGGTAGCAGCGGATCCATCCGGCCATGGGAACAAAGCGCCACCGGTCCCGTACCACAGCAGGCCCGGCCCCTCTCACCGGTCCACCCGCAGTGTGACCCGCGCCTTTCCTGTCCATCCTCAATCGGTTCGCGAGCTGGACGGGTATGAGATAGCCGAGACGTAGACCGCCTGGCCAGGTTCCTTTCGGGAGCGCCTCCGGGTCAGCTGCGACGCCGGCTGATACGGGCTACCGCGCAACTGTCTCGCCGCCGTGCAGGGCGTCCTGGAGTTCCTTCTCGTCGTCCTTGGACAGGGAGGTCTTGAGGACCGTGCCGCCGTACTGGCTCATCGCCTCGACGGCCTTGTCGGGGGTCACTTTCTCCAGCATCAGGAACAGCGCCGAAGTGCCGGGCTGGAGCATGCCGCGGACCTGGTCCTGGAACTGCTTGTCGATGCTGGTCTTGGCGAACTTGCCCATCAGGGCGCCCATCCCGGCGCCCACGGCCATCCCGAAGACCGGGATGAAGAACAGCAGGCCGAACAGGAACCCCCAGAACATGCCCCAGACCGCCCCGCCACCGACCGCGTGATGAGTGGTGCGGACGTGATAGCTGCCGTCCTTATCGCGCACGATCACCGCGATCGCGTCGGGCTGGATGATCAGGTCCTTGGCCAGCCGGCGCGCCTCATCGGCGGCGGCTTCCGCGGTTGCCTCATCCGGGTATCCGATGGCGATCAGATCAGCCATGGTGTACCCCTTTCTCGTATGGTGTCCTTTCGTTCGCCACTGGCGCGGCATTAGGGAGTATCGCTAGCTCCGGTGGCAGCGAAGATCCTGATACTCCTGTGATCCACGCCGGGGAGGCCATCCCCGGCGCTGATCCCGGTGCCGTTAGTCATGTGACATGGTCCGATCCTGCTTTCTGCACGCCGGAGATTCCTCACCCTCCAGTGGGTGAATCGCTGCGGGCTAGCCACGGTGGGCCGTCCCGCTGCTCGCGCCCGGCTTCGAAGGAGTCCCCGTCGGTTTCGATGACGCGCATCTTGGCCACGCCCAGAGCTCTGGCCATCAGCTTGGGCGGCGGCCCGTGCTGTTCCTCGGTCACCAGGTCCTCAGCCGACTCGCCCGGGCGGATCGCCCAGGTGCGCGCGCCGCCGATTACCTGGGGGAACAGGGTGACCAGGTCGCGGTCGCGCAGGAGGCTGTGATAGCGCGGGCGGCCTCACGGGCGTCTCCGGGGAACGCGCCCGAGCTGCGCGCCGTGTGGGTGTGCCGTCCGGGCTCGTCGTCATGGTAAGCAGTTTGAGACTGCTGTTATCGGCAGCCTGACAGGCCAGCATGTGGTTTCCTGCTGGACTTCGCCGTGAGGTAGCCGTCACAAGATCGCGATTGGATTGATCGGCGACCCGGTCCCGGTGGGCAGCCGCAGTGGTGCTATGACGCATAGGAAGGACCAGCGCTGGGTTTCCGCGCATGCCCGGCTGAGCTCCGTGAATTGCAGGTAATCCAGGAGGTGCAGGCCCAGTGCGTTGACGGCAAGCACGTGAACAGGAAAATCGACGTCGGCGACGGCGCTGGGAGCGGTGTCGTTGTTGCCGTCGCTGCCCAGGGCGGCGATCCGGCGCTCGGCCAGCAGCGGCAGCACGGTCGGGTGCAACCCGGCCCGCGCCTCGGCGGCATTCCATGGGCCACGCTTGCTACGCCGTCGCCGGTGACCGACGCTGACGAGCACGATATCGCCCTGGCTGATGCGGACATGCTCGTCCTGCTCTGCGGCGAGCAGATCCGCCCCGCTCACGTGATCACCCGGTTCCAGCCAGGGCACCCCCCGGGAGCGCGGCACATCAAGCAGAATCCCGCGACCGACAATACCGTCGGCAGCGAGGCCGATCGCTAGTTCGGCCGGGCCGGTCTTGGTGACGGTTTCCGCCGCCACCCCGTTATACAGCTTGCCGTCGAAGATCACATGGCAGAGGGCGTCGATGTGACTGTCGGCGTTGCCGTGGATGTTCATCGCGATCCGGTCCATGCTGAACGACAGGCCCTGGCCAACGTCGGCGTCCAGCGGCCCTTTCATATGGTGCTGGGCCGGGTCGGGGTTGTCGGCCGTCGCCCGGTGCTCCACCGGCGCGGCAAGTGATATGGCGCGGCCCAGCCTTACCTCGCCGCGGGCAGCGAGCACCTCGGCCGACGTGATGTAATTCAGCGCCCCGCGCCGGTCATTCGGTCCCCAAGGTAGCTGCTGGCGTAGCCGCTCATAGAGCGTGCGGAACTGGGCCTCGGTCATGGGCCCCGCCGGCAGCGTGGCTGGGTCGGTGCTGGTGCGCTTGATGCCGGTCATACCATCAGCCTCCGGATTACTTCAGGTCAGCCCGCGCCGTGGCCTGGCCGACGGACAGGAGGCCAGGGATCACCGCTGGGTGACATGACTGGGCTTCAGGAATGCCTTTCGAATCCCGCCAAGCCGCAGTGCACAACGCGGATGTCCGGCTAGCCGATAAGACGTTCGATCAGCCACGCCTACTAATCATGTGGACAAGAGGCTTTCGCGGGCCTCACCCCGACGGGGTGAGGAAATTCCATGCAGTCACCATCTTTCCCGACTTGTCTTGTCGGACCAGCTTCGTCGCTGACATGAGTCAAGGCCGCTGCGCTGTTGCCGCCGGTCACGCTTGCTGCTGTTCCCGCCGGGCGAGAGAGCAACTGCGGTGGCCGGGTGTGGGCGGCCATCAGATCTGCCCAGTGACGGTCACGAAGCGAGCGCCATGGTCATCACGGAGAGTGATCAGGTTAGCTAGTCGTTGCGCAGACCGCGGTGAACCGGTCCTTCCCGGCTGCGGTGAATGCGCACATCGCAACCGCGACCAGGCAGGCCAGCGGGCAAATCCGGCCCCTGCGGCGAGCGCGGGTCCGGCAGCGCTTGAAGCCGCTGCCACGCCCCGGCCAGACCCTCGCCGCCAGGACCGGACTCGACCACGCGCGCACCCATGCGCGGCAATGCCGCTGCGGACAAGCCACACCTCGTTCATGTAGACCTCAGAGACCTACATGATGGCGTGGCGTGCCCGCGCCACAACTATGCGACTTCGCCTCATAACCACACATGCCTGACAAACACGGGTAAGTCCGGCACGCGCCGGAGCTCTGCCGGGCCAGCCGCCTCATCGCCGGCGCTCAGGGCGCTCAACCGCTAGGCCCAGCTCGGCAGATGGCTCGCAGCCCGTAACCGGCCCATGATGGAAGCAGCCGGCAAAGAAAGTCATCGACAGGCGCCAGCGTCGGCCTGCGAACCAGCCTTCGCTCCGGCAAGATGCTGTCCGATTCAAGGACTACCAGAGCAAAACCGGCAGCGGAAAGCTCTGAGATCAGCTCGCGACGTGAGAATAGGTAGTAAGGAAACGGCCTCGCCTCATTCTCGACGTGATGGCGATAGATAACCGGCCGTGCCGAGGGGAAGTAACGGCGCGCCTGTGCCCGAGCCGAAGACGCACTGCTGCTTTCGCTGCCGCGACCATCCGATGATGCATGCAAGGGAAAGCGGCGAAGCGCGTGCGGGACCGTGAGGAGAAGTAGACCCTCGCGGCTAAGTACCGAGCGTATCGAGCTAAGGATATCGATCCGGTTTTCTTTTCCCTCGATATGGGAAAGCACGCCGAAGAGTGCAACAACTAGGTCATACGGACCTGCTGCTCGTACGGCATCGAGATCAGCGGTGATCAGCAAACGCCGACTGCCGGCGTCGGCGGCCGCGGCCTGCAGCTCCAGCGCCTTGCACGCGTCAGCTGATATGTCATAGGCACATACAAACGCATTCGTGGCGCGCAGGAACGGCATAGTATAGCGGCCGCTTCCCGCGCCGAAATCGAGTATGCGTGACGACGTCCTGGCGAATCGCAGGGCAGACCGGTAGGTAGGCGGATTCGGCCGAGGGTAACGCGCATCATACAGACCGCTGCCATAATAGCGGTCGTAGCTTTCTACGATAGGCGCCCTTTGGGGCATGGCGGCGTGCCTGCCGGAAACTTTCAGCACAGATCTCTCTCCCTCTCAGCCACCGCAAGCGGCATGATGCCGCGCGGCCTGCCGCATGGCTGAAGATCCGCAGCCCGGCGCTCGCCCACGGGGCACGGCGGCACCGGGCGTTTGCTCGGATTTCCTCACCCATCGCAGCTCCCAGCCGAACCATGTCATCTGGCGCTTGAACAACTCTGATGCGGCGCTGAAATGCTGAGCTGATCAGGACGCGGCAGCGAGGTGACCGGTGGCCGGAGTGCAGTGCGCGGCCTGTACCGCCGGCCCGGACATCACCTTGTACTCCTCCGACGGCAAGCGCACCCCCCGGGCACCTGTCCCATCAAGGGCCGCCGATCCTGCGCTGGGCGCTGTTCGAGGCCAGCGTATCCAGGGTCTCCTGGACGTCCCCGGCGGTAAGCTCCCTGAGCTTGACCTCACCTAGCCGCTTCCTAGGCGGCTTGACGGTGTCCTGGTAGAGCTCCTTGGTTCGGTCGGATCTGCCGCTCAGTCCGTTAGCCAGCCAGTCGTCCAGCGCCGCGCCGACCGTGTGGGTCGCGCTGGACCTGATGCCGCTGTCCAGGTCGCGGCGCAGTTCTCGGAGCTTGGCCTTGACTTCTGTCTTCGTCCGGCCGGTTACCTTCCGGCGGACACGCTTCCCTGCCTTGCGCCGAGGGATACGGCGCCGACCCAGGTTTGCCGTCGCGGGATGTCGCCCGAAGTGCCAGCTAGCTGGCCCAGCCGTCGCTGGACGTCGGCCTGCGATGCTTCGCGCAGACCGTTCCTCGATTAGGACTTCGGCGACAGCGGCCACAGCCCGGTAAAAGCCGACGCTGAACCGAATCGCTGACCGGTCCCCCACGGGCTGCCGCATGCCGAGCACGTCATCCGGCTTCCCGAGCGGACCGCGGTCGAGCGCGCCCCGGCCCGCGGCCTCCCGGCCGGTGCCCAGCGTGCCGCGCTGTGCGTCATCAACGACCGGTACGAACTCGGCCCGTGTGCCGAGTTCTCGAGTGGTACGGAAGCTGCGAGTTCGTCGGCCCGATCACGATGAGACGATCGACTCCACGACATCGTACGTGAGCCCGCTCGTCCCTTCGCCCCGACCGAGGACGTTCGCCCGGCCCACTCAGTCGAGGCTGGGCTGCACTTGCTCCGCGGTGGCGTGCTTAGGCCGCTGCGTTCTCCGGGATGAGGTTGTCGATTGACTGGATGTCCTCGGGGGGTAGGTCGAGGTCTTGGGTCTCGCCCGCGGAGGTCTTGCTGCGCGAGGTGCGCGTCGTTCGGCAGCCCTGGTCAGCTGTTGAGGTAGACCGCGGAAAGGTCGTCGTCGGCGTGCCCGTTGGCCGCAGCGTCCCGCCAGTGCGGGAGCAGCGCGCTGGTGAGGGTGAGCGTGGCGCCGCTGGCCTGCGCGGCCTGCGCAGCGAGCTCGGCGTCCTTGAGGGCGTGCTTGAGCGCGAACGCTGGGCTGAAGTCCCCGGCCAGCATGCTGCGCGCCTTTTGCACGGCGTACGGCGACCCGAGCGGGGTCGACTGCAGCAGGTCCACGATCTCGGCAGGATCCAGGTCCAGGCGCCGGGCGAAGGACAGGGTTTCGGCGGTGGCTTCGGTGAGGTCGGCGAGCCAGTTGTTGAGGACGAGCTTGGCCCGGGTGCCGTGGCCGGCCGGGCCAAGCCAGGCGGTGGCGCGCCCGAGCACACCGAACACCGGCGCCAGCACGTCCCGTGCCTGGTGCGGGCCGCTGGCCAGGATGACCAGCTGGCCGTCCCGGGCCGGGCCCTCGCTGCCCGAGACAGGGGCATCGACGAACACGATCCCGCGCGCGCAGGCGCTGCGGCCCGGCCGACGGCGAGCCGGGCTTCCGGCCGGCCAGCACATTCAGGATCTCGGTGATCAGGCCGGAGTGCGCGGTGCCGCCCCGGCGATGGCGGTCGAGCAGCCCGGGCACCGGGTCGAACAGGAACGGGAAGAGCAGGCCTTCTGGCGCGGCGCGGTCGAGCGCCTGCTCGAGGGCCCGCCTCGCAGCGCTCGCGTCGCCGAGCGCGTCACATGCGATCGCCTGGAGCAGGAACGCCTGGACCTCCCACAGATGGGCGTTCGGCATCACCACCGAGCCGTCGATGACGGGTGCGAGTACGGCGGCCGCCGCCGTCGGGTCATCCTGGGCGAGCCGCAGTGACGCCTCGGCGATGCGGGTCTCGCCTCGGTCACGCTCCGGCCCGTCCAGGCCGGCGAGGGCTTGCTCGACGCGCCGCGTGTCGCCCGTGCGTACGAGCGTCTGCAGCAGGTGCGAGCGCAGCCGCGGAGCGAGCGTGTGTGGCGTGACGAGCGAGTTGGCCAGCCGTTCGGCTGCCCGGAAGGCCCTCAGCGCGGCGTCGTGGCGGCCACTGACGAATTCGAGCATGCCGCGGCCGTAACTCAGCCGCATCCCGGCGGCCGGCTCGGCTTCGGCGCGGACGGTGCGTTCGGCCTGGCCGAGTGCCCGCTCGGCGTCCTCGATCCGTCCCTGGGCTACCATCGCGACGCCGAGGGCCAGGTAGGCGATGCCGGCGACTGGCTCATCGGCCCAGCCGTGCTGCCTGGCCAGCTCGATCGCCTGCAGGCTCCGCTGCGCGCCCAGCTGGAAAGACCGCCAGCTCAACAGCTGGGCCAAGTGCGCCAGGCCGGTAACCTCCAGGTAAGGCCGTCCTATGCGGCGGGCCAGAGCGATGCCGTCGTCGAGGTGCCGGTCCGCCGCGGCGTCCGAGATGAGCGTCTGGAGGTATCCGGTCACCGTCGAGGAGTTCTGGCTCTGTGACGCGGCCAGGTCCTGCTCCCACTGGGCGACATCAGTGCCAAGGGGAGTGCCCTGGGTCTCGGCAGCAAGCTTGCGCTGAAGGGACGCGGACACGCCGTCGGCGTGGCTGGCTCAGTGGTGGGTGCTGCGGCGGTGTCTCGTCCTCCGGTCGTCGTCGACGAGGCGCCATTGGTCGCCGTACGTGCCGTTGGTGACGTTTTCGCGTTGTAGCAGGTCGTGCGGGAAGCCCAGCGAGGGTGCGCTGGCTTTGTCGAGTACGCGGAGTTGGTCCTCGTCGAGGTGCATGCCGGCGGCTGCTAGGTTCTCGTCCAGCTGTGAGACGCTCGTCGCTCCAAGCAGCGGGATGATGTTGCCGCGCCGGGCAGCCGGCCACGCGAGGGCCACCTGCGCCGGAGTGCACCCTATGTCGCCCGCGATCGTGACGACGAGGTCTACCGTCTCGTCCGGGCCGGACCAGCTGTGCTGGAAGATCCCCTCTGCGGCGTCGTCGCGCAGCCGCCCTTGGCCGCCTTGGAGGTACTTGCCGGTCAGCCGTCCTTCCGCGAGCGGGCCCCACGCGACAACGGCAAGGTCGAAGGCATCGGCCATTGGGATCAGGTCGCTTTCCGGTGTCCGCTCCGGCATGTTGTACCGCGACTGAAGGGCGGCGAACGGCGTCCAGCCGCGCAGTTCCGCGGTTGTGTTGGCTTCCGCGACCTCCCAGGCGGGCCAATCGGAGACGCCGATGTACAGCACCTTTCCGGAACGGACCAGATCATCGAGGGCACGCATCACCTCGATGACTGGTGTCCATGCCTCGCGGGTGTGCACCCACAGCAGGTCGACGTATTCGGTGCCCATGCTGCGCAGGCTGGCCTCGACCGACCGCACCAGGTTCTTCCGGTGGTTGCCGGCCGTGTTGAGGTCACCCGGCCGCGTCTGCAGCGTGTACTTGGTGCCGACCACGAACCGATCGCGGTCCGGCCGGAGGAAGTCACCGAGGATCCTCTCCGCATTGCCGTCGGAGTAGATGTTCGCTGTATCGAGGAACGTGCCGCCGGCTTCGGCGAACTTGTCCAGGATGAGCCTGGCGGTGCGTTCGCCGGTACCCCAGGACCTGCGCTCGCCAAAGGTCATCGTGCCCAGTGCGAATTCCGAGACCCGCAATCCGGACGACCCTAGCAACCTGTATCGCACAGCTGCCTCCATTCGTTCCTGACTCCATGGAAGCGCATTCGAGGGCATTCCGGTAGCGAGTGTTTCGCATGCAGCCCATGCCGATCTAGCATGGGCAGCATGCGCATGCTCTGGTTCCAGGTCTTCCGGGAGGCCGTGCGCTGCGGTTCCCTCGGTGAGGCGTCACGCACGCTTGGGTATACGCAGTCGGCCGTCTCCCGTCACATCGCCGCCCTGGAAGCCGAGTACGGCATACCGCTGCTCGAGCGTGGGCCTGCCGGTGTGCGGCCGACGCCGTACGGGGAGCGCCTGCTGCAGCATGCAGACGCGATCCTGGCCCATGACGATCAACTGCGCCGCGAGTTCGACGGAGTCCGGAAGGGTGCCCTCGGCCACATCACCGTCGGTGCCTTTCCGACCGCTGTCGCCGGGATCATCCCCGCGGCCCTCAACGCCCTCCAGCAAGACCGCCCCGACATGACACTGTCGTTGATCGAGGCCTTGACTCCCGCGCTGATCGAGCACGTTCACGGGCGCGACCTGGACGTCGCGGTGGTCACCGATGGCCCCGACGGGCGCGGGCTGCCAGCCAGCCTGGACTGTACGCACCTGCTCGACGAGCACCTCCTGGTGGCGGTCGGACGCGCCCACCGGTTTGCCCGCAGGCGAGCCGTCTTCCTGCGCGAGGTTATCGGCGACACGTTCGTCACCGGCTCGGACACCGACGAGAACGCATTGCTGCGCGCGCACCGCCTTGATGACTTCCGCCCGCCGTCCCAGATCGTGGTCGCCGACTGGATCGGGAAGTTCGCCTGCGTCGCGGCGGGCATCGGCATCGCGCTGGTCCCCCAGCTGGTCACCCGGGCGCTGCCCGCGGGCGTGACGGTGCTCAAGCTGCGCGACGAGCAGGCTCCGTATCGTCGTGTCGTCGCCATCACTGACGCCAGGCGACAGCCGAGCGAGCTTACGAGGATATTCATTCGCCTCGCAAAGCAAGCCGCACGCTGGCCGGACCCCGAGAACTGATCCACCTTGGGTGAGAGTCAATCATCGATAGGTGCAGGCGGCAGCATAGACCGCTGGGGCTTGGTAGCCGAGCGAGCTGTGCCGTCGGCGGTGGTTGTCGTCCTCCTTCCAGTCGCTGATGATCACGTGGGCTCGGGCGAGGGACCAGAAGATGTTGATGTTGAGGCATTCGTCGCGGATCCGGCTGTTGAACGATTCGATGTAGCCGTTGCGCCACGGTTCGCCCGGCGGGATCCGTGCACAAGGGTGGGCAAATCCGTCGCACTTTGGTGAGAGCGAGAGGGTGACCGGTCACCTCGGGAGCACAGGGCGGTGCCGACATTCGCTGAGTATGTCCCGGTGGTGTCGGCAGCGTCACCGACGTCACCCGCTGGGCGTACGGCTGAGAGCCATCGGATCTCCACACCGGTTCCACCGCCTCTCCTCAAGGTGCTGGAAAAAGGTAGGTGCCGCCGTTCCGGTACAGGGGCCGGTCCTAGACGTCGTCAGCATGTCGCCTCCGAAAGGTGCGCAGCCGTGGAATGCCCATCACTGAGCAGGGGTGACAGGTCGCCCGCATGGGGGTGCTCAGGTTGCTGCGGACGGCGGGACCCGCGCGGCGCCCCTTCGAGATCGCCTTCGAGACGCTCGGCAGGCGCGGGAACTCTCGGCGCCATCGAAGGGAGGAGATGGACATGCTTACTTTCAAGAAGCTGGGCTCCATAGCGACGCTTGGCGCGCTAGGTTTGCTGACCGCCTGCGGTAGCGGAGGCGGCGGTGAAACGGCGGGGGGCGGCGAAGCGGCGGCCGGCGGCACACCAAGACTCATCGGTGACGGCACCCTGAAGGTGGGTTACGTGCTGCCGGAAACCGGTCAGCTCGCGTTTCTGGGCCCGCCGCAGATCGAGGCGGTGAAGCTCGCCGTCAAGCAGATCAACGCCGAGGGTGGCGTGCTCGGGAAGCAGATCCCGGCCCCGGTGGCGGCGGACGAGGCCGGCGATCAGGCGGTGGCCCAGCAGTCGGCTGACCGGGTGCTGGCCAGCGGGGTACAGGCGGTGATCGGCGCGGCCGCCTCCGGCATGTCGCTGGCGATCATTGACAAGATCACCGGCGCGAAGGTGCTGCAGTGCTCGGCCTCGAACACGGCCCCGACGTTCACCAACTACCAGGACAACGGGTACTACTTCCGTACCGCGCCGAGCGACGTGCTGCAGGGTCCAGTGCTGGCCGACACGGTCGTTTCCGACGGGCACTCCAACATCGCGATCGTGGCCCGGGCGGACGACTACGGCAGGGGCCTGGCCGACGCCACGGCCAACTCGCTGCGGGAGGCCGGCGCCACGGTGGCGCTCAAGGACACCTACGACCCGAACGCGACCAACTTCAACGCGACCGTCCAGAAGGTGGTCAACGCGAAACCGGACGCGGTGGTGGTCATAGCGTTCGAGGAGGGCAAGCAGATCGTCAAGGGCCTGATCGAGGCCGGCTACGGACCGGGCAAGGTCGGCATGTACGGTGCCGACGGCCTGCGCAGCGAGCAGCTGCCCAAGCTCGTTGACCCGAACAACCCGTCGGTGCTGGCCGGGATGAAGGGCACCGCGCCGGCGTCCGCGGAGAACGCGCAGTTCGTCGCGTCGCTGAAGCAGTCCGCCCCGGACCTGAAGGAACTGCAGTTCGCGCCCCAGGCCTACGACTGCATGACCGCGATCGCGCTCGCCGCCGAGCAGGCGAAGACCAACGACCCGGCGGTGTTCAGGAACGCCATGGTGGGTGTCACCAGGGACGGCACCAAGTGCGCGACGTTCGCGGCCTGCTCCAGGCTCATCGATGCCGGGACGAACATCGACTACCAGGGCGTCAGCGGTCCGCTGGACTTCATCGCCGCGGGCGAGCCTGGTGCGGCGACGATCGAGGTCTACAGCTATGACAGCTCAGGGAAACTGCAGACGGTGAAGACGGTCCAGTCGAGGCCGGTGCGGTGATCACCGTCAGTCCACCCGCGCGAGCGTGCCCAGGTAGCACTCGATTACCTTCGGGTCGTCGAGGAGCTCCCGGCCGGTCCCGGTGTAGGCGTTCCGGCCCTGGTCCAGGACGTAGCCGCGGTCGGCGATCTGCAGGCACCGCCGGGCGTTCTGCTCGACGATGACGATCGACACGCCCGCGTCGCTGACCTGGCGGATCCGGTCGAACACCTCGTCCTGGATGCGGGGCGAGAGTCCGGCCGACGGCTCGTCGAGCAATAGCACCGAGGGGTTCATCATCAGCGCCCGGCCCATCGCCAGCATCTGCCGCTCGCCACCCGACAGCGATCCCGCTTTCTGCCGGCGCCGTTCGGCGAGCCGCGGGAACAGGCCGGCCACGTCGGCGAAGCGCTCGGCGTATTGCCGCGGCCGCAGGTAGGTGCCCATCTCGAGGTTCTCTTCGACGGTGAGTGCGCCGAACACGTTGCGGGTCTGCGGAACGTATCCCACGCCGAGCGACACCAGGGCGTGGGCGGACAGGTTCGTGATCGGGTCACCGCGCAGATGCACCGTTCCGCTGCGCACGTGCAGCAGGGCGAACATGGCCTTGAGGAGCGTGGATTTGCCCGCCCCGTTCGGCCCTATGACCCCGACCAGTTCACCCTCGGCGAGCGTCAGCGTGCACCCATTGAGGATGTTCACCCCGGGCAGGTAGCCGGCCACGATGTCCTGCGCGACCAGCAGCGGGACGCCAGCGCTCATCTCACCCTTCCCCTCCGCCGCGGCGGCCGTGATGGGCGCCGAGGTAGGCGTCGATGACCGCGTGGTTCGAGCCGATGCTCGCGGGCGGGCCCTCGGCGATCACGCGGCCCTCCGCCATGCAGACCACCCAGTCGCTGATCCCCATGACGACGTCCATGTCGTGTTCCACGAACAAGATCGTCATGCCTTCGTCGCGCAGCTGCAGAATGTGCCGCAGCAGCGACTGGGTGAGCGCCGGGTTCACCCCGGCGGTCGGCTCGTCAAGCATGATCATGGCCGGCTGGACCATCAGCGCCCGGGCCAGTTCCAGCAGCTTGCGCTGGCCGCCGGAGAGCGTCCCGGCGAATTCGTCGCGCATCAGGCCCAGCCCGAACCTGGCCAGCATCTCGTCCGCCAGCCGCTCGATGCTCGCCTCGCGCGCGCGCCACAGCGGGTGGACCAGCGCGGCGAAGAACCGCTCGCCTGCCTGCTGCCTGCTGCCGAGCTTGAGGTTCTCCAGGACGGTGAGCAGGGTCAGCGATTTGGTCAGCTGGAAGGTTCGGACCATCCCGGCCCTGGCAGTGCGGTAGGCAGGCAGTCCGGCCAGGGGCCGGCCCTCGAACGACCAGCGGCCGGCATCGGCCCGGTCGAACCCGGTCAGCAGGTTGAACAGGGTGGTCTTGCCGGCCCCGTTGGGGCCGATCAGCGCGGTGATCGCACCGCGCTGCACCTCCAGCCGGCTGACCTGGACCGCATGCAGCCCGCCGAAGGTCTTGGTGACGCCCTCGGCCACGAGGATGGGGTCGGGCTTGGCGACCCCCGGTTCGGGCGGGACGCCCGGGAGCCGGGTGGCCCGCGGGCCCGCGTCAGCGGTCACCGAGCATCATCTCCCTCCTGTCTCCCAGGATCCCCTGCGGCCGGTAGATCATCAGGAGCATGAGCCCGGCGCCGACCAGCGCGAACCGGACCGCGCCCACCTCGGTGGGGCTGATGAGGCTGGCCGGGATGAGCCCGGAGCCAATGGCCTGACGCAAGAGACTGTCGGCGCAAACCACGACGAACCAGAAGATGACCGATCCGACCACGGGACCGAGGATCCGCCCGGCCCCGCCCAGTATCAGCAGCGTGTACAGGTAGAACGTCACCGCCGGGTTGTATGCGTCCGGCTGGACCGCCTGGCTGTAGACGGCGAGCAGCATGCCCCCGACGGCCCCCAGCACGCCGCCGAGCACCAGGCTCTGCAGCCGGTAGCCGAAGACGTTCTTGCCGAGGCTGCGGGCGGCATCCTCGTCTTCCCTGACGGACCGGACAACCCTGCCCCACGGGCTCCTGATGAGCAGGAACATGAGCACGCAGGCGAGCGCCACCAGCGACCACGAGATGACCATGATCCACAACGACCGCTCGCTGAAGCTCAGCTGGCCGAAACCGTACCGGCCCGCGGGAATGGGATTGATCGCATAGATCGGGTCGGCGAACCGCGTCAGGCCGTACACGCCCCCGGTGACCGGCGAGGCGAAGTTCGAGCGGTAGGTGTAGCGGAGTATCTCACCCGCCGCGATGGTCGTGATCGCCAGGTAGTCGGCCCGCAACCGCAGCGTGGGTATGCCCAGGAGCAGGGCGAGCGCGACGGCGAGGGCGATGCCGATCAGCACGCCCGCCCACAGCGGCGCGCTGAATGTGGTCACGGCGACGGCTACGCCGTAGGCGCCGACCAGCATGAAGCCCACCTGGCCGAAGTTCAGCAGTCCGGTGTAGCCGAAGTGCATGTTGAGCCCGATGGCCGCGAGGGCGTAGATAGCCGCCTCCGGCCCGATGGCGGCGCGGGTGGCATCGCCGAGGATCGCGAGGATGTCCATCTCAGCCCACCCGCTCGCGTTGGCCGAATATGCCCTGCGGGCGGACCAGCAGCACCAGGATGAGCACGAGCAGCGCCCAGGCGTTCTGCAGTTCGACCGGGAACCAGATGGTCGACACCTGGGCCACGATGCCGACGACCAGGCTTCCGGCGATCACCCCGTAGGCCGTGCCCAGCCCGCCGAGGATGACCGCGGCGAACATGAGCAACAGCAACCTGAAGCCCATGTCCCAGGACACGAGCTGGGCGAGCCCGAAGAAGACGCCGCCGAGCGCGGCCAGCCCGCCGGCCAGCAGCCACACGTTGAGGATGACCCGGGAGACGTCGATGCCCGATGACTCGGCCAGGTCACGGTTGTCCGACACCGCCCGAATGGCCTTGCCCGTGCGGGTCCGCTGCAGCATCAGCGCCACGCCCGCCAGCACGAGCAGCGACAGCACGGTGATGACTAGGTCACGGGGCGTGATCGAGACCGGGCCCCAATGCCACTCCTGCTGGATCGTGTAGTCGGCGTACGGCTGCGGCCGGGTTCCGAAGAGCACCAGGATGATGTGCCGGATCAGCAGGGACAGGCCGATCGAGACGATAAACAGCTGGATCCGGCCGATCCCCCGCCGCCGCAGCGGCTGCCACAGGCCAAGCTCGAGCACGCCGCCGAAGGCCGCGCCGAAGGCCACGGTCACCAGCACCGCCGGGATGAGCTGCAGCTGAGGTCCCAGCACGGACGCGTTCAGGATGAAGGCGACGGTGGCGCCGAGCGTGACCAGCTCGCCGTGGGCGAAGTTGATGAGCCCGGTGGTGCCGAAGATCAGCGAGAGCCCGACGGCGGTGATCGCGATGATCGACCCGAACTTGATGCCCTCGACGAGCAGCTGGGCGAACCGGTCCAGCCACGGAGTAGCGGCATTCTGCGGAGGACCGCCGCCTCCCCCGCCTGGCTGTCCGGGTCCAGGTCCGGTAGCTGGCGCCGGGGTGCCCCTCGTGAGCTGGAAGATCACCGTTCGCGACTCACCGTCCGGGACGGGGACGTTCCTGAGCGTCTGACCACCCTCCCGCGCCGGGTTCAGGCCGGCCGGCAGGGTAGCGACGTCGAGCGTGATGGTGTAACGACCCGCTCCGGGCAGGGGATTTCCCACTTCCCTTCGCTGGCGGTGGTGTCCTTCCCGATCTCGGCGCCGTTCCTGGTGGCGGTGACGGTAACTCCGGCCACGGCCTTGCCGTCCGGCGCGCGCAGGGTTCCGTGAACAGACTCGCCCTGGGCGTCAGCGGCGGCCGGGGCCAGCAGAACCCCCAGCGCCAGCGCCAGCGTCGCGACCCGGCCCTTCACACCGCGCCTTCCTTTTTGCTACTACAAGCGGCCCGCTCAGCCGCCGAAGTCCCCGCCGCCGAAGTCCCCGCCGCCGAAGTCGCCGCCCCCGAAGTCGCCACCGCCGAAGTCGCCACCGCTGTGCTCTCCGCCGCCGTAATCGCCGCCGGGGGCAAAGAAGGCGTGAGGTGCCAATGCCTGGCCGAGCAGGAACCCGGTGAACAGGCCGGGACCGAAGCCGAAGCCACCCCAGTACGCCGGGGCGAAGCCGGCGTTGACATAGCTGACCGGAGCGCCGTTGACCTCCACGTTGCGCATCTCGGGCTCGATACCCCGGTCGACCTTGTGCGCGCAGGCGGTGCAGGCCGGTACGGTGCGGCCGGATCCGCCGCTGGAAGGCGTCCAGTAGACATCGCGCACCGACATGCCGTGCCTCGGGTCGAAGAAACACGACGGACGCCGGTCGGGCGGCGGCTGGTCGGCCGCGCGGGCGTCCGCGCACGCCAAGTGGTACTGCCCCTTGGCGATGGCTCGGCTGACCGCGCCCATGTCCTTGACCCGCGTAGCGGCATCGAGGGCTGAAGTGCCCCGTTCGTAGGCGGCCAGGGCCGCGCTCTGCTCCTCTGTCGCGTCCCGGTTGTCCTGGTTTGAGATCGAGACGTCGGCTTGGCGGTCGGTAAGCCTCTCGCTGAGCGCTAGCAGGTCGTCCTGGGCGGCCACCTTGGCCTCCCTGAGCTCGCGCTCCCGGCGTTCGCGGACCGGGCGCCAGATCACGAAGAAGCCTAGCGAGGCGATCAGGGCAATGACCCCGAGGGTGATCAGGAAGTTTCGCAGCGTATGCGAGGCTGTGCCGGCCGCGGCTCCCGCGGATCCCGGCTCAGCCTGCTGCTTCACATCGTTGACGAAAGCCGTCAGCGCGGCGAAGACGTTCTGATCCGCCTGGTGCTGCTGGACCACCCGGGTCGCGATGCCGGCCGCGCCATGAGGAGGGAGCATTCCGGAGTTATGGGCGCCAAAATGCCGCAGCCGGGTGTCCAGGAAGCCGACGGTGAACTGCTCGTGCCCCCTCAGCGCGCTGATGATCTCGTTCATCGAGCTGTTGTAGCCCGAGGGACCGGACGGGGCGACCACCAGGTAGATGGGATCGCCGCCGATCTGCCGCTCCAGCTTGGCCTGCTGACCTTGAGAGATCAAAGAGCGGCCGTCGCCGGCGACACAGACTTCCGGCTTGGCCACGCAATCCGTGAGCGTACTGGCGCTGGCCTGGGCAGGGACTAGCAAGAGCACCGCGAACAGACCCACCACCAGGCCCAGCAGCCTTTTCATACCGTGGACCTCCCACCGAACTAAGTTCTGACCGACCCGGCCTCGCCGGATGCCGACCGCCAGGACCAGGTAAGCCGGCAACTGTGCAACCGGCGTGTCGGCCCTGTGATGAGCGTGTGGAGGGTCGTGCGGGGTGAGTGCGCGGTCCTGCCAGGGAAGAGGTCAGTGAGATCGCCGGCCGCTGCCCCCGTGGCATGTTCGGCTTCGTTCACGTTCGGCGGGCTCATCCTGCTGGCCAGCTTCCTGACCCCGGGCGGCTCGGCAGCGTTCGGCTGGTACGCGTACTCGCCGCTGACCAGCGCGATCTACTCGCCCGGCGTCGGCGCCGACATGCGGATCATGGGGCTGGTGCTGTCCGGTCTGGGCACCATCCTGTCCGGGGTCAACTTCATCACCACGATCTTCTGCATGCGCGCGCCCGGCATGACGATGTTCCGGATGCCGATGTTCACCTGGAACGCGCTGCTGACCTCGCTGCTGGTG
>Ga0070697_100001203_pt1 | contig 19553 bp, 14 predicted proteins | sample KBSK1501metaG_FD_65475 | JGI IMG/M metagenome (GOLD analysis project Ga0070697, IMG submission 65475) | Corn, switchgrass and miscanthus rhizosphere microbial communities from Kellogg Biological Station, Michigan, USA - KBS K1-50-1 metaG | ecosystem: Host-associated > Plants > Roots >... | reverse complement strand
CCAAGGGGAAAACCCCTGTAGGTTACGTGCCCCGTAGTCCCTCAAGGGGCTGATTGCCAGCATTGGTCGCATAGGTGGAACTTTATGCTTGACAATCCCTTTCATAGAACCGGGCTGAAGTCAAGGTGCTAATGAGATCGCTCCCCGCAACGCTGCATCCGCTCAACTTACACGCGTGTCTCAAGTCAGCTTGAAGTGCCAGTCGGCTGCCGGCTATGCCGCTCATTATGCGGAAGTCTCCGACCGTCGGTCGCAATTTAGGTGTCGGACACTTCGCGAACCAACCCTGTTCGGTTTACCATCCTCTCACTCGAGTTAGCCGCTGAACCTATCTCGGGGCTTCACCCTGCTTATGAAAAGAGAATACTACTCGGATTCGATCGCGAATTTTCTTAAAACTTCGCCTGACGAAATTCTTGGCATTCTCGTACGAAACAGCGGCGGATTTTCCACCGAAGCGACACAACGTGAATCCTGGTTAGAGCAAATTAGCATTCTTAAGAATGTTATGTCTGATGTTGAGGGCAGGATTTATTTTGAGTATTCGATTCCAAGAATGGGAAAGCGAATAGATGTAGTGCTCCTTATTGGCCCGGCCATCTTTGTACTAGAGTTTAAAGTGGGCGAACGAGAATTTACCTCGTACGCCCTAAACCAAGCCTGGGATTATGCGCTCGACCTAAAGAATTTCCATGAAACTAGCCGCGAATCTTTCATTGCACCTGTAGTCATAGCCACTAATGCCGAAGAGGTTACACCCATCATTGCGGCCACGCATGATGACAAAGTTCTCTCTCCTATCCGTTGCAATGTGGAACTCCTCAACCTAGTGATCGAACGCGTGTTGCAATTTGCTAGTGGCGGTTTAATTAATCCCATGGAATGGGAAAGCGGCCGCTATTCCCCAACTCCTACGATCATTGAGGCGGCGATGGCTCTCTATAACAATCACTCGGTCACCGATATCTCTCGGAGCGACGCAGCTGCTATCAATCTAACGGTCACCTCAGAAGCTGTTTTGAACATCATCGAATCTGCTCGAGCGAATTCTTTTAAAGCAATCTGTTTCGTTACTGGCGTGCCGGGTGCCGGCAAGACGTTGGTTGGACTGAACATTGCAACCCAAAGACGAGAGGAAACTGACGATCTCTACAGCGTATTCCTTTCTGGTAATGGCCCGCTTGTCGCTATCCTGCGTGAAGCTTTAGCGCGAGATAGAGTGCGCGATGACAAGGAACGGATGATAACCACCAGGTTGGGTCAAGCGAGAAGCCAAGTCAAAGCATTCATTCAAAATGTTCACAACTTCCGCGATGAATGCCTTGTTGACGAGAAGCCCCCCATTGAACACATTGCATTGTTTGATGAAGCGCAACGGGCGTGGGACCTCCAGCAGACGTCTAACTTTATGGCCCGCAAGAAGAGCACACCGAATTTTAATCAATCTGAACCGGAGTTTTTGATCTCTTGTCTTGACCGCCATCGCGATTGGGCTGTAGTTGTTTGTTTAGTAGGAGGTGGACAAGAAATTAATACCGGGGAGGCTGGCATTAGCGAATGGATTCAATCGCTCAATCGTTCATTTCCAGATTGGCACATTTACATCTCCTCTAGGCTTACCGATAGCGAGTACGCCGCAGGTCATGTATTGGACGAACTGCGATCGCGTACAAATGTCACCACGAAAGATGAACTGCATTTGGGCGTCTCGATGCGGTCATTCCGCGCGGAAAATGTTTCATTACTGGTGAAGCAATTGCTCGACTTGGACCCAGATTCTGCGCGCGAGACGTTAAGAAGCGTGCAGGAAAGATACCCAATCATAATCACGCGGGAACTTTCCAAAGCCAAGGAATGGCTGAAGGAGCAAGCGCGAGGGTCTGAGCGTTACGGAATTGTGGTTTCCTCGGAGGCACAAAGACTCAAGCCACTTGCAATAGATGTTAGAAACACAATCGATCCCGTTCAATGGTTTCTCAAGGGCAAAGAAGATGTACGGTCCTCCTTTTACCTGGAGGATGTAGCCACCGAGTTTCAAGTTCAGGGGCTTGAACTCGATTGGGCCTGCGTAACATGGGACGCCGATTTCAGGTATACCGAAAACGGCTGGGATCACCGTTCCTTCTCCGGTGATCGTTGGAACTACATCAAAAAGTCCGAACGAAAAAGCTACCAGAAGAATGCTTACCGCGTTCTCCTAACCCGTGCTAGACAAGGAATGGTGATAGTCGTGCCACCCGGAGATGCTGAGGACGCAACGCGTAAGCCTGAGTTCTACAATCCCACCTTTAGTTATCTGCAAGAAATCGGCTTCAAAACTATTTGAACCGGTTTCCCTGGCCCGAATCAAAGCCGAGATGCAAGAGAGCTTTCTAGCCTGCTAGAGGAGTTCGATAACCATTAACCTTGCCTACCTCAAGCCCACCTGGGTAGATTGCCAAGTCGTGGCATCTACAGTTTGCCATTAATCGAGAGGACTTTGTGTCAACAACCAACTGAAACAACGCCTGCCGGACCTGTTCTGATGATTCAGATACTTGCTAACACCTACTTCTCTGGCGCCGGGCTCATGGACATTGGGCTCCAATCCGGCGGCCTAACATTGCAACAAAGCTTTGAGATCGATGCTCTCTGTTGCGACACGATGCGGCGGAACTTCGCTCACGAAGTGGTCCAGTGTGACATCACAAAGAAGCTCGTTCAGTCTGAAAAGGAATGTCACGTGATGGTGGCAACGTATCCGTGCACAAAATATTCGCCGATCGCTGACATTCACGGTGTCCGCACCGGAGACGATTTGTTCCTGCACTTCTTCCGGCACGTTGCCATTCGCAGACCAGAGCTGTATGTGGTTGAGAATGTGCCGGGGATGAAGAAGTTTCCGGTTGTTATGGAAGCAATGACGAAGCTCCCGGACTACTACGTCCATGTTGCGTGTCCGGTCAAATCTTCGATCTGGCTGCCGCAAAAGAGAGACCGGCTAATCATTATTGGCAGCAGACGAAACTTCGCCTGGCGCGAGCCCGTGGCCGAACGCGCCGTCACCCTCGCTGAAATACTTGAACCTGATCCGGTGCCACACATCCCTGACTATGTAGGTAGGCGACTTGCCGGTAAGTATCGTGATCGGCCGATTGTCAGCGATCCCGCGCGCGGGGATATCGCACCCACCTGCGTTGCGCATTACGCCAAAGACTTGAGTACGAGATTGGTTGCGGACGGAAGGTTTCCGCGCGGCGCGCGGCCATACACGGTTCGAGAATACGCACGGCTACAGGGAGTCCCTGATGCATTCACTTTCGCGGGAAGCTACACGGACGCCTACCGAATGATTGGGAATGGTGTGTCGGTCCCGGTTGGAAAATGGATCGGCTCTGAGATTAGGCGGTATTTCCAATAGATAGTTGGCAAGCCATTAGCGAACGAAGCGAGCGACGATGACGGCGGGAAGATGGTGCTTCTTTTGTGATTGGACGTCCTTCTCTTCAGGCGGAATGCCGGGTTACATTCAGTCTCACCTCGGAGTACACTATTTGTTATGGAACGCAATCTCAACGAAGTCTTTCGCGAAGCGGCGAAATTGCCCGAGCGCGACCGAGCTACCTTGGCTGGTTTACTCATAGAAACGCTTGACCCGATTTCCGAGCCAGACGTTGAAGCAGCCTGGTCTGAAGAGATCAAGAGACGCGTGGCTGAGATCGACGCGGGGACAGTCGAGTTAATCCCCTGGGAAGAAGTACGGGCGGAGTTATTCGGCCAGTCGAATGAGAGTTAGGCTTCACCCTCAGGCGCGCACTGAACTCCGGGAGGCGCGTAGGTGGTATCACGAACGCAGCCCATTAAGTGGAACCGCATTCATCCACGCCGTTGACAATGCCGTATCGAGAATCGTCGAAGCTCCGACTCAGTATCCATTGGCAGAGCACCGAACACGCAAGTTCGTTCTTCAGCGGTTCCCATTCAACTTATTCTATCTGCCACTCGAGTCAGAGATAGTAATTGTTTCCGTGGCACATCAGAAACGGCGTCCGGGTTATTGGTCTGCTCGACTGCCTCCGCCCTAGTGACCTGCAACCAACTAAAGTTCGTCGCACATGAGCTGCTAACACGCGTCGCCGGTGGTGGTGTAGACCTTGCGCCAGCCGCGGGGGGTCTTTTTGTAGATTGAATAGCCGTAAGCGTCGAAGCCGTGTTGCTGGACGAAGACTTCGGCAGTGCCGTCGCCATCGAGATCGAGTTGGTCGATGAAATCAACCGCCGAATCGAAGCCTTCAGGCGGTAGGTTGTAGGACTGGAAGTCGACCAGGGTCGCTTTGAATGGTGGACCAGCTGAAAATGATGCTTCAGCTGATACTGACGGACCAGCAGGTGACGATCCAGCAGATGACGGTCCAGTAGATGAGCGTCCAACAGATGGCGTTCCGGCAGATGAGCGGCCCGCCGATGATGGACCAGCGGAGCCGGCGGTCGGGATTGGCGTGGGGCGCACGGGAAGTTGGTGTTCGGCGATGAAGAAGAGATCGCGCCGTGCGCTCACCGTATTTCCCCTCTTTATTTCGATTACAAAACTGCCGATTAGTTCGAATTGTCCGTCGCCGTTCAAGTCAGTCGCGGTGAGGTTGGTGGTTTTGAGTGTGTTCAGTGCTTTTGCCGTGGTGCCGCGAGCGGTATAGATCTGCCGGACTATTCTCATTACACCTTCGCGTTCGGCGTCGGTGGGGGCGCGGCGTGCAGCCGGTTTTTTACCCAATGTCCGGGAATCAGTGGCCAGCGCCGATAAACGGGGCGGAATTCTTTTGTTGTCCTCAACGGTGGCCGCCGCGTGAATGTTGTTGCAACCCATTCCCGAGCTTTTTATGGTCGCCGTTCCCACTTCTCCACCGCCAAAGGTGACACGGTATTTCTTGCCGGGAGCAAAATAGTTGGCGGCGAATTGTTTTTGCGCGGCTTCGTTTTCCTCGGGGTATGGCTGTTTGAACTTTCCGTTTTCCACCAGCACGACTGCGTCGACGTTGCTTTGCTGCTCGTCCTGATCGGCGTGGGAGACGACCAGGACCAGGGCCGGCTTTGCGTTAACGCGGGACGTTTGCTGGACCAAGGTGGCGCGCGTTTCGAGATTTGCGAGAGGTAAGGAGAGTGATAAGAGGAGGAAGAGTAATTTGGGCGTTCGAGAATTAAAGTGTTTCATATTGGTGTTGGGTGGTGCCTGGGTTTCATGCTTTCTAACGTGAACACCGCAAACTGACAGTTTGCGTTACGACTCGCCGGCAGTTGCGACCAAGTAGCTCCGATGGGATCCGCACACTAACGTAAAAGCAAGAGCGGGGGCAAGCCCACCTTCCTGACCTGAGAGCTGTGCGATGTTGACTCGTGATCCCTGGCTTGAAGGCATTCAAAGACCGATTCATGGCTTGAAGGCATTCAAAGGATTGAAAAGCATTTAATGGGAATGATCCGCTGACTAAGTGGTGCTTTGAACGAAGTGGCAGTTTCAGCGCCAGAGCAGGCAAGGATGCCTGCGCTCCTGTGCTCTTGAATTCCGCAGCGTGATTCTTCATTGTGTGCTTCATGAGCGAACCAAAGTCTAACTTTGAACCGCAGCCGCACTTTAAGCTGCAGCCTCACCTCGTTGGGGAGTTGGTGGAAGTTCGGCCGCTGAGACCGGAGGATTGGGAAAGTTTATTCGCGGTGGCTGCGGACCCGATCATCTGGGAGCAACATCCGGCCAGGGATCGTTACCAGGAAGAGGTGTTTAGAGAGTTCTTTCGAGAGGCGCTGGAATCGGGTGGCGCCTTTGTGGTCATTGACCGGCAGACGGGAAAAATTATCGGCTCCTCGCGATACTTCGGATTTGATCCCCGGAAAAGTGAGATTGAGATCGGCTGGACGTTTCTGGCCCGCTCACACTGGGGAGGAAAGTACAACGGAGAATTGAAACGCCTCATGTTGGACCATGCGTTTAAGTTTGTAGACAGCGTGGTTTTCCTGATCGGGCCAAACAATTTCCGTTCACAGAAAGCCGTGGAAAAAATCGGCGGCGTGATGATCGGGCGGCGGGATAAGACGATTCGGGGCGAAACCGTCGAACAGGTCGTCTACCAGGTTAAGAGGTGAATGGTAAATGGTGAATGGTGAATGGTGAATGGTGAATGGCATCTTGTAAATCCTGTTCATCCTGTCTAACGAGCCTCTGAAGACAAGAAGTTTTGGACAGAATTTACAAGATTCACAAGATGGTTTGGGTGATAAACAGAAAACGGTAAACAGCAGAGCGTTCTCTGACCGTCCACTGCTTACCGCTCACTGCTTACTGCTCACTGCTTACTGCTCACTGCTCACTGCTTCAGCCCTTTCCTTTTCCTTTGCCTTTGCCACCGCCGCCGCCATTGCCCTGGCCACGTGGTTGGCCTCCTTGTTCCTGCTTGCGCTCGTGTTTCTGGGCCCCTTGAGATTGCTGCTTCATCTCATGCTTCTGAACCTGTCCGTTACCTACTCGTTCACCCCGCGGTTGCTGTTGAGCTTTGCGCTGGGCCTTCTGCTGAGTACGCGCCGCCTGCTCCTGAGCCCGAATCGCAGCCTGTTGAGCACGAGCATCGTTTCTTTGACGCTGCTCCTGAGCACGAGTCTCAACTCTCTGTTGCTGCTCAAGCTGACGCGCCTGGCGTTGAGCCTCCCTTTGGGCTTCCTTGTTGCCCCGAGCCGCTTCGGCGCTGAGCCGGTCTATTTCCTGTTTGCGTGCGCGGTCTGCTTCCTTGTTTCGTTCCTGATCATTCCGCCACGCCTGATCACCGGCATTCCGGTCATCCCTGAATTTGAACTTTTGATTCTTCACCTTGTCGGAAACACGTTCCACGCGCAGCGACTTCGCCAGGTCCTTCCTAAACTTCCATTCCTTGATGTCCCGACCCACGAAAACCGGCGTGTCCCAGAGCTTCTTCGCAATGCCTGGGGGCAGATCGATCTTCCCTCTTCCCCATGCAGAATTGATCACTGCGTTTCTAAGCGGTGTCAGTGTCAAAGGATCGAGCGTGGGCCTCACCGACGCCAACCTCTGTTGGTCAATTCTTCTAATACTGCGCGGATCGACAACCCGACCGAAAGCATCTACCGGCACAACCGTGACTGCTCCCGGGATGCCGAGATTGATAAGTTGCGCCGGCACTACATTCGCCCGCGTCAGATATTGCGGCTGCCAGTTATTGTCGTAATAACGCGGTGCATATACCTCGCCCGGAGCCAGCGGCACCCAGCCGATCTGGTTGGCGTTATCCAAAGGAATGAAAGCCACCAGAGCCGGGGCGTAAGTTGGGGTCGTATTCACTGCGTCGGGAATCCAGTACCACTGGTTTCCAACGTTGGCCCAACGTCCATAGTGATATGGCGCATAACCCCAGGGTTCACTTGAAACCCAGGTTGGCCCATACGGATAATCGTTGGTCCACTGACCCTGTTGATAAGGAGCCCAGCCTGAATCAACCCGCGGTCTCCAGGCATTCCCATAGCCGTCAACATTCTGCCAGTCGCCGTAATAGTCGAGATCGTTTAGCCCGGGGATGATGGGACTCGCATACTGATAACTCACGTCGCGCCGGTATGGATCGTAATAATAAGGGTCACTAAGATAGGCGTCGTAATTGTTGTAACGACCGTCGTAGGAATTCGGATACTGATATCGGTAATAATCGTCGACCTGACGTCCGGCATCCTGGCCATTCAAACGCGACAACACGAGCTGGGACGCGCTCTGGCCCAGGAGCGTCAGCATTTCGCCTTTATTGATCTGGCCGGAGCCTCCCAAACCCACTACCTGCGCCAGCCCGCTCAGCACCGAGACGAGCACACCACCGCTGTTGTCGAAACCGACGTTGTAGAGTCCGGGCTGATCAAAGTCGACCGCACCGTAAGGCGTGGCTACTTCAAACAACTCATTGGGCGCTAAATACCCGACGTCGAAGATGGCCGAGCCGTCGCGGAGCGCGAGTTGTGTGCGGCGGTCTTCGAGCGACACCACGTCGAGAGATGTGTTTGGATTGAGCCGGGCGAAATTGCGTCCGCTAAAAGCCAGCGAGGTGCGGGCGTTATCGCGCGTGTAGATCCGATCCCCGACTGAAACGGGTTGATTCGGGGTAGCGGCTATCCAGCGGGTATTCGCATCAGCAGCGTCGTTGGTTAGAACGCCATCGCTGAACGCGACGTCGCCGTCAACTCGCTGGATGCGAGCCGCGTAAGGCATCTCCGCCGCGGATGCCGTCTGCTCATGCTTCATCCAAAAGGCTACGCCAAAGCCGGCGATGAGCGCGACTACCAACCCTACGATCGTCATGTGTGGCCATAATTTGATCTCGTTCATAAAACTCTCCTTCTCGAATTCCGGCGACGTTTGTTTCGATGTTTCGATGGTCGCCCTCACCATTGCACACAGCCAGTCGGCTTTGAACCGTTTCTTAATTAGTAATTGAGTTTTCCAGGGATGTTCTGGCAAGAATCATGCCCGCACGCCCAGCAAATACAGGGTTTTCGGCGCGAAACCGGGCCTGGGTGCAGGATGTAGATAAATGCTGGCGTAGGCGTCAGGCCGACATGGTTTATCCACACTCTTGCAATGAGATTGCTAAGGAGAAATCGTGAGTGAATTTAAAAGAAAAGTGTCGCACGTACCCATTTGAGGCAGGTGCGCCGGTTACGTAGAGTTTTCGCGATGGCTGGTTCAGCGCACTTTCGGAGAACGTTGCTTTTTCAAACGCGCCTTGAAGACTGCCTCGCCGCCGCTTTCGCCTTTGCGACCGCCTCCAGTCATAGCCGGGGTAGAGGGCGAAGTGGTTCGTGGCGTTACCGCGTCGCCGCCGATGTTCCGGGCTGACTTGTCTGCGGCCATCTTGTTGGCCAACCTACGACGACCCAGCACCGCGGGCGTTTCTTTCATCTCCTGGCGATTTTGATCGGCGGCGCCGGCCGTCCCCATCTGTTGTCCTCGAGGCTTCGTTCTGATGCCAACCTTGTGCGTGTCTTTTTTCGGATTCATAGTCTCCTCCCCACGAACGCAAACTAACAGTTCGCTTTACGATTACCTCTTTCTCTGTGCAACCTCCGTGTGCTCACAGCAAGCTTTCAGCAGCAACGAAGTGAACGATCCACGAAAATACACGAAATAACACTAACGAGAAATTTCGTGTTCGTTCGTGTGATTTCGTGGATCGTGGGCTCTGTCAAAACTTGCTCAACAAAACAAGAACTCAGACCTTTGTATTACAGAGACCGCACCGTCTTGATTGCTTACTGCTTACTGCTTTCTGCCTACTGCCTTCTGCCTACTGCTCTCCGCCTTCCGCCCCAGCGACCACTTCAAAGCCGGCGGTGTCACCAGCGTCGTGACAATCACCATGATGACGATGGCGCCGAAAGTTGTCGGGCTAATTACAGGCTCGCTGATACCGCGCGCGTTGGGCAGCATCAAGGTGGCGCCAATGCCGGCGAAGATCAATCCCACTTCCCCGCGCGGAATCATGCCCAGCCCAATCGTTAATCGATTCACTCCGCGCTCGAGTACGCCGGCCGAGCACACTTGTTTCCCCAGGATGGCAGCGAGCGTGAGTACCAGAGCAAAACCGAGCATGCCGAACTCAGAGCCGCCGGAAGCGGGCTGGCCAACTGCGGATCCGGGAACGAAAAACCTCAGGTCGACCTTCATCCCCATCAAAACAAAAAACACCGGCACCAGCACCGTGCTTACCGGATGCAAAAGATCCTCAAGTTCTCGCTCTTTGCGCGCGCCCAGAGGTTTGTAGTGAACCTCATCCAGCACCAGCCCCGCCGCAAAAGCACCGACGATTGCAGCCAGTCCAAACTTAGCCGCCACCCAGGAAAGAAAAAAGCAGAAGGAAACAGCCAGGGTGAGCAGCACGCCCCGCGACTCCAGACGTCCGGCGCCGCGCAGAAGACGCGGCATCACGAAATGGCCCAGCGCAATCGCGCCAATCAAAAATATTAGAGCCTTAGCGCCGACAATACTGATGCTGATCACAGACAGCGCCGTGCCCGTCGCCGTGGCTTTGATTGCGCCCGCACACACGGCCAGAATGATCAGGCCAAATACGTCATCAATTACCGCCGCGCCGAGAATGATGCGCGCCTCGCGCGTTGCGAGTTTCCCAAGATCTTTAAAGACGCGGGCGGTAATACCAACGCTGGTAGCGCAGAGCGTGGCGCCGATGAAGATATGGACCAGACGTGGTTCATCAGGAATGAAATAGGCGGCAACGCCCCAGCCAAGAAAGAACGGGGCAATAACACCCAGCGTAGCCACCAGCAAAGACGACCAACCTACCTCCATCATCTCTTTCAAATCGGATTCGAGCCCTACTTCAAAGAGCAGAATGATTACGCCAATCTCGGCGAGTGCGCCGATGACTTCGTTGGTTTTTAGTGGTTCGACTCCGCTGAAGCCAAACAACACCAGGTTGCCGATGATGATTCCGCCGACCAGTTCACCTAACACCGCCGGCTGTCCAATTCGTTCAAACAGTTCGCCGCCAAGCTTGGCGATAACCAGCATGCACGCAAGACCCAGCAGGACCATGGGCTGAAGACCATGTGCGTCGCCAGGAGCGGGCGTGGCTGATTCCGGTGCGGCGACTACTGATTGCCAGATCAGCAAACCCACGGGAATAGTCAGAACTGGAAGGATTCTTCTAATCATTAACGGCGTCGGAGCGAGCGCGGATTATTGCATATTCAGGGGGCCTGATTCCGTTTCCGATAATTCATCCTTCGACTTGGGGAGGACGATCCACGAAATCACACCAAAGAACACTAAAAAGTTCGTGTTTTCGGTGTGATTTCGTGGATCGTTTGCTCTGCCCTAACCAACGAAAGGCCTGCTTCCTGAACCAGCAAGGTGTTTTATGCTGGATCCGGTTTGCTTCAGGCGGGCCTGAACACTATAATGCGCCAAATCTAGACAGGCTTAAAATCTGGCAGGATTTACAGCTAAGCTCGCCCCGCGATTAAAGTGCGAACCTAACTTCAACTGAACCTTTAATGTCAACTCCAATCAGGTGGAAACAGCGCAGTCGTGTCCCGTCTTCGAATGGGAGGCCGGAAACACCTTTGCGCACGCTCGCCCTTAATCTCAGCGAGGCAGCGCGTTCGGCGCTTTCGGAACCATACCGGCTTACTATCGAACACCATCAGATTCATTTGCGGCGTTTGCCGGCCGCTCTCGACGGCTTTCGCATAGTGCAACTTTCAGACATTCATCACAGTTCATTCACCAGCCGGGCGCAGATCAAACGCGCAGTCGAGACGGCCAACAGCCTGCAACCCGACATCATCGCACTAACCGGTGATTACATTTCCAAAGAGCGCCAATATGCGGCGCCCTGCGCGGAACTGCTGGGGAAGCTGCGCGCGCGTCACGGTATTTTTGCGGTCCTGGGCAATCACGATCACTGGACTGACGCGGCACTCATCACTGACCTTTTCCGGGCCGAAGGAATGACGGTGTTGGTAAATCAAGGGATGCGTTTCGAAATGAAGGGCGCCGCCTTTTGGCTCGCGGGCGTAGACGACACCATGGTGGGCCTGGAAGATTTACCGCTGGCACTGGCCGGCTCCCGTGAAGACGAATTGAAGCTATTGCTCGCGCATAATCCGATCATACTGCGACGCGCCGCTCGCGCTGGAGTTGATCTGGTCCTTAGCGGTCACACGCATGGAGGCCAGGTTAATCTTCGTTCAGAACGAAGCGCATCGGTCCGGCCCCGGCGACGTTTGCTCAAGGGATTGGCCCGCGAAGGCGAAACACAGATCTACGTAACCCGTGGTCTGGGAACTGTAGTTTTGCCCGTTCGCTTTGGCTGCCCACCAGAGGTTTCTTTACTGGAATTACGAACAACACAATAGCCGCGTCTGGTTGTAACGCAAACTCCGGCCACCCCACTCGGGCTGTGGCGCTCCCCGGTTAGTTTGCGTGCCGATCTGCCGGCAGTCAGCTTGAGAGGAATTCCCAACCTCCCGCAAACTAGCAGTTTGCGTTACGTTCACGATGTCCTCCCGCATTCTTACCGTTCCCAATCTACTCACCGTCTTCAGGATGGTGCTCATTCCTGTTTTTGTAACCCTTCTTTTCTATCAAAAATTCGAGCTGGCCCTGGCTGTTTTTGTCGTGGCCGGAGTAACGGATGGCCTCGACGGCCTGTTGGCGCGTCGCTTCGACCAGCAATCACAACTCGGAACTATCCTCGATCCGATTGCCGATAAACTGATGATGGTGAGCGCCTTTATCGTGCTGTCGATGCGGAGTGTTTTTCCCCAACCGATCCCGAGCCATTTGCCGGTGCCTTTTTGGGTGACAGTCGCCGTGATCAGCCGCGACGTTTTCATAATTGTTGGGGCCGCTGCAATCAACATAATGACCGGCTTTCGGGGGTTCCGTCCCTCCTGGTTGGGCAAACTCAACACGACCGTCCAGATTGTGGCAATAACGGCGATCATGTTCGCCGCCAGCGTGCCCCGCTACACCGGCTATTATCTTCCTACCGTTTATGCGGCTGTTTTCGGCCTTTCGGTGTTCTCCGGTCTCCACTACGTCTTCTTTGTTTCCAAGCTTATGAACGAGGACCGAAAGCCAGCATCGTCGGCCGAAACAGGCCAAGAAACCCCCGCAACACAAGCCAATTCGGCCCTCCCAAATCCTCCTCATCAAAGTTGACAACTGGGGACTCAGGTATTATATTACTGTCCCATTCAACCAGAATCTCGAATGGAAGGTAGACGTTAGTCTAGATAGCTCTTGGAATTTTGAGTGACGCTGGGGTTGAAACCCTGCGTTTTGCGGCGCTGCAGGTGTCAGCGGTCACCCCGGCTGGGGCGCTCAACTGAGGGCTAAATATCGTTTTTGGAGAAGAAAAACAAATGAGCAAGATAATAGGAATCGATTTGGGGACGACCAACTCCGTGGTGGCAGTCATGGAAGGCGGCGAACCAACCGTCATCACGAATTCGGAAGGCGGACGCACCACCCCCTCGGTAGTAGCGTTCACCAAGGACGGCAGCCGGCTGGTTGGTCAGGTGGCCAAACGCCAAGCGGTTACCAATCCCGAAAATACAGTTTATTCAATCAAAAGATTTATGGGCCGACGCTTTGACGAGGTGACCGAAGAAATCAAGCAGGTCCCTTACAAGGTAAAGCCCGCAGGCAGCGGCGATGTGCGCATCGAGGCGGGCGGCAAAGAATGGAGCCCACCGGAGATTTCAGCCATCATCCTGCAAAAGATGAAGCAGTCGGCCGAGGACTACCTGGGCCAAAAGGTCGATAAGGCGGTGATTACCGTTCCCGCTTACTTTAACGATGCGCAGCGCCAGGCGACTAAGGACGCAGGCAAGATTGCCGGCCTGGAAGTGATGCGCATTGTTAACGAACCGACCGCAGCAGCGCTGGCTTACGGTCTCGACAAAAAGAAGGACGAGACCATCGCGGTTTTCGACTTCGGCGGCGGTACGTTTGATATCTCGATCCTTGAAGTAGGCGAAGGCGTTGTCGAAGTAAAGTCGACCAACGGCGACACTCACCTGGGCGGCGACGACATCGATGAACGCCTGATTGAATGGATCATCGAAGAGTTCAAGAAGGACCAGGGAATCGATCTTTCAAACGACAAGATGGCTTTGCAACGGCTTAAGGAAGCTGCTGAGAAAGCGAAGATCGAACTTTCCAGCACTATGGAAACAGAAATCAATCTTCCCTTCGTCACCGCCGATCAGTCTGGACCAAAGCATCTGGCTATGAAGCTAACGCGCTCGAAATTCGAGCAGTTGGCCGAACCGATTCTGGCCCGTCTCCAGGCCCCGGTGCAGCAGGCAATCAAGGACTCTGGAGTCGAAGCCAAGAAGATCGATGAGGTGGTACTGGTAGGTGGTTCGACGCGCATACCCAAAGTGCAGCAGATGGTGAAAGACCTGTTTGGCAAAGAACCAAACAAGAGTGTGAACCCTGACGAAGTGGTGGCGATTGGCGCAGCCGTTCAGGCGGGTGTGTTGTCGGGTGAGAAGACAGACATTCTGTTGCTCGACGTTACTCCGCTGAGCCTGGGTATCGAAACACTTGGTGGTGTTTTCACCAAACTCATCGAGCGCAACACGACCATCCCCACGCGCAAGTCGGAGATATTCTCGACGGCTTCCGATAATCAGACCTCGGTGGAGGTTCACGTGCTGCAAGGGGAGCGCCCGATGGCCGGCGACAATCGCACCCTCGGCAAGTTTCACTTGATCGGCATTCCACCGGCGCCCCGCGGCATGCCGCAGGTCGAAGTGGCGTTTGATATCGATGCCAATGGCATAGTTAACGTTTCGGCCAAAGACATGGGCACCGGCCGGGAACAAAAGATAACTATCACTTCATCTTCAGGTCTCTCGAAAGAAGAGATCGACAAGATGATGCGCGATGCCGAGTCGCACGCGGCCGACGACGTGAAAAAGCGTGAGGAAATCGAAGCCCGCAACCGTCTGGACGGTTTGGTTTACCAGATGGAAAAGACGCTCAACGACAATCGCGAGAAAGTTGGCGCGGTGGCCGGAGAAGTCGAGACGGCCATTGCCGAAGCGAAGAAAGCGTTGGCTGACGGTGGTGCTGAAAAAATGAACGACGCATTCAATCAGCTGCAAACTGCTTCGCATAAACTTGCCGAAGCGCTTTATCAACAGACCTCGACGCCGGGAGCTGAAACGGCCTCTGAGGATCAAGCTTCGGCGGCAGGAGCTTCGTCTGCGGGGGGCGCAGGCGACGACAACGTCATCGACGCTGAGTATGTTGATGTTGATGAAAACAAGTAAAGGTGATTGCTGTTTACAGTTTTCGATTGCCGGTTGAAAGGGCGGGAGATCAATGAATCTCTCCGCCTTTTCTAAAATCAGCAATCTGAAATCCGAGATCTAAAATCCAAAAGATGGCCAAGCAAGACTATTACGAAATACTGGGAATCAAGCGCGACGCTAAGCCTGAGGAGATCAAGAAGGCTTATCGCCGGCTGGCGCGTAAGTATCATCCTGACGTTAATCCGGGCGACAAAGCATCCGAAGAGCGTTTCAAGCTGACCACTGAAGCGCACGATGTGCTTTCGGATCCGAAGAAGCGCAAGGTCTACGATCGCTTCGGCCAGTATTCCGACAATCTTGCCGACGCCGCCGCGCGTGGCGCTGGTCCAACTACCGGACGCACAGCTCCCGGATTTGATTTCAGCGGCTTTGACTGGAGCACCACGTCAACTCCTGAAGGTGCCGGCGGTGGTGGCACAAGTTTCCGCGACATCTTTGCCGACCTGTTTGGTGGCGGGGCCAAGGAGCAGGAGCCGCCTCGGCCGCAGCCAAAGAAGGGCGCCGACATCGAGATGCCACTGGCGCTTACCTTTGAAGAGGCAATAAATGGATTGACCACCAACCTCACCGTCAATCGTTCCGAGCAGTGTTCACGCTGCAATGGCGCCGGCGACATCGGTGGGCCGGTAATGGTTTGCGCCACCTGTAAAGGCTCCGGACAGGTCCAGCGCGCTGGTGGGCGTTTGCGCTTCGCGCAGGAATGCCCGGACTGCGGCGGCACGGGGCGTCGACGTTCGCCGTGTTCACTGTGCAAAGGCAAGGGCACGATCCCAAAAACTGAAAACGTGAAGGTGCGTATTCCTGCGGGCGTTGAGACTGGTTCGCGGGTGAGGATTCCGGGAAAAGGTGAAGGCGGACGGCTTGGTGCGCCGCCCGGAGACCTTCACATTATTACTAATGTCGGCAGCCACAAATACTTCACGCGCAAAGGCGACAACATCTATGTCTCGGTGCCGATAACGGTGCCTGAAGCTGCACTGGGCGCGAAGATTGAAGTGCCCACTGTTGAAGGCAAGGCACAGTTGCGCATCCCGCCCGGCACGCAATCGGGTCAGAAGTTTCGTTTACGACAACGCGGCGCGCCGTCGTTAAGAAAACCCGGGGCCAGAGGGGACCAGTTTGTTGATGTGCAGGTAACGTTGCCGAAAGTGATTTCGGAAGAGACCAAAGAACTGTTGCGGCAGTATTCGAAGATGAATTCGGAGAATCCAAGAGTGGAGATGGGGTTGGAGTAAATAGTGAATGGTAAATGGTAAATAGAAGAGCCGCTGTCGTTCCAACAGCCACACTCGCGTGGACTCCAACCATTCACCATTTACCATTTACCATTTACCGTTTTATGAAACGTAAACCAAAAACATACACAATCAGCGCGGTCGCGGATCAGTATGGCATTCATCCGCAGACGCTGCGGCTATACGAACGCGAGGGGTTGCTTAAGCCATCGCGGTCTGAAGGGAACACGCGTCTCTACACGGATCCCGATCTGGCGCGGCTGGAGTTGATTCTCGCCTTAACGCGCGATCTCGGAGTGAACCTAGCGGGTGTGGAAATCATTTTGAACATGCGAGAGAAGATGGATGCCATGCAGCAGGAGTTTGAGCGCTTCTTTCAGTATCTACAGACGCACGCCGATGAGTTAACCAACTTCGTCGAGCCGCCTGCTGAAGGAACCACCGACGCACTCGTTCCAGTAACAAGAACATCCGCGCTCCGCCGTAGAGCTGCCACACGCAGTTAACCAACTTAAATCAGACCTTCAGGCTCCAGAGGAGCCAAATGTTTATAGCACCGCTAACCCTACGACCCGCGCTCCAGCGGAGCGCAATGTTTCCGACGATGACTGCGCAAGTCGGCCAAGTTTCGCTCTGGAGCGAGGAGAATTCTTTGGAGTCGCGCGTTCTATAAACATTTCGGCCCTACGGGACGAGGAAAGTGCTCAGAAAATCTTGCTAAGAAAACAAGAAGTTGAACCTTGTATTAAAGGTACTGGTTCCTTCACTCCTTGAAAGGCATTCAAAGGTTCAGGTTTCTTCATTCCTTGAAAGGCATTCAAGGCTCAGGTTGGATTCAAGTCAATAACCTCATGGTTGGGAAGATGGGCTTGCCCCCGCTGCCCGGCTAACATTCAATCCCGGATTCCAAGGCTAGCCACATTTCTTGTATCTCTGAGTGAAGAGGCTTCTCGCCCCGAAGCGTGACCAGAGAGCCCACATAAGCGTAGCCTTACCTCCGAATCACCCTCTCGAAGCATCAACCGCTCGGCAAACTCAAACCAATTTCTATTTTGGTTGGTGACCAACCGCGCCAACTCAGGTTTACGGATGCAAACAAAAGCCTCCAAACGGTTCTTTGTCTCCATGCTTCTTACTGGTCTGCTCTTTGGCTTCAGTTGCGGTAGCGCCGCAGCCCAGGATCTCGACAACGTCACGATCACAGGCAAGGTGATGGACCAGAATGGTGCGGTCATTCCCGGAGCAACGGTCGAAGCAGTTCTGATCAAGACCGGCGCCGCTCGCAAGGCGGTTACTGATGCGGACGGACGCTACCACATCGTTCAGCTCGAGCCCGGCGTTTACAACTTGCGTGCTTCATCTTCGGGTTTCGCGACACAAGAGAAGCCGGAGCTGGCGCTGGTTGCCGGGCAAAATTTACAACTCGATATCACTCTCTTTCCCCAGGGTGTAACAGTCGATGCGGTTTTGGTAACGGCCGCGGCCACTCCAACGGTCGATACTACCCGCACGGTTGTCGGCGCCACGGTCAACACTAATGAAATCGAGTCACTGCCGGTTGGTTCACGTTCACCGCTCGATCTGATTTTTACCCTGCCCGGGGTTTCCGAAGAACCACTCTCCACGCGCGAGCTGGCCGAAGATCGCAGCACGACAACGGCGAACACCCCTGAAGAAGCAGGCACATTTTCGCTTTCGGGTGGCCAGGCTTTTTCCAACAACATCACCATCGACGGGCTCGACAACAATGACGACCGGGCCGCGCGCGAACGGTTTCAACCCTCGATTGAGGCGATTGAGGAAGTCCAGGTCATTACGAATCAATTCTCAGCCGAATACGGAAGAGCGTCTGGCGGGCGAATCAACCTTCGCACGCGCGGCGGCTCAAACGACTACCGTGGACGTCTGTTCTATTTCCACCGGAACGACATCCTCAACGCGAACACCTCGAACAATGTGGCGCGGGGTTTGGCAAAGTTACCATTCAAACAACACAATCCTGGCTTCACTTTGAGCGGACCCGTCAGGCTGCCGATTCACGATGCCGGTACGCACGGTTTTTTCTTCGTCGCTTATGAATACGACACCATTCTCGACTCAGCGACGATAGACACGCTTGTGCCGATTCAACAGAACCCTCGCTTTCCGCTGCCGCCGCCGACAGTCACCGATCCTCTATTGATTGGATCACTTCGTGTCGCCGAGGGAATCGCACCGTTTATTTCAACCGTGTCGACTCCGCTGAAGAACCACTCCTTCACTACGCGTATTGATCATGAGTTCTCGGACCTGCATAACGCTTCACTACTTTACCAACTCGGACGGCAGAACAACCTGCGACAGTTTGGCGGGGGCAATCGTTTGGCGGAAGCGTTGCTGGGTAGAACTCGCGGCACCGATGCTGTTTCTTACACTGACAATCTGGTGCTCTCGCAGAGCCTCGTCAATCAAATAAGGGCGCAATACTCGCGTCTGACGCCGGCGGTGAAAGCCGGCGGTGGCAGAAAGCCGGTGGTCCTGATCACCCTGAATGATCCGTTACCTTCCACAGATCCAGACCAACGATCCGGTACCCTGGTCGCGGGATCTTCAACTTCAGGCGCGACGGATCGCCGCGAGTCGCGGGTCCAGGTCCAGGATGTGGTCTCCCTGGTTCACGGCTCCCACTCGCTGAAGTTTGGCAGCGACACCCATCACATTAGTTCGACGTTCATCGATCTGTCGGACATTTCGGGCACGTTTACATTCGCGAACGCCGGAGATTTTCTCCGGAACGCCCCCAGCCGCTTCCGTCAAAACTTTCAGTCGGAATCAACTCAGAAGAACACTTACCTGGGCCTGTTTTTTCAGGACGATTGGCGACTGTTTCCGAAGCTCCTGCTTAGTTATGGCTTACGGTACGAAACGGAGACCATCATTCGCGATCGAAACAACTGGGGCCCACGATTTTCGCTTGCTTATGATCCCTTCGAATCTGGAAAGACGGTAATCAGATTTGGAGCGGGAATCTTCTACAGCCGTGCGCTGCTGCGAACTATCGACGATTTCACACTTGGTGCAAGGCAGCGCTTCTTTGACACCAATGAGCTATTTGATCCCATGACCGGTCGATTAGGAACTGCTGAGTTTCGTCGCGATTTCATTTCGCGGAACCTGCGGTTTCCCGACCCGCTAACGGTCGATTCACCGCTGGTAAAGCAGTTTGGCGTTCTTAACCTCGGGTTCTCTCGCCGGCTCGATCCCGCATTACGCATACCCGAGAGTTACCAGGCTAATGTTGGACTGGAAAGAGATCTGGGCCACGGGTTTGTGTTTGAAACAAACTTTACCTTTAATCGCGGTTTACATCTGTGGCGGGAATTCAACGCCAACGCTCCCAGGCTACCAGCGGGATTCAAGAACTTTTCCGAATATCTCGGCTCGCGCGATTTTGCCAACTTTCGC
>Ga0070697_100001202_pt1 | contig 19562 bp, 14 predicted proteins | sample KBSK1501metaG_FD_65475 | JGI IMG/M metagenome (GOLD analysis project Ga0070697, IMG submission 65475) | Corn, switchgrass and miscanthus rhizosphere microbial communities from Kellogg Biological Station, Michigan, USA - KBS K1-50-1 metaG | ecosystem: Host-associated > Plants > Roots >... | reverse complement strand
CGGGCTGAGAAGTCAACTCTCTTGCCTGACAGATTGCCTCTGAATCTTCCCTCTTTTCCTTTCAATCGCTGAACAAGGGTCTTCAGTGCCCGTCCTGATCGATGTCTGGCCGGGGGTAGACCTGAGACTTCGTTGTCGAAGTATGTTGTTACGTGGTATTGTAGTAGTTCGTGTAGTTCTTGGATGATGTTGATGGGAACTCCCGATTCAAGGGCCTCTCGAAGTTTCTGGTTGATCCTAATGATATCCACGAGTTTGTGGGTCAGATCGTCTTCCGACCTGATGCCCGACTCTAAAGTGATGGAGGGTCTAACCGAGACAGGCGGGACAGGCATTACTTGGAGAACAGCCCACTCCGGCCTTGCCGCCTTCGGATCCATCCCGAGTAGAATCAGGTCATCGTCAGGGATTCTCTCAAGCCTTTCCCGGACCGTGCTTGGCGTTAGGCGTACTGCGCCTCCCTCTGCCACGATCTCGTGGAAGGTTGTAGGTTTGCCATGCTCGATCGGATACTGTTTCTGGCCGCAGTGGGGACATTGCTGTGCTTTCTTGGCATCTTTGATGATCTCATCGAGAAAAGCGTCGGGGACAGTGTTGAGTCGTTGTTTGAGGTCTGCATGGCGTACTTTGAATTTCTCGATCTTCTCTTCACTTAGAAGTATTCTGCCGCAGTTTCTACAGGTGATGGAGAGGAGCCGGTGAATGAGCTTGGCGAAGCTCACATGGATTACGGGCTCGGCGAGTTCTATGTGCCCGAAGTGTCCTGGGCATGCGGAGGCGGTGTTGCCGCAGGTTTTGCATTTTTGACGGGGTTCGAGGGTTCCAAGCCTGCCGTCCATTAGCCCGGATACGATCGGGACTCCGTCCTCGTCGTACGTGTCTGCAGCCTGAACTTCTACAGCTGACAGTTTCCGAAGTTCTGATGGGGATAACAGAGTGAACCGGATGCTCTGGATGATCTTGTGAGCCTCTTCCATTGTCGCGAGCGCCATGGTTATGCTCTCTCCTCTAGGTTCAGTCGGGGCGCGATTCCAAGTGCCATGAGCTCTTGAACTAGAAGTTTGAATGCGTACGATATCGCGACCGGAGAAATGACGGCTTTCTCAGCGTCGATCCTGCAGATGTACTTGTTCTGTTTGATATCGTGATATGCAAGTGTGCCGCATGTTTCGCAGACGTAGGCGATGTACTTGTCAGATTCTTCTAGAAGCCTGTCTCGGAGCAGGGCTGATGCTCCGTGCCCGATAAGGCAGTCTCTTTCCATTTCTCCGAATCGTAGTCCGCCTCCTCTAGCTCTGCCTTCGGTGGGTTGTCGGGTGAGCATCTGAACCTGGCCTCTGGCTCGTGCGTGCATCTTGTCGGCTACCATGTGGTGGAGTTTCTGGTAGTAGACTACTCCGATGAATAGGTCTGCGGCGAGACGTTCCCCGGTGATCCCGTTGTAGAGTGGTTCTCGCCCGCTTTTTGCGAAGCCGAGCTTGGTCAACATGTCGCCGATGGCTTGTGGTCCGATATTTTCGAAGGCGGTTCCGTCCATGACCTCTCCCATTTGCGAGGCTAGTTTTCCGCCTAGTGTTTCTACGAATTGTCCGATCGTCATTCTCGATGGTATGGCGTGTGGATTGATTATGACATCGGGGACGACTCCGTCTACTGTAAAGGGCATGTCTTCTTGTGGTACGAGGAGTCCGATGACTCCTTTTTGTCCGTGGCGTGACGCGAATTTGTCGCCTAGTTCGGGGATGCGGAGGTCTCTTACCTTGACCTTGACGAGTTTGCTTCCTTCGATGGATTCGGTTACGAAGACTTGATCGATGGTTCCCTGTTCCGAGGGTCTCATCGTTACTGAAGAGTCGCGTTTCGTGGGGCCTTTTGCTTCGAATTCGCGGTATTCTTCCATGAATCTGGGCGGGCTTGTTCTTCCTACGAGGACGGTGTTGCCGGTGGCTTCTGCTTCAGGGGATATTATTCCGTCTTCTTCTATGAGTCGGTAGTAGCGGTCGCCTCTGTATCCTCTGATTCCAGCTTCTGGAATCTCGAACTTGTCTCGTAGTCCTCCGAGGTACTGCCTGCTTTCAGCCTCGTATATTCGGTAGAATGTTGAGCGGAAGAGGCCTCTGTCGACAGAGGATTTGTTGATGATAATCGCGTCTTCCATGTTGTAGCCCTGGAAGGAGAGGATGGCCACGACGACGTTTTGTCCGGAAGGGCGTTCAAGAGCGTTGAAGACTTCCATGGGCTTCGTCTGGACGATCGGGGTCTGTGCATAGTGCAGGAGGTGCGAACGCGAGTCCACTCGAGTGAAGAAGTTGGTGGAGAATACGCCGAGGGCCTGTTTTGCCATGGCTGATTCGTAGGCGTTTCTTGGGGACTGGTTGTGTTCTGGGAATGGGATCATGCTTGCAGCGATTCCGAGCATTACATAGGGAGCGATTTCGAGGTGGGTGTGATCTTTCCTGAGATCGTGTTCATACATAGAGATGAGAGCGTTTTCTTCCTCGTCTGCGTCAAGCATCTCTACAACGCCTGACCTCACTAGGTCCTGCCAGGTGATTCGTCCTTGTTCGAGCTGGATGAGATGATCCTCGGTCAGACGTGGTCTGCCACCGTCAACCACGATCACTGGGCGTCGGACTCGTCCTGCGTCACAGTTGACGTGCAAGTCTGGGCGCCCGCCTTGGGCTTCTGGAGGATGAAATGAAACGTTCACTTCAGAGCTTAATTTTCCTTCACGCCGGAGCTCTCTGAGCTCTCCCGCAAGGGCCTCAGGATCTTTGGAATATCCCGCCAATATTCCGTCGACGATAGCCTTCCCTCCTGTGGCTCTAAGTTTCTTGTCGGACTCTTCAATCACAACTACGCCCATTCTGCGTAGTTTGTCGACCATTTCTCGAGGTTCGACTCCAACTGAGATGCTGCTGGAAAGGGCGAGGTTCTTTACAAGCCCGCAGTTCGATCCTTCAGGCGTCTCATCAGGGCAGAGCCTTCCGTAGTGTGTTGGATGAAGGTCTCTGGCCTCGAGGTTAGGTTGGCTGCGGCTGAGTGGCGACTGTAACCGTCTAAGATGGCTGAGGGTGCTAACGAAGTTTGTACGGTCTAGCAGCTGTGTGACTCCGATTCTTCCTCTTACCCAGTTTCCTGTGGCTATTGCATGCTGAACTCTTTCGGTGATTATTCCCGGCCTGATGGCGTTAGCGATGGAGAATTCTATGTGTCGTCTGATAGTTATTCTCTCAAGTTGGTACTTGAGATCGCGGGTAAGGTTTCGGAAGGATATTCTGAAAAGCTCTGCCAGGAGGGAGCCGGCTAGTTTTAGTCGCTTGTTTGCGTAGTGGTCTTTGTCATCGGGGCTTCTTCTTCCATGCTTTACCTCTATGATGCGTGCAGAGATTTCTGTTAGGAAGAGGCCTTTTTCCCTTCGTTCGGAAGGCAATCTGCCTAGGTGTGGTAGGAAATTCCGGTCTAAGACGGACTCGGCCTTCTTGAGTCGGTACTCGTCGACTTGTCCCGGAGCTAGACGGTTACCGAGATAGAGAAGGGCATCATGGACGTTGTTAGCTTCTAGTGACTTTTCATAGGATACTTCGAGCTCGTCCTGTATGTCTGGATCTGTGCTGACGAGCTCAGCAATCTTGGCGTCTTCTTCGAAGCCAAGTGCTCTCATCAGAATCATCAAAGGAATGTCGCTGGGAATCCCAGGCATTGTCACATAGATTCCTCCATCACCTTTCAGGGCGACTTCAATTCGGGCGCGGAAACCGACGGTTGTGGAAAATATTTTGGCCTTGTAAGTCGGATTAACACCAGTGTGTTCGACATCTACGAGTATACGGTTGGCAGCGAGGTCTTCTAGTGCAACAATAACCCGTTCCGACCCGTTTACAATGAAGTAGCCTCCAGGGTCGAGGGGATCTTCGCCTACACCCACTAGATCGTCTGGTGAAAGTTTGGAGAGTAGACAGATTTTCGACTTGAGCATGACAGGCAGGTCTCCGATGTAGACCATCTCGGGTTGTCCTTCACGTTCCCCTATCACAGGGATCATTTCCATGTGGAGGGGTGCTGCGTATGTCAGGTTCCGAATTCTTGCCTCAGCGGGATAGATCGATCTCTCTGTGCCGTCTACTTCTATTACTCTCGGCGCTCCGATCTCTATCTTTCCAAGTTTGATCCTTAATGGATAGTCTCCGATTTCTATTGGTAGTTCTCCAACCTCGTCAACGATGGCCTGAAGCCCTCTATCTACGAAGTCGTCGTAAGAGTCGATGTGTTGGCGGACCAGTCCGCTGTCCTTGATGAACTCTTTAGATAGGTTCCAAAGTTGCTGGGTTGTTACTGCCATTCAATGATTCCTCAAAACAATATTTTTCAAAAATCTTCCACGACATATCTGTAAAAGTCGGATTCTCCCGCAGTCGCGCTCCTCCGAATAACCTTGATGATATCGCCGGGTTTCGCACCGATCGTGCGAGCGGCAGGATCAGTTGACTTAATGTATGGTAGCTGGAACGGTTTGATATGAAAGCGGCCTAGGACGTCCTTCGCTTCCTCAGGCTTGAGGAGGATGTGTTTGGGGACAAGTTCGTGCTTGAATACGTCGTAAGAGAGTTCCTTCTCCTTGTCTTGCTTCTTTACCAATTATTAGTAGCTACCTCGGGAACGGGGGACGGCTGAGAGTCCGACCTACCACAGGTAAAAAGTACGCCAGCCGGAAACCCGTTAATAAACCTAGTTTCTAACCACGGGACGCCGATAAAACCCTTGTCGTCAAAAGACGAACTTCCCAAGAAACGTAAGCCCGCAAACCGGCTAAACGAACTCTCGGGAAAAGAATGGATCAAGTTCACAAAGTCTTGGTTCAAACACAGTCCTCCACCTCGAGATCGGAAGAAGCTCATTCATCCTGCAGGCTTTCCTGAAACTCTTGTTCGCGAATTTGTTGAATTCTTTACCAAACCAAACATGTGGGTCCTTGACCCTTTCCTAGGAACAGGAAGTACACTTCTTGCAGCGAGAGCTGCAATGCGTAATGCCGTTGGAATCGAAATCAATCCCCGCTACGCATCAATGGCCAGGTCGAGGCTCGAAGAGGCTCCGCCACACGATGGAACCAGACAACTTGTAATCCAAGGCAATTCCCGGAACTTGAGGAACATCTTAGAAAAGGATGATATTCGTGAAGTAGATTTCTGCATCACGTCGCCACCATACTGGAATCAGCTCAAGCGCTCTAGCATGCGGCAACGCGAACGCAAGCAGAGTGGACTTGACACGAGGTATAGCGACGATCCAGAGGACATTGGAAACATTAGCGGCTACAAGGAATTTCTCTACACCCAAGAACGAATTTTTGATGAAGTATACCAGGTCATGAAGTTCGGAGGGTATTTGGTGGTAGTGACGAACAATGTTTTCTCAGAGGGTCGATTGTACCCTCTCGCGTTTGACACATTGACAAGCCTGGCCGAGACGTGGGTTCCAAAGGACGAGAGGGTCTGGTTGCATGATGACAAGCGCCTGCTTCCACTTGGGATATACAACGCCTGGGTCGGGAACCGATCGCACCAATACTGCTTAGTGTTTCGGAAAGAGCAAACCCATGGCTCTCCGGCGAAGATGAACGAACCGCTGCGCTCTCTATGAGAGTAAGCGGAGGGTTGCGGTTCGGTGTACGGTGGTCGGGACTTCGATAAGTCAGCTTGACTGATCGGCTAAGCAAGATTTTCTTGATGAAGAATGTTCTTGATCATATGATATTAGATTCCAGCAGCGGCTGCTTCCATCTCGGCGTCATATGTCTCTCCACTCTCACCAGTGTCAGAGTAACGGACTGGCTTTCTCAAATTGAGAATCATCCGCAAGAAGCCAGTAAGAGACCAAGATCTACTGAGCATTCGGGTAAGAGAGGGGTTTGATGATTTGGTATTCAGGTGTGCGAACCGATGATTTCTGGTATGCTTGAAATCGGACCGTTTTGTCGAGTCTCCGGGAATCATTCGTCCTCGATACTGATTACGTGATTTACGTGAATAAGTGCTCATCCGACTGACAATACTGACGAAGTCAGTACCTCACTATTTCACAGTACTATCTTCCACAGCTGCCTAATGATAGAGCTCTATTCCAATGTGGGTTCGGGGACTATTTTCGCGGGCTGCGCTCCCCTGAGGCGATGTACAGAACCGTTTCTCCGACATACGTTGCGTGATCGGCTATCCGCTCTAGGTATCTAAGGATGAGAGTGCCAGATACTGTGCATTTCATGTCTATGCCCGTTCCGTGAGCCGCTTTCTTAACGAAGTCTAAGTATATGTTGTCCACTAAGTCATCCATTTTCCTGACGCGATTTGCAAGTTCCACATCTCTCTCGTTGAATGCTTTGATGCTAAGACGTATCATGTTCTTCGTGTGATCTCCGGCTTCCTGTATAGAGGACTTGTCGCAACTAGACAGGTCTCCGAAGATGCCGAACACATCTGAAATATCGTGGGCGTATCGTCCGAATCGCGAAAGTCCATATGCTATTTCCATGCAGGACTTGATGAACCGAAGGTCCGAGGCGACAGGCTGATACCTCGCCAAGAGTTCAACGGCAAGTTCGCTCACTTCGTCCTGAAGTATTCGGAGTTCTTCTGACCATCCGTAGATTCTTTCCCGCATGTCTTTGCCTTGGAGGAAAGCGTCGATAGCCGTGGATACTGTGCTATCTGAGAGCTTGCCCATGTCGATAATCATGTTCCTCAGCCTCTCCAGGCCTATATCCATCAAGCGAGCCAAAATTAGAAGCCGCCCTAGCCAAACTTCCCAGTGATATAGCGTTCTGTTAATTCATTTTTCGGGTTCTCGAACAACTGAGTGGTCTCTCCGTACTCCACAAGCTCTCCGAGATAGAGAAATGCGGTGTAATCAGCGACCCGTGCCGCCTGTTGCATATTATGCGTCACAATGACAACAGTGTATTGCTCCTTCAGATTCGTCATGAGCCCCTCAATTTTAGCAGTAGCGATAGGATCAAGGGCGGAACAAGGTTCGTCCATTAAGATGACCTCTGGTTCGACCGCCAGCGCCCGGGCAATACAGAGCCTTTGTTGCTGTCCCCCGGAAAGACTCATCCCGGACTTGAATAGCGAATCCCTCACCTCATCCCACAGAGCCGCCTGCTCAAGACTCCGCTTTACGGCACGATCAAGCTTCTCCAAGTTTCTCATTCCGTTCAACTTCAGGCCAGCGGCTACGTTGTCGTAGACAGACATCGTCGGGAACGGATTGGGTTTCTGGAAGACCATTCCTACCTTTCTACGGATTGACACGGCATCGATTCCGTGAGAGTAAATGTCGGTGTCATCGAGAATCACTTTTCCCGAAGTCTTCGCGTGAGGTACAAGCTCGTGCATGCGATTTAGACAGCGAATGAAAGTTGACTTTCCGCACCCCGATGGTCCGATGATCGCTGTAATGGCATGTTCGCTCATGTCGAGTGAAAGATCCTTGAGAACATGGTTAGTGCCGTACCAAGCGTTCAGCGCTTCTGTTCGAACCTTGGGTCGCTCCATTTTCCTAACCGGTTGTGGCACTGGCTCGCTACTTACAGTTTGTTTCTCCCTGATTTCCAAGTCTAGTGTCAAGATCAGGACCTGACCGAGGACATCCTTCCTCTAGTCGCGAGCCTCACTCCTACATTCAAGGTCAATACTATTGCAATCAGAACCAGCGCCGCACCCCAACCTTGTTGTTGCGCCGACGCATATGGGAGTAGCGCAAGTCGGTAGATTCTCAGGGGAAGGGCATCTACTGGTTTGGTCAGCCCTGAAAAGAACAGCTGGCTTCCGAGAACCGTCAGGAGCAGGGGAGCGGTCTCGCCAGCGACCCTAGCAACAGCGAGGAGCACACCAGTTACGACACCGTTTCGGCCCGTGCTTAACACAACGCTGAGAGTACTTCTCCACTTCTTGATTCCCAACGCGGCAGCGGCATCGCGAATAGTACTTGGAACTAGCTTCAGAGATTCCTCGGTTGCACGCGTAACAATTGGCATCATAATGATGGAGAGTGCAATTGCCCCCGCTATTGTCGAGAAGCTTCCGACTAGCAGCACGACGAACGAGTAGGCTAGGATCCCGACTACGATTGAGGGAAACTCAGAGAGAACGTCGTTGAGAAATCTGATGAAACGTCCATACTTGTTGTCTCCAAATTCAGACAGAAAAATTCCAGAGATCAGTCCTAGTGGTACGCCCATCAGGCAGGTCAGCCCCACCAGGATTAGGGAGCCTTCGATCGAGTTCGCTATTCCGCCACCTGGCTGCCCAATGACCCCAGGCCCAGTCGTGAGAAACTCAAGATTCAGTGCGGGAAGCCCTCTCAGAATGACGTCGACTAGTATGCTGATTAGAGGGATCATAGCGAGTATGACACATGCGCCTCCGATGATGAAGGCGAGCCAGTCCTTGAACTCCCGAACAGACTGATTTGACATACCTATTCGACTGTTCCTCCTTTGATCTTTAGCACTCTCCAGACAAGGAGCTGAGCAAGAACGTTGATCGTTATTGCAAACATAAAGAGGACAAGTCCTACCCCGATCAATGCGGCAGGATGCAGCGATGTTGGGTCGGCCTCGTTGAATTCATTGGCGATCAGTGATGACATGGTCTGCCCCGGACGGAAGAGCGAGGTTGGTAGAGCTTGCGCGCCAATGGCGTTGCCTATGACCATGGTCACGGCCATTGTTTCTCCAACCGCTCGTCCCAGACCGAGGATTGCGGCTCCGAATATACCGGAACGAGCATAGCCTAGGACGCTCATTCTGATCACTTCCCAGCGAGTTGCTCCAATGCTGTATGCAGCCTCTCTCTGAGCCAGTGGGACTGCGGTCATTACCTCTCTTGAGATTGCGGATACGGTGGGTATGATCATTATCGCCAAGATCAGTCCTGCGGTTAGAATATCAAGACCAAAGGGAGCGCCGCTGAAAACGGGCACAAAACCGAGATAATTGGAGAGAGGAGTCTCGACGTAATCGAGAATCCAGAACCTGAACACGAAAAGCCCCCAAAGGCCGTAGATAACACTGGGAACGGCTGCTAACAACTCGATTCCATTCGAGAGGATTCGTATCCCAGTTCTTACAAACCAGCCTAGGATACCGGAGCCTGCCCCTCTAATCGCATGCGGTGCCATCTCAGAGAGAAAGATTGCGACTCCAATGCTTAGTGGAACTCCGATGGCAATTGCGATTAGTGAGGTGACGACTGTGCCCAAAATGTAGGGCAAGGCGCCAAAGACTTCCCTGACCGGGCTCCAAGTGGTTCCTGTCAGGAATCCTGTGCCGAACTTAGACCAAACCGGAATCGAACCTGAGATCAGAACGTACCCGGTCAGTACTAATACGACGATAATTGCGGAGGCGAAAATTCCAGATTGAATTACGAAGATATCGTCCGAGGTTGGCCGCCTGAGTTGCCCCATGCGCCGTCTTTCAACCATGGCGCTGATACCTCATTTGAGGCGTCGTCGGCCGAACATGGAATGCGATGCAGAATCTGTCCTTTTTTGATTAGGTTGGCAGGGTCTGACCATTGAAGGTTATGGATTCTATGGATCTCTCATCGATGGCAACGATGCCCGCTGGAAGCGGAACGTATGCCAAGGGAGCTGCCTGTGCCTGTCCCTGGCTATGAACCGTGAACCATAGAAAGTCAACAATGGCCTTCGCCTTGTCCAAGGTCATGCCCGGAACTATGCTCAGTTCTCTGTAAACAAGCAAGTAGGTAAGACTGACGATGGGATACGAATCCTGGCCATGTGCGTTAAGCAAGCTCACAGAGGCCCAACTTTGGTTTCCCTCGGGTAAGGTCACGGGGGATGCTGTCGCATTTCCGACTGCAAAGGTGACGTTTGTTAGTGTGGGTTTTACGAAGGTCGTGCCGTCATGGTTCCTAACGAACCCATAGGTCATGCTAGGATTGGTCAAAGCGTAGGCAAGTTCCACGTATCCGATTGTGTATTGCGTACCAAGGATGACGCCGGCTACTCCTTGGTTACCAGATGCTCCAAGACCAACCGGCCAGGCAATACTTGTAGCCTGCCCATAGTTCCAGACGCCGCTTGAAAGCAGATAACCTGAGAAGACAAAAGTCGTTCCTGATCCATCAGAACGGTGAACGACTGTTATCGGCTTAGCGGGCAGAGTAAGTGAAGGATTGAGCTGTTGTAGATTTGCATCGTTCCACATTGTAATGTTGCCCTGGAAGATCTTCGCGATTGTGGTGGAATTTAGGTTCAGACCCGTTGAGAATCCGGGAAGGTAATAGGCCACAACGACCGCTCCGATGGTTTCTGGGATATGAAGCGCCGCGGCGGGCAGTGCCATTACTTGGGCCGCGCTCAGAGGAGCATCTGAAGCCGCGAAGTCAACTGTTTTTGCCGTAAGCGCTTTGATTCCTCCGCCGCTTCCAATAGCTTGATAGTTGATCTGAATATTCGGATGGATTCTACTGTAATTCGTCGCTACAGCGGAGAGGAAAGGAAATGGGAAAGTTGCTCCAGCGGCGTTCAACGTTTCGTTAGGGGGACCGGAGGCAGCAGGATGCAGGTATCCATTTACGAGATAACCTGTCACGCCGCTAACGGCGGCGACTATCACAAGGGCGATGATGAAGATGGTCCGGCTTATCCCGGGTCTTCTTTGCATGATTTCACTGCTTCCGGACATTTATGCGACTCCTTGCGGCTTGAGATCCGAAACGCAATAGAATAAGTAAACGTAAGTAATATCCGGAGAGGCTACGTATATCTGTAGTTTGATGGAGTACAAGAACTGTGTTGGCGGCTAGAATTGCCTAGAGTTTGCTCTAGCTGAGAAAACGCTTCGCCTTGGTCTTTCTGATCTCCCTGATGGCCGCGCCGACGACTCCTATCCAGAGCGCCCCAACGATCCCAAAATAGGTCAGCGGCTGGAGTCCCAGAATCACTTTCGCCCCAGGGATTGAGATGACCGTAATAGTTGTTGTTATGGTGTGATTTACGCTCATTCCCAAGAACGTCGTGCCAAGCGCTGTCATGTTTACGACATGATTTCCCGGCGCCAAATATGCATCAGTTGTAATCGTCATTATCGAGGTTGATGAATTTCCAAAATCCAATGCGACTGAAGGTCGAGTGAATACCTCTTTTATCCCGGAAAGAGAGGTGGCAAGAAGAAACAATTGGCCTTTGAAATAGTCAACACTCGTCATGTTGAGGGTGTAGGCGCGAGATTGGCCCGCTTGAACTATGAATCCAGAACCGCCGATTTGAAAAGTGAAATCTGGCGAGGGAGGCTTCACCGTGATCGTGAATGGCATGTGTGTTGATGACTGACTGCTCGCTGTGATATTGATTAGATATTTGAACGGAAGGTCCGATGACGGTGTGCTAACCCCGAGAACAGTAGTCGCAGGTTGGCCGGGTGAGATCACGAAGTCTGTTGCCCCAAGTGACGCAGAGAGACCCGCCACGCGCGGCACATCCATCTTCAGATGAATAGATCCCGAGAAACCAGACTGCGTATCTAAGGTTATAATCGCGCTTCCTGAACTGGTTGCGTGAATTTTCAGAAGAGATGGCAACACGCCGAGTATGAAGTCGGGCTGAGCCAAAGTCGTTATTGATACTGTTACGCTTTGAGTGAGCCCGCTACTTGCGGCGGTTACCGTAATCGGGATGATGGTCTGATTGTAATGGATATCAGCAGCAACAGTCAACTTGGCATGTGATGGCTGACTCGGCAACAACGATACGCTAGTGACATTTAGGAAAAGGGAAAGTCCTCGTTGAGGAACTGTGAAGCTGAGATTTACAAGCGCTGAGTAGCCGCCGAATCCTGAAACGGTCAGGGTGATGTTCGCACTTGACCCTATTGGGATGCTTGTGGCATTTGGAGAGGCCGTCAACTTGAAGCCTTGACCTGGAAGGATTCCGTAGAGTCCATCTTGAGGAGAATCCGTGGTAACAGGGGTGGGGGTCCCGTTGGTTATGATGATCTTCTGGAAATGAATCGGACTGTAGCTACCAGAGCCCACTACCTTGTAGGTTACGTTGAAGAGTAGACCGTCGCTCGGTCCTGACTGACGTAGTGGTCCGAGATAGACAACGGCGGAGTGGACGATTCCGTGCCCATCATTCGGTGCGCACTTCCCTGCGCCGTTTATGCAGTGATATTGCTCGAAGCTGGGGTATTGAGTGCTACTATAATTCGCGTCAAACATGTTTCCGTTAATGGTCAATGATGTCGCGTTGATGACTGAAGGGTCAGATGTGATCTGGATATCCCAGCCGTTGAACGGGTCGATGCCAGCCACTTGAACTTGGGCGGCAAAGGAAGTCCCCTTGGGTTGCACTGAAATGGTTGGGGGATTGATGTATACGAGTCCAGAGGCGTGGGCAAAAGGAACCACATTAGGAACGAGTAGCACAAGCGACGCTACGGATAGAGTGAGAAGTAGAATTCGCGTTTGGTGCGTTCTGAGATACTTCAGTGGTTGCAGGCCCTAACTCACGCTCAATTCATTCAGATTGAATAATCTGCATAAGAATTCTTACCCAAAAAGTGGGGGAGGGGGATCGTCTTCATTCTTGTGAACTCTGGCCTTACCTGAATGCTGAGTCGCCAAAGTAGAAGGCGACGAATGCGAGGTCGAGGATGTTTATTGCGCCGTCAGCGTTGATGTCTGAAGCTGGGTCGTAGCCTGCGCCTCCGAGTGTAGTGCCGAAGTGTACTGCAACTGTGGCGAGGTCAACGATGTTGACTGATCCTTGAGCTGCGATGTCTACCTCTCTTGAGAGGGCTCTGCTAGTCGCCGCGGTGTAGTCATTGTGGAGTGTCGCCGTGACGTCTGTGCTGAGTGCGTTCGGCAGAACTGCAAGGTTCAGTACAAATGAAATTGTTAGATCAGTGCTGGTCGTGGTAAGCAAATGTAGACCTGGGATGTTGTAGGTTTTGCTGTAGGTGATTGAGCCGGAGGTCTTGTCGACGGCAACTGCTGAGACGAGTCCGGAGACTGTCTTGGTCCTCTGGTCGATCAGGAGAGTTCCAATTGTGCTGACTCTTGAATTGTCTACGACTGGGGCAAGGGTCGATGTGAGTGTTGAGCCTGGTGTTAGTACTGCCGCTGTTTGTTGTGGCTGAACGATAATTGTCCCGGTTAAGCCTGCGTTTTGTGAGTCTCTGAATGTGTATGTGCCTGCGGCTGGGATTCCTTCCTGGAACCAGATTACAGGCTTGAACGTGAATACTGTTGGCGTTGTTGTTGAGCTGAAGACTGGAGACAATGTGGTCCACATTTCATTCGAGTCTAGTATGCCATTGTTGTTGAAGTCGATGTACCACTGGTGAGACAATCCGTCAGTGCTGAGCAGGTTGAGAGTGACGGAGTCTTGGGTTGTTACAGTAAGGCTTGTCTGGCTCCATCCTGAAGGACCAACGCTCAGGTCTACTGTCTGACTGGCGGGGGTTGAGATGTCGGTGAATGTCATTGAGTTAATGGAGGCTTGGTCAATAGAGACCACTGCTGGGGGAAGTGGCACGTATGATAGACCTGATGCGAATGTCTGTCCGGTTGTGATGACCCAGTTGAGGAAGGCTTTGAGTGCGTTTGCTTGTACCCCATCGGTGAGGTCCATTGTAGGTACTACGTTGAGCTCTTGGTAAACGAGGAAGTAGGTGAAGCTGGCTATTGGGTATGTTTGGGCTCCAGCGGCGTTGAGCAAGCTGACCGAGGACCAGTCACCGGATCCCGGTGGAAGGGTTGCTGTGGAGTTGCTTACTGCCCATGAGGTTGTTTGCAGACTTGCAACGATGTAGTTGCCTGCTGGGTTCTTGACTGCAGCGAAAGTCATGGAGTTCTGAAGAGCGTAGTTTAGTTCGACGTAGCCGAGCGCGAATGGGGTGTTCTTTATGTAGGTTGCGACTCCAAGGTTTCCGCTCGCACCGACTCCGACTGGCCAAGTAACTGCCGTGCTAACACCGACTGTCGAGCACCAAGTCGGGTCGTCGAGACAGAGGAAGCTTGTCCAGATGAAAGTGGTTCCGGAAGAGTCTGATCTGTGAGCTACTTTGATTGCTTGAGCGGGTAAGGTAGTTCCTGGGTTCTGTTGTTGAATGGCGGGGTCGTTCCAGTTTACGATGTTGCCGAGGTAGATGTTTGCTAGAGTGCTTCCGTTCAGGTGCAATCCCGTCACGATTCCAGTCAGGTTGTAGGCGGGTACGACTGATCCAATTGTTTCTGGAATGTGAAGGATGCCAGGAGTGAGGACTCGCTGCGAAGCGCTTAGAGGGGCGTCGGAACCTGCGAAATCAACTGTCTTGTTCATGGTGTCTCTCTGACCTCTTCCACTGCCTCCTCCCGCGTAAGTTATGGTCACATTGGGGTTAGATGCATGGTACTGTGCAGCGTATTGGGTTATGAGTGGTATCGGAAATGTGGCGCCACTAGCCGACAAAGTTATTGCAAGATTCAGAGGGGTCGGAGCTTGCTGGCTTGCTCGCGGTTGAGAGAGTTGACGCCCTATGCCTCCGAATCCTATTGTTTGGGCCATAATTCCTGCGAATAGTAGTGCTATTACGATTGTACTGGTGATTTTGATGTTGCTGCTTTTCATATGTTTTCGCGCGGAACATAATGTTCATCTGATAAAATGGCTCTCGACCGATTCTCCCGCGCGATTACGTAGATGTCAATAGCTCACAGTAGAATCATGGACTAGAATGATAGCTCTACGTAGGGGTTCGATTTGACCCCGGTCAACCCGGTGAGCCACAGCCACCACAGACGATGACCAAAGGGTCCCCAAAAAAATCCGTGATGGCTGCATCACGTGAAGACCTTTTGGGAGTGGGTCTTCTTCCCTAGGAAAATAGTGTGATTCCGTTAAAGGTTATGGACTTTATCGAAGCTTCGTCAATAGCTACAATGTTAGGGGGGAGCGGCACGTAGGCGAGTGCGGGGGCGAAAGATTGTCCGTCGTGGACTACGTACCAGAGATAGTCCGCCAATACTTTGGCCTTGTTGATGTCCATTGATCGTATGACTGATAGGTCTTGATATACGATGATGTAGGTGAAAGTGACTATGGGATATGCATCTGGAGCGGGCTCGTTGAGGAGAGAGATGCTATACCAGCTTTCATTTCCCTTTGGAAGAGCCGTTGTCAGCTGATCATCTGCGGCCCGAGCTGACTCAAGCGATGGCACGATAAAATTACCTGCGGAGTTCTGAATCGATGCGTAGGGAACATTGCTGAGAAGGGCGTATGCGAGTTCTATGTATCCGATTGAACCTGGCGTTGACTGGATAAGGGCGGTTATTCCTGAGTTTCCCGGGACTTGAAGACCAATAGGCCAAGGGACTATTGTGCCATGTCCCACTGTCACGTTGAAATCTGTGCTGACGGACGCGAGGTATGATGTGAAGACAAAGGTGCCTCCTTCAGCTAGTGTATCATGGATGGTCTGTATCGCGGAACCAGGCAGGGCAGTTGCCAGATCCGAGTTGAGACTTGTTATTCCAGGATCGTTCCACTTGGTGATGTTTCCGAGGAATATTTTTGCGAGAACGGTCCCGTTTAGGCGTAGTCCCGAGGGTAGAGGAGTCTTGCCGTCAGCCTCGAGGACATTGTACCCCAGGACAACTGCAGAAATCGATTCAGGTAAGTGAAGCGTGTGTGGTGCTTGGAGAGATTGGTTGTAGGTTAAGGGAGGATAGGTGGCTCCAAAGTCAACCGTCTTGGCGATGTGGGCGTTTATTCCTGCGATGCTACCGATTGGCTGGTAGTTGACGTAGACATTGGGGTGAACCTTCGTATATGAGAGCCCTATGTTGGAGAGAAGCGGGTAAGTTAGAGTTGCTCCTGCCCCGTTCAGAGTGACGCTAGGGCCTAACGAGGAAGAAAACAACGGACTTGTCTCGACGATTCCACCGTAGACGCTCGCTGTCAAGAGGGCCAGGGCCGCTATTACGATCAGTAAGATCCGGAAGCTAGGCATGATGATGACTGCTAATTGTGATCGGACCCAGAACTTGCGGATAAGGAGCCCGTAAGGATTTTACTGCGATGGAACATAGCTCCGTATCAGACTAGACTCGAACATATCCGAGGGACTTAGGGCGTTCGGCCTTCTCGGCGCTGGATGCATGCTCCCGCGGCTCTGCTATCGGTGAGGTTGTGATCATACTTGCCATCCTGACTCCGCGCACCCCAGTCGGGAATTATGACGGCTCGCAGCAGTTCCTGTACAGATATTCCTCTAGACTTTACCTCCCCCATCAAGACTTGGAAGGTTTCCTCGGCTACTGATGCCATGAATTTCGCCATGGGCGAGTTCTGCCTTGCTGCCATTCTTGTCACAATCTTCTAGTTGATGAGTTCTGACGCTTCGCCGCAATAGTAGGCCTTCAGGTTGCAGTTCTCGCACCAGACTCCGAGCTTGTCGTCTGTGGAATCGGAGAAATACACGTTGGCTTGCCTGTCCCGGCAGTTCGGGGAGATTTGTTTGTGGACGGTCTCCATGATCATTCTACCTCTGATTCGCCGTTATCCGTCGAACTCCTAGTCTCAAGAGCAGGTCCGAAGATACGCTGGTTGTCCCATGCTATGATTCGAGAGTTCTGGACGACCACGTTCCTAACCGAGTGTTGATGAAACTCCATTTTACTCGATGGCAGGACCTCTCTGTCCACGTTCCTTCCGTGGAGCGTCTGCCTATGACGAGTGATTGCCGGATTTCTCTGGAGCTTTTCACCGCTTGACCCGGTTGGAAGGAGGGTCCCTGCGACTGTATCATCGAATCTCTTATCAGATTTCATGCGTTCTGAGAACGATGGTAGTCCGGCGAGAGAATATATAAATGCCCGACATAATATATAGCGACACTGAGAATCTCCGTAAACACCAGTAGTTGCGCATGATTTGGAAGAAGTCGAGCTTAGAAAACTTCAGATGACGGGGGGAGCGAGCTACACACTGTCTCTTCCCAAAGACTGGATCAAACAACAAAGCCTCAAGGTGGGCGATGTTATAGCAGTAGTTACCAGAGCAGATTCATCTCTCTCAATCGTCCCTCACCAGAAAGTCCCCCTCGGTCTGGATAAGACCGTCGAAACAACTCTATCTATCAGCAAAGACCAGGATAGTGAACAGGCACTCCGAGTGGTTGTCGCGCATTATCTCGCGGGCTATGATGTGATCCGGATCCGGTTCCCACCATCCTCCACACCAAGTTTGCGAACGTCTCTTCGGGAGGCAGCTAGGCGGATGTTTGTCGGGGCAGAGATTCTCGAAGAGTCCCGGGACGAACTCGTAATCCAATGTATCTCAAGCTATGATGATCTACCGGCACCCAAAGTCATCGCAAGGATGAGTCTCATCGCCAAGCTCATGCTGCGAGACGCCGTCGAATCGTTGCGAAGTAGGGACGTTGCCTTGTCAGATGAGATTATCAAGCGAGATGAGGAAGTCGACAGGTTCTACTTGTTCATTATCCGGCAATTGACGATGGCTGTCCTTAGCCGGAGCATGATTCAAGCCATTGGGCTCATGGACCCAAGGGATTGTCTCGTATACCGGATAGTGTCAAAGAGTTTGGAGAGGATAGCAGACCATGGAACCACTATTGCTGCAATGTCGAAGACGATAGAGCATCCACTGCCTCCGCGACTACTAGATGAGATCACGAAGGTGAGTACTCTCACCAACACGGTTTTGGAAGATGCTTTGAAAGCGCTTGTTAAGGAAGACCCTGTAATCGCAAATGCATCAATAGCTTCTGCAAAGCGACTTGTGAATGACGCTGAGAGAATAGCTAGCAAGTTCCATGAGTATCACTTGGTACCCTCGTCGGTCGTGGCCGTCCGGCTGGTCTTGGAAAGTCTCAAGCGAGTCGCGGAATATTCAGAGGACATCGCTGAGATGGGCATCAATCTTACGGCGAGAAGACGGGAACTCTACTAGTCGCCAATATCCGATTGAAACAGATCCTTCCCCTTCAACAGTTATTTAGACGAGCATTTTCTTTCAACAGGTGAGCCGGGGTCGCCTAGCCTGGTAGGGCGTCGGATTGCTAAGCCAGATTGTTGGTTGCGGAGATCCGATGGGCCTTAGGCCCTCGTGGGTTCAAATCCCACCCCCGGCGCCATTTCCGTCAATTTACCAAGCGGGCCGTTCATTGTAGGCGTCCTCAAGGCTGCTGTTGGCGGTGAACGACGCCGCGAAGAGTGCACGGGATTTACCAAGGCGGAGAATTCTATCAAGAACCCAAAAAGTGGGGGACTGCGAAGTCTCCCCGCCAAAAGAAAACTATTGCGACGGCCTCTGGTAAGTTCTCATCTTAAATATCGGAATTGATCCTGAAAAACGTTCGGGGGGAATCTATGAGCATAAGCTGTCCAAAATGCGGAGTTGAAGTATCCAGCCCGCCAGAAAGAGAATGGAGATTTCAGCAATACCAAGTCTCGAGATTCAAGTGTGAGCGCGGAGACAAATTCAATCTTTACGCCGCAGCAAATAGAACATTTACCATTCCTCGACCCATTGACAGTCGCAACATCTGCAATTCGTGTAATACAGACAACCCAACAGAAGCGGTATACTGCAAGAACTGCGGGACAAAACTCCATAGCGCGAGCTAGGTCAAATTTTCCGGTCAAGTCCTTACCGGAAAGCACACGCGGAAGCCTGTAAGACATGGCAAACCGACGAGAGACACTGTTCCATACCATACGTGTCCTAGTCCGTCCGAGATATCGAGCTAACTGGATCGCTGGCCTACGCAGAGCTGACGGATTTGTCTGGTACGTTCGAGGGACGAATTTTCCTATGACTCACGAAGCGTGGCTACGACCGCTAGTCCGTCCGTTCAATGGAGATCTCTTCGTAGACATTGGAGCCCACGTAGGAACATGGGCTCTGCGTGCAACACGGAGCTTTCGGCAGGTGATAGCGATCGAACCTGATCCCACGGCCAACAAGATACTCCGAACGAATGTTAGACTGAACAAGCTTTCCAATATTTCGGTGATCGAAGCAGCGATCTCAGACACCGCAGGAGAAATGCCAGTCGCAAGCGCAAGTCAGAACGGAAGGAAAATAGATCGAGTCCCTTTACGGACCCTGGACAGTTTCAAGCTCAAGCCGTCCTTGGTAAAGATTGACACAGAGGGAAATGAACTCCCCGTGCTTCAGGGATCTCTTGAAACTCTAAAGCAAAGACCACAGCTTATGATTGAGACGCATGATCCGGAGTCAGTTATAGGAATCCGGGCACTACTCGAGTCCTACAATTATTCGATTAAAGAGATCAGAAAACAGAACCGATTCGATCAGATTCAGAGCTGGTTGTTATGCAACTAGACTTCTGGAGTCAGCGTAAAAGGCTAAAGATGCCAAATCTCTCGCCACAGCTCAGGATACCAGAACCGATTTGATGCTTGAATTCATAGCTGCTATCATCCTCCTCACAATCTTCCGACTTGTTTGGATTGCAAAAAGGCCAGTCCACAAGGACATAACGTTCTACATTCTGCCAG
>Ga0070697_100001201_pt1 | contig 19587 bp, 16 predicted proteins | sample KBSK1501metaG_FD_65475 | JGI IMG/M metagenome (GOLD analysis project Ga0070697, IMG submission 65475) | Corn, switchgrass and miscanthus rhizosphere microbial communities from Kellogg Biological Station, Michigan, USA - KBS K1-50-1 metaG | ecosystem: Host-associated > Plants > Roots >... | reverse complement strand
AAGGAGCGCGAGAACCTGCGCGCTCTTCGCGAAAAATACCACCTCGATGAGTCCTCCACCGGCGTAGTCGGTCGGGAGGACATCGAGGATGTGGTATCGCGCTGGACCGGCGTGCCCATCACCTCCATCAAGGAAGAAGAATCGCAGAAGCTGCTGCGCATTGAAGAAGAACTGCACAAGCGGATCATCTCGCAGGACAAAGCGATTACAGCTTTGGCCCGCGCCATCCGCCGCAGCCGGGCCGGCCTGAAGAGTCCGAACCGGCCGATCGGCTCGTTCCTGTTCCTTGGTCCGACCGGCGTCGGCAAGACCGAAGTCGCCCGCACTCTGGCGCAGTTCATGTTCGGCAGCGAGAAATCGCTGGTTCGCTTCGATATGTCCGAGTTCATGGAGAAGCACTCGGTCTCGAAGCTGATCGGATCGCCTCCGGGATACGTCGGTTACGAAGAGGGCGGACAGCTAACCGAACGCGTCAAGCGCGCGCCATACTCTGTCGTCCTGCTGGACGAAATCGAGAAGGCGCATCCCGACGTCTTCAACATCCTGCTGCAAGTCTTTGAAGACGGACAGCTCACCGACGGCCTCGGCAACACCGTCGACTTCAAGAACACGATCATCATCATGACCTCAAACATCGGCGCGCGGCACTTGCAGAAGCGCGAAGGGCTGGGATTCCAGTCAACCGATGAAGCCATGATCTCGGGCAAAGTCGAGGACTTGGTGAAGAACGAAGTCAAGCGCACCTTCAACCCCGAGTTCCTCAACCGGCTGGACGAAGTGATTCTGTTCACCGCGTTGAACGAGGCTGACCTGATTCAGATTCTCGAGCTCATGGTCACCCAGTTGAACACGAACCTGGCGCAGCGTTCGATTACCGTTACGGTTACCGACGATGCCAAGAAGTGGATCCTGAACCAGACGCTCGGGGACCGCAGCTACGGCGCCCGCCCGCTACGCAGAGCGCTGCAGAAGTACATCGAAGATCCGCTCTCGGAAGCGCTGATTCAGGGCACGATTACGACCCGGCCGGCGTTCATCGAGGTCTTCCTCGAGGACAACAAGCTGTACTACCGTCCGGTGGATTCGAAGGAACAGGAAGGCGTCCTGTTGTACGAGAACTGATTTTGAGTTGTCAGTTCTCGGTTCTCAGTTCTCAGAACAAGCCGTCAGCTCCAGCTGGCGGCTTTGTTTTGTGAGAACGCTGGGCTCATAGCAAGGGTGTGACCGCTTTTGGCCCAGCTTGCACCAGGACACAGAGACAGCAGTAAAGGTCGCGCGTGTTCGTGGTATATTGATCCGCTCATCATAAGCCTTTGGGTGACGCGTCACCCTTCCCATATTTGGAGCATCGAGGTGGATGCCGAAGAATTCAAGGCCCTGCTGCTATCTACGGACGTAAGAGATGTCGTTCAGCAGCAAGTGTTCGACGGGCCTATTTATGCCTTCCGGCGAAGACCAGCGGATTTCAACATTCTTCGACTTCACCTCGCTTCACATCTTCCTGTGGAAGCAAACAGAATAGTCATCGTTGGGAGTGCCAAGACAGGATTTAGTTTGGACCCTGGGAGCTTCCCTAGACCGTTCGGCGTGGGATCGGATGTGGACGTGGTGGTCGTGGACGAAGCGCTGTTTGATGCTTATTGGGGTATCTGCCTTCGATACTATTACCCGAGGAGAACCGTGAGGCTGCCAAAACCGGACTATGACTGGCTCCAACAGCGCAAGAAAGACGTTTTTTGGGGCAGGTTTGAACCCCACTACATGCGGTACGAGGGGCTCTCATTTCTCGAAGTTTTACGCCCCCTCAGGGACCTCTCAACGGCTTGGTTCAACGCATTCAGAAGCCTCTCGACGTACTGGCAATTTCGTGGCATGGACGTAAAGGGCAGGCTTTACAGAACCTGGGATCATGCGCTCGCTTACCATGCAGACGGCCTACGGCAGATAAAAGAATCTCTTCAAAACGAGGAGCCAGCATGAAGTTCTCTTCTTCCGCTGAATCCACGACGTGGTTCCGCGATCGATATCTTGAAGGTTCCTTAAGTATTAAACCACCCTTCCAGCGAAAACCCGTTTGGGGCCCGAAGCAAAAATCGTACCTGATCGAATCAATACTGCTGGAACTGCCAATTCCTGAGATATACGTGCAACGCGAGACGACCACGGAGGGCCAAACACATTTTTACATAGTGGACGGGCAGCAAAGGATACGGACGGTCCTGCAATTCATTGGTGCCGAAGTCGATCCTAAGGAATCAGAACACAACAAATTTTCGTTGGATCAGCTGAATCCAAAGTCGCGTTGGTACGGCAAAACCTTTGCACAGCTAGACGCGCCTGAGAAGCAGCATTTCTACGATTTTGAGTTTGCAGTTCGGTACCTGAAAACGAATGACGAAAAAGAAGTCCGCGACATGTTTGAACGGCTCAATAAGTACCTTGAAAAACTCAAACCACAAGAATTGAGAAATAGTAGATACACCGGCCCGTTTGTTGACCTCTCTGTAGCATTGGCTAACAGTGAGTATTGGGCGGAAAACAAAATAATGTCCCCAGCGCTTATCCGCAGAATGGGAGACGTGGAGTTCATGAGCGAACTTATCATCGGCATTCTCCATGGTCCGCAGGCGGGAAGCCCCGTCACGATTGACGAATACTACGAACAGTACGAGCAATATGCTGACGTCTTTCCTAACCAGAAAAGCGCTGAGGAGCTTTTCTCAGCCACCCTGGAGGTGATCAGAACGTTGCTACCCGACATCAAGGAGACCCGTTGGAGCAATAAGACTGATTTCTACACGTTGTTCACCACCATTGCGAGCTTTATCCGCCAAGGACAAGAGTTAATGGACGAACGCAGGGCCCGCAAGTCTCTGGACAAGTTCTCCAGTGAAATTGCAACCCGACTCGCCGATGAGCATGCTAAGGTTAGCAGCCATGCTGTGGCATACGTGCGCTCAGTCGAAAAGGGGGCAAATGATAAAGTCCGAAGGGCCAATCGTCAAACAGCTCTTGAGGGCGTCATCTCTAAGTTTTTCAGATCGAAGAAATAATGCGTAAAAGCAAAAAGTATGACATATACCACGTAGATGCTTTCAGTTGGCTCGAATCATGCAGACCCACGTCAGTCCACGCCATCGTGACTGATCCACCGTTCGCTCTTATTGAATACTCTCCAAAAGAGCTCGATAAGCGGCGCAACGGCACAGGGGGAATCTGGAGACTTCCTCAAGCTTTTGACGGCCATCAGCGCAGCCCGATGCCGCGATTCACTGTGTTGCGCCCTTCAGATCTGGCACGTATCAGACTATTTCATTCTCGTTTGGCACCGCTTTTCCGAGCCGTTCTGGTCCCCGGAGGTTTAGTAATCATGTCCTCCCAAAATCTCATCTCCCACCTGGTAGTAAGTGCGTTCACTACTGCCGGATTCGAACTAAAGGGGCAAGTCGCACGGGTAGTAAAAACTCTTCGAGGCGGTGATCGACCCAAAGGAGCTCATAAAGACTTTCCGTTCGTTTCTGTGTCACCAAGAAGCTGCTGGGAGCCTTGGCTAATTTTTCGAAAGCCCCTGAGCGGAACCGTCAGCGAGAACCTGAAGAAATGGAGAGTCGGAGGACTCAGGCGTCCTGACGACGGAAAACCTTTCACGGACCTAATAATATCGAGCCCGAGTAGGGGTGAGGAACGGCGCGTCGCACCACATCCATCACTCAAGCCGCAGGCTTTCATGCGCCAGATCGTTAGAGCCGCGCTACCACTCGGCAAGGGCTTATTATTGGACCCGTTTATGGGGTCGGGTTCGACAGTTGCCGCTGCGACTTACCTTGGCTATCGCAGCATCGGCCTCGAAAGGGATGAACATTTCTTTGAGATGGCCAAACGGGCAATACCAAAACTATGTTGCATCGACTTCCATACATCGAACAATGGCACACATTAGGGCACCAAGCGGAACCCCGTCTCTGTGTCGGTATAAACTGGGGAGAAGCTGCCCTATTTGCTCAACCCTTCCATTTAAGCCCTTTACCCGCGTAACCAATTGTTACCGTCACGCCTCCGCAGCCAGCGCCCTGCGCGGCAATCATTATGTCCAGATTGACCCTGGGTCGCCGTAGGGAACGCGAATTCGAGCATAATGCAGGGCGGCGTCTGAGTCCCAGCGCAGTTCTTCGAGACGCAAATGTTGGCGTCTAGCAGGGAACGGACGGCAATTCAGAATAGTTCCCGCTTCTGCGGGGGTGCATCATTACGATTGGACACGAAATCGGTGGGCACGTCGACGGTTTTCATTAGCTCGAAGAAGTCTTCCCAGGATTCCGGACAGCGGGAGAGGATTACATCACCGGCATTTGGATCGCGGCTGAAGTAGATATTCTAAGCTTTGTCGTCCCCCTGGAACAGCAGATTCCTCGCGCCCTCGCCTTCGGCTGCGGACGGCTCTAATGACAAGCAATTAAGGTCGCCGGAATGGCGGCGAGAAACCGCAACCTGATTCTTTGCGACCTTTGCGGTTCAGAGACGATCTGAACACGCATGCCCAAGGTCAACATCTCCGAGAAGTTCGCCAAAATCTCCGAGCACTGGAAGCCCCATATCGCCGGAGAGCTCAACGGACAGCACATCAAACTGGTCAAGTCCAAAGGCGAATTCGTCTTTCATCATCACGAAAACGAGGACGAGATGTTTCTGGTGGTCAAAGGCCGCTTTCGGATGGAGTTTCGCGACCGCCAGGAATGGATCGAGGAAGGCGAATTCATCGTGGTTCCACGCGGAGTGGAGCATCGTCCCGTCGCCGAAGAAGAGTGCTGGATCCTGCTGTTCGAACCCGCCTCTACCCTCAACACCGGCAACGTGGAAAACGATCTCACGCTGCACCAACTCGACCGCGTATAGTTCCTGAGAAATGTCCATAACGAAAACTGTCGTCGACCTGGTGGGATGGGCCGGGGCAATCACTGTGCTCGGCGCCTATGCCTGCGTGTCGTTTCGCAAGATCCGTCCCGATTCGCGCTGGTATCAGTTCTTTAACGCGCTGGGCGGCCTCCTCCTGGTGATAAACACCGCCTATTACCGAGCCTATCCGTCAACATTCGTAAATGTGGTCTGGATCACGATCGCTGTCACGGCCTGGGCTCGCGTAAAAGCCGAAAGCTCATACAAGCGCGCCGGGATTCCGGAGAACTAGCTTCCTTACAAATCGGAGCTATAATTCTCGCCACCAATGGCTCTGGCCACCGGCACCAAACTCGGGCCGTATGAGATCCAGTCCCCACTCGGCGCGGGAGGAATGGGAGAGGTGTACCGCGCCTACGACTCCCGCCTGGAGCGAGATGTAGCCGTCAAGGTTCTGCCCGCCAATCAGTCCTCTGACTCGTCGCTGCGGCAACGGCTGGACCGCGAAGCCAAGGCTGTCTCCAAGCTCAGCCATCCTCATATCTGCGCGCTGTACGACATCGGCCATCAGGACGGTGTGGACTTTCTCGTCATGGAGCTGGTCGAAGGCGAAACCCTGGAACAGAGATTGACGAAAGGACCGCTGCCTACCGAGCAAACCCTCCGCTATGCCGCGCAGATTGCCGATGCGCTGGCCAAGGCACACAAAAAGGGTTTTACCCATCGCGATCTGAAGCCTTCGAACATCATGCTGACGAAAACCGGCGCCAAGCTGATGGATTTCGGCCTGGCCAAACAAACCGGGCCTGCCCCACTCGCAGCAGCGCTTACCGAGATGACTCTGGAGCAGGCCAAGCTGACCGGCGAAGGCACGATCGTCGGGACGTTCCAGTACATGGCGCCGGAGCAATTAGAAGGGAAAGAAGCGGACGCGCGTACCGACATATTCGCGCTCGGCGAAGTGATCTACGAAATGGCCACCGGCAGGCCGGCTTTTACCGGAAGAAGTCGGGCCAGCCTGATCGCGGCCATTCTTACTACGGAACCACAGCCCATAGCGGCCTTCCAGCCGATGACGCCGCCCGCGCTGGAGCGAATCACTAAGAAATGCCTGGCAAAAGATCCTGACGAACGTTGGCAAAGCGCCAGCGACCTGGCCAGCGAATTGAACTGGATCGCCGAAGGCGGCTCGCAGGCACAGGAAGCTGGACGCGCTCCGGCCGGGCGCAAAAGATGGGAGCGCCTGAGTTGGCTGTCGGCCGCAACGTTTTTTCTCTTGATGTCCGCTGCCGGCGTGGCCTGGTGGGAGGCTAGCAACCGCCGTGCGCAGCCGATGTATTTCCACGCTGCCGTGCCGTTTGCGGCGAACGACCTGGCTTTTTCGCCTGACGCGCGCACGCTGGCGATGGTCGCATATTCCGCGTCGGCGAACGATTACACGCTATGGACGCATGAAGTCGGAAGCCAACGAACAACTTCGTTGGAGGGGACGCAGGGAGCTGCCTACCCCTTCTGGTCTCCAGATGGAAAGTCGATTGGGTTCTTCGCGGATGGCAAACTCAAAAAGGTAGACGTGTCAGGGGGGCAGTCACAGGTGTTGTGCGATGCGCCCAACGGGCGCGGCGGAGCGTGGAACCGGGACGGAACTATCGTGTTCGCACCCGACGCCTTGGGAGCGTTGTCCCGAGTGTCGTCCTGGGGAGGCTCTCCGGTGGAATTGACCAAGCTGGACATGTCACGCAATGAATCCGGCCACCGCTGGCCGGCATTCCTTCCGGATGGAAAACACTTTATTTACCTGGCAGCCAATTTCAGTGGAAAGCCGGGTATCAACGCGATCTTTCTGGGCTCGCTGGATTCCACGGAAAAACACTGGCTGGTGAGCACGAACGCGAATGCGGTCTATGCGGAACCAGGTTACCTGCTTTACCTGCGCGACAAGACACTGGTTGCGCAACCTTTCGACCTGCGGCACTTTGTTCTGAGCGGAGAGCCGCACACTTTGAGCGACGAGGTGCTGTACTTTCCGCAGGTGTACCGGGCCGTTTTCAGTGTCTCTGGCGCGGAAGTGCTGGTCACCCAGACGGGAAAAGGCGTCTACCTGTCGCAGTTGATGTGGTTTGACCGAAGCGGCAAGCCGGTGGGCACGATCGGAAAGCCTGCGTGGTACAGCAATGTGCAGCTTTCGCCCGACGGGCGCAGAGTTGCCGCCGACCAAACCGACCAGGACGGACGAAACGTTGACGTTTGGGTGCACGATCCGGCCCGTGATTCCACGACGCGGCTGACCTTCGATCCGGCGTTGGATATGACGCCGGTCTGGAGTCCCGATGGCAAACAAATCGTCATTAGCTCGAACCGCAGCCTTAACTTCCGTCTCTATTTGAAAAATGCTGACGGCTCCGGTTCGGACGAAGAGATCGCAGACGGGGGTGGGGCACAGTTCAATGCCTTGAGCTGGTCGCGCAATGGCAAGTACATATTGATCCGAAAGGCGAGCGAGTTGTGGTATCTCACTTGGCCAGAGCGTGTAGCTAAGCAGCTGATTCAGGCCAAAGGGGTAGTGCGGGGCGCCCAATTCTCACCCGACGGCCGATGGATGGCGTACGCTTCGAATGAGACAGGCAGAATGGAGATTTACGTTTCCCCCTTTCCGGGTGGCAACGGGAAGTGGCAGGTGTCGACCGGAGGTGGGCAGGAACCGAGGTGGCGACAGGACGGCAAGGAATTGTTCTATCTATCGCCGGACGGAAAGTTGATGGCGGTGCCGGTGGCGACCGGCGCCAGCTTCGAAGCCGGTTCACCTCTGGCACTCTTTCAGGCCCACCGGCGGCAGCCGATTTCCTCACAGGACCTGTTCTCTTACGATGTAAGTGCCGACGGGCAGAGATTCCTGATTGCTACGAAGGTGGACGAAGCCAATGCCGCGCCGCTCTCCGTCTTTCTAAACTGGGCTTCGGAGATGGAGAAATAGAAACTGTCTATCAGCCCGCCAGCGGGCCTACGGCCGCGATGCGCCTATTTGCCGCCGGGAACGAAGCGCTTTCCCTGGCGTCGACGTTCTCGAAAGTAAATTATCAGACTGGGTGAATCCTGACGAGCGATGTCCGCTTGACTCATCACTATGAGTCGGATAGACTCATATCATGGCTAAAAGGCTGCAAGTGATTCTGCAGGATCCTGAATACCGGGAAATTCAACGTATGGCGCGCTCGCGCCGAATGTCGATCGCCGAATGGGTCCGGCAGGCGTTGACTTTGGCCCGTCGCCGGGAGCCTCTGGGCGACGTCGGCAAAAAAATCGAAGTCATCCGTGCAGCGTCGCAGCATGACTTTCCGGCGGGCGATATCGAGAGCATGCTCGCAGAAATTGAACGCGGATACGGAACAGGCCCGCAGCTGTGATCCTGATCGACTCCAACATCCCTATGTACCTCGTGGGCGCGCCTCATCCGCACAAGAGCGACGCGCAGCGCTTGCTCGAAAAGCTGGTCAGCGAGCGCCGGCGTCTGGTTACGGATGCCGAGGTGCTACAAGAGATCCTGCACCGCTACGTCGCCATCAACCGCCGCGATGCAATCCAACCGGCATACGATGCTTTGCTGGGCATTGTGGATCAGGTGTTGCCTGTTGATCGGGGCGTCGCAGAGCGGGCCAAGGAAATTGTCCTAGGAGGCCGGCAGATGTCCGCGCGTGACGCCGTGCATCTTGCCGTTATGGAGCAACACGGGGTCGAACGGATCTTGACGTTCGATTCCGGGTTCGACGGATTCCCGGGGATTACACGGCTGTCGTAGCTGAAACCTTACAACGCTAGCCCTGAGCCGGAAATTGCGATCTGATCCTGGCGCAGGGTGCAGCAGACACCTGCTATCTACTGCAAATCCCTACCCTAATCCTCGCGCGTCCCTACCGTCTCCCTGGGATTGGCCACAGCATGGGCGCCCTGCAATTCATGCGCTCTGCGTCCATGAAAGAAGAACATGTGAATGAAGAACATTACGATCAGCACCGCGCCGAACGTGCACACTATGGTTGCCCCTGTCGGCAAGTCCAGCAGCACGGAGAAATAAACTCCCAAAGCTGACACCAGCGTTCCCATCGTCCAGCCGATTGCCAGTCTGCGCCCCACCCGGTCGGCAAACAGCATTGCGCCAACCGAAGGCACGATCAGGTAGCAAAACACCAGCAACACGCCTGCAATCGCGACCGACGAAGTTACGACGAAGCCGAACGAAGCATAAAACAGAAAATCCCAGAAGCGGATGCTCATGCCCTGGGCTTCGGCAGCGGCCGGGTCGGTCGAGATCAGCAGGAACTTCCTCCGGAAGATGTAGTGAAATACCCCAATCGCTCCATACAGGATCGCGGTCTTGACCACTTCGTGCCGATCGACCGCCAGGATGTTGCCGACCAGCATGTCTTTCAAGTGCTCGGTCTCGCCGGTCGCCTTGCTCATGGCCAATATCGCGGCTGCCGACGCCACTGCATACGCAATGCCAATGAACGCCTCTTGAGGAATGTGACCACGGCGGGTGCGAGCGAAAGCAAAAATCGCCGCGCCTACAAAAGTAAATCCCAGGCTGAGCCAGTACGCTCCAGTCCCGTGCGGATCCATTCCTATCAGGATCGCGATCGTTGCCCCGAGGGCTGCAATCTGCGCTAACGCCAGATCCACAAAAATGACGCCTCGCTCTACCACATGGACCCCGAGGTAGGCATGAATCCCGGTGAGAATCAGGCTGGCCACAAACGGCCAAAGTAAAAATGGAAGAATTTCCATGCCGCTCCTTGCAGTTATAGCGATACGTTACTGCGCTACTGTGTTTCTTGAAAAGCTTTTGTGATCAGCGCAATGTCATAGTCGAAAAGCTGGAAATAGTTGGTTACCTCGTTCACCCCGCCCACCGAGGGCAAATAGACCACCACCTTGCCTCCGGTCTGCGCCGCAATGCTGTTCGGCGTCTTGAGATCGAAGTAAGGTTCCACAAGAATGATCTTGCAGTTTTCCCGCTTCATCAATCCGATGAGCTCGATGGTGTGGCTGGGAGTGGGCGGAATGCCCGGCCGTGGCTCCACATATCCGATCACATTCAAGCCGAAATGCTTGGCGAAATTGGGCAGCGAGTTGTGGTAGGTCACCACCTTGCGCCCGCGATAGGGTTTCATTTCCGCATCCCACTTCTGCTCGGCGGCGCTCAGGCGCTTATCGAAATCCTGGAATTGCTGCTGAAAGTAAGCGCTGTCGCCGGGATCGAGTTCCGCCAGCTTCTGCGAAATGCCTCGCGCGATGCGACGTCCATTGTCCGGGTCAAGCCAGTAATGAGGATTGCCCAGCGGGTGCACGTCGCCCATGGCGCGCGTGACTTCGCCCGTGGGCTTTTCCAGGATTTCCGCAAACTGCGAGGCGTCAAGATAACCATTCGCACCTACCTGGATCTTCGCATTGCCGCTTTGCGTGATCAGCGGCGGAAGCCAGCCGATCTCCAGTTGCAGTCCCACCACTACCAGCAGATCTGCGTGGCGCAGCTTGAGCAGGAAGCTGGGCTTGGCTTCCACAAAGTGCGGATCCTGATATCCCTTGGCAATGGACTCGACTGTGACCCTATCACCGCCGACTTCCTGGGTAAGAGCCGCCATGTCGGTCGTCGAGGTGACGACATTGATCTTCGTGGCTGACGCGGACAGCGGGGCTGGCACCGCCCACAAAACCAGCGCAAACACCAGAGCCGGCAAAACACCATTCTTGGCCAACATTCTATTCATTCATTCTCCTAAAACGGATGCGCGCCATGAGCGCCAAGCGAGAAGATCACCTGCATCAGCAGCTCATTGGCATTGATGTTCTCAGCATACTTCGTGAAACGATACTGCCCACGAATCTGGCTGAACTCGCTCGGCCAATAGGTCAAAACCACCGAGCCTCCCTTGTCCGTCAGATTCGCAAACTGCGCTCGGCCCGACTGGTCATAGCGCCCACCCAAAAACCAGCGCCGTCCTAACTGATAATCTCCCGCAGCGTAAAACCCAAAGGCCCGCTGTTCGCTAGGAAGCTGCTGCCGCTGGCTCCAGATCAGCTCGGTTCGCCCCACAAACGAATGGTAAATGGAACGGCGCAGCGGCTTCCAGCGGACCGTCGCATCCACACCATAAAGGTTGGTGATCGCTCCCGGCAGCGTGTTTGCAGGAAGAAGTCCGGGAGCGCTGTGTCCGCGAGCGTAGGAAACACCAAGATCAAGGTTGGTGGACTCCGTAATATCTTTGTAAATCCGCAGATGATCGACCGTGCTCACATCATTTCGCCGGACGGCATGAAACACATCGCCGGAGTCACCGCGAAACACCTGCCCCGTCACATCGACGAAAAGTCCCTTGGGCGCGGGAAGGATGTGCTCAACCGAAAAGCCCGCGTCGTCGATGCCATCTTCCCCGCCCACCAGGTTCGTGTTGACCAGCGGACGATCGATCCACGGCAGCACATGGTTGTGCATCGTATTCACCTTGCCGAAAGCCGACCGCATCTTCCCTACCTTGGCCACGAAGCCCTTGGGGATCGCGGTGAAGGTGATGTAACCCTCCTCCACGTTTACTCCTTCCTCGCCGAAGGATAGGAAGAAGTCGCCGCGCGCGTAGGGATCGATGATGGCCTGCACTCCCAGTTCGGATTCGTGCATCTGGAGCGAAGGGAACGGTTGCTGAGTGGCGAATGGCGGCGCCGAATTTCCGCCCACCGCGCCGATAAAGTCTCCAATCATGCTGATGTCGGGGTTGAGCGCTTTCGCCGCCGCGGTCACGCCCCCGTACACCGGAAGCGAGCCGCCGGTCGTGGCTTCCGCCGGAGGTTGTCCGGGCGCCTGCGCCGGCATGGGCACGGAAGCCACGGGCTGCGCGGCATTCGGAGCCCCCGCCGCGGCCTGCTGCTCTCCCGGTGTCGGCGTCGGCGTGGGCTGAGTCTGCGCACTCTTCAGCAGGCGCACCTGGCCTTCCAGCGCGATAATGCGGTCCTCCAAATCGCGGATCTTTTGCTCCACGGTCGCGTTATCGGCCGAATTTCCTTGCGCTGCGCCGCTGTTCTGCTGGGCAGGTAAGAGGGCGACCAGCAGGAAAAGCACGGCTATTCCCAGAACCAGATTTCTCATTGGACGACTCCTATTTCACAAAGCAACCGGACACTCGATCCTACATAAATAAAGGAAGGCCTGACGTGGTGCACAGATATGCTGGGGAGAAACCGTAATTGGGCAAGAATCTTCGAGTGGAAGTCGCGCATGCTCGGGCGTTCGGAAGTTTTCGATTCAGTCGGTTCAATCAAGCTGTGCAGAAACCCCGACGTCGAACCTTTCAAAGGCTCTAATATCCCTACCTAGGTTAAGAGCACGCCCGGCCTTGAGCTGAACGATTCTAAATCCGCCACTCACTCAAGGTAGATATGCAGTTTGATGCAGGCTTTCGCTCTTCCGTGTACCTGATACGTGGCCGATCGCTGCGTTTTTCGAATCCAGAAAATGCGGCAGACTCTCCGCGCCTCGGCGGCGTACTCAGAAACGTCATTGGAGTCCTCGCCATTCTTCAATTTGCCGCCATCCCAATCCTCTGCATCTATACACCGATACTTGGAATCAAGATAAGTTGTTGCTTTTACCTTTGTTTAGCCCGGCAGCAAGAAAGACCTCAGCACGATGCAGCGATCTTTTCAAACTCTGACGCTGGTCACGATCGCAGTTTCGCTTTTCATTCCGAGAACGGCGCGGGCGCAAGCCAGGGAGTCGTATTCTGGGCCGGCGACCTCCCAAACCAGTGAGCCGGCTCCAGCCAGTCCCGCCCCCACTCTCAGCCCATCGAATCCATTTGCGGGCAGCGTTCCTGAAGGGAAGGCAACCGCAGAGATATTGCCCCTGTCGTTCGAAGAAGCGCTGACTCGTGGGCTGCGCAACAATCTCGGGCTGCTGCTTCAGGACGACAACCTCCTTACCGCGCGAGGACAAAAGTGGAAGGAACTCAGCAGCCTGCTTCCAAATCTCACCACTTCCACCAGCGAGAATCTGTCTCAAATCAATTTGGCCGCCATGGGCATCCGCATTCCCGGAATCAATCCCATCATCGGCCCCTTCGGCTTCTTTGACACTCGCGCCTATTTCAGCCAGACCATCTTCAATTACAGCCAACTGCTCCGAGAGCGCGGCGCCGCCGCCAATGAGCAAGCCAGCCGCTACAACTATAAAGATGCGCGCGATCTCGTAGTCCTTGCCGTGGGAAATGCCTACCTGCAAGCACTCGCCGGAGCAGCGCGAGTGGATACTGCACAGGCTCAGGTGACGACCGCGCAAACCTTATATGATCGATCCACAGATCAGCAGAAAGCGGGCGTCAGTCCTGCGATCGACACTCTCCGCGCCCAAGTGGAGCTGCAGGCCCGGCAGCAACAGCTCATTGTTGCCCGGAACAATTATGCCAAGCAAAAGTTGGCCCTGGCCCGAGCCATCGGCTTGCCCCCTGGACAGGAATTCAATCTCACGGACACGGCTCCCTACGCGCCGCTTGCGGCGTCAACCCTGGAGCAGAACCTGCAGCGCGCTTACTCTATGCGATCCGATTATCAGGCTGCCGTGCAGCAGGTCCGATCCTCGGAAAGATTTCGCAACGCTGCCAGCGCTGAGCGATATCCCACGCTCACGGCGAGCGGAAACTACGGAGACATCGGCCTCAACCCCGGAAATTCCCACGGATCTTTTCAGGTGAGCGGGTCGTTGAACATCCCCATTTTTCAGGGAGGTAGAGTGCACGCTGACGTTCTGCAAGCCGAAGCCACTCTGCGGAGAAGCCTCCAGCAACTCGAGAACCTGCGCGGCCAGATCGACTACGAAGTCCGCGCCGCTCTGCTCGACCTCTCCGCCGCTGCCGATCAGGTGGAAGTGGCGCGCAACTCCATTGACCTTGCCGATCAAACGCTTAGCCAAGCTCGCGATCGCTTCGCCGCCGGCGTCGCCGATAATCTTGAAGTCGTGCAGGCCCAGGAATCTGTCGCCCAAGCCAACGAGAATTACATTTCCAGCCTCTACGCACATAACCTGGCAAAGGTGGAACTCGCGCGCGCCCTGGGTTTCGCGGAGCAGGCTGTCAAACAATATTTGAAGAGCAAATAGCTATGGCAGAAATCACAACCACGCCCGCTCCTCCGGAAACCCAGCCTCCGCCTCGCGAACCGTTGTCTGAGCGCGATCTGCGCTGGAGACGTTTCTCGCGCAGCGATCCTCGGTTGCGCGTGTTCCTGATCGTCGCAGCGATCATCGCGGTCATCGCCGGGCTGCTGCTGTGGCGCTACTTTGGCAGCTACGAGTCCACAGACGACGCGCAAATCGATGGTCACCTGAATTCCGTAAGCCCGCGCATCCCCGGCAATGTGAGCAAGCTCCTGGTGAACGACAACCAATACGTTGACGCCGGAACCCCGCTGGTGCAGATTGATCCTCGCGATTACGAGGTAGCGGTCGAGCGTGCCAAGGCCAGTCTTGCGGAAGCGGAAGCCGCTGCCCGCGCCGCCAGGGTGAATGTTCCGATTACATCGGTGGGTACCAGCAGCCAGGTGAGCACGGCGGAGGCGGACGTCCAGGCCGCGCGAGCGGGCATCACCGCCGCAGAACAGCAGTCCGCTGCCGCCAAAGCACAGCTTGCGCAGGTAGAAGCGAATAACGCGAAAGCCCAAAATGATCTGCAGCGCTATGCCCAGCTGGTGCAGAAACAGGAGATTTCGCAGCAGCAATACGATCAGGTTGTTGCTGCCGCCAAAGCCAACGCGGCCGCCGTGGAAGCTGCCCGCGCCAACGTCCAGGCCTCCCAGGCCCAAGTTAATCAGGCACAAAGTAAGCTTGCGCAGGCGCTGGCCAATCTGCGGTCCGCGGGCACCGCTCCACAACAGGTTTCCGCAACCCGCGCCAGAGCCGAATCGGCACTGGCTACGGTTCAACGCTCCCAGGCCGAACTCAATCAAGCCCGATTGAATTTACAATACACAACCATTGTGGCCCCGGTGAGCGGCATCATTACCGGGCGTACTGTAGAAGTCGGACAAAATGTGCAAGCCGGCCAGGAACTCATGCGCGTGATAAATCTCGACGATATCTGGGTCACCGCCAACTTCAAAGAGACCCAGCTCAAGAATATGAAAGTCGGCCAGCCTGCCAAAATTTCCGTTGACGCCTACGGCAGAAGCTACGATGGGAAGGTAGACAGCCTGGCCGGAGCCAGCGGTGCGATCCTGAGCCTGCTTCCCCCGGAGAACGCGACGGGAAATTTCGTCAAAGTAGTCCAGCGCATCCCGATCAAGGTCATCTTCGACCCGGGCCAACTTAAGGAACACGTCCTCCGACCCGGCATGTCTGTGGAGGTCAAAGTGTGGACAAGACCATGGCTATAGAAAAAGACGAACGAGCGGAGAAAAACGTAGTGCCGGCAGCCCAAGAAGCATCTTGCTTTCGCTCTTGCGTATTTAAGGATTGAAACCGAGAACCGAGAACCGAGAACCGAGAACCGAGAACCGAGAACCGAGAACCGAGAACCGAGAACTGAGAACTGAGAACTGTGTTTAAGATCATCACTGTCGAACGAGAATACGGCTGCGGCGGCGGCGAAATCGCCCGCGAGCTCGCCGAGCGCCTCGGCTGGAAGCTTTGGGACAACGCTCTCACCCAAGAGATCGCCAAGATCGCCAACGTTGACCCCAGGACCGTGCTTCACTGCGACGAACGCTGCGACAGCACTTTCTCCCGGCTCGCTAAAGTTTTCTGGCGAGGCAGCTACGAGCGCAGCATACCGCTTGACAAGACCTTCGACGCCGACGACATGGTGGAACTTGTTCAGCAGGTACTGCACCAGAATGCGGAGAAGGGCAATTGCGTCTTCGTCGGAAGAGGCGCCCCGTATTTTCTGCGACAGCGTCCCGACACCTTTCACGTGTTCCTCTACGCTCCTCGCGCCGAAAAGATTCGCCGTCTGCAGCAGATCGGCAAGGGTGCCAAAGAAGCGGAAGAACTGGTTGACACCGTTGATCGGGAACGCATTGAGTTCGTCAAACGCTACTTCGGCGCCGACTGGCCCACTCGCTCGCTCTATCACATGATGATCAACACGGCCATGGGCGATGAGAATGTCGTCTCCGCCATACTCGGCACCATGGGCAAACTCGACCGCGTGCACGCCGGCATCAAGTAACGCCCTCTTCTGCGCTTGAACCCTTCCGATGACTCTCATTCCGAATCGGCCTCATTCCACTTATCATTCGGGCCGGACTGGCTCACTTTTAGTTTGTCATTCCGAACCGGCTTCAGCCGGTGAGGAATCTGCTGTTTGCCGGCAGTTCCATAAGAGCAAATTCCTCGCTGCGCTCGGAATGACAACTCCTGAAGGAGAAAGGTGAAAGTTGATGAAAAAGATAAATTGTCATTCTGAGGAATACGCGAGCCGAGCTCGCGAGGCGAGAGTGGCCGAAGAACCTGCTTTTCTGCTTCAGACTTTGGCCATTCGAACCTGCTCCACTCCAGTTGTCCTAGGCGATCAAAGCCGCGAAGCGGGGTAAAAGAATTAAAGCCCACGGCGTGAGCCGTGGGTAGCGAAGCCATAACACACAAGCCCCGTAGGGGCGAAAGAAGCGCCGCCCCGGCAAAGGTTCCTGCATCACAGAAAAGATCGCGGTCAATAGGGTAAGGATCTCATTCGAACCGGCTTCAAGCCGGCGAGGAGTCTGTCCAGACCCACACCCGCCCATCCCGCGCAACCCTTTGGTAATCCACATATTGCACAATTTTTTGTGCTTTTTAACACTAGTGAAATATCTTCGAACTATCATTCAAGAAGCTGGGAGGTCTGTCCTGATGGGAGCAGCCCGAACTTCAAGGTTCGCATTGCCGCTGCAGGTAGCCGCCGTATGCTATCGACGCAAAGGTGCGTCCGTAGAGTTCCTGCTGGTCAGCACCAACGGCAACGGTAAGTGGACCTTTCCCAAGGGGTCTCCCGAATCTAACCTCTCGCACAGTCAGGCCGCCGAGCGCGAGGCCTTGGAAGAAGCTGGGGTCCGGGGCACTATCGAGCCCAGGCATTTTCACGTCTACATCCACTCCAAGGGAGTCTTCTGGAAGCCACCCGGTGTTCAGGAATTCGTGATCAAAGCCTTCCTCCTGGAAGTCGAACAAGCGGGAAATCCCCTCGAGCCGATGCGCAATCCCACCTGGTTCACTCCCGACGAAGCTCGCAAGATTCTGGCCAAAGGAAGAGAAGTGAAGTACGCCCGCGAGCTGCAGGCGGTAATCGATCGCGCGGTCGCGGAGATTTACGCAGATCGCGCCCTCGTCGCCCGCTAGCTGGACCTCGGCATCGACCAACCTCGCCATCTCACTTTCCCCTTTCCCTGCCTTCATCCATTAACTGAGAACTGACAACCGAGAACTGAGAACTGTTCTCGGAGATTTGCAGCGCAGATCGCACATCGCCGCCCGCTAGCTAGGCCTCGGCATCGACCAACCTCGCCATCTCCCTTTCCTCTTGCAGCCTTCATCCATTAACTGAGAACTGACAGCCGAGAACTGAGAACTGTTTTATGAGACGATGGAATAGCGCATGATCCAACTCTCCGCAGCCGGAAAGCGTTACGGCCACAAACTCCTGTTCGAAGGCGTCGACTGGCTGATTACCGCCCAGGACCGCATCGGCTTGGTAGGCGCGAACGGCACCGGAAAGTCCACATTGCTGAAAATCCTCGGCGGGATGGAAACCCTCGACTACGGCTCCATCACCAACGCCCGCGGCATCAGCGCCGGCTATCTTCCGCAAGACGGCCTCACCCTCTCCGGACGCAGCGTGTTCGCCGAGTGCATGACGGTATTCGACCAACTGCGCGCCCTCGAGCAGGAAATGGAAGCCCTCACCCATAGCATGGCCGAACTCGACCACGCCTCACCCGAGTACGCGCAGGTCGCCGACCGCTATCATCGCATCGAACACGAATTCCAGACTCGCGACGGCTACGCCATCGAATCGCAGGTCGGCACCGTGCTCACTGGTCTGGGATTCCGCAAAGAAGATTGGACGCGCGACACCGACGAATTCTCCGGCGGCTGGCAGATGCGCATCTCGCTGGCCAAGCTGCTGCTGCAAAGGCCCAACCTGCTGCTGCTCGACGAACCCACTAATCATCTCGATCTCGAAGCTCGCAACTGGCTGGAGGAATATCTCACCACCTACCCGTACGCCTTCGTCCTCGTCTCCCACGACCGTTACTTCCTCGACGTCACCGTGAAGAAAATCGTCGAGATCTGGAACAAGCGCATTCATTTCTATCCCGGCAATTACGATAAATACGAATCCCAGAAAACGCAGCGCCGCGAACAGCTCGAAGCCGCCTATCGCACGCAGCGCGAACGCATCGAGCAACTGGAAGTCTTCATCAACCGTTTCCGCTACCAGGCCACGAAAGCCAAGCAGGTGCAAAGCCGGATCAAAGAACTCGAAAAGATGGAGCGCATCGAAATCCCCCAGGAAGAGCGGGCTATCCACTTCTCTTTTCCGCAGCCGAAGGCCAGCGGACGGATCGTGGCCGAGTTCGCTGGAGTAGCGAAATCCTACGGAGAAAAGGAAGTCTTCCGCGACGTAAGTTTCATGATCGAGCGCGGCGACCGTATCGCGCTGGTCGGAATCAACGGCGCGGGCAAATCAACCCTCATCAAGCTGCTCGCAGGAGAAGAGCCACTCACCGGAGGCGAGTACCGCCCGGGCCACAACGTGCTGCTCGATTACTTCGCCCAGGATCAGTATAAAGAACTCGATCCCGACGCCCGCATCATCGACGATCTCGGCGAAATCTCGCGCCAGTCGACGCAAACCGAACTGCGCAACCTGCTGGGATGTTTCCTCTTTACCGAGGACGAAGTGTTCAAACGCATCGGCGTGCTCTCCGGCGGAGAGCGCAACCGCTATGCCCTGCTCCGCATGTTGCTGCATCCCGCCAATTTTCTGTTGCTCGACGAACCTACCAACCATCTCGATCTGCGCGCCAAAGACGTCCTGCTCCACGCGCTCATGAACTACACCGGCACGGTAGTCTTCGTTTCGCACGACCGCTACTTCATTGACAAGCTGGCCACCCGCGTCTTCGAAGTCGGAGCCTGCCGCGTGGAAATCTATCCTGGCAACTACGAAGACTATATGTGGCGCAAGCGGGGCGGCGCCGCGGAATTGCAGCAAGCCGCAGTCGCGTCCTCATCGGCGCTCCAGCCCAGCAACGGAAATGGCGCAAGCGCTCCGGTGCCTCCTGACAAATCCAAGCGCCTGAATCCCATCAAGCGCAAGCAATTGGAAGGGCGTCTGAAAGAACTCGAGCAGGAGATTGCGGACCTGGAAGATGAAATCGCCGCCTGTGAAGCTGGACTGCAAAATTTCGTCAGCGCCGAGGAGACTCAACGTCTCACTGACGATCTGGCCCGCCACCGCCAGAACCTCTCTGCCCGCCTCGCGGAGTGGGAAGAGTTGGGACAAGTGCTGCAAAGCTAGGCGGTAGCCATGAAGGGCTGGACAGAATAGTTGGTGAAATCGCCTGTGGGTGTTGAAAAAGTCCGTGCTCGGAATGTCTTTTTGGCTGGGATTATTGCTGCTGCCGAGTTTTTTCTTCTCACCTCAGCTAGGTGGTAGCTTCCACAGTGGGTGCTGT
>Ga0070697_100001199_pt1 | contig 19616 bp, 19 predicted proteins | sample KBSK1501metaG_FD_65475 | JGI IMG/M metagenome (GOLD analysis project Ga0070697, IMG submission 65475) | Corn, switchgrass and miscanthus rhizosphere microbial communities from Kellogg Biological Station, Michigan, USA - KBS K1-50-1 metaG | ecosystem: Host-associated > Plants > Roots >... | reverse complement strand
TGCCCAAGGGCGGCGAGCCGATTCTGTGGGACTTCGGCTCGGCCGCGGTTCACCACCGGCTCTATGCGCCGTGGCTCTTGAAGGAGCATTGCCGCGCCGGCGTCATCGGCATGCGCGGCACCATCCCGCCCGCCTTCGGCCTGATGCAGCACTACGCCGAGGAAATCGCCTCGCTCTTGCGCGAGGCCGGCGTCGCCAAGGAGCCGGTCGGCGTCGACATCATCGAGCCGCCGATGATTTTCGAGCTGGAAAAGGCCGGCCTCAAGATCCAGGACGGCCAGCAGACGATGCTGGAGGCGCGCGAGATCAAGAACGTCGACGAGATCGCGTTGCTGAACCGCGCCGCCGCCATGGTCGACGGCGTCTATCAGCAAATCTACGAGGAACTGAAGCCGGGCGTGCGCGAGGCCGATATCGTGGCCAACGCCAACAAATTCCTCTACGCCCACGGCTCCGACGACGTCGAGGCGATCAATGCCATTTCCGGCGAGCGCTGCAACCCGCACCCGCACAATTTCACCGACCGCATGATCCGCCCCGGCGACCAGGCCTTCTTCGACGTGCTGCAGAGCTACATGGGCTACCGCACCTGCTACTACCGCACCTTCAATGTCGGCCGCGCCACGCCCGCGCAGCACGACGCCTACAAGCTCGCGCGCGAGTGGCTCGATAACGCCATCGCCTTGATCAAGCCCGGCGTCTCCACCGACAAGGTCGCGAGCGTCTGGCCGAAGGCCGAGGAATTCGGCTTTCCCGACGAGCTCTCCGCGTTCGGGCTGCAATTCGGCCACGGACTGGGGCTGGCGCTGCACGAGCGGCCGATCATCTCCCGCGTGATTTCGCTCACCCACCCGATGGAGATCAAGGTCGGCATGGTGTTCGCGCTCGAGACCTATTGCCCGGCGAAGGACGGCTTCTCGGCCGCGCGCATTGAGGAGGAGGTGGTGGTTACCGACAGGGGCTGCCGCGTGATTTCGCTGTTCCCGGCGGAGGAATTGCCGATCGCGAATAGGTATTGAAAAATAAGCTAGTTATTTCAGTTGTTAATGTTCTGCATTTGTTCTATACTATTTATAGACGTAAGTCGAGCGCCCCATTAACCATATGTTGTGTCGTTCCTCTTAGCTGACCCCCAATATGGCTAACAGCGAGAAAAAACGCGCACTTCAAGCGCACGGCCTCAACAGCAAGGTCTATGGGCCTATCTTGTTGCATATTTTCAAAGCGCGTTGGCGTAACGGCACTGCAACGGTCCTCTTTACTCTCGATGATGTTCGCAATGCAGCCGATAAGTTGAACCTCGAAGTCCGCAATCCAGCGGATCTTATCTACCGCATGCGGTCTCGAACTATTTTACCGAAAGAGATTCTAGAAAAAGGCTTTTACATTCTCCGTGCAATTGGTCGCGGAAAATATCAATTCGAAAAAGGTTCCAGTACTATTTTCCAACCGCTGGACACCGAACCAACGGAAGCAATCGATATTACGCCATTGCCTGTTCGTCGATTGCTGCCCGAAAAACTCGCCGACATGGATGAGCAAGCGGTGCTCACCGTCGCTAGCTATTGCAAATTATTCGATCATTTTACCGGGCTGCAAATCTATAGACTGCGAAGCCATGTCCGAAAAAGCGTTCCTGGCATAGGTCAAGCGGAGTTGGATGCAATCGACGTTGGAGTGGCACTTAGTGATGATGAAGTCCCAATTGTATTTCCTATTGAAGCAAAAGCAGCGGCGGATGCACTCAATCGGGTGCAAGTCTTCAATATGGTTCAATATTCAAAGCATTATTTCCCCACTTTAGTCATCCGACCTCTGGCTTTGAAAGTCGATTTCGACTCGGTGCTTCATTTGATGGAGTTTAACGCCGCCTCTAAAGCTGCCGATCTCAAAATACTTAAGAGTGCCAGTTACGTAATTTCGCGTTCGGATAAACAAACTGAGATGGTTCGCGCGACAAGGGTTGGGATCAAATGAAGAAGATTCCGGTTGGAATTGAACTATTTTGCGGCTGTGGCGGGCTATCGACAGGTTTTCTCGACGCCGGAATTCAAATTGCTGCGGGGTTCGACATAGATCGGCGCGCGATAGAAGCTTACAATTACAACCATGCGTATCGTGGCAGCCATGGGCTTGTATTAGACATAGCTAAAGTTTCTGGTGCTGACCTTCTAAAGAGTGCAAAGATTAAGAAAGTTGACATTCTTCTGGGCGGTCCTCCTTGTCAGCCTTTCAGCATTGTTGGAAAGCGATTGGGCGCCAATGATGACCGCGCAGATATGATTTTTCATTTCTTGCGGTTGATAAAAGAGCTTCGGCCAAAAGCATTTTTTTTCGAGAATGTTCCAAATTTCATGAAGATCGATGAGGGTCGACTATTCAATCGACTGGTCTCGATCTTGCGCGCTCAAAGCTACGCAGTAACTGCGAAGATTGTTGCCGCAGCAGATTTTGGTTTGCCGCAAATAAGACGAAGGTTGCTAATAGTTGGCGCCCGTCATGTATCGAAGGTTGAGTTTCCCCAAGAAACGCATGGAGTAAATCGAATACCGTATGTCGCAGCAAGAAAGGCTTTGGGAGATTTGCCTGACGCAGCATATTTTGGCGAATGCGGCATCTATAACCACGAGCCAACAGAACACACCCTAGGCATGCTAGAGAGATTCTCGAAATTAGAACCTGGAAAACGTGAAACAAGTTCATTTCATGATCGTCTACATCCCGATCGCCCCTCATTCACTCTCCGTGCAGGAACCGGGAACTTTTCCCCCTTAAGGCCGATTCATTATTCTCAGGATCGGGTCATAACTGTTCGCGAGTCTGCAAGGTTACAGGGCTTCGACGACAAATTTATATGGCCAGATTGGATTCCACGTTTGCAGCAATATCGACAGGTCGGGAATGCGGTTCCACCTCCGCTAGCAAAAGCAATTGCAATATTTCTAGTTAAACAGCTGGGATGGCGACGAGACGCAGCGAAGTTTCGCGGAAAGGCGGAGCGTCGATCTTCTCCGATAACAATGACAGATGACGAGCGTCGGCGGTTACGCAGAAGCAGAATTCGCGGCGCGTCGCTTGGAAAGCGCTTTGCGATTTAGGAATTTTTGAAGCTTAGCGTGGAGCCTATCGCTTTTCTTAAGTTCGCACTGCCAAACAATCAAAACATCCCAGCCCATACGTTTGAGCAACCGAACAGAATTCCGATCCCGTTTGACATTTCGGCGTAGTTTCGGGCTCCAATATCTAAGATTAGATTTTGGTCTTCGCCCTTTGGAGCAGCGCGGATGTTGGTGCCAAAAACAACCATGCACGAAGATTACTTTTCGAATTGAAGAAATCGAAACGTCAGGTTTTCCGGGAAGGGAGGGGCAATGCAACCGATACCGATATCCCATGCCCGAAAGGATTTCTCTAACCCTTCTCTCTGGTCCAGTATTTGTGGAGCGGACCGAGCGCATAATTCTGCTTCGGATCTCTACTTTCCTGTTCGACATTCGATTTCTTCGCTGTTGAGTGCTAAATACAGCAATCTTTTTTTTCGTTGCTGACGCCCAAACACCGCCGCCCCTTACTCCGGAGGCCCAAAGACAGCCACCACCTTCGGCCGGCGCAAATGTACGTAAATCTGGCCCGCGATGACTAGCACAACACAGAACCCAACGAACACCGGTGAGGGAGAATTGACGCGATGCGCGGCGCCCGCGACTTAAAAACCAAACGCCGCCGCCGGCTCGGGCAATTCTCCACCAAGGCCGAACTCAAACTCTGGAGCCAGCTTCGCTCGCGCGCGCTGGATGGCCGAAAATTCATTCGCCGGCATCCGATCGGGCCTTTTATCGTCGGGTTTGTCTGCCGCGAGCGGCGTCTCGTCATTGAGGTCGATGGCGGCGGGCAAGCGTCGAACGAGCGCGATCAAGCGCGCGACCGATGGCTCGCCGACCGCGGCTATAGCGTCCTGCGCTTCTCGAATCATAAAGTCTTGGGAAATATCGACGACGTATTGGAAGCGGTCAGATTTACGCTCGCCGATACGCTTCCGCCCCCGGCTCGCACGCCGAGCCGGCGATCTCTACCCGCGCGCCGGGAGAGGTAACAACCGCCGGCGCTATTCCGCCGCCGCTTGCTGCTCGGCCGGCGTCAAGTCCTCGACCATCTTCGGCCGCCGCAGCCGCACGTAGAGCTGGCCGACGATCAAGACGGCGCAGAGCCCGATGAACACCGCGCTGATCGGCCGGTCGACGAAGGTCAGAATGTCGCCGCGGGAGAGCAGCATGGCGCGGCGGAAATTTTCCTCGAAACGCGGGCCCAAGACGAAGCCGAGCAGTATCGGCGCCGGGTGAAAACCCAGGATCAACAAGAGATAGCCGAACATGCCGATCGCCAGCGTCTCGGCCACTCCGAACAGATCGTTGTTGGCGCTATAGACGCCGATGCAGACGAAAAACAGCGCGCTCGGATAGAGATAACGATACGGGATGGTGAGGAGCTTCACCCAAATCCCGATCATCGGCACGTTCAGCACCACCAGCATGATGTTGCCGATCCAGAAGCTCGCGATCAGCCCCCAGAAAATATCCGGGTGCTCGCGGATCAGCTGCGGGCCGGGCACGATGCCCTGGATGATGAGTGCGCCGAGGAGAAGCGCCATCACCGAGTCGCCGGGAATGCCGAGGCTCATCGTCGGAATGAAATCGCCCTGCACCGAGGAGTGCGTCGAGGCCTCGGGGCAGGCGACGCCTTCGATGGCGCCGCGGCCGAAGCGCTCCGGCGTCTTCGAGATTTTCTTCTCGGCGGCGTAGGAGACGAAGGAGGCGATGGTCGGGCCGGTGCCGGGAATCAGCGCGCAGAGGCTGCCGATCAGCGTGCCGCGGATCATCGGAAACGCCGCCTGTTTCAGGTCGGCCTTGCTCGGCCGCAGATCGCGCAGCCGCACTTTGGTGTATTGCAGGTTGATCTCCATCTTCTGGTTGATGCTCTTCAAGAACTCGGCGATGCCGAAGAGCCCGAGCGCCAGCGCCACGATCTCGACGCCGTCGTAAAGCTCCGTGATGCCGAAGGTGAAGCGCGGCACGCCGGTGTTGACGTCGGAGCCGACGACGCCCAACAGCAAGCCGAACACCGTCATCGCCACGCCCTTCAAGGGCGAGCCGCGCGCGAGCGTCGATCCCGCAAGGAGGCCGAGCAACATCAGCGAACAGATTTCCGCCGGGCCGAATTGCAGCGCCACCTGCACCAACACCGGCGCGAGAAAGATCATCTCGGTGATGCCGAAGGAAGCGCCGATGAAGGAGCCGAGCATGGTGATGCCGAGCGCGACCCCGCCGCGGCCCTGTTGCGTCATCGGGTATCCGTCGAGGCAGGTCACCGCGTGCGGCGGGTGGCACGGCAGGTTCAACAGGATCGAGCAGATGGCGCCGCCATATTGCGCGCCGTAATAGACGCCCGCGAGCATCAGGATCGCGGCCACGGGTTTCATCGCGAAGGTGAGCGGCAACAGGATCGAAATGGTCGCCAGCACCCCCATGCCGGGCAGCACGCCGACCATGTTGCCGATCAACACGCCGACAAAACACCACATGATGTTGTGCGGCTCGAGCGCGACGCCGAAGCCGTACCACAAGCCGCTGAACGCGGTTTCGATCACGGCGACACCAGATTGAAGAACTTGAATACCGGAAACGGCACCTTCAGGACGTAGGAGAACAGCGCCACGCCGAAGACGGTGATGCCGAGCGCGAGCGCGAACGCGCCTTTCCAGGTGGCGCCGCGATCGCCCATCGCCGAGACGAACACGCAGGCGAAGGTCGCGGGCGCGAGCCCGCCGAACTTTCCGAACACGATGAACAGGAGCGGCCCGGCGATGATGCAGAGCCAGCCGCGCCAATCCGGCTGCGCCGGCAGAATGCTTTCCCCGTCATCCGCGGCACCGGCGAGCGAGGCCCCCGCGATGGTGATGCCGATCAGCACCAGCACGATGCCGAGCGCGACCGGCATGAACCCCGGTCCCATCTGACGCATGGTGCCGATGTTGTAATGCTGCCCTTCGAACGCGGCGCCGAGCCCCAACAGGACCATCAGGCCGCCGGCATAAAAGTCGCGTTTTCCGGCCCAGCCCAATGGTTTTCCTCGGTTATCGTCGGCTTTTTTGGCGCGTCAGAATTTGATCACAAAAGCATCAAGCAAGACAAGACGTTGCGACGGCAAGGGATCGCGAACGGCCGGCCTTCCCTCACCCCGCTATCGCGCTCCGCCGCACCCATCCATCTCATCGATCCGCCGAGCGCAAGCCGGGTGCCTGCGACATCGATCATGCCGCCGCGTTTCCTCGCTTCTGAACGGAAAGAAGATGCGCGCGCGAATTCAAAGAGCCCCGCCATGCCCACAAACAAATCTGCAACCGCGTCATGAAATTTGAACCGCTGCGTCCACCGCGCGTCTTGACATCGGCGGCGCCAGTGACAAGGTCAGAGGTGCCGGACGGGCAACCGCCGGCAGCCGTGCCGGGGAACGCTACGGCACGCAAGCGACACGGAGGTTTGAATGAGCCCACCGGATCAGCTTGCCGCGTTGACCGCCTGAGGCAACCGTTCGGGCCTCGAGCGCAGCGGCGCTTCACGGACGCCACGCCGGGAGCGGCTTTTGGGCCGCATCAGTGAGGCAAGGCCCAGCCCGCCCCTCCCGGCGCGCGATTTTTTGCAAAACCGAAAGCGAAAGCGCGGCCTTGGGATCAGCTCTCCAGGCCCGTGGGTACGTTTTTGTTTTCGCTCGCAAGCTTCATGCCGGCGGCGAGCGCGAGCGTCTCCAACAGCGCCGCGAAATCGCCGGCGAGATATTTCGCGGGATCGGGCTTGAGTTGCGCCGCGCCGAAATGCATCTGCAAGACGTCGCGCGTCGTCGAGGTGACCGGCATCGGCACGTCGAACGCGCGCGAAAGCGCGAGGCCGAGATCGAGGTCCTTGCGCAGCAATTCCGGCGTGAAGGTCGTGGTCCAGTCGAGATTGACGAGCGCCGGCGACTTGTAGCGGGTGAAAATCGAGCCCATCACCGAGTTATTCATGAAGGCGAGGAAGGCGTGGCGCGGCACCCCCGCCTTTTCCGCGAGGAGCGTGATTTCGCACAAATTCTCGATCACCACGCCGAGCATCACGTTGTGGGCGATCTTGCAGATGCGCGCGAGCTCGCCCTCGCCGACATAGGAGACGCCGCGCGGCGCGAACGCCTCGATGATCGGCGCGACGGCGCGCGCCGCCTTTTCCGGCCCCGAGGTCACCGCCGAAAGCTTGCCGGCTTTGACACACTTGCCGTTGCCGGAGACCGGGGCGGCGACGAATTCGACGCCGCGCGCGGCGAGCTTGGCGCGGATCTTCGCCGATTCCTCGACCGCGATCGTCGAGCAGTCGACGAAGATGGGAGGCAGCTTGCCGCCATCGGCCGCGAGCCCGTCCTTGCCGAAATAGATTTCCTCGAGGTCCTTGCCGGTGGAAACGATGGAGAACACGACGTCGAGCTGCGCGAGCTCCGCGACACGGCCCACGATCTTGCCGCCGATCTTCGCCAGCGGCTCGGCCTTGGCGCGCGTGCGGTTCCAGATCGAAACGTCGTAGCCCGCGGCCAACAGCCGCTCGGCCATCGGGAAGCCCATGCGGCCCATGCCGATCCAGCCGATCTTCTGCGTGTTCTTCGCCATGTCGAACTCCTTCGTGGCGCCAGCCTGCAATATTTCACAGGCCGAGATAAGCCTCCCGGATCTCCGGCCTGCCGGCGATTTCTTGCGCCGCGCCCTGCATGAACGGGCGGCCCTCGGCGATGACGTAGGCATAGTCGCTGAAGGCGAGCGCCAGATGCACGTTCTGCTCGACCAACAGGATCGTCATGCCGGCGGCCTTGAGCGCATCGAGCGCCGCGACCAGCTGCTGCACCACGACCGGCGCGAGCCCGAGCGACAGCTCGTCGATGACGAGAATTTCGGGATCCGACATCAGCCCGCGGGCGATCGCCAGCATCTGCTGCTCGCCGCCCGAGAAGGTGCCGGCCTTCTGGCCGCGGCGATCGGCGAGCCGCGGAAACAGCGCGAACACCCGGTCGAGATTTTGCGCCAACGCTTTGCGCCCGCGGGCGGAGAAGGCGCCCATCTCCAGGTTCTCCTCGACGCTCATCTCGCCGAACAGCTGCCGGCCTTCCGGCACCAGCACGAGCCCGCGCGCGGTCTTGCGATGCGGCGGAAGAAACGTCACGTCCTCGCCGCGGAAAATCACCCGGCCGGCGCGCGGACGGATCGCGCCGGTGATCGCGCGCAAGGTCGTGGTCTTGCCGGCGCCGTTGGCGCCGAGCAGCGTCGTCACCCCGCCGCGATCGACGCGGAGCGAAACGCCCCACAGCACCTGGACCTCGTCGTAGCCCGCTTCCAGCGCCTCGACCGTGAGCAAGGGCTCGCGCATGCTCGCCTCAATGCCCCGCGTGACCCGGATCGCCGAGATAGGCGGCGATCACCTCGGGATTATCGGCGACCTCGGCGGGCGCGCCCTCGGCGAGCTTCTTGCCCGAGTTCAGCACCACGATGCGGTCCGACAGGCTCATGATCGCGCGCATCACGTGCTCGATGATCAGGATGGTGACGCCCTGCTCGCGGATCTTGCGGATCACCTCGATCATGCGCCCGATCTCGGTCGGGTTGAGCCCGGCGAGCACTTCGTCGAGAAGGAGAAGCCGCGGCCGCGCCGAAAGCGCGCGCGCCAATTCGAGCCGCTTCTTGCCGGCGGTGGTGAGTTGCGAGGCGAGCTCGTCGAGCCGGCCGGAAAGACCGATCAGCTCCGCCACCTCCCGCACCGCCTCGCGGCCGGCGGCGAGCGAAAGATTTTCGCGGCCGAAGCAGGCGCCGACCGTGCAATTGTCGAGCACGCTCATGCCTGCGAGCGGCTGCACGATTTGATGCGCGCGCGCGAGCCCGAGGCGGGCGACCTCGTACGGCAGCATGCCGCCGATCTCGCCGCCGGCGAACACGATGCTTCCCCGATCCGGCGCGTAGACGCCGTTGACGAGGTTGAAGACCGTCGACTTGCCGGCGCCGTTCGGCCCGATCAGGCCGAGGATTTCTCCCTCGCGCACCGCGAAGCTCAAATCCTCGACGGCGGCAAGGCCGCCGAAGCGCTTGCTCACATGGGAAAGTTCGAGGAGCGCGCTCATTCGAAAAACTTCCGGCTCGCGGGCCAATGGCGGTGGATGAATCCCATCAGCCCACCGGGCGCGAACAACACGATGACCAGAAGCAGCAATCCGGCGATGACGAGCTGGAAATGCGAGAAGGTGGGAATGGTGAGCAAGGTGCCGCGCATTTCCTCGTAGAGCAGCGCGCCGATCGCCGGACCCATGATCGTGCCGTGGCCGCCGAGCATGACCATCACGATCGCCTCGATCGAAAGCGTGAGATCGAAGGCGCCGCCGGGCTCGATGATCCCGCTCTTGAAAAAATAGAGCCCGCCGGCGACCGCCGGCAGAAAGGCGGAGACGCTATAGACGATCGCCTTGTAGCGCGGCGTCGGCACGCCGAGGATCGCCGCGGCGTCCTCGTTCTCGCCGATCGCGAGAAGCCCGAGGCCGAGTTTCGAATTCTTGATCGCGTAGCTCGCCACGAGCGACAGCGCCATCACGGCGACCAGCATAAAGTAGACGATCCACAGCGCCTGCCGCGGCCCGCCGAGCGGTGCATAGGCCTCGAGCGACAGGTAAATGCCCGTCGCCCCGCCCCACGGCTCGAAATTGGTGACGAATTGCTTGATCGCCTCGTTCACGCCGATGGTGGCGAGCGCGAAGAACGCGCCGCGCAGGCGCAGAATCCCCAGCCCGAACAGGAAGGCGAGCGCGCTCACGATGATGCCGGCGGCGAGCGCGGAGAGCACCAGGTTCCAGTTCCAGTCATTGACCAGATAGACGCAGAAATAGCCGCCGAGCCCGAAAAAGACGATGTTGCCGAAATTGACGTAGCCGGCGTAGCCGATCATCAAATTGAGATTGCTGGCGAGCGTGATGTAGACGGCGGCAAGCAACAGGCTCTCGCGCAATTGCACGCTGCCGCGCCACAGCGGCAGCAGCACGAATAGCGCCGTCGCGAGCGCGATCAGCCAGGGAAACGGTCGGCGCCAGATCAAGCTCAAGACCTCGAGAACGAGAAAATCCCGCGCGGGAAGGCCAGCAGCGCGATCACGAACAGGACGAATTCGACGATCGGAATCCAGCTGACCGGCATGAACGGCGTCGCCGCGCCCTCGATCAGCCCGAGCGTGATGCCGCCCAGCAGCGCGCCTGCCGGATTGCCGAGGCCGCCGAGCACGGTCACCACGAAGCTCTTCACCTGGTAGGCCTGCCCCGACAATACGGTGAAGGGAAACAGCGTCGCGATCAGCGTTCCCGAAACGAACGCGAGCGCAATGCCGAGCCCGAAGGCGAACGAAAGCACCTGCGTCGTCGGAATGCCGCAGAGCTCGGCGGCGTCGCGGTTTCCCGCCACCGCGCGGATCGCCTTGCCGATGCGCGTGCGATAGAGCAGCAAGTACAGCAGGCCCGCGATCGCGACCGCGATCACCGCCGCCACGATGTGCGTGCCGGTGAAGGTGTAGGCCTGCCATCGCAAGCCCGGCAGCGACACCGGCACGTTATAGGGGCTGGTGCTGAACAGCGCCGTGCCGATCCCGATCAGCACCATGTTCATGGAGAACGTCGCCAACAGGCTCATCAAGATCGGGCGGTCGATCACCCGATGCGCGGCGATCCAGTAAAGCGCGACGCCGAAGCCGAAGCCGAACACGAGCGAAAACGGGACCGCCGCATAGGCCGGAAGCCCGAGCGTGGAGACGAAAAAATAAAGCGCGAACATGCCGAACACGATGATCGCGCCATGGGTGAGGTTGATGACGCGCATCACGCCCCAGATCAGCGTCAGCCCCATGGCGGCGAGGCCGTAGACCGCGCCGACCAGGACGCCGTCGATGATGGAGGCGAGGACGCCGATCATGCGCTGCGCCGGGAAAGAAAGAGCGGCCCGTGGGCCGCTCGATCGTTATCGTTCATGCCGCTTCAATACAGAATCTCGGCGGTCTTCGCCGATTTGGGCCAGATCACCTCTTTCGAGAGCTTGCCGCCCTTCATCTGCCACTGCGCCAGCACCATCTCGTGGCCGAGCTGCAGGCCATGCTCCTTCGCCTCGGTCGAGAATTTGGTGCGGCCGAATAGCGTGGTGGCGTCCGTCTTGTTGAGGGCGTCGGCGACTTTCTCCTGATCGATGGTGCCGGCCTGCTCGATCGCGTGTTGCAGCAGAAGCCCCGCGGTATAGCCGCCGGCGGCGTGATAGCCGGGCTCGATCGAGTATTTGGCGCTGAAGGCCTTGGTGAATTCGGCGGCGCTCGGGCCGAAGTCCGGCTTGAAGGCGACCTGCGGCTCCCACTGCGAAGGCACCGAGATGCCGACCGCGGCCTCGCCGAGCGTGGCGAAATTCGGACTATCGGGCGCCACCAACAACGTCACCCACTTCAGTCCCGCTTTTTGGTCGAAGAGCTGGCGCGTCAGCGTCGCGCCGTCGGGATAGTGGCCGCCGCCGATCAGCGCGGTCGCGCCGGCCGAGATCACCTTGTTGATGATCGGCCCGAAATCGGTGGTGTCGGGGCTGTAGGATTCGTCGAGCACGAGCTTGAAGCCCTGCTTCGCCGCGAGTTCGCGAGTCGCGATCGCGACCGCCTTGGAGAACGGATCGTCCTTGTAGACGAAAGCGATCTGCGCGTTCGCATTGATCTGCTTCAAGGCCTGCACGGCGCCGGCGAGATATTGGCCGGCGGGCGAATAAAGCTGAAACAGGTTCTTGTTGCCGAGCCGGTAGGTTTTTTCCTCGGCGCCGCCCGTGGTCAGCATCACCTTGCCGTACTGCTCGGAGATGATCGCGGCGGTGGCGACGAGGCCGGAGGAATAAGGGCTGAACAGGAACTGCGCGTTGTCCTCGGAGATCAGGCGGGTGTAGAGCTGCTGCACGCGGGTATTCTGCGACTCGTCGTCGTAGCTGACGAAATTGATTTTATAGGTCTTGCCGCCGGCCTTGATGCCGCCCGCGGCGTTCACCTGGTCGCGCCACAGCTCGAAGCCGCGCATCTGCGCGATCGAGTCGTTGTTGAGCTTGCCGGTCTGCGAGACCGTGAACCCGATGGTGAGCGTTTCCTGCGCAACGGCCGGACCCGCCGCTAAAAAAGCCGCGGCAATAAACAAACATAATTTGTTGGCGTTCATTGCTTCCTCCATCCCTAGATTTTTATGATGGGATTGAAGGAGGCTATAACACAATTCCGCTCGGCGAAATCCCCTTTGCGATCATCTGCCGCGATCACCAAAGCTTCAGCATCGCGAGCGCGGTGACGGCCGCGGCCGCGGAAAATAACAGCAAGGCGGCGCGGCCGTTGACGAATGCGTCGGGCAGCGGCCGCAGCAGAAGCGGCGCGAACAACACCGGCATCCCGCCGCCGATCACCGCCGCGTACCAGGGGATTGTTTGAAGGGCGAAGAAAAGCCCGGCCAACAGCGATAAGGCGGCCACGGCGATCGAGCCGAACAGGATCGCGGCGCCGGCCGCCGATCGCAAAGCGGCGGCCCGGTGCTCGCGCGGAAACTGGCCGCTGGCGGCAAGCCCGTGAAGGCTGACCGCCGCCATCAGCAGCATGAATAGAACAAGCGCGACCCAGGCCTCGAACGACATGCTTGACCGAGCGAAATGCAATTCCGTAACATACGAGACATATATCAGCGGCCGCCGCAAGCGCCGCGAGGAAATTCGATGTCCAAGCCAGTCGAGGCGAAGGCGAAGACGGGCGAGCCCGCCTCCCCGTCGAGCAAGAAGCGCGAGCCCGCCGGCGGCGAGACGAAGCGCGAAAAACGCACCATCAGCGAAATTCGCGAATCGAAAAAGACCGGCGAGAAGATGGTCTATATGTCGGTGCCCGACTACACCTCGGCGAAATGGGCCGAGATGGCCGGCGTCGACGTCGCCGTTGTCGGCGACAGCCTCGCCATGGTCGCCCACGGCCATCCGAGCACGATCCCGGCCACCATGGACATGATGATCCTGCACTCGCAGGCGGTGCGGCGCGGCGCGCCCAACACCTTCGTGCTCGGCTGCATGCCCTATCAGAGCTACAACACCGTCGACCGCGCGCTGATCAATGCCTCGCGCTTCATGCAAGCAGCGCTCTCTGACGCCGTGAAGCCGCAGGGCGGCAAGTCGCAGGCGCACATCCTGCGCGCGCTGGTCGATGCCGGCATTCCCACCGCCTCGCACATCGGCTTGACGCCGCACACGATCGCGATGTTCGGCGGCTTCAAGATTCAGGGCCGCACGGCGGAGGCGGCGATGAAGATTCTGGAAGACGCGCTCGCCATCGAAGACGCCGGCTGCTTCATGCTCGAATTCGAGGCGGTGCCGGCGAAAATCGCCAAGCTGATTTCCGAGCAGTTGACGATCCCCACCATCGGCATCGGCGCCGGCGTCGGCACCGACGGGCAGATTCTCCTCTGCTACGACCTTCTGGGCGTCTTCACCGACTTCAAGCCGAAATTCACCAAGCGCTACACCAAGCTCACCGAGGTCGCCGTCGAGGGCATCAAGCGCTACGTGAAAGAGGTGAAGGAAGGCGCGTTCCCCGACGACGACCACTCTTATGGGGTGAACGAGCCCGAATACGAGAAATTCGCCGCCCTGGTGCGAAAGCGCCGGCAGATCTGACCGTGGCCGCGGGGAGCCGAGCGATGACCAAACACATGGCGATCCCCGGCGCGAGCCCGCTCCGGCCCGAAACCTTGACCGACCTCGCCTATCGGCAGATCGAGGAGCGCATCGTCACGCTCCGGCTCAAGCCCGGCGAGGTGCTGTCGGAGCAATCGCTCTCCGCCACGCTCAAGATCGGGCGCACGCCGATCCGCGAGGCGCTGCAGCGGCTCGCGCTCGAAGGCCTCGTTCGTATTTTGCCGCGCAAGGGCATCCTCGTTTCCGAGATCAACCCGCGCCAGCAATTGCTCGTGCTCGAGGTCCGCCGCGAGCTCGAGCGCTTTCTGTCCGCCACCGGCGCCGAGCGCGCCACGAAAGAAGAGCGGGCGCGGCTTATGGACACCGCCCGCGCCATGGATCAGGCCGGCAAGGCCAATGACGACATCGCCTTCATGCGGCTCGACCGCGACCTCAACCAGCTGATGATCGAAGCCGCGCATAACGACTATGCCGCGCGCGCGATGAAGCTGTTACAGGGCCTGTCGCGGCGGTTCTGGTACCTGCACTACAAGGAGGCCGCGGACCTGCCGCTTTGCGCGCGGCTCCATGCCGAGCAGGCGCGCGCCATCGCCAAGGGCGACCCCGCCCGCGCCGCCAAGGCCTCCGACCATCTTCTCGATTACATCGCGAGCTTCACGCGCGCGACGGTGAACGTCTGAGGCGGCGATGAAAACCTACGAGGGCAAGCGCACCATCGACGGCCTCGTCGTCACCGTCGACGGCAAGCGCCTCGACGAGCACTACGAGGTCAAGCGCTTCGCCAAATACGGCTTCGAATGGACCTATGAGGGCGAAAGCCCGCAACAGCTCGCGCTCGCGATCCTCGTCGACCATCTCGGCGACCAGGAGCGCGCGCTTCGCCTGTCGGAGCCCTTTATGAAGTCGGTCGTCGCCAATCTCGACAACGATTGGGTGTTGAAGGGCGACGACATCGACCGGGCGATTAAAGACATCGAACGGCGATGAGCCGCCCTGCCGCAACCCATGGGTCGTCGGGATCTCGCTTGTTCAGTGACATGCCGCTGATATATCATAGGCGAAACGCCGCGTTCCAAAAAACCACAGGGGGAGTCAAATGAAGCTTTCACGCCGCACCCTATTGAAGTCCGCCGCCGCCGGCGCCTTGCTCGCCCCGGCCGGCGTATTCGCGCCCGCGATCGCGCAGAACAAGCCGCTGAAGATCGGGGTGCTCGCCCCGCGCACGGGGCTTGCCGCGAGCCCGGGCATTTCCGGCATTCGCGCCACCGAATGGGCCGTGGCAAAATTCAACGCCGCCGGCGGCATCGCCGGCCGTAAGGTCGAGGTCGTATACGACGAGGAAACTTCGCCCAAGGACACCATCGAGCGCTTCTCCAAGCTCGTGCAGCAGGAAAACGTCGATCACGTGCAGGGCATCGTTTCCACCGGCGTCGGGCTCGCGCTCGGACCGGTGGTCGAGGAATCGCGCGTCCTCACCATCTTCTGGGACGGCACGACGCAGGACGGCGTCGACGAAAAGCTGCCGAACCCGAAATACCTCTTCAAGAGCACCGACAATGAATGCGAAGCGGTGATGGCCTCGCTCGCGGCGATCAAATACTGGAAGGGGAAATTCAAGAAAATCGCCGGCATCAACCCGGATTATTCCTACGGGCGCAACAACCAGGCCGCTTTCATCGCGCTGCTAAAACGCTTCAACATCGAGCACGAGGTCGTCACCGAGCAATGGCCGAAGGTCGGCACCATGGATTTGACCAGCCACGTCGCCGCGCTGCAAGCGGCCAAGCCCGATCTCATCTTCTCCTCGCTCCTGTTCGCGGATCTGCCGATCTTCATGAAGCAGGCCGACGCCGCCGGCCTCACCAAGAGCGCCAAGCTCGTTTTCCCGGCGGCCGGCTGGCAGCACACGGCGATGAAGAAGGAATTCACCCCCGAGGGCATGTGGTTCGGCCACAACACGCTCTATTTCGACAATCCCAACGCCAGCGCGCTGGCCAAGGAATTCGTCGCCTGGTTCGCGGACAAGCAGAAGGATTATCCGAACTGGGAAGCCGACCGCGCTTATTTCTCGCTGATCTCCTACAAGGACGCGGTCGAGAAAGCCGCCAAGGCGAAGGGCGGTTGGCCCGCCGTCGACGACGTGATCGGCGCGATGGAAGGCTTGAATGTAGAAAGTCTCGGCGGCAAGGGCGGCTGGCGCAAGGACCACATCGCCGACCAGACCTTCATCCAGGGCTTCACCACCCACAAGAACAAGTACGACTTCGTCACCCTCGACAAGTTCGACACCGTCTACTCGACCGAGCTGCAGAAGCCGGCCGGCGCCAATTTCTGGGAATGGATCAAGACCGCGAACTTCAAGGTCTGACCGCGGGCACGCTAGTGCCCCGAACCCGAAGTTCGCACACGGGATGCCGCAAGGATGGTTGCGAACTTCGGGTTCAAAAGGGGCACTAGAACTATAGAGTCACTAGTGTCCCTTATGATTCCGAAGTTCGTATGAGAGTATACCGCGTGTGCTTACGAACTTCGGAATCGGGACGCTAGATCGATGTCCGCTTTCGCCAACATCGTGCTCGGCGGCGTGTTTCACGCCGCCGTTCTTTTTCTGGTCGCCGCCGGGCTGCAACTCGTCTTCGGGGTGCAGAAAATCTTGAACCTCGCCTGCGGCTCGTTCTATGCGCTCGGCGCCTATTTCGGCATCACCTTCGTCGGCTTTGCGATTGCGTCGGGGATGCCGGCCTGGGCGCTGCTGCCCGTACTTGTTCTCGCCGGCTTGATTGTCGGCCTCGTCGGCCTGCCGATCGAGCGCATGTTGCGCACGGTCTACGGCCGCGACGAGAGCTTTCAATTGCTGCTCACCTTCGCGCTGCTCCTGATGTTCCAAGACGTCTTTCGTTTCTTCTGGGGCGCCAATCCGCGCTCGATCGAGGCCAACTATCTCGTCTACGGCAAGCTGGCGGGCGGCGATTTCACCGTGCCCGTTTACAATTTGCTGGTGATCCTGGCGGCGATCCTGGTCGCGGCGGGATTCGGCCTCTTTTTGCAGAAAACAAATTACGGGCGCGTCCTCCGCGCCACCGCGGAAAACCGCGCCATGGCCGAGGCGCTCGGCGTCAATGTCTCGCGCGTCTACGCCGCGGTCTTCACCGCCGGCACCATGCTCGGCACCGTAGCGGGCGCGCTGGTGGTGCCGACCGCGGCCGCCTCCCTCGACATGGCGGTTGAACTCGTCGTCGAGGCTTTCGCCGTCGTCGTCATCGGCGGGCTCGGCTCGATGCCCGGCGCGCTCGCCGGCGCGGTCGTCGTCGGCCTCATTCACGCCTACGCCATTTATGCCTATCCCGAGCTCGAACTGCTCGCGACCTACCTCATCGTCATCGGCGTGCTGTTGTTGCGGCCGGCCGGTCTGTTCGGAAGACCGGCGACATGAAACCGCCGCCGCAGATTGTTGCCGCCCTGTTCGGCGTGGCCGCGCTCGCGGTCTTTCCGCTGCTCGCGCCGACCTATTACGCCGGCCTGATGATTCCGTTTTTCGCCTACGCCATCGCGCTGCTCGGGTTCAATCTTCTGTTCGGCTATGGCGGCCTGCTCTCGTTCGGGCATGCGATGTTCATCGGCTTCGGCGCCTACGGCACCGCGGTGATGGCGGGCGTCTTCGGCGTGAAAAGCTTCGAGCTCGCGCTCGCCGCGGTGGTGCTCGGCTCCGCGCTCGCGGCGATCCCAATCGGGCTTCTGTGCGTGCGCTATACCGGAATTTTCTTCGGCATGCTGACGCTCGCCTTCGGCATGCTGTTCCACTCGTTCCTGTTCAAATTCTACTACGTCACCGGCGGCGACAGCGGCATGCGCATTCCGCGCATGAACATTCTCGGCCTGGAGTTCGCCCAATACAACAAGATCACCTTCCTCACCGGACCGTTCTATTACTATTGCCTCGCGCTTCTGGTGATCGCCGCCTTCGCCATGTGGCGGATCGTGCACTCGCCCTTCGGCCTGCATCTGCGGGCGCTGCGCGAAAACTCGCGCAAGGCCGAATATCTCGGCGTGCATGTGCGCCGCTTCCGCCTCGCCGCCTTCGTGATCTCCGCCGCCTTCGGCGCCGCCGGCGGCGCCATCCTCGGCTTCCGCATCGGGCTTGCCGATCCCGAGCTCGTCTATTGGACGCAATCCGGCCAACTCGTGTTCATGACCGTGCTCGGCGGCTTTCATCACTTCCTCGGGCCGGTGATCGGGGCGCTCGCCTTCACCTTCCTGCAGGATCAATTGCAGTCGCTGACGCAATACTGGCGGTTCGTATTGGGCGCGATTCTGGCGCTGCTCGTGATCGGCTTTCCCGCCGGCATTGCCGGATGGGCGGATCTGGCGAATTGGCGGCTGAAAAGCCGCAAGGCCGCCGCATGAGCGCGCTCCTGCAAACGCGCGGCGTCGGCAAGGCCTACGGCCCGTTCCGCGCGCTCACCGATGTCAGCCTTTCGATCGAAGCCGGCGAGCGGCTCGCGATCGTCGGGCCGAACGGCGCCGGAAAGACGACGCTGGTCAATCTATTGACCGGCCTGTTGGCGCCGAGCGAGGGGGAAGTGTATTTCAAGAACGAGAATATCCGCGGCCACGGCCCGGTGGTGCTGGCCGAGCGCGGCCTCGCCCGCGCCTTCCAGCTCGTCCATATTTTTCCGGCGCTCACCGTCGCCGAGACGATCGCGGCGGCCGTGATCACCCGCCAGAAGAAACGCTGGCGCCTTTTTTCCAACCTCGCGGCCGACCGGGACGTCGCCGGGCGCGTCGCCGAGGTGGCGCGGATATTCGGACTTGAGCGGCGCCTCGACACCGTCTCGCGGCTGCTGTCGCAGGGCGAGAAAAAACTCCTCGACGTCGCTTCCGCCTTCGCGCTCGACCCCGAAGTGATCCTGCTCGATGAGCCGACTTCGGGGATTTCCACCGCCGAGAAACACGGCATCATGAAGACGCTCATCGCCGCCGCCGAGCGCGCGGGCGTGAAAGCCCTCATCCTCGTCGAGCACGACATGGACCTTGTCGCCGCCTATTCCACCCGCATCGTGGCGATTTCGGAGGGAAAGGTGCTTGCCGATCTGCCGCCGAAACTTTTTTTCGAAAATCCCGCCGTGATCGAAATCGTCGTCGGCAAGCGGAGGCACTGATGCTCTCGGTTCGCGATCTCGTGGTCGACATTCAGGCAAGCCGCATCCTGCGCGCGATTTCCCTCGAGGTGCGCGCGGGCGAACTCGTCTGCCTCGTCGGCCGCAACGGCGCCGGCAAGACCACGATCTTCCGCACCATCATGGGGTTTCGCGCGCCCGTCTCCGGCGCGATCGACTTCGCCGGCGCGAGCCTCGTCGGCCGCAAGCCCTTCGAGATCGCCCGTCGCGGAATCGGTTTCGCGCCGGAGGAAAGCGAAGTGTTCGGCGAGCTCACCGTCGCCGAGAACATCGCGCTGCCGACCTGGCCGCAAGCGGGCGGCCATCATCAAACCGAGCAGATCGCGCTCGCCTATCGCGTTTTTCCCCGGCTCGAGCGCTATCGCGAACGCGGCGGCGCGCAACTGTCGGGCGGCGAGCGCAAGATGGTGTCGATCGCCCGCGCGCTTGCCTCCGATCCGAAGCTGTTGCTGCTCGACGAGCCGACCGAAGGGCTCTCCCCCGCGATCGTGCCCGCGATCATCGATGGCATCGCCTCGATCCGCTCGACGGGGCGCGCCGCCTTGATTGCGGAGTCCAACATGCACCACGTGCCGGACTTCGCCGACCGGCTCTACGTGATCGAGCGCGGCGAGGTGATCTTTGCAGGCAGCCCGCGCGAGGCGGCGAAAAACCCCGCGGTGGCA
>Ga0070697_100001197_pt1 | contig 19624 bp, 22 predicted proteins | sample KBSK1501metaG_FD_65475 | JGI IMG/M metagenome (GOLD analysis project Ga0070697, IMG submission 65475) | Corn, switchgrass and miscanthus rhizosphere microbial communities from Kellogg Biological Station, Michigan, USA - KBS K1-50-1 metaG | ecosystem: Host-associated > Plants > Roots >... | reverse complement strand
GGCTGGAGCTGGCGAGCTCGGCCGCGGCGCTGGGCTGCGCGGTGACCGTGATCGAACTCGGACCGCGGCTGATGGGCCGGGCCGTCCCGGCGCGGGTCGCGGCGGTCATGGCCCAGCGGCACGTCGCGGCGGGGGTGGACATCCGCTGCGGGACCGGCGTGACCGGGCTGGCGCAGACCCCCTCCGGCGTCACGATCACGCTGGCCGAGGGCGGCACCGTCGAGGCCGACGTGGTGGTGGCCGGCGTCGGCGCGGCACCAGAGACTTCGCTGGCCGAGGCGGCGGGCATCAACACGGCCGACGGCATCGCGGTCGACGCGCACTTCGCCACCTCGGCCCCGGACGTCTTCGCTGCCGGCGACTGCTGCCGCTACCCGCACCCCCTGTACGGCGACCGCCCTGTGCGCCTTGAGTCGTGGCGGGCGGCGCAGGAGCACGGCGCCGCCGCGGCCCGCGCGATGCTCGGCGGCACCGAACCCTACGCCGGCGTGCCCTGGTTCTGGACCGACCAGCACGACTACACCCTGCAGGTCGCCGGCCTAACCGACACGGCGTCCGGCGAGGTCGTCCGGGTGCGCCCGGACGGGACCGAGACCTGGTTCGGTCTGGCGGACGGCGGGAGGCTGGTGGCCGCCGCGGCGGCCGGGCCGGGAAACTCGGTGGCCAGGGACATCCGGCTGGCGGAGATGCTGATCGCGCGGCGCGCGGCCCCGGACCCCGCCGCCCTGGCCGATCCCGGCGTGGCGCTGAAGTCCGTGCTCCGCTCGCCCGTGGCCGGCTAGCGACCACTAGCATCCCCGGTAGGCAAACTGAGGAGGGCTGATGTTGCGTTTCGGTCTGTTCGGCGCCGGGAGGATCGGACGGGTTCACGCCGCTTCCCTGGCCGCGCACCCGCGGACGGAGCTGGCGGTCGTGCACGACCCGGTCGAGGTCGCCGCGCACGAGATCGCCGCGCTCTACGGCGTGACCCCCACCGGGGACGCCGACGCGATCCTCGGCGACCGCGGCATCGACGCCGTGATCATCGCCTCACCGACGCCGACCCACGTCGACCTGCTGACCGCGTGCGCCCGGGCGGGCAAGGCGGTGCTCTGCGAGAAGCCGATCGACCTCGACCTGGCGCGGGTCGATGCCTGCTGGGAGGACATCAAGGGCCTGAACGCCACGGTCATGGTCGGCTTCAACCGCCGGTTCGACCCGACGTTCGGCGAGATGCGGGACCGGGTGGCCGGCGGGGAGATCGGCCGCCTGGAGCAGCTCCTCATCACTAGCCGGGACCCGGCGCCCGCGCCGGCCGCCTACATCGCCTCCTCGGGCGGCCTGTTCCGGGACATGACCATCCACGACTTCGACATGGCCAGGTTCTTCCTGGGCGAGGTGGTGGAGGTCCAGGCCATCGGGGCGAACCTGATCGAGCCCTACATCGCCGAGGCGGGCGACGTGGACTCGGCCGTGGTGTCGATGCGCGGGGCGGGTGGCGAGCTGTGCCAGATCGCCAACAGCCGCCGGTGCACGTTCGGCTACGACCAGCGGGTGGAGGCCTTCGGGGCCGACGGGATGCTGAGCGCCGGGAACCAGACGGCCACGAGCGTGCGATGGTCCGGCGCCTCCGGCACCGAGACCGCGGCCCCGTACCTGAACTTCTTCCTCGACCGCTACGCGACGGCCTACCGGGCCGAACTCGACCACCTGGTCATCTGCATGGAGCAGGGCCTGACCCCGAGCCCCGGCTTCGCCGACGGCCGGGCGGCGCTGGTCCTCGCGGACGCCGCGACCGAGAGCATGAAGACCGGCCGCGTCGTCCGGGTCGGTTCCTGAATTCCGCGGGGTTGGCGGCGATTTCCGGCCGGCCGCCTGGTCTGTAGATAGAAGGACCAGCGAATGCGGGGGTAGCCGATGACCGTCAGCGAGGATTTCACCGGCCTGACCGGCCGGTTCCGCGGTGAGCTGCTGGCTCACTGCTACCGGATGCTGGGCTCGGCCGCCGACGCCGAAGACCTGGTGCAGGAGACGTACTTGCGGGCGTGGCGCTCCTACGAGGGGTTCGAGGGCCGTTCGTCGGTGCGGACCTGGCTCTACCGGATCGCGACCAACGTGTGCCTGACCGCAATCGAGCGGCGCGGCCGCCGGCCGCTGCCGTCCGGGCTCGGCGAGCCGGCCGGGGACCCGGAGGCGCCGGTGGTGGCAGGGCCTGAGGTGCCGTGGCTGCAGCCGTTGCCCGACGCGCTTCTGGCCGGGGAGAACGAGGACCCGGCGTCGGTGGCGGTGTCGCGGGAAGGGATCCGGCTGGCCTTTGTCGCGGCGCTGCAGTACCTGTCCGCCCGGCAGCGGGCGGTGCTGATCATGCGGGACGTCCTGCAGTGGCCGGCCGCCGAGGCGGCGGAGCTGCTCGGCATGACCACGACCGCGGTCAACAGCGGCCTGCGGCGGGCCCGCGCCCAGCTCGCGGAGGTGCTGCCCGCCGAGGACGAGCTCGCCGAGCCCGCCGATCCTGGGCGGCGGGCGCTGCTGGACCGGTTCGCCGCGGCCTTCGAGAACGCCGACGTGAGCGGGCTGGCGGAGTTGCTCCGGGAGGACGTCGCGCTGGAGATGCCGCCGCTGCTGACCTGGTTCGCCGGGCGGGCGGACGTGACGCGCTTCCTCGCCGCGGCGCCGGTGTTCGCCGCCCCCGGGCAGCTCAGGCTCGTTCCGGTCATGGCCAACGGGCAGCCGGCGTTCGCGGCCTACCAGCGCGAACCCGACGGGGCGTACCGCGCCTATGCGATCACGGTGCCAACGGTCACCGCGACGGGGATCGCGCGGATAGTCACGTTCTTCGACCCGGGTTTGTTCGGATCGTTCGGCCTGCCCGCGGCGATTCCCGGGGATCCGGCTGGTCTGTAGTAATAGGCCGCCGAACGGACGGCGGAAACCCCAGGCCTCCCCCCAGTCCGTGGCGCGGGCCATCCTCGACGGGGTGGACCGCGGCGAGGAGGACATCTTTCCCGATCCCCTGGCCCAGTCCCTGGCCGACGGCTGGCGCGACGGCGCCGTCAAGGCCTTCGAGCGCCAGCTCGCGGCGCTCCGTTAACGGCGCTGGGCTAGCTCCCGGCCGGCGGCGACAGGTCGCCGCCGAGCAGCGACTCCAGGCGGGTGAAGATCCGCTCGACGTTCCAGCGGTTCTTGCCCCAATCGATGAGGGTGAGGGGATAGCGGCTCTTGCTGGTGATGTCCACGCGGTCCTCGGTGTCGACGTAGACATGGATGTTCTCGCCCCAGGACCGGAAGTTCACCCTCGCCCTGGCGCTTATCTGCCCGGCCGCCAGGTCCGACTCCCTGATCTTGAAACCGCTCTGCCGCACGGCCTCCAGGCAGGCCTGGTTGATCTGCTCCCGGGTGCCGGGAAACCGCATGTTGTACCGATAGCTCACGGTCATGTCCGCGGGTCAACTCCATTCCGGCTGAAGCGCGACTGAAACGATACTGGAAGGGGACAACGGCGACGAACCTTTCCTAGGCCGGGGCGGGGCCGCTTGAGCCTCGCACCTCCAGCCGCGGGGGCAGGAGCACGGTCTCGCCGGGCGCGTCGGGCCGCTCGATGCGCGCCAGCAGCATGCGGGCAGCCCGCTGGCCCAGCTCGAACGCGGTCGCGTCCACGCTGGTCAGCCACAGCGCGCGCAGCCGGGCGAAAACGGAGTTGTCGAAGCCCACGAGGGACAGCTCCTCGGGGACCCTGACGCCGAGGGCCGCGGCGGCGGACAGGGCGCCGACGCAGGTCAGGTCGTTGGCCGCGAAGATGGCGGTCGGCCGGTCCTGGCCGCTCAGCAGGCGGACCGTCGCGCGGTACCCGCCTTCCTCGCTCATATCCCCGGCCTCGATGCGGATGTTCTCGCCGAGGCCGGCCTGGCGCATCGTGTCCTCGTAGCCCTGCATGCGGTGACGGCCGGCCACGCTGGGCAGGCCGTGGATGTGCGCGATCCCGGTGTGCCCGAGCTCGATCAGGTGCCGGACCGCGAGGGTGCCGCCGAGGTGGTTGTCGTTGGCGAGGATGTCGGCGCGCGGCAGGTCGACGTCCAGGCCACGGCCGCCCACCGCGACGGTCGGGATCTGGCTGGCCGCGTCGATGATGGCCTGCGACATGGGGATCGATCCGGCCAGCACCAGGCCGTCCACCCCGAGGTCGATGAACGACCAGGTCAGGGTCTCGTCCAGCATCCGGTCGATGCGGCCGTCACCCAGCAGGATGTGCTTGCCGCCCGCGTGCAGCGCGGGCGTCAGGCCGTCGAGCATGTCGGCGAACCAGGGCTGGCGCAGGTCGTTCAGCAGCACGCCGATCGTGTGGGACTGGCGCTCGGCGAGCAGCCGGGCCGCGGCGTTGGGCCGGTAGCCGAGTTCGGCCACGGCGCGCATGACGGCCTCGCGGCTGGCCGCGCTGACCTTGGGTGAGTTGCGCAGGACGAGCGAGACCAGCGACTTGGATACGCCGGCCCGGGCCGCGACGGTCTCCAGGGTGGGCTTCCTGGTGGTCTGGCCTGCGGTTGCCACGCGGCCCTCCTCCGGCTGACTATTGGAGCGCTCCAACCTTATGAGGGCGGCAGGATGCTGTCAACGGCTCCGTCGGGCTGCGCCACATACATCACATCAGCCTCATTACTTGCACCCGGCCCGGGAGCGCAACCACGACGATGTGGCATCGTCGTGGTCAGGTGCACCACGATGTGACATCGTCGTGGTTGCCGGGGACTGGCCGGGGCGGTTTCATGTCGCGGGGCGGGCTCCTGCGCCGGGAGCGGCTGACGGGAGTCCAGGGGGTAAATCCGGCTGGGCGGTCCAGTCGCGGAGGATGTCCTCGGTATGCTCGCCGGGTTCGGGGACGCCGCGGAGGGGCCCGGAGGTGGCGTCGCTGAACCGGTAGGGCATCCGCACCACCGACCGCTTCTCCCCGTCGCCGTCGGTGACCTCGACGATGGTGTCTCGCCCGGCCACCGACGGCGCGGCCAGGACATCCGCCGCGTGCCTGATGTCCGCCCAGGCCAGCCGGGCGGTTTCCAGGTCGCGCTTGAGCGCGTCGCGGTCCGGGTGGGCGGCGAACCAGTCGGCCATGGCCCGGGCCCGGGCGCGCAGCTTGTCCTCGAGCGGGACGTCCGGATCCGGGTCGGCCACGCCGAAGCAGGTCTTCAGCTGGCGCCACAGGTACCTGCGGTCGGCGGAGACGAGGATCGGGCCGCCGGGCGCGGGCCACACCTCGCCGCGCGCGGACCGGACCGGGTGCTCGTCGATGCTGTAGTGGGTGTAGTCGTCGGTGGCGAGCATCGCCTCGAGCATGCTCAGGTCGATGTGCTGGCCGGTCCCGGTGCGGTCGCGCAGCCGCAGCGCGGCCAGGATCGCGATCGTGCCGTGCAACCCGGCCAGCGCGTCCGCGAGGGCAAACGCGATGTCGGCGGGCGGGTCGCCGGTGATGTCGGCCTGGCGTCCGATCAGGCCGGCTTCGGCGTGGATAACAGGCGCGTAGGCCGCCCGTTCGGCATCATCACCCTCACGGCCGAAGCCGGAGATGGACAGGATCACCAGCCGCGGGTTGACGGCGGACAGGGCGGGCCAGCCGGCCCCGAACCGGTCCAGCACGCCCGGCCGGAAGTTCTCCACCAGCACGTCGCAGGCGGCGGCCAGGTCGAGCAGCCGGGACACGTCGGCGTCCCGGTGCAGGTCGAGCAGGATCGACCGCTTGCCCGCGTTGACGTGCGAGTAGAGCCCGGAACGGCCGCGGGTCACCTTGCCGAACGCCTGCGTGACGTCGGTGCCGGGCAGTTCGGCCCGGACCACGTCGGCGCCGAGGTCGGCCAGGATCCGGCCCGCGAGCGGGCCGGACACCGCCCGCGACAGGTCGAGCACGCGCAGGCCGTCCAGGGGCCTGGTTTGCTGGCGGGGTCGCTGCGTCATGGCCGCCGCCCTAGTACGACCGGGGCAGGCCGAGGACGTGCTCGGCGAGGAAGTTGAGGACCATCTCCTGGCGGATGGCGAGTTCGGCCGCGGAGAGGCGGGCGTGCGCCTCCCGTTCGGCCCGGTACTTGTCAGGGAACCGCGCGCAGACCTCCCGGACCGCCTCACGCATGGCACGGTGGTCCGGGTCCTCGGTGAAGTCCACGCGCTGCTCCCGGCCTGCTCGCCCGCTCGATACTCAGAAAGTAACACTCCGAGGTCGTCCGGGCGCCCGGCTCCCAGCCGGGACCATTGAACGGTCATGTCCAGCCCTTCATCGGTCCCTGCGCGAGCTCGGGATGGTCGTATTCGTCATGCCAGTTCCACCAGTTGTACGGCGCGGTCTGCGGATAGCCTTCGGGCGAGTCCTCCCAGGTCTCCTGGCGGCCGAGCGCGGTCAGGTCGAGGTAGCTCCAGGTGCTGCCCAGCGCCTCATCACCGCGGTTGTCGGTGAAGTAGGTACGGAACACCCGGTCGCCGTCGCGGAAGAACACGTTGGTGCCGTGCCACTCGTCCACGCCGAAGTCGACGTCCCAGTCGCTGGTGATGGTGTACCAGGGCCAGTTCCAGCCCATCCGCTCCTTCAGCCGCGCGATGTCCGGCTGCGGGGCGCGCGAGGCGTAGGCGAACGTGGTGTCACGGGCGTTCAGGTGGACGGGGTCGGCGACCTGGTCGGCCATCATGGAGCAGCCGTGGCACGCGTGATCGGGCCAGCCGACCACGCCCGGCTCGAAGAAGGCGCGGTAGATGACCAGCTGCCGACGGCCCTCGAACAGGTCGAGCAGGCTCGCCTTGCCCTTAGGCCCTTCGAACTCGTAGTCCTTCTCCACCGCCAGCCACGGCATCCGCCGGCGCTGCGCCGCCAGCGCGTCCCGGGCCCGGGTCAGCTCTTTCTCCTTTACCAGCAGCCGCTCGCGCGCGGCCGCCCACTCCTGCGAGGTGACGATCGGAGGGGTCTTCATCGTGATGCCTGCCTTTCCTTTGTCGTGTTCACGCACCTCGGTCGAGGTGCTCCTTCAGGGCGTCCAGGGGGCTGTCCCAGTCGCGGGCCAGCGCGGCCAGGAACTGCTGCGCCACCTTCATCGGCGCGGAGCGCAGCCGGTAGCGGACCCGGCGCCGCTCGCCGGGTTCGGCCGTCACCAGGCCTGCCTCGGTCAGCAGGGCGAGATGCTTGGCGATCGCCTGCCGCGTGATCGGCAGCCGGGCGGCCAGGTCCGTGGCCGTGGCCGGGCCGCCGGAGGCCAGCGTGCCGAGGATGGCCCGCCGGCTGGGGTCGGCCAGGGCCGTGAAGACCTGCTCGGCGACCGCCTCGATATCAGCCTGGAGGTCAGTCGGCATCGAGGTAGACGGCCATTTCGCCCAGCTCGCTCGCCCAGCCCTCGACATGGCCATCGTAGATCTTGCGGCGGGCGTCCTCGGGCAGCTGGGCGAACCCGGTCTCGACCACCGTCAGCCGCGTGCCGGCGCCGGCCGGCTCGAGGGTGAACTCGACGTAGGTGCGGCGCGGGTCGTCCTCGGGCAGGTCCTCGAGCTGCCAGGTGAACCCGAACACCATCGGCTCCTCCACCCGTTCCACCCGCATCTCGACCGAGTGCCCGTTAGCCCACCTCATCCAGGCCGCTCCGCCCGGGCGCAGGTCGATGTCCGCCTCCTCGCCGAACCAGGCGGCCAGGCCCTCGGCCGTGGTGAGCGCCGCCCACACCTTGGCCGGCGGGTGAGCGAGTTCCATGGTCCGCTCGATGCGATCGGGAAAACCCATATCAGCCTCCGCCTAGTAGCAACCGAACGGTTGCCACTCTATAGCAACCTAATAGTTGCGTCAAATGCTGAGACGCTCCGTGCGGTAGGTTGCCGGGGTGGGCGGCAACCGCGAACTCGCCGAGCGCTTCATCGCGAGCCTGGAGGCCCGGGACTGGGAGGGCTGGGCCGCGCTGCTGCATCCGGCCGTGGTCTACGAGATCCCCCAGTCGCGGGAGCGGATCCGGGGACGTGACCGTTACCTGCAGTTCAACCAGGAATATCCCGGCGACTGGCATCTGACGCCCAAGGTCGTCATCGCCGATGAGCAACATGCGGTGGTGTGGTTCGAATGGCGCCTCGACGGCCACACCGACGATGCCATGGCGTTCTTCGAGTTCGCCGGCGGGCTGATCACCCGGGTTACGGACTTCTGGCCGGAGCCCTACGAACCGCCATCCGGGCGTGAGCACTTGGTCGAGCGCTGGTAACCCAACCCGTTCGGGATAAAGGGAGGAATGGTGACGTTGATCGCACGCTTCCAGGTCGATGGCTACGAGCCCCGGCAGGTGACCGGGCTCGACGCGGACTGGTTCGGCCTGATGACGTTCGCGAAGACCTTCACCTCGGGGATCATCGGGCACGCGACCACGCTGTTCATGGCCGCGGGCAGCCAGGAGGGTTCCCGGTCTTACGTGGCCACCGAGCGGATCACCGGGCGCCCGGACGGCGGGGAGGAGGGTTCGGTGACCGTGCAGCACGGCGGGCTCGAGTCCGACCCTGACGTCTGGTTCGGTCACATCGTGCCGGGCACCGGGACCGGGGGCTTCGCCGGCTGGTCGGGCTCGGCCCGGATCGTGCACGACGACCAGGGCGCGTACTTCGAGATCAATCTGGCCTGAGCGGAGCGGCTGGGTAAATACTGGCCAGTAGGATTCCCCGGACTCAGTGAGTGAGGCTGATTGTGGATCAGAACCTGGCCAGGCAGGCGGAGCGGGCCTTCGAACGGCAGGGCGACTTCGAGACCCTGTGCTACGAAGGCCAGTGGCTCACCAGCGGGCAGATGGCCGACCGCGGGTCCCGGCTCGGGACCGGCCTGACCGGGCTGGGCGTGCGGGCCGGCGACCGGCTGCTGGTGCTGATGGCCAACTGCCCGGAGGTCCTGATCACCTACACCGCGGCGTGGCGGGCCGGCGCGGTGGTCACCCCGCTGATCTTCCTGGTGAGCCAGGACGAGCTGCGGCATGCGCTGGTCGACTCCGGCGCGGTCGGCATCGTCACCACGGCGGAGTTCCTGCCGAAGGTCGCCGCCGCAGTGAAGGGGGATGGGGAGGTGGGTGGGGGTGCGCCCGGGGTCCGGTTCGTGCTGGTCCCCGGGGCGGGTTCGGCGGCCGAGGCGGCTCCCGGGGTCCCGGTGCTCGACTTCGACCAGGTGGCCTCGGCCGAGCCCGGGTCCATCGCGGACCGGTCCGGAACCGACCTGGCCGCCCTGCTCTACACCGGCGGCACGACGGGCCGGTCCAAGGGCGTCCCGCTCACCCACGCGGGCCTGTACTGGTGCGGGTCGGCCGCCCACCAGCAGTCGGTCCGCTCGAACGTGACCAGCTCGGTGCTGCCGCTGCCGCTCGCGCACGCCTATGGCCTGCTGGTCTTCTGCGGCGGCATGCACCGCACCGACCACACCAAGACCATCCTGATGCGCTGGTTCGACCCGGCCGGGTGGGTGAAGCTGGCCGAGGAGCACAAGGTCCAGGGCAGCGCGCTGGTACCGTCGATGATCCAGATGCTGCTCAGCCAGCCGCTGGAGGACACCGACCTGTCCAACCTGGTCGCGATCTCGTCCGGGGCGGCACCGCTGGCCGAGGAGGTCCGGCGCGAGTTCGAGACGCGGGTCCCCACCGCGACCGTCTACGAGGGCTACGGGTGCACCGAGGCGGCCACGTTCATCTCGGCCAACCCATGGGGCGCGCGCCGGCTCGGCAGCGTCGGGCTGCCGGTGCCCGGCGTCGAGCTCACCATCCAGGACGAGGCGGGCCAGGTGCTCCCGGCGGGCCAGGACGGCGAGATCTGCGTACGGTCGCCCGGCGTGATGACCGGCTACTGGCACAGCGAGGACACCTCGGCGCTGGCGGGCGGCTGGCTGCACACCGGTGACATCGGGCACGTGGACGACGACGGCTACCTGTACGTGGTGGACCGCAAGAAGGACCTGATCCTGCGCGGCGGCTTCAACGTCTTCCCGCGCGACATCGAGGAGGTCCTGCTGTCCCACCCGGCGGTGGCGCAGGCCGGCGTGGTGGGCCGGCCGGACACGCGGCTCGGCGAGGAGGTCGTCGCGTTCGTGTCGCTGCGGCCCGGCGCGGAGGCCACCGCCGCCGAGCTCACCGAGCACGCGAAACAGCACCTGGCCGCCAACAAGTACCCGCGGGAGATCACGATCGTGCCCATGGTCCCGCTGACCAGCGTGGGCAAGCTCGACCGCAAGAAACTGCGGGCGTGGGTGGCGGAGGGACCCGAGCCTAGATAGCGATTCCCCCGCCGGGCGGGCTCGCCGGGCGGGCTCGCCGGGCGGGCTCGCCTGTGATGCCGGCGGAGCCTGGTGCGCAAGTGCATCGTGAGGCGGTCGGTTCCGGAAAGGCGGTCGGTTCCGGAAAGGCGGTCGGTTCCGGAAAGGCGGTCGGTTCCGGAAAGGCGGTCGGTTACGGAAAGGCGGTCGGTTACGGAAAGATCGTGGTGGAAAAGGGCTTGGCGGTTGATCCGGTGCACGATAGCCCCCCTAATTCACCGCCAAGCCCGAATTCACCACCGAAAACGCACGATCATCGTACTGGTGAACGAATAATCAGGAATCACTCGCACTGGGCCGGCCGGATCTGCCCGGTGACCTCGCCGAAGCCGATCATGGCGCCGTCGGCGGCGGGCGCGGTGGCGCTGATCGCGACCTGGTCGCCGTCTTCGAGGAAGCTGCGCACCGACCCGTCGGGCAGCGTGAGCGGCTCGGCGCCGCCCCAGCTCAGCTCCAGCAGGCAGCCACGCTGGTCCCGGTCGGGCCCGCTGACCGTACCCGAGGCGAACAGGTCGCCGGTGCGGGCGGACGCGCCGTTCACGGTCATGTGCGCCAGCATCTGCGCGGCCGTCCAGTAGGTGGTGGCGAACGGCGGGCGCGCCACCAGGTGCCCGTTCAGGCGCACTTCGAGGGCGAGGTCCAAGCCCCACGGGCCGGCGTCGGCCAGGTAGGGCAGCGGTTCCGGGTCGCGCGGCGGCGGGCTGACCCTGGCATGCTCCAGCGCGTCGAGCGGCACCACCCACGGCGAGACGGACGTGGCGAACGACTTGGCCAGGAACGGGCCGAGCGGCTGGGACTCCCAGGCCTGCAGGTCGCGCGAGGACCAGTCGTTGAGCAGGAAGACGCCGAATACGTGCTCGGCGAAGTCGCGCACCGGGACCGGCCCGGACGAGCCTGCGCCGACCACGAAGCCGACCTCGGCCTCGAAGTCGAGCCGCCGGGACGGCCCGAACGTCGGGCCGGCTGGCCCGCGACGCTGGCCGCACGGGCGGGTGACCGGGGTGCCGGACACCACGATCGTGCCCGACCGGCCGTGGTACCCGATCGGCAGGTGTTTCCAGTTCGGCGTGAGCGGCTCGCCGTCGGGCCGGAATATCCGCCCGGCGTTGGCCGCGTGGTACTCGTTGCCGAAGAAGTCCACGTAGTCCCCGGGCGTGAACGGCAAGTGCAGCCGCACCGCAGCCAGCGGGCGCAGCGCGGCCTCGGTCGCGCCGCGGTGCCGCTCCCCCTGCTGGCCGGCGGTGAGCAGTTCGGTGATCCGGGCCCGCACCTCGGCCCACCGGGCGCGGCCCTGCGCCATGAAGGCGTTCAGCGATGGCTCGCCGAACACCTCGTCGCCCAGTGCCCGGGCGAGGTCCAGGACCGAGTCACCGATCCGGACCCCGACCCTGGCGCCGTCGTCGCCGTCACCGGAGAACACGCCGTAGGGCAGGTTAGCCAGCCCGAACGCCGATCCGGGCGGCAGGTCCAGCCAGCTGGCGGTGGTCAGGCGCCCTCCCCGCCTTCGTCGTCGCCGTCGAGGTGGCGCGTGGTCTCGCCGATGTAGATCTGCCGCGGCCGCGCGATCTTCTGCTCCTTGTCGGTGGAGCCCTCCTGCCAGTGGGCCAGCCAGCCGGGCATCCGGCCGATCGCGAACAGCACCGGGAACATGGCCACCGGGAAGCCCATCGCCTGGTAGATGATGCCCGAGTAGAAGTCGACGTTCGGGTACAGCTTGTGGCTGATAAAGTACTCGTCCTCCAGCGCGATCCGCTCCAGCTCGAGCGCGATGTCGAGCAGCGGGTTGCGCCCGGTTACCTCGAACACCTGGTCGGCGACGCCCTTGATAATGGTGGCGCGGGGGTCGTAGTTCTTGTACACGCGGTGGCCGAACCCCATCATGCGCAGCTCGCCGTTCTTGACCCGGTTGATGTAGGCGGGCACGTTCTCGACCGAGCCGATCTCACGCAGCATCTTCAGCACCTGCTCGTTCGCGCCGCCGTGCAGCGGGCCGTAGAGCGCCGCCGCGGCCGCGGCGGCCGCCGAGTACGGGTCGACCTGGGAGCTGGCCACGCTGCGCATCGCGTTGGTGGAGCAGTTCTGCTCGTGGTCGGCATGCAGGATGAACAGCACGTCCAGGGCGTGCTCGAGGATCGGGTTCGGGTCGTACTTGGGCTCGGTCATCCTCGCCATCATGTTCAGGAAGTTGCCCGCGTAGGACAGGTCGTCGTCCGGGTACGCGTAGGGCAGCCCGCGGGCGTGCCGGTAGGCGAAGGCGGCCAGCGTCGGCATCTTGGCGATGAGCCGCACCACCTGCTCGTCCTGGTTGGCCCGGTCGTGCACCGCGCTCGCCTCGGGGTAGAACGTGGACAGCGCGGCCAGCGTGCTGACCAGGATGCCCATCGGGTGCGCGTCGTGGTGGAAGCCGTCGATGAACTTCTTGACGTTCTCGTGCACGTAGGTGTGGTGGGAGATCTGGTGGGCCCACCCGGCCGACTCTTCCTTGTCCGGCATCTCGCCGCGCAGCAGCAGCCAGGCCACGTCCAGGAAGGAGGCGTGACTCGCCAGCTCCTCGATCGGGTAACCGCGGTAGCGCAGGATGCCCTTGTCACCGTCGATGAAGGTAATGGCGCTGCGGCAGCTGGCCGTGTTCTGGAACGCCGGGTCGTAGGAGAGCAGTCCGAAATCGTCATCGGATGTCTTGATCTGCCGCAGGTCAATCGCGCGGATAGCGCCGTCGACGATAGGGAGTTCGTAGCTGCGGCCGGTCCGTGAGTCGGTGACCCGCAGCATGTCATTCGTGGTCATGTCTAGACCATAGGCCGTAGCTGCGGGTGCTAGACAGACCCTATAGACGCGTGTCTCAGGTTGTGACTACAAGATCGCTTCCATCTGTACGCCTCCCGTTCCAGCGCCGTTTCAGAGCCGCTCCAGCCCGGCCGGGCATCCTCTATGCAGCCGCGCTACATAAGGAGATGCCATGAAACCGGGCCGGATCGCCGCCTGGGCCATTACCGCTATGGCCGTGCCTGGCCTCGCCGCCTGCTCCGGGAGCGGTTCCGCTGGGAGCAGTCCGGCGAACGCGACCAGTTCACCTGCCGCGAGCACGGGCTCGCCGGCCCCGTCGCAGGCGGGCCAGTCCCAGGGGGGCAGCCGGTCGGCGGCTCAGGGGCAGACCGCGGGGTCCGGCAGCCTGACCCTGCCGGGCACGCACCTCGCCTTCGGCGGGGCAGCCACCGTCGGCTGGGTTCCGCCCTCGCAGGACACCGGTAACGGCGCCCATCAGGGCCTCAAGCTCCAGGTCACCGTGGTGTCGATCCAGAAGGGCACGATGGCCGACTTCCGGAACGTCCAGCTCAACGCGAAGGAGCGGAAATCAACCCCGTACTACGTGCAACTGCGCGTAACCGCGCTGGGCAGCACCCCGCCGCCTAAGGACAGCGACCCCGCCATCACCTTCACCGCGATCGACGACCGGGGCCAGGAGCAGCAGAGCGTCACCTTCCTGGGGACGTTCGAGCGCTGCGACGACCCGTTTCCGCCGAAGCAGTTCGTGAGCGGGAAGACCTACCAGAGCTGCCTGACCTACCTGATTCCAGGCGGCGGCTCGGTCCAGAAGGTCCAGTGGGATAACGGGCCTTCCGCGGCGAACCAGGTGACCCCCTACTTCGAGCGTCCCATCGTATGGGGCTGAAAATGAGCTTGCACCCGCTGCCGCAGGAGCAGTCGCCGGGACAGGCTGTGGAGGCACGATGGCCACGTTCGCGGATCTTTTCAAGACGCGCTACCTGACCGGCGGGCGCGGAGTCGAGTTCTCCTCGATCCGGCTGCACTACCGCGGCGTCGATGAGATCTGCCGCGCCTTCGGGGCCACCGCGCTGACCGTCGGCTCGGACATCTACTTCCGGCAGGAGGCGTTCGCGCCGCACACGGCTGAGGGGCTGCGACTGCTGGCGCACGAGGTCGCGCACATGGTGCAGCAGCACCGCGGACCTGTCACCGCCGGATCGGCCGAGGAACGCGAGGCGGACGCGGCCGCGGACGCCCTGCTCTCCGGACGCCCCTTTGATTTCGGGGCGACCACGGCGGCCGGCCCCGCCCGGCGGGTCGTCCAGCGGTACATGGCCTGGGAGCACTGCATGCTCGGCGACCTGGACCCCGCACTGCTCGGCGCGGAGCACCTGGAGGCGCACTGCGCGCTGCTCGAGCGGCTCGGACGCGATCCGCGGAACGTCGACGAGGAACGGCTGCGGGCCGAGCACCCTGGCGTGGAGATGCTGCGGCTGCCCGGCAGCGGGCTGGTGGTGACGCTCGGCGAACTGAACGTGCTGCCCGACTACCTGGCACACCCCGCGGAGATCGAGACCGCGCCGGAGGCGTTCCTGCTTCCGCTGATCCAGTCGGTGCGGAGCCTGAACATCACGGAACTACGCCGGTCCGCCGGATCAGGGTTCCGGCCCGGCCGGCGCCCGCGGCTTCCGGGCTCGCTGAAGTACCCGCGACTGCGCGGGCTGGCCGAAATCGGCGAGGTGCTGGAGGTCGATGCCCTCGGGCGGCGCTGCGGATTCGCGCCGTGGAAGCTGTATTCCTCTGCCGTCGGGCGCAACGCCGGGCACTTCGCCCCGTTTTCGTGGTACCGCTGGCGGTCCTATCACCTGATGGCACGCGAACTGATCACGCGCTCGCTGGCGGCGGCCGGGGACGACCGGGAGAGGCTGAGAACCAGGGCCCGGATCTACGCGGGGTACGCCGATCATTTCCTCCAGGACTCCTACGCGGCGGGGCATCTGGTCAACAAGACGCTGATAATGCAGTGGTACATCGAATGGCTGGCCGATGCCCGCATCCCGTGCCTGGACCGGGCCGTAATCGCCCGCATGACCACCGGCAGGCAGCCGTTCCTGCACGGCCCCGGGCACTATAACCGGGTGGCCGCCGGGCCCGGCGCGCCGTCACCTCCGCCCTGGGACCCGCAGAGCGTGGTCGAGGCGCCGACCCTGCAGGCCCGCATCGAGGCCAGCGGGGTCGTCGGGAGCAGTGACCAGGAGCGGCGTGACGCCTACGCGGCCTACCTGGCGATGCTCGGCAGCAGCGTGGCCCAGCTGGCGGCCAGCCTGCTGCACGGGTACTTCAACAAGCGATCGCTGGTCGTGGCGGCGGGCCCGGACGGACCGCCCTTCCGGATCCACGGCGATCGTACCCTGCTGGCCGGCGGAGACGGGGTGCTGCACGCGGCTAGGGCGACCGCGGCTTCCCGGCGGGCCATCGCCGAACTGCTGGCCCGCGGCGAGACCGGCATCACCTGCCGGGAGATCTTCGAGGGCTTTCCCGATCACGTGGAACAGGGGGGCCACGTTCGTCACCTTGCGGCAGTGGCATGACAGCAGCGTGCGCGACCTGTGTTTCGGCGAGCTGTTCAGCCTGTGGCGCACCGGTGCGATGAGGATCCTCGCGTCCGCCATCTTCCGGCGGTTCGGCGTGCCGTCACCAGACGTCGAAGCCCTGCGGAGCGGGTGATCCAGGCGGCTCACTATCGTTGATGTCCACGATGGACTTCACGATCAAGCCGCTTACGTCCGCGCAATGGCCCGCGCTCGAGGACCTGTTCGGCAAGTCCGGGGCGTCCAACGGATGCTGGTGCATGTACTGGCGTATCGGCCCCCGGTACCGCGACCGGCCGCGCGCGGACAACAAGGAGGACCTCAGGCGGCTCGCGGCATCGGGGCGGCCGCCGGGCTTGCTCGCCTTCGACGGGGACCGGGCGGCCGGGTGGTGCGAGCTCGCCCCGCGAGCCGAACTGGGCTGGCTGGCGCGCGCCCGCTACCTCGAGCCAGTCGATGACCTGCCCGTCTGGTCGGCCCCCTGTTTCTACGTCCGGTCTTCGCACCGCGGCCGGGGCGTCATGGACGCCCTGATCGAGGCCGCCCTGCCCGCGGCGGCCTCGGCGGGCGCTCCGGCCCTGGAGGCCTACCCGGTTGACACGGCCGTGCCGGGCCACACCGGCAACTTGTTCCCCGGTATCGCGGCGGCCTTCGCCCGGCACGGCTTCCAGGTCGTGGCGCGGCGCAAGCCGGACCGTCCGGTGATGCGGAAGGCCCTCGGGTCGGCCGCGGGCGAAGGCGCCACCGCCGTCCACCTGGTGCACGAATACCTGCGGGCCGAGCAGGACTGACGGCCCTATGAGGCGGTGTCCTTGTCCGCGAGCGCGGCGACGAGCTGCGTCCTGGAGCGGACGTCGAGCTTGCGGAAGATCTGGCGCAGGTGGAACTCGACCGTCTTGGGTGACAGGAACAAGTCGGCCGCGATGTCACGGTTGGAGGCTCCGCGCTGCACCGCCGCGGCCACGCGCAGTTCCTGGGGCGTGAGCGCACGGTCGTCCTGCGGCGGCCGGTGGCGGCCGCCGGCCGCGCGCAGCTCGGCCTCGGCCTGGCCGGCCCAGGCGTCCGCGTGCAGCCGTTCGAATCCTCCCAGCGCGGCCCGCAGCTGCTGGCGGGCAGCCGCCCGCCGGCAGGCCCGGTGCAGGCGGCGGCCGAACGCCAGCTGGGTTCTGGCCCGCTCGAACGGCATGGGCCGGCGGTCGTCGAACGCGAGCGCGCCGGCGAAGGCCGCGTCGAAGTCGTCGTCGAGCAGGCCGCGGCAGCGCGCCGCCGCCGCGGCGCGGCTCTGTTCGGTCCGCCCCTGTGCGGCGAGGATTCGTATCCGGATCGTCAGCGCCCAGCCCGCCGTGTGGCGATGGCCCACCTCCTCGGCGAGCTGGAAGGTCTGCAGGGCCGCGGCCTTGGCGGCCTCCCAGTCGCCGAGGCGGAACGCGGCATCGGCCATGATCAGCCCGGCCGCGCTCACCGTGGCCAGGACACCCGCTTCCCGCGCCCGCCGGTACAGTTCGGCGCTCTCCGCTCGCGCCTGCTCGAACTCCCCGAGCGGGATGCGCGTCCGGAGCAGGATGTGCAGCCACGGCCAGTCCGGGCCGAGCCAGTCCAGGCCCTCCGCGAGACGAAACGCCTCGGCCAGCACCGGCCGGGCCTCGGGCGTCTTGCCGCGCAAGAGCAGACTCGAGCCGCGCATCGTCAGCACCGCCCCGCGCACGGCGGGACCTCCTGCGTCGCCGAGCAGGCCTCGGTGAGCTGTCAGGGCGGGCCCGCAGCCTGGGGGCATGACGTACTCAATCATTGCTGACGGGCTGGTCAAGCGGTTCGGGGAGACTCGGGCGCTGAACGGGATCGACCTCGCGGTCCAGACCGGCACCGTGTTCGGCCTGCTCGGGCCGAACGGCGCGGGGAAGACGACCGCGGTCCGGATCCTGGCCACGCTGGCGCGGCCGGACGGCGGGCGCGCCACCATCTGCGGTCACGACGTGGTGCTCCACGCGCACCAGGTCCGGCAGCTCACCGGGCTGACCGGGCAGTACGCGTCGGTGGACGAGACGCTCACCGGCGCCGAGAACCTGGTGCTCATCGGGCGGCTGACCGGCCAGTCTCGGGCGGCGGCCCGGGGCCGGGCGCGGGTTCACCGTGGTGTTCGCGCCGCTGGCGGTCCGGGCGTTCAGGAGATGCTAGCCCGGGGGGACGACCCCCCGGAACCCCCCGCTCCTCCCTCTGGGGGGACCCATCCCCCCAGCCCCCCTTGGGAGAGACCAATCCCCCAGACCCCCCTCTCGGCCGCGCCGGTAGGCCTCGCCGTAGGTGGCGGGGCCTAGGGCGTCCCTGGCCCCGTCCGCGACCCGCTGGTCATCTGGTACCGAACGGTCCTGGGTTCCCCGGATCGCGACGCTGGCTCCGAGCAGCCACAGGCCGTCGATGAGCTGGCTGGCGGGCACCAGCTGGCCGGGGCGCAGCGCCAGCATGATCAGCAGCGTGCGCAGCCTGGCCCCGCCGACCTCGAGCAGCTCGCCCGAGCCGGCCCGGACCTCCAGCGGACCGAGCATCGCCACCTGCACGCGCTCAATTCTGCCTGGGCCTGGGTAGGAGTCCGGACGTGGATCCTCTCCAGGCGCTCAGGCAGATCGCGTTCGAGCTCGAGCGGGGCGGCGCACCGACGTACCGCGTGCAGGCCTTCCGCCGCGCGGCCGCCGTACTTGCTGCCCTGCCCGAGGGCGAGCTCGAGCTCCGGGTACAAGCGGGCACGCTGCAGGCGCTGAAGGGCATCGGCGACACGACCGCGCAGGTGGTGATCGAGGCCGCGCGCGGCGAGACGCCTGGTTATCTGGCCCGGCTGGTGGCCGACCAGCCGTCGCCGCCGCGGGACCCGCTGCGGGCCGCGCTGCGCGGTGACTGCCACACGCACTCCGACTGGTCCGACGGCGGCAGCCCGCCACGGGAGATGGCCGAGACGGCCCGCGACCTCGGGCACGAGTGGATCGCGCTGACCGACCACTCGCCCCGGCTGACCGTGGCCAACGGGCTGTCCGCGGCGCGGCTGGAGGCTCAGCTTTCGTTGGTGGCCGAGCTGAATCAGGAACTGGCGCCATTCCGGATCCTGACCGGTATCGAGGTGGACATCCTCGAGGACGGCTCGCTCGACCAGCGTGAGGACCTGCTCGCCCGGCTCGACGTGGTGGTGGCCAGCGTCCACTCCCTGCTGCGGATGCCGTCCGGGCCGATGACGAGGCGGATGGTGGCCGCGATCCGCAACCCGCACGTGACCGTGCTCGGGCACTGCACCGGGCGGCTGATCGGCCCCAACCGGCAGGGGCGCGGCCGGCGGCCTGAGTCCGAGTTCGACGCCTCTGTGGTTTTTGACGCGTGCCGGGAGGCAGGCGTGGCGGTGGAGATCAACTGCCGGCCGGAGCGCACCGACCCGCCGGACCGGCTGCTGAACCTGGCCGCCGAGACTGGCTGCGTGTTCGCCATCGATACCGACGCACACGCCCCGGGCCAGCTGGACTGGCTGGTCAACGGCACCGTGCGGGCGGAAAAGGCGGGCATCACCGCGGACCGGGTGATCAACGCGCGCGGCGCGGATCAGATGGCTGGCGGCCGGTCCGCGAGTGCGTAACCGTCACGGCGATCCTTGGTCTCTAGCGCAACGCTGTTGGTGTGCGGACACGGTTGAGCGGCGCACGAGCCGCAGGAAGCGCTTCAGTGACTCTGGCACCGCACGTACCGGGCCCGTAATACATGGATGCCCCAGCCATGTTGCTGGGGCGCGTAGGGAAATAACCCGAGTCGTTCCGGGCAAGGGTGCCCGCATCAGGTGCCACAGCTGTCACGGCGCCCGTGATTGCGGTGTCACCGCCCCCCTGGGGGGTGTTATGACGCTCGATGATCCGCGTGGCCGCATCGGCCTGTTCCCGCGGGGCTGGCGTGACGGCTGAGGTGACCCGCCGGGCGGCGGCAAGGATCGCGGATCGCTGCACCCCTGATCAGGGGTGCAGCGATCCGCGAT
>Ga0070697_100001194_pt1 | contig 19656 bp, 19 predicted proteins | sample KBSK1501metaG_FD_65475 | JGI IMG/M metagenome (GOLD analysis project Ga0070697, IMG submission 65475) | Corn, switchgrass and miscanthus rhizosphere microbial communities from Kellogg Biological Station, Michigan, USA - KBS K1-50-1 metaG | ecosystem: Host-associated > Plants > Roots >... | reverse complement strand
CAGTTTGAAAACGGGTGCGGTAAAAATAGGCGCAAAGCGCGAGATGTAATCCCACAGAGATAATCAGGCCAAACCAGAGCCAACTGCGTTCCCTACTGCCGGTAAGCAATCCTTCGGTCTCGAAGGTGTCGAAATCATCGAACTCAGAAATTCTCATTGCCACAGCAAGACAAACCGGTAACGCGACAAAATTGTCAAACGCGCGGTGCGCTTCAGGTGCCGGCTAAATTAGGCGATGCGTTGCCGCTTCGCGTTCGCTCAATAAAGGCAGTTGCCGCCCGTCGAATTTCGTCTGCTACGCGCGCTTCGGGGGAAACAAACTTGGGCGTGAACCACGGGAACAAACCGATCAGATCGTGCGTGACCAAAATTTGGCCATCGCAATGCTCGCCTGATCCAATGCCGATCGTCGGGATGCTGATCGCGTTTGTGATTTGTTTCGCGACGTCCGCGACCACAATCTCCAGCACCACGGAGAACGCGCCGGCCTTTTCCACCGCGCGAGAATCGGCAATCAACGCCTCCGCTTCTGATTGTGTGCGCCCCTTGACTTTGTAGCCGCCCTCCTCCCGCACACTTTGCGGCAGCATGCCGATGTGCGCCATGAACGGAATTCCCGCCTGTGTGATCGCTTCAATCTGCGTGACGCAGCTTTCGCCCCCTTCGAGCTTCACCGCTTGCGCGCCAACATCGACGAATTGTTTTGCGGTTTTCACCGCTTGCTTCGGCGTGTCGTAGGTGTGAATCGGCATATCGGCGACGAGCAGCGCGTGTCGTACCCCGCGCGCCACAGCGCGCGTATGATACAACATCTCGTCCAGTGTCACGCGCGTCGTGTCTGGATAGCCGAGCACTACCATTCCTAACGAATCACCTACGAGAATGATGTCGATCCCGCTTTCATCGAGCAAACGCGCCGTTGGATAATCGTACGCCGTGAGCGCGGTGATTTTCTCGCCGCGCCGTTTCATTCCGCGAAACTTGTCGATCGGGTCCAGCATCACCAGTTGTTCGTTAGGTGCATCACTTTAGTCGATTCGCTGAGCTTCGCGAGCAACTCGCGAACAGTTTTGCTCTGGCCCGGCAAAATCAACTCCGGCCGAATGTCGGCAAGCGGTTGAAGCACAAATTTTCGCAGATGCATTCGCGGATGTGGCAACTGCAATTCGTCACTATCCATGCTGATGTCTCCAAAATAGAGGAGGTCGATGTCGATCTTGCGGGAAACGTTACGCGGATGATCGGGCGCGCGGCCAAGCGTTTTCTCGATCTCCCGCAGGCCTTTCAAAAGCCCCAGCGGATCGCCTTCGTAATCGAATTCCAGCACGGCATTCAAAAATTTTCCTGCTCTTGGTTCGCAACCAACCGGATCGGTCTCGAAAATCGCCGAGGAAAGAATTGGCGGCTGGACACGTGCAAGATCGACAATTGCCTTTCGCGCCGCATGCAAGTTGCCTAGTCGATCAACGAGATTTGATCCAAGCGCAACGCCAGTTCTCATTATTTAATCCCGGTAGCGGCGGCCTGTGACCGTCGCATTAGTCTTCCGTCGCTCACAGAGCGCCGCTACAGTCCGAGCACATCTTGCATCGCGTAAAGGCCCGGCGGTTTATCTATGACCCACTCCGCTGCGCGCAAAGCACCCCGTGCAAAAATCTCTCGGCTCCTTGCTCGATGTGTCAATTCCAACCGCTCGCCCGGTCCGGAAAAAATCACCGTGTGCTCGCCGACCACATCACCTTCGCGGATCGACTGGATTGGAACTTGATCAGTATTTCGTGCCTTGCTTAAGATTTCAGCGAGAGTTTTTGCGCTGCCGCTGGGCGCGTCCTTTTTCATGCGATGGTGCGTTTCGACGATCTCGGCACGGAATTCGTCACCAAAAATATCAGCAGCTCTCTTTGCAAGAGCAAAAAGCGCGTTTACCCCTACGCTGAAGTTGGATGCGAAAACGACAGGTAGGGACTCGGCAGTTTTTTCAATTACGCTTCGTCGTTCCGCCGAATGCCCGGTGGTACCGATGACAAGTGGTTGTCGATATTGCAATGCGACGCGGCAAATCTCCTCGATTGCATCGGGATGACTGAAATCGATCGCTACGTCAGATTTTTTCATCGCAGGTTCGATTGCGTCGCCGAGATCGCATTGCGACACGATGTCGATCTTTGGATCGTTCCTGGCAAGATCGACAATCGTTTTTCCCATCCGGCCGGCTGCGCCGACCAACAACACGCGCACCGCTCCTTTCATCGGGCCTGCTCGAAATCCTCGAGCGTTTTTCGCAATCGTGCCTGATTCGCCTCTGTCATTTCGCATAACGGCAATCGGCATTCTCCCGATATTGCGCCCCGCCAGTTGAGCGCTGTTTTTATTGGAACCGGATTTGGTTCGATAAACAGGGCCTTAAAGAGCGGAAACAATTTGCAGTGCAATTTCTCACCCTGCGTCACGTCGCCTGATTCAAACGCGCGGACGAGCGCACAAATTTCCGCCGGAAATAAATTGGAAGCTACGCTAACGACTCCAACCGCTCCGACCGACATGAAAGGCAGCGTGAGCGAATCGTCCCCGCTTAAAATCGTGAATGCCTCGGGCAACCGCGCGCGCAACTCGCTCACGCGCTCGACGCTCCCGCTCGCTTCCTTGATCGACACGATATTCCGGCATTCTGTTGCCAGACGCACGACTGTGTCGGGTCCAATATCCACTCCGCAGCGGCCAGGGATGTTATAAAGCATGATCGGCAACGAAGTGGCATTTGCGATCGTCTTGAAATGGCGAAACAAACCTTCCTGGCTTGGTTTGTTGTAATACGGGGCGACGAGGAGAGCGCCATCCGCACCAAGTTTCTCAGCCGTTTTCGTATCCGCGACGGCGTGATGGGTTGAGTTCGAACCGGTGCCGGCGAGAACGATGCAACGTTTCTTCGCGCTCGTGACTGCAAGCCGGATCACTTGCTCGCGCTCCTCAGGTGAAAGCGTCGGTGATTCTCCAGTCGTACCGACCGCAACGATTCCAGTAATGCCGGCAGCGATTTGTGTTTCGATGAGTTTCTCGTAGGCAGAAATATCAATCCCGCCGTTTCGAAACGGTGTGACCAGCGCAGTAAACGTTCCGCGAAACATTTTTGCAATTGTAGAGGCGGCTGTCCTCAGCCGCAATCAGCCAATCTTCACGTGAGGGACACGCGCCTCTACACCTCGATCGTTCCTTCAAAAACGAACTCAGCCGGACCGGTGAGTGTGACGTTTTGAAACTGATTGTCGATCCTGTCGAAGCCGACTTTTAGTTCATTTCCGCCGCGCACGAGCACCCCGATTGGGCCGTCGAAGTTTTCGGTGGCAGCAAAAATGAGCGCGCCCGCGACGACACCTGTTCCGCAGGCGAGGGTCTCATCTTCCACGCCGCGCTCATAAGTGCGGATCGTAATTTGCTTCGCTCCGCGTTTCTTGATGAAATTTACGTTGGCGCCTTTTGGCGAAAACATTTGGTGATGGCGAATGACCGCGCCTTCTCGCCGCACATCCAAATCGTCAATTCGCCCGACAGGGATGACCACATGCGGCACCCCGCTGTTGATGAAATGGACGCTCTTGTTTTTATCCCCAACGCGAAGCGTGACGTTTAGCCGCAAATCAGTCGGGTCGGTCATTTGTAACGTCACGAGATCGCCCTTGAGCTCGGCCGCGATTACGCCCGCAGGCGTTTCAAAAGATATCTCCCCCTGCGCGTTCGCGACCTTGTTCGCAAAACGCGCGAAGCAGCGCGCGCCGTTGCCGCACATTTCGGCCTCGCCCCCGTCACTATTAAAGTACCGCATTCGGAAATCCGCTTTGTTGGACGCCTTTTCGAGCAGGAGAATCCCATCCGCGCCGATGCCGCGGTGGCGATCGCAAATCTGCACGATTTGGTCGCGGTTTAGATGAACGTCTCCGCTGCGGTTATCGATGAGAACGAAATCGTTTCCCGCGCCGTTCATTTTTGTGAAATACAGCATTCACTTTTCGTCTAACACATTCCGCCGGTGAATGCTAATTGCGTGTAGTGGCGCCTGTCCCTTTTTGTCATGTCGAGCTGAGTCGAGGCATCTCTTGCTGTTTGAATGACTAGGGGATGGCCGAAGTAACAGTGAGAGATTCCTCGACTTTGCTCGGAAGACAAAAGGAGTGCGCGGCAGAGACGCGCTGGCGCAGGGGCAAAAGTCAGTCGCCGTTGCCAGGAGCGACTTTGGCGTTTACTTGTTCCGCGTGAGAAGACCGGCTCTCTGGATGTTCATTGTAATCCTTGGACTCACGGTGCAGACAGCTTTTGCTGCAGATTGCAACGACCTGATTCTTGACCAGATCAAGCAAATGCCCACGGGGGGCCGCTATTCCGTTTCACATTTTGCCAAGATCCGCCTGCAATCCTCTGCCCATTTTGAGTCCGGCAAATTCTTTATTTTACCTTCAGCGGCCTCCCCGAGTTTTTGCTCGGGTGCAACCTATCTTGTGTTCATCAGAACAATCGAGAGCCTGCGCGCTCGGGGGGAGCTTCGTCTCGATTTCGTCACTCTCGAACAGCTTATCATTCGAGATCAACGTGATGGTGAGGGGATCTGGGGAAGGTGGAATGCAAATGGGCCGGGCACCGCACGTCTTTTTCATGAGCTGGGGCTTGGCCCAAATTTCGATAATTTCGACCAGGCCAGGCCGGGCGATTTCATGAAGATTTTTTGGTCGCGGCAAGTTGGCAAAAGTGAGCACGGCCACTCAACCATTTTTCTCGGACGGGAAAACCGGCTCGGGGTGGAGTATGTCCGCTATTGGTCGAGCAATGTCCCGTCGGGTTACGGTGAGAAGACTGTACCGCGAAGCAAAATTGCCTATGCAATTTTCTCGCGACTGGAGTCTCCGGCCAATCTGGCTCGGATCGGCACCGCGCCTTTTGTCGATTCTTATCTAGCGTCTCTCCTCCGAACCCGCTCCAGTATTGCTGAAGCTGGTACGAAGTGCGGTCTGTGATCGCCTTTATCACAAATATTCGACGCGGGAACCTTCGTACTGTTTATGTCTGAGCGAGAGAAAACGCTGACCATCAACGAGATTTATCACTCGATCCAGGGCGAGAGCACTTGGGCGGGGCGGCCGTGCGTTTTTGTGCGGCTGACTTTCTGCAATTTGCGCTGCAATTATTGCGATACCGAGTATGCCTTTTATCAAGGAAAAAAACGGACGCTGAAAGAAATTGTCGATCTCGTCGCGGCTTTCAATTGCCCGCTTGTTGAGATCACAGGCGGGGAGCCGTTGTCACAAAAGAACGTGTTGCCGTTGATGTCGATATTGGCAGACGTCGGCTACACCATGTTACTCGAGACGAGCGGCGCTCATGACATCTCGAAAGTCGATCCGCGCGTCCACCGGATCATGGATTTGAAGACGCCGGGGAGCGGCGAAGTTGAAAAGAACCTTTGGTCTAACATCGACTATCTTGGGTCGCGGGACGAAGTGAAATTCGTGATTGGTTCACGCGAAGACTACGAATGGTCGTGCGACAAGGTTCGCCGCTTTGATTTACCCAAACACTGTCACGCCGTTTTGTTCTCTCCGATTTTCGGTCGGATCGATCCGCGCAAGATTGTCGAATGGATCTTGGCCGATCGGCTCGACGTTCGTTTTCAACTGCAGATGCACAAGTTTATCTGGAGCCCGACCCAGCGGGGAGTCTGATCGGCAGAACCAGATATAGTCTAGGTGAGGTTCTCAGTATCGACGTGCCTGAAAAATTTTCGGATGTAGAGCAAGTAACCTAGGAATGGCAAGGTGTAGAGCAAAGAAGCCCAGGCCATTGTTTCGCGTTTAAAGAAGCTGAACCTGTGAATCTGAGCGATCTGCTCTTCCGCGTAGCCCATCAATCGATACAATTCCATTGGGTCGTGGCGCGAGTAGGTAATGACACATGAAGCGCTGAAGAAACACAAAGCGGCAACGATTAGCCACCAGCCTCGTCGATCGAGTTTATATAGCGCGTAAGCGGAATAGGCCCAGACCACCGCCAACGCCAGATAGAGGGCCGTTCCCAGAGCGCCAAAGGCGAACATTCCAAACAACGGAAACACACCATGATAAGCTAACGGCATCATTAACATCGCTAGGGCCCCAAATGCCAGCCAGAGACTTACAGCCAAAACTGGGAGTGGGCAGCGGTCCGTCCAACGCACAACTGGATCACGCGCTTCGCATGTCGCCCTTACGTGCTTACTTTGATAGAATAACACCCAAATGAGCGGCAACACGAAGAAGATCACGAGTAGCATCAACGCTGGGATCAAAAGAATGATCGATTTCGCCGCGGGAGATAATTCTGGCTGACCCGGTCGCTGAGCTGCCTCGATAGCCTGTAGGAATTGTGGCGCCATGAAGGCCACGACCACAAACGACAGGACGCCGACAGTCAGCCAGCTCCATGAAAGAATCAACAACAACGCACGCGCCCATCGGCGCGCTTTGATAGAACCAATCCCGAGCCAAATTAGTATCACCGCCAAACCACCATATGTCACTACCGCGGGGACGATCATGTGATAGTTCGGTGGGGCGCCTGTCGGCTTTGCGGAGACGGTCTGTGCAAAAATCGCGAGCGGAACAAATAGTGCACAGACCACTCCCATCATCACCGTCAGAAGGCCGAAGATAACAAGACCGGCTTTGCGGTCTTTGAACTGCACGGCTGTTGGCTCGGAATTCATGGATCTTGAGTCTGTGGACTTTTTTGCAGACAGGCAAACTCTAAAGATCTACATCGCGACCGGGAAAGTCTTCGACGATCTCATAGTCAGAACTCGGATGCTGTGGAGGCTGTAGGAGAGGCAGCGAGCCGGGTGTGACAGTAGAATGCGAATTGTGTTAGGTTGCGTTAAATGCGTGCCCGGTTGACCAAAGATTTCACTTTTGAAGCGGCGCAGATTCTGCCGAAGGCGCCGCAGGGCCATAAATGCAGGCGCATGCACGGCCATAGTTTCAAGATCGAGGTGTCGGTGGAAGGCGAGGTCGATCCAACGACCGGCTGGATTTACGACCACGCCGAAATCAGTGCGGCAATGAAACCGCTCCTGAAAATCCTGGACCACTCATACCTCAACGAAATTGAAGGCTTGGAGAATCCAACGATTGAACGGATGGCGGCGTGGTTCTGGAAAAAACTGCAGCCTCAATGTCCTGGACTCCGCGAGATTGCAGTGCATGAGACTCCAACCGCGCGCTGTGTGTATCGCGGCGAGTAAAACATAGGGATCGTCGCGAGACACGCCAACAGGTAGTTTCACCCTTTTAGCGCTTTATCGCTCGACGATCATTAAACGCGAGAAGAAGTCTTCAAACAAGTCATCGTAAATCTTTCCGCGCTCCGGATGATACTGGACGGCAACGGCGAAGGGGTAATCGCGCAGCCGCATTTGCTCGATAATATCGTCGAGTGGGCACCACGCTTCGACTTCGAAACCGTCTGCGACTCGATCGACCGCCTGATGGTGCGAGCTGTTTACTTTTTCGAATCGATGCTTCGCGGTTACGTCGTAACGCAACGGTTGAATGTCTTGCTCCTTTTGTTCGGGGAGTTTATGCCCCGCAATGTCGAGCCTAAGTGTGCCGCCCAGCGCAACATTCAAGACTTGGATTCCTTTGCAAATGCCGAGAATCGGCAGACCGCGCGTGAGCGCGTCTTGCACGGCGGCAAACTCCCAGCGATCACGCACAGCATCGATACCTTTGTCCAATACGCTGGGGTCGACGACCTCCTGGCAAAGAAATTCCGGCGATATATCCGATCCGCCGGTTAAAAGCAGCCCATGGATTTGTTCCATCGAGACTGCGGTCTTCCGCGCATTATAGATGTGAACGTCAGGGTGCTTTGCGAAAAATGGGTGGAAACACTTTTCATCTTTCTCCTGCATCCACGTCGCGAGATTCGACATGCGCGAATTTGCGACTTTGCTCGTGACATGTAAAGAGCAGTGCGATGACTTCTGTTGCCGAGTCTTCGACATCATTGCGCAACGAACTCGAAAAAATAGCTGGCGAAAGCAAGGCGAACGCCATCTCAGTGGCGGTGCTCGATCTCGAAAGCGGATTCCGATTCTCCCTGGCAGGCGATCGCTGGTTCCATGCTGCAAGTACGATCAAAGTGGCAGTGCTTCTTGCGATTTTTCGGGCGACGGACGAGGGCCGCCTCCGGCTGGATGATCCACTCCATGTGCGAAACCGTTTTTTGAGCGCAGCCGACGGCTCTCCTTTTCGTCTTTCTCCCACTTCTGATGGGATGCCTGAGCTCTACCGGGCGATCGGACGAACGGTGAAGATTTCGGCCCTCGCTGAAGGAATGATTACCGCAAGCAGCAATCTGGCGACCAACCTGCTGCTCGATTTTGTAGGGGTTGAGTACGCACGAAACGTTCTGCGGGATGCACAAGTAAGCGGAGTCGAACTGCGACGCGGCGTCCAGGACGAGAATGCGCACGAAAGAGGAATTGATAACGAAGTGACCGCCGACGGATTACTCACGCTGTTGTGTGCCGTGCGCGGTGATTTTTTGAAGCAACAAAGTCGAGAGGAAATCATCCGCATACTGCTAGCGCAGCGCTTTAATTCAATGATTCCCGCCGGTCTGCCGCCTCATGCTACCGTGGCACATAAAACCGGTGAGATCTCGACCGCCTGCCACGATGCCGGCATCGTCTATTTGCCGGAACGAGAACCCTACATTGTCGTTATTCTGACAGAGTTTGATCCGGAAAAAGATGGCCGTTATCAGACCCTCGTGGACATTTCCAGCCTGATTTATCGCTCGCTCACCGGACGCGGCCTTGAAAAACAATGAGAGCTGAAACATTTCGCGCAATTGACGGCCTGGATCTGGCTCCGGAATATCGCGCACTGCTGCGGCCAGGCGAAGCAGAAACAGATTCGCATGGGAACGTGCATCGTCTGCCGCGGTTTTTTTATGAAATTGATAGCTGGCAGCAAGCGCACGAGATCCGGTTCGCGCCGCACTTCACGCTCGCGGAGTTGATGCTGGTCGATTGCCGCGAAGCGGAGCTGCTTTTGAGAGAATTTCCGCATTACGTACCCTGCGCGGTTATTTTGCTTGCGATGTTTTTGGAAGATTTTCGCCGGGAAGTAGGCGCGCCGATTTTCATCAGCGCAAACGGCGGCTACCGCTCGCCAGCACATCAGATCGGCGGCGCCAAGAGTATTCATGCCTGGGGAACGGCAGCGAACATTTACCGCGTCGGAGACACTTTTCTGGATGACGCGAAATCAATTGAAAGATATGGCACGATTGCGTGTTCCCTGAGCCAGGCCGTGCTTGTCCGGCGATTTGGATCCGGTGCAGGTGAAACCGATGACCATCTCCATCTCGATTTAGGGTTTGTAAGCTTGGCTCCGCGTGAATGCAGTGAAGCGAGCTAATCTCTTGCTGTTACGGTGAAGAATTTAGGGGCACAATCGGGTCGTTACTTTCGCGAGAAGGAATTTCACACATTGCCTCCGCGTGCCGTTATTGGTCTTGAAGCGGAGTTTAATCTGCTCGTGGACGGTAAACGGAGGCGGCCGGAGAAGGTTTTTGGCGATCCCAGCCGCCTGGTGCGCAAAAAGATGATTCCCCGGACGGGGAAATCATTTCAATTGCCGGCAGGCGGCGCGATTTACTTCGATACTGGTGTGATCGAGGTCGCCACGCCGATCGTCGAGCTGGAGCGTGGCTGTTGTTACCGGGCGACGCGCCTTCTTTGGGAACAAATTCGTTATTTGCGAGCGGAGCTGGATCACTGGAGTAAGCTCCACGGCCGCAACTGCCGGCTGCAAGGCTTTAGCACGCACTATAACTTTTCATTCCCCAATGCGCGGAAATCGAAATCCCGCAACGCGACCAGGCTTGCGTTTCTGCTCGCGCATATTTTGCCGATACCAGTCGTATTACTTGCAGCCAACCGGCAGAGCAGCGCCGTCGGCGTGCGTCCGCGCAAAACCCGGCTGGAGGTCACTGCCGATTTTACGCCCGATCCGACGTTAATGCTGGCGACGTGCGCTTTCGTCGCGGGCGCCGTGGAAACAGTTCTGCGTTGGGAAGACTTCGGCCTCAGGCAATTGAATCGCAATGGTATTCCCCGGATAACGCCGTTTCACCTGCGAAAACACTCTTCGCGCCGCGGGTGGCGGGTCACCAGCAATTCGTTAGGCCAAAACCCATTCGCGGCAGACATCAATGCGCCGCTTTGGAAATTGCGCGATGGTCGAGTGTTTAGCTTGCGTGCAATCGCGGCGGAGAGCCTGAGGCCATTTCGGCGGCGAATTCGGCGGATTAGCGATGTCGCAACGCTTCAGCACATTGCCGCGGTTTTCGACGGAGACGCCCGCTCACTGCTCGATTTCCCCAAGCGCCCCGAAGCTTATGACGACGTTGGTCGCGTGATCGATTGGGGACGCCGCCAGATGCGACGATGGTCTCGTTCGAGATACGAAAGAGTCATTCATCGCGTGATCGCGCGTGAGCCAATGCGCATCGGTCAAAAACGCTATCGCGTGGAACGGATGAACGGTTGGTACCAAGTCGATTTTCGGGAGGTCGGAACGAGACGGCACAGGATGTTTAATCTTGACGAACTGGTGCAGTTGTCGGCTGCGAAAAAGCTAGTTCCTGCGTCAAGCAAACCCAGGCCTGCCAAAAGGCGTCGCACCTAACAATCCCGGTTTGCGTTTTTGTTCGTCGGCTGGGAACCCTATAATCCCATCGATTCTCGAACGTACTTCACCGGTGGACTATCGAACCAGGGGGCTTGATCATTGTATTTTTTCTGATCAAACGAGGCATCAACTAATGTGCGATTCGTTAGACCCGCTGTAAGCCGGTAATCGCCGACGCAAGAACAAGGTGATGTAGATAAACGTTCCTAATGCGACGGGAATCATAAAATAGCTTGCCTCGGTCCCGAGTTCGCCGCCAGTTATCCATGCGGGTCCCGGAAAGGTCACATCCATGAGTCGGCCTACTGGCACGCTGCCTCCGTTGCGTGTTCCGATGATGAAAAGTTGGCCAAAATCAAAAGCCGCATGCCAGCCGACCGCCCACCAAAGCGAACCCGTGACCCGAACGCTGATACAGAGAAGGAGGGCGAGAGCGAAAATCATCCCGATATCGATTGCATTTTCGTGCGGCTTCTCCAGATGATCGCCAGCAAAAACCGCGCTGGTGATCAGCGCCGCGGGCCAAAAACCTGGCCCGCGCCAGAGCGACTGCAAAGCGTATCCGCGAAAGAGATATTCCTCCATGACACCGACAAGTAGCATTGCCACGAGCCATAAGACTGGCGCTGTGATCATTTCGGCGCCGTGTAGAGCCACTCCATGCACGCGCATTCCGCCGGTAATGAGCATTCCTACTCCGACAAAAGCAATTGCCGCCAGACCTGCGATCGCTCCATTCCAAAAACGTCCGCCGAATGCTTCGTTAATCGGCAGACCGTAACTGTCGATCCGCCGCCGCTCCAATCGCGCGGCCATGCCAGTCACGATCAGAATCACAATCAAATCAAAACCGTCGCTAACAATAATGGACGACGCGCTCAACGCGCTTCGATCGACATGGAGCTTTGCCGTGAGGAATGCGATCGCGGACTGCTCCAGGAATCGGACTACAAGAAAAATTACCGCGGCGAAAATAAGGAATCGCCAGCCATGTCGTAGACCATCCGGACCGACGAACAGCCATTTTATTCCGCTCATTCGGGGAAGATTACAAACCCATCAATTCGCGCACATATTTCACCGGCGGACTACCGCATGAAATGACCTGGTCGTTGTATTTTCTCTGATCGAACGATGCCCCTGCTTTTGCTTTTGCTCGGTCGCGAAGATCGAGATGCTCGGTTACGCCCACGAAATAAGTAGAGAGCTGCGCAGAAGTGAGCCGGGCCCGTTTCCATTTTGCGACGGCTTCGCCTTCCTGCTGGTAACCTTCTTTCATCATCAAATCCATCGCCTCCTGCTCGCTCATCTTTCCGGCATGAATGCTCTGATCGAGAATGGCGTTGCAAATGACGCGCAGCCGCATTTTTAACTGCTGCATTTTAACCTCCGGTCCGCCGTAGCCCTGTTCCGCCATCATTTGCTCGCAATAAACGGCCCACCCTTCGATAAATGTGCCGCTGCGGAAAATTGCCCGCACCAAAGTTGGCGCGCGGAATTCGTTCGCGTGAGCGAGCTGCAAGTAATGGCCGGGCATTGCTTCGTGCACGGTCAAATCGCGCACCATGTAATTGTTGTATTCGCGAAAAAACGATTCCTTTCGCTCCTTCGACCAATCTTTCGGTGTAGGTTCGACCGCAAAGAATGTTTTGCCATTTTGCTCGAGCGGCCCCGGTGAATCGCAATAGGCGATGCCGGTGCCACGCTTAAACTCGGGCATGACAATGACATCGAGCGGGGTGTCGGGGACGGTGACGAAATTGTGCGATTTCACGAAGCCGATCGCTTCACCCACTATCTTTTGGGCGTAACCGACGATCGTGTTGTCGTCCGGGTGTTGCTCGGCCAACTTGTCGAGTACTGCGATCGTGATCTTCTTTTTCTCCGCGAGCGTTGCCTTATCAGCTTTGGGAAAATATTTTTTGTAGAGTGGAAGAGCAGTCTCGTAGATGGCTGTTTGCGTCTGCTGTAAGTCGACCTGTGCGCGCTTCATGATTTCGTCCATCGACAGGTCTGATGCCAGCGAGAAGCGCAATTTCTTTCGGAACTTCTCCGCGCCGAGGCGAAAATCACCGTCGGAGCGCGGCAACAAGTCTTTCTCCAACCACTGTTTGTATTCTTCGAGTGCCTTTGCGGTTCTTTCCTGCAAAGGCGCAAGTTCCTTTTTCATCTGCGGCGCGCGATCTAGAAGCGGAGCAAGGCCTTCGCGTACGAGATTGATCGCGCCCTGCGTTTGTTCGACGGCTGTTTCGGTGTGAATGCGCGGCGGATGTTGCAGGTTTGCTTTTGCTTCGGCAATGACGTTCGGAATGGCCTCCATGCGCTGGCCTAAGTTCGGAATGCGTTTTTCCGGCGATGCGAAATCCCGCGCAACCAAGAGATACAAGCTGTTGGCCAGGCTCTGGTTGTAAAGCAGCGGGTTCCAGTCGGCTTCCTTCAACTCTTCGGCTTCGAAAAGTTTGTAATCGATGTTCTCCTTTAGGATGCGGAAATCGACACCGTTGGCACCGGTGACTTGTGATCCATCGAGGGCGTTCAGCTTGTTGCGAACCTCCTTTTGCCTCGCCAAATCTTTCGCTCGCGCGGCGGCCGAATAATCGGTCAAGTGGCCATCAAACCGATGGTCACCCAGCTCGGTCGCTTCTTCCGGATTGGCCTGTAGCTCTCGCTCGATGTAATCGTGTGCGATTTTCTGAAACTCATCGTCTGTTGGAGTGGAACGAACTCTCATGACGGGCAGCGCCACGGACACTGCGAGCGCGATTATGATCGCTTTCAAATTTTGTCTAGGTAGGCGCGCCGCTGGAAAGAATCGGCTCGGTCGCGATTTCATCCAGCGTGGGCTGCTGGGATTGCAGATAAGTGCGGCCCTTGTAGTACCGCGCTATGATCACAAACGCCACCGACACGACAAACATCAGGATCGTGAAGAACAAGAAGTATTGATAATCAGTAAGCTTTTTCGTTCCGTCGGGATTCAAAATCCAGGCATTCACCTGCGCGTCGAAAAATTCGCCCGCGGCAACCGTGAGCAGCCATAACGCCATCACCGAGCTCTTCATCGAGTTCGGCGCTTGGGTGTAAGAAAATTCCAGACCTGTGATCGACACCATTGCTTCGCCGAGCGTCAGAATGACGTAAGCAACAAATTGCCAGTTGACACTCGGCTTGAGTCCGGCATCGATTTGTCCCTGAATCCAAACAATGACGACGAACGACAGCGCGGTGAGGAACAAGCCGATGCCGATCTTCCGCAGCGGCGTTAGCGGAAAAACTTTGTCGATCGCCGGATAAATCACGTAATTAACCAGCGGAATAAAAAGCAAAATGAGAATTGGATTCGCCGTCTGCACTTGGGCGGCGATCAAATCCATACCGAGCCAGTGCAGATTCATTTTCTCAGCTTGCAGCGTCCATTCGATGCCGTTGCTCATTCCCCAGAGCCCCCAGAAAAACAAAATGAACACGTAAACCATCGCAATGCGGGCAAGTGTGAGCAGTCCGTCACGACTGAACGTTTCGCGGAGATAACCAAGTCCGGCCGGCGGGACGTGCACCATTTTCTTGCGGCCGGCCCAGAAAAATATGGTGGCGATGAACATTGCGATACCGGGCACGCCAAAACCCCAACGCGGCCCGTAATGCGGATTCGCCAGTAACCATGGACAAAGCAGCGTGGAAATGAATGAGCCGGCATTGATCGAAAAATAAAACCAGCCGAACATTTTTGAGAGCAAGTTGCGGTTTGATTCGCCGAATTGGTCGCCCACGTTCGCCGAAACGCATGGCTTGATGCCGCCGGCCCCCAGACAAATCAGAGCCAGCCCGACCGCTAGCACCGTTCGCTGACCGACCGCGATCGCCCACGACGAATCCATGAACGCTAGCGTGAGGTGGCCGAAGCAGTAAACGATCGACAAGGAGAGAATCGTCCAATATTTGCCGAGAAAGCCGTCGGCAATCATCGCACCGAGAATTGGGAGAAAATAAACGCCGGTCACAAAGTAGTGGCTGTACTTGTAAGCCTCGTTTTCCTGCATCGGCGCGAGCACGCCCGATTTGTTCAGGATGTAATGCGCCATGAAGACAGTGAGGATTCCCTTCATGCCGTAGTAGCTGAACCTCTCGGCTGCTTCGTTGCCGATGATGTAGGGCACGCCCGGCGGCATGCCCGCGATGTTCGGCGGCGACGTCGCGTATTTGTGTTTGGCCATAGAATCTCTTGTTTTTACCTAAGGGCGTGTGTTTGCCGGGAAAAATTCGGCAGGCGTCGCCGAAGATGAAGGCTTATCCGAATTCGTCTCGTTCACCTTGGATCGAGCTTTCTTTGCCGGATCGACCTGTTCTCTCTGGACTTCCGGAATTTCGCCGAGGGGATGTTTTTCGCACGAAGAATAAAAAATGAGCAGACCGCCCACGAAGGCAGTACCGATCCACCGAAGGAGAAAAGCCATAATGCGCTGGCACACTAATTGTCGATCCTTGGCTGGCGCAAGATCAAACCGCGCTATGATTTCTCGTCCTAGGGCGGTGCCCGACTTGCGATTAGGAGCAAGTTCACCAGCAAGACCGGGATCGACTAGCGGGTGTACAAATGATTGAAAGACGCGGCCAGCAGACTACTATGACACGCGGTGGCCCGCATGGAAAAAAACAGCGCCTGGAACGAAGTTTTTGCCCTCATTCTGCTCTTCGTCGGGACATTGCTCTTTCTCGCGTTGATTTCTTACACGCCGAAGGACGTACCGTCCTGGGTTTGGTTTAGCAATATCTCGCCCGCAAATCATCCCGCGCAAAATTTTATCGGGCCGTTCGGCGCAATCGTGGCGGGAATCTGCTATCAGTTAATCGGCGCCGCCGGGTATCTTTTATCGGCGATTCTTCTCGGCTTCGGTGCGGCGAAATTGTTTCACCCGCGTTTGCGGGTGACCCGGCGAATCACGTGGATCATTCTTTTTATCGCTTCAGGCGCCTGTCTGCTCCATCTACAACCGTATCATTTGCGCGGCTGGCATTCTGCTTTCAACATCCAGGGACCAGGCGGCTGGGTCGGCTATGGTTTTGCCGGTTTGCTGCGTAACGCGCTTGGCGAAGTCGGCTCGCTCATTCTATTGATCGGGATTTATGCGACGACGCTGATCCTGATGACTGGATTGCGGCCGGTTCATATCGTTCGCGAGACGGTCGCTACTATGCGCCGCACACATGTCAGCGTGCACGAATGGCGATTGCGCCGACGACTTCGAAAATCAAATCTTAAAGAAAAACTGGAAATCAGTGAGAAACAGCTGGCGAAGCAGCGGGGATTACTCGAGAAGCAGCTGAAAAGGAAAGGCGCGTCCATACTTGAGCCGGCTGCTTCGTTTATTTTGCCGGAGGAGCTCGCAAATCGGCCAAAGCCGAAAGTAGTGGATACAACCGCTCTGCCGAGTGAGCAGGCGCCGGGCGGTCGAAAACCGTCTCTCGCCGAGTTGCGCGCCAGTGGCGAGAAAGCAAAACCTGCTCCTGGCCTAACTAGTCGAGCTTGGAACCCGAAAACTTACGTGCTGCCTGGACTTGATTTGCTCGAAGAGCACAACCCGGAAGGACGGGGCGGCACTGACCCGGCGGAATTGGAGGAGGTCCAGCAAACTTTGATTGATACACTCGCGCAGTTCGGCATTGCAGTGGCGCCGGGTGACATCACCAAAGGCCCCACGATCACGCGTTATGAAGTATATCCGGCCAAAGGTGTCCGGGTTGACAAAATCGTGAGCCTGGAGCGCGATCTCGCGCGCGCAACGCGCGCTGAGCGGATCAACATTCTTGCGCCCATTCCCGGCAAAGACACTGTGGGAATCGAGCTTGCGAACACTCGCAAAGTGACGGTGACATTGCGCGAACTCTTGCAATCGCCCAACTGGGAGGAGGCGAAAGAACACGCAAAAATTCCGCTTGCGCTGGGTAAAGACGTTTATGGCAAAGCAATCATGACCGATCTTGCGCAAATGCCGCATCTGCTTGTGGCCGGCACCACCGGCAGTGGCAAGAGTGTGTGCATCAACGCACTCATTGCCAGCATGCTCTTCCGATTTACGCCGGAGGAACTGCGCTTCATCATAATCGATCCGAAGGTAGTGGAGATGCAGTTTTACAATTCTCTGCCGCATCTCACGTTCCCGATCGTGACCGATCCGAAAAAAGTGCTGCTCGCCCTGCGCTGGTTGATTGATGAGATGGAACGGCGCTATAAGCTCTTCGCTCGCGTTGGCGTGCGCAACATCATCAGCTTTAATGGCCGCACGCCGAAAAAGAAGGATATCGATCGTGGGGAAGATTCTGTGGAGGCAGGCGTGCCTCCTGCAAAATCTTCGAATGCGGGCGACAAGGCTGCCACTACGGAGCTGCAAATTCCTGATAACATTCCCTACATCGTCGTCATTATCGACGAGTTGGCCGATTTGATGCAGACGGCGCCAGCCGATGTTGAGACCGCGATTGCGCGCATTACTCAGATGGCCCGCGCTGCGGGCATTCATCTGATTGTAGCCACGCAAACGCCGCGAGCGGATGTCGTTACCGGTGTGATCAAAGCGAACATTCCCAGCCGGATTGCATTCCAGGTTGCATCCAAGATCGACAGTCGAGTGATTCTTGACGAAAACGGCGCCGACCGTTTGCTGGGACAGGGTGATATGCTGTACCTCCCTCCGAGCGCTTCGCGTCTCATTCGAGCACAAGGTGTGCTTGTGACCGACGACGAGATTCGTCACCTCGTTGAATTCGTTTCCGCGCAGAGCCCACCCGCTTTCGATATGGCCATGCACGAGAAGCTGCAATCCGAGATGCCACCAGAAGAAGAAGTGACGGAGGAAGACGAGGAGCTGGTCGAGAAGTGCCTCGAGATCATTCGCCAGGAAAAACGCGCCTCTACCTCCTTGCTGCAGCGCCGGCTGCGACTCGGCTATACGCGTGCTGCGCGCATCGTTGATATTCTGGAGCAGCGCGGTATTTTGGGTCCCGGCGAAGGCGCCAAGCCGCGCGAGATTTTGGTCGATCTCGATGCCGCCGTTTAGTCAGCAAACCCCCATCATGACGATCGAAGGTCTCGGTAAAAAATTTCAGGAGGCGAGACGGGCGCGCAATCTTACGCTCGACGAAGCCGCGCGGATGACCAAGATTCGCCCGGCACGACTGGCGGAGATTGAGGCCGACGATTTCTCGCAATTTCCCAGTTTGGCGTACGCGAAGGGGTTCCTAGTCATCTACGGAAAATTCTTGGATATCGATGTAACGCCATATCTCGAAACCTTTGAAGATTCCGAGAACGTCACAGTCGATGGCTACTCCTACCTTCAGGAAAATCTCCCTCCAAAAACTGTCAGTCGCCCAGTTGTTCGCCCTTCCGGTGGCGGTCGTATATCCCCGATGCCGCTCATCTTTGGCATTCTCGTATTGGTTATCGGGTTTGGGGTAATGAGATTAATTCTCAATTTGCAGCGGCTTGCTCCAAGGCGAGCGGAGCCTACCGCTCAGATCTCGCCGGGCGTCGGATCCACCCCAAGATCCACAACTGCACCATCAGTAGCGACCGCCGAAAAACTGGCAGGCAATGTTGCGTCCGCTCCTACGACTGCACCACCGGTTTCGCCCATGCCGACGATCGCGCCAACGGCGACAGCGGTTGGAGCGGCTTCCGCACCCATACGCACAGAGCCGGAGGTCCGGCGGGCCGAACCTGTACGCCCACAGGATCTCGCAAAAGCGCGGGCCGCGGCTACTTCCCCTCCCGCGGAATCGGCCGGACCGAACCGTGTCGCTATTCGGCCACTCAAGAGAACCTACGTTAAAGTCACGGTGGACAATGGAAAAGAGACCCCCGCTTTCGAGCGCTGGATTTCACCAGTTGATGGCACAGTTGAATTTCGCGGGCAACATATCTCCGTGCGCGTTCTCGATCGCGACGCCGTTCAGATCAAGAAGAATGGCAAGGCGCTTGAAGAGGACGACAAGGACGTGACCATCGATTAGTTTTCTTTCTCAATGCGAGAGAATACCGCTTCTGCAGCGACAGAGCCCGCCCTGAGCGATTGCCTGCAAATCCATCACTGATGCGGACGACAAGCCCGCCATTACAGCCATATCGCACAAAGGTTGGCATGATCAGCCTCGGCTGCGCCAAGAACCTCGTGGATGCCGAGATCATGCTGGGCAGCGTCCTGCGGTCCGGAATGAAAATCACTTCTCGCGCAGAAGATGCGGATGTGCTCGTGGTCAACACCTGCGCGTTTATTGATTCAGCCAAGGAAGAATCCGTCGAAGCCATTCTCGAGGCGCATCAACAGCGCGCCTTGAATAAACGGCCAAACCAAAAACTGATCGTGAGCGGTTGCATGTCGCAAAGGTTCGCGAGTGACCTGCGCCAATTGCTTCCTGAGGTGGACGCGTTCATTGGGCTCGACCAGATCAGCGATCTCGGCGAGATCGTTCAAAAGATTTTGCGTGAGGAGTCCAGCGACGGTGATGCCGATCTTGAGTTCAGCCGAAGTCGCCCAACATATATTCCCGATTATGACACACCGCGCTTCCGGCTCACGCCAGCGCATTTCGCTTACGTAAAAATTGCCGAAGGTTGCAATCATCCGTGCAGTTTTTGTGTGATCCCACAAATGCGGGGGAGGCACCGCAGCCGACCGCCTGAATCCGTGCTTACGGAGATTCGTGGACTCGTGAGCGAAGGTGTCCGCGAGATCAATTTAATCAGTCAGGACACAACGTATTACGGGATGGACTTGTGGCGGGAGAAAGCGGGACCGCGTCAACCGGTTGATTCGTCACGCGGACCGACCCTCGCCGCCCTTCTTCGCGAAATTCAAAAGATCGAGGGCGAATTCTGGGTGCGCCTGCTTTATACCCATCCGGCACATTGGAGCGATGAATTGATCGAAACGATCGC